>Ga0182024_10018877_pt1 | contig 12782 bp, 9 predicted proteins | sample P32metaG_FD_120480 | JGI IMG/M metagenome (GOLD analysis project Ga0182024, IMG submission 120480) | Permafrost microbial communities from Stordalen Mire, Sweden - P3-2 metaG (Illumina Assembly) | ecosystem: Environmental > Terrestrial > Soil > Wetlands > Permafrost | place: Sweden: Stordalen... | reverse complement strand
GCCGTGCATATTCTCTCGGTGCCGCGCGATATGGAATATACCTCTCCTAACGGCAAGCAAGATAAAATCAACGCGGCCTATCAGCTCGGCGGCGCCGATCCGATGAAGTCCGCGCATGCGAGCGAGGGGGCTATTGCGAGTTTCCTTGGGCTTCCCGGGGGATTCGATCGTTTCGTGACCTTGCGTATCGATGCAACCAAAGAGGTCGTTGACGCAATCGGCGGCATAGATGTCGTTCCCGATGAAACGATGAACTACGATGACACGTGGGGGCATCTCCACATTCACTTCAAAGGCGGTAAGCTTTATCATATGAACGGCGATCAAGCCGTATCGTATAGCCGCTTCCGTCATGACGCGTGCAGCGATCCGTGTCGCATCAAGCGCCAGCAGCAAGTTATTCGTATCGCGATCAATAAACTAAAGACCGAAAAATTCAACGATCTGCTTCACGCTCGCCAATTGATCGACGTGTTCAATCGCAACGTCGTCACCGATTTCACGCCTTCCGAGGAGCTGAGTCTGGCGAACGCGTTTTCCGGATTGGATATGGCCGGGTTGAAGGCCGATCAAGTGCCGTACGTGGGCGATGAGGTCTTGCCGTGTTGCGGCGATACGGTGATCGCCGACGACGCCGCCAAGGCCAAATTGGTGCAAAAGCTGTTTCTCGATCCGGTGTTGCCGAAGGCGGACCCTAGCGTCGTCGCCGCGATCGACCCTTCGACGATCGCGGTGTACGTGGAGAACGGCAGCGGCGAGGTCGGCATGGGCGCAAAGATGGCTGCGCTGTTGCACTCCAAGGGCTTTCAAGTAGCCGGGGTAACGAATGCTGATTCGTCGGATTACGATACGACGGAGATCCGCGTGCATTCGTCGATGCAGCCGCTGGCCGGCGAGCGCGTGCGCTGGGCGCTGAACGCCCCCAGAGAGTCGGTTTCGGTGCGTGAAGAACCGGAATCCGCGGCCAAGAAGACGGGCGACGTCACCGTTATCGTGGGGCGCGATCGTGTTCCGTTATTGAAAAAACAAGAAACCTCCGCCGCCCAGTGAAAGGGAGAACGGTTCGCAATGTCGTTACGATCTCAGTCATTACTTGCGCGCTGCTCTTCATTACCGTTCGTTTGCTGACCGCGCATCCGCCGCCGATCCCTGCCGTTATCGTGCGAACGGCCGATGCGCATCATTTATTGTCGGCGAACTTGGATGCGCGCGCCGCTCGTCTGTGGCAAAATCGGTTTTCGTCACGTCGCGTCGCAGACGCGAAATTGATCGCTCTGAGCTTCGACGACGGTCCCTATCCGGTGCAGACGCCGCTTCTTTTGGATGTCCTCCAAGATTTGGACGTGAAGGCGACGTTTTTCCTTATCGGCGACGATGCGGAACAATTCCCCGACCTTACCTCGCGTATCGAGCGCGCCGGGCATGAGATCGCCAATCATACCATGACCCACCCGGCGAATTTTGAAGCGCTCTCGGCGGAGCAGGTGCGTGGGGAGTTGCTAGGCGCCGCCGAGGTTCTCGAACGCTACGCGCACGATCCGGCGATTCGCACGATGATGCGCCCGCCGCACGGCCGTTTCACGGAGCGGACGGTTCTCGCCGCGCAAGCCGCCGGGTTCAACGTGATTTTGTGGAACGAGGACCCCGGGGATTGGCGTACGGTTTCGCCCGAGGCGCTGGCGAAAGACGTCGAACTGCATGCGACCGCGCCGGATATCGTTTTACTGCATAGCGGGCGCATGGAAACGACGGAGATGTTGCCGGAGGTCGTTGCGCGCTTTCGCAAAGCGGGGTATGAATTCGTCACGGTCGGCGAGTTGCTGCGACGCGTGCCGCCCGAGCAGATCATTCATCCCGTTCGTCATCCCGTGTGAGGCAGGACCGTGCGTAGGCAGATCATTCAAACCGAAACCAAGGGCTGGACGCCGGCTATGCGTCGACGTCTAGTCGTTGCGATTGCTCTTGTCGCCGTGATACTAGGCGGCATTTTCATCGCGCTTCACGGTCACGGCGTCCATCCTGCTCTGCACGGAGTTTAAGACGTAAGAGCGGACGCTCCATTCCGTACGTGAGAATTGTTGCGACCGCGATCGCCGCGAGGCAAGCGCTAAGCATGAAGCCGTTTTGCCACGCGACGTCCGCATGCGCGTCCGCCCCGTGCCAGGCCGGCACGCCGTGATGAAACATTTCAAAGGCGATCATCTGATGCCAAAGGTAGAGATTGTACGAGATGTATGCTAAGAAGATGAGCAGCGGGTTCGCGAGCGCGCGTCGCCATGCGCTCAAGCCGAATAATGAACCTAACGTAACGGCTATGAACGACGCGTCGAGGAACGGAATTGCAACTGCGAGCGACGAGTAGGGCCAATTGCGTTCCGTCGCTGCGAAGATGGTCGAGGCGGTCGCGACATACGCCGCGATGCCGCAGAAAGCGAGCATCGTCCACGTCCAGCGCATCCAAGCTCGTCTTTCGCATCGGGTGTCCAAGAAACGAAAGAGATATGCCGCGAACATCCCGCTTACGAAAAGATCGATGCTTGCAGGCAACTGCTCCATCAAGAGATACGGAGCCGGGAGGTTCAGATGCACGATGTACATGCGATCGGCGGAAGCGAGTAGGATCGCGCAGAGCGTCGTGATAATCGGTTGCCTCCCAATACACCACGCGATTGCCGGAAAGAGCAGATAGAACTGCACTTCAACGCCGAGCGACCACAAAACGCCGTTAACGGTTGCAAGTTCGCTCGGAAACGACGGGAGAAAGAAGAGCGCGTGCATACGCAGCAGGGAAAGGCCGTGTTGGGAGAAGTTGATCTGCGCGTATCCCAGGGCGAATGCGCCGGCGACCGAGATGCAGTAGGATGGGAGGATCTTGATAGCTCGGCGATAGGCGAAGTGTGCGAGCGTCGGTCGCCTGCGCCCGTCGAAGCGCGCTTGGGCATACGGGTAGAAGAGGCAGAATCCGCTTAGGAAAAAGAAGAGGTCCACCCCCAAAAAACCGGTGCGAACTAGGGCGCTGAGGTCCACGGCGAGCGGGCCGAGCCGCACGATCGGAGCGAGCCAGGAAATCTGCCAAACGTGGAACCAGAAGACCAAGAGGATGGCGATGCCGCGCAAGCCGTCGAGAATATCGAGATGAGCTTGCTCGTTTCGCTCCATGGTTGGGATGCCTACGCTCACGCGCGGCGAATCCCCCTTCCTCGATATGGGATTTCTCAAGTCCATCTTTGACGGGAACGAGCGCGAGATTGCGCGGTTACGCAAAACGGTAGCGGCGGTGAATGCCCTGGAGCCGGAGATATCCGCGCTCAGCGACGAGGCGCTCGCAGCGAAAACTGCGGAATTTAAGGGCAGTCTGGCGCAAGGCGCGTCGATCGACGATCTCTTGCCGGAGGTCTTCGCCGTTTGCCGTGAGGCAAGTAAGCGCACGCTCGGTATGCGCCATTTCGACGTGCAGATCATGGGCGGTCGGGTGCTCCACGAGGGCCGCGTCGCCGAGATGAAGACGGGCGAAGGGAAAACATTGGTCGGAACCTTGGCCGTTTACGCCAACGCGTTGCTTGGGCGCGGCGTGCACGTCGTCACCGTGAACGACTATCTCGCCAAGCGAGACGCTGAGTGGATGTCGCCGTTGTATGCGTTCTTGGGCTTGACCATCGGCGTGATCCAGCACGATATGGAACCCCCCGCGCGACGCGCGGCCTATGCCTGCGACATCACCTATGTGACCAACAACGAAATCGGCTTCGACTATCTGCGCGACAACATGGCCTGGCAGCTGGAAGACATGGTGCAGCGAGAGCTCTACTATGCGATTGTCGACGAGGTCGATTCGATTCTCATCGATGAAGCCCGCACGCCGCTGATTATCAGCGGGCGCGGTCAGGAAGCGACGGATCTCTACGACAAGTTCGCGCAACTCATTCCGCGCTTGAAGAAAGACGTCGATTTCACGATCGACGAGAAAGCGCATGCCGTCCCGATCACCGAAGAAGGCGTCGCCAAAGTCGAAAAGATGCTCGGCGTTTCCAATTTATACGATCAACGTAATTTGGAGTTGACGCATCAGCTAAACGCCGCGCTCAAGGCATGGCATCTCTTTCATAAGGATCAACAGTACATCGTCAAGGACGGAGAAGTCATCATCGTCGATGAGTTTACCGGACGCTTGATGTACGGTCGGCGTTACTCGGACGGTATCCATCAAGCCATCGAAGCCAAAGAGGGCATGAAGGTGCGCAGCGAGGATCAGACGCTCGCGACGATCACCTTTCAAAATTATTTCCGCCTCTACGAAAAGCTCGCCGGCATGACGGGTACGGCGAAAACCGAGGAGCGCGAGTTTCGCGACATCTACAATCTTGACGTCGTGGTGGTTCCCACCAATCGGGCGATCGCGCGTCAGGACGCCTCGGATATCGTTTATAAATCCGAGAACGCCAAATTCCACGCCGTTGTCGACGAGATCATCGCCGAGCATCAAAAGGGGCGTCCGGTTTTGGTGGGAACGCGCTCGATTGAAAAGAGCGAACGCCTGGCCGAGATGTTACGACGTCGGGGCGTCGCGTGCAACGTGCTCAACGCCAAGTATCACGAGCAAGAAGCGCAGATCATCAAGGACGCCGGCCTGCGCGACACGGTGACGATCGCGACCAACATGGCGGGGCGCGGCGTCGACATCAAGCTCGGAGAGAACGTGGCGACTCTCGGGGGGCTTCACATCATCGGCACCGAGCGGCATGAATCGCGCCGGATCGACAACCAGTTGCGCGGTCGCGCGGGTCGGCAGGGGGATACGGGAAGCACGCGTTTTTATGTCTCCTTGGAAGACGAATTCATGCGTCTGTTCGGGGGCGAACGCATGACCTCGATCATGGATCGCGTCGGTTTTACGGATGAAACGCCGATCGAGCATATGCTGTTAACCAAATCGATAGAAAACGCGCAGCGCAAAGTCGAGAATCATAATTACGAGATTCGCAAAACCGTGCTTGAATACGACGATGTCATGAATAAGCAGCGCGAGGTTATTTACAGCGAGCGTCGGCGGATTTTGCGAGGCGAGTCCGTGCGTGATTTCATGCTGCAAACGCTCGATAGCAAAATCGACGACGCCGTCAACCAAAACGCGCCGGAGAACGTGCATCCCTCGGAATGGGATCTCGCTGAAATCATCACGGAGCTCGACCCGATTTTTCCGGTCAAGGATGCGATCGGGCCAGAGGGTCTAAAGAAGCTCGATCGCGAGGAGATGAAGAAACGTCTTCATGAGATCGGCGCCAAGGCGTACGAAGCCAAGGAGCAAGAGATTGGTCCTGACCTTATGCGTACGATTGAGACGCAATACATCATGTTGCCGATTATCGATCGTCTGTGGGTGGATCACTTGTACGTGATGGACGCGCTGAAAACGGGCATCGGTTTACGCAGCTACGGCCAAAAAGATCCGCGCGTCGAATATGAGAAGGAAGCGTATGAGATATTCGAGGATCTCAAGAGCAACATAGCCGACGAGGCGATCAAGGCGGTTTTCCACGTTCATGTCGAGCAGCGTGAGGAGCTTCCCGTAGCCGCCGCGGCTACGGCGTTTGAGCCTATTCCCAGCGGCGCTTGGAAGCCGCAGTTCGCGCAGCAGCAGCAGCAGCCGGCTGCGCCCAAGCGCGAACTCCATACGAATCGAGAGGAGGATCAGCCGCGCAAGCCTGTTCGTCACGAGGAAAAGGCGGGTCGCAACGATCCTTGTCCGTGCGGTTCAGGAAAAAAATATAAAAAGTGTCACGGCGTCGGAGTATAATAGAGAAAACATGAACGATATGCAACGCGGGATGATTGTAAAAAACGACGCGCGTTTAACGACGCTAAAGGGGCGTCTTTGACTACGATCGCAAAGCTAAGGCCGTAGCGGAGCTGGAGCAACGCTCGCGAGCGCAAGAGTTTTGGAATGATGCGGAATCCGCGCAGCGTCTTATGAAGCGGCTTTCCGATCTGCGCGAGGAGTTGGAGGCGATGGATGTCGTCGCGGAGCGTCTAGCCGAAGCGGGAACGCTGCTAGACGAGCTGGGCGAGGAAGAGGGAGTCCAAGCGGAGGCGGATCGTCTTCTCGGGGATGCGACGCTTCGCTTGGACGCACTGGAGATGCTCGCGAATTTCGATCGAGAGTACGACGGACACGGCGCGATCGTTTCGATCAACGCCGGAGCGGGCGGCATCGATGCGGCGGATTGGACGCAAATGCTTGCGCGGATGTATCTGCGCTGGGCGGAATCGAAAAACTTCGTCACGCGGATTATCGACGAATCGCCGGCTGAAGAAGCCGGCTTGAAGTCGATTACCTTTTTCGTGCGCGGTCGTAACGCGTACGGCATGCTCGAATGCGAGCGCGGCGTTCATCGCCTCGTGCGCCTTTCTCCGTTCGACCAGGCGCATCGGCGGCATACGTCGTTCACGCAGGTGGACGTCGTGCCGGAAATCGAGAGCGGGGAAAAAATCTCGATCGAAATCAAGCCTGAGGATATCAAGATCGAAACCTATAAATCCGGCGGTGCGGGCGGCCAATACGTGAACAAAACCGAATCGGCCATTCGCATCACGCATATTCCCACCGGAGCGGTTGCCGCATCACAGCAAGAACGCTCGCAAATGCAGAATCGCGAGGTTGCCATGGGCTTGTTGCGCGCGAAGCTCGTGCAACGCGAGCTTGACGAGCGCGACGCGAAGCTCGCGCAGTTGCGCGGCGAGCGGCGCGCCAATGAATGGGGGTCGCAGATTCGCTCGTATGTTTTACAGCCGTACACGCTCGTGAAAGATCACCGTACCAACATTGAAACGGGGAACGTGCAGGCGGTTCTTGACGGCGAGATCGACGGTTTCATTTGGCCGTATTTACAACAAAGACCAAAGGCGACCGTCTCGCCTTAACGCTCGCATGGGTCGCTGCGGCGATCCATGCGGCGTTTTTCTTTGCGCTTGGAGTCGTTCGTTGGCGCGCGCATCGCGCGTTGGTTGATTTCGGCCTCTTCACGCAAGTCGTCGCGAGCGCATTCTCGGGCTTTTCAAGCACGTTTGAAGGCGTTAACCACTGGGCTTTTCACTTCTCGCCGATTTTGTTCGCGTGCGCTCCCTTTGTACTGTTAGCGCACTCCGGACTTGCGCTTACGGCTATACAGTCGATTGCGATCGCCCTTGTTATTCCGCCCGCGTATCTCATCGCGCGTCGTCGTACGTCGGCGTTTCGCGCGCTTGCCCTCGCGGGCGTCGCGGCGATCTATCCTCCTCTAGCGGGCATCGACTTCACGGATTTTCACGAAAACGGTTTCGCGCCCGCGGCGACGTTGTGGTTGTTATGGGCTTTGGACGGCAGACGTTGGTCGTACGCGTACGCTTTCCTCGCGATAACGTTAGCGATAAAAGAAGATCAGGCGCTCGTAATGGGGTTTCTCGGCCTAGGCGCGTTTTTTGCGTTTCGTCGTGAGAACGATCGCGCGGGCCTGCGTTTCGCGACGATTGCCCTTGTCGCGTCGCTCACGATTTTCGTCGTGTATTTCGCGCTTATCCGGCCGCTTGCCGATCCGTTGCATCATTGGCAACCGACGCGTTTTTACGCCTGGCGACCGAATGATCTAGCGACGATCGGTCTGCAAACGCTCCCGGATCGCCTTGGATATCTTGCCTTGGCTTTGGCGCCGCTCTGCTTCATCCCGTTGCGTTCGCGTATTATGCTTTTCGCGTTGCCGGGATTCGCGGAATGCTTGCTTTCTCGCGAGCATGCTCCGTATACGATGGGGCAACACTATGCCGCCCTGTGGACGCCGTATGTGCTCGCGGCGTTCGTCGTCGCGGCTTGCCGGTTGCGTTCGGCGCGTTTGATCGGGGCGAGCGCAGCGCTGTGCCTAGTAACGTATATCGTTGCGAACCCCTTGCATCCGGGGTATTTTCTCCGCGTTCCCGACGCAAGAGACGCGCGCTTGGATGCGCGGCTTGCGCGTTTGCCGGCGCAAGTGCGGATCGGAACGCAGGAGGAGGCGTACGCGCATCTGGGCATGGATCGCAACGCGCAGGTAGGCATCGCGGGAGAGCCGGATTTTGTGCTTTTGGATCGCGAGTATCCCGATTCGGTTTGGCTTGGTTGGACGGATGCGCCGCTTCGGCGAGCCGTCGCGCGCGGCCGTTATCGTCTGGACGAACGCCAGGGAGGGATCGAACTCTATAGGAAAGCGGGGCCGGCTTCTCCGCGGCGGGAATGAAAGAATTGTAACAAAATTTCCCAATATTTACAGTAATATGGACTTAAGTTGCATGTGGATCGCCGCGATCGTCGTAAAGCCTTCCAAGGGTGTTTGGGGGCTTTATGCGACGTCTGGGCAGACCTATTTATGTCGTGTTTGCAATCTTTTGCATGCCTTTTCTTTCAAATGGTTGCGGCCCATTCACGCCCCACGGAAAGTCGGGGTCCGGAGGGTGGCCGGCCGGCGGCGCCCCGAGCGGTCAAGCGACTAGCGTGCCGAGCGGAACCTGTCCGACGAGCACTCAGACCACGACTGTGTCGACCGGAGCCGGTTGCGCGACGCCGTCGTCTGGGCCGGGTAGCCCGCCGGCTTCGCCCGTTGCGAGCAGCGGCCTCCAACTCGTGGGCTTTTGGCAATCGTGGTCCGATACGACGCTGCCGTTATCGAGCGTTCCCGGCGCGGTGACGACGACGGACGTCGCGTTCAGCACGGCTACGGCGAACGGTACGCTTGCCGCCGTGCAAAACACGAATCCGCTCGCGTCCGGCGCCGCGGCGATTCACGCGAACGGCGGAAAAGTGCTCATCTCGTTCGGCGGGGCGACCGGCACGGGCGCATACGCGAATCTTGATCCCAACGCGTTCGCGCAAGATCTCGCCGGCCTTTTCGCCGCGAATCCGGGCGTTTACGACGGCGTTGATTTCGACGATGAACAAGATCCCAGAAATACGCAGACGCTGATAAGCGTTATTCAGGCGACGCGCGCGGCGATGCCGAACATTATCATCACTTACGATGCGTTTTCTTCGGCAGCCGATGCGGGAACGGGAGCATTGGCCGGTAGAAGCGATTGGCAAGGGGTCGATATTCCCCTCGCGGCGGCGATTGCGCAATCCATAAATTGGGTGAACGTCATGGATTATGATCTCGGCTCGTGGAGGCCCAGTACGAATATGAGCTGCACGCCGTCTCCCGGCGCGAGCGATGATTGTTACAAAGACATTATCGCGGAATTTGCGAAAATATATCCGGCGAACAAGATCGTGATGGGGCTCATGGTTCCGCAGGACGACGGCGGCGCGCCCATGTCGGCGTCCAATGTCGGCGCTTACGCGCAATGGGTGAAGAGCAGCGGTTATCGCGGCATCATGCTCTGGGATCTCAATCGGGATACCGGCTTCTCGGCCGTCAATGCGGCGGCGGCGGCGCTAGGGATATAAGCTTTTCGGCGGAGGCGATAATGCGTTCCAGGGAATCGTTCGCGTTGCTCGCGATGCGCACGGTTGCGTTCGGCGCGGCCCACGGCGCCCAACGAGCAATTTGGAGTTCGTAGTCTTTATTTGGAAAGCAGTCCACCGTCGGCGTTCCGAGCATGCCTGCTATATGAGCGGCGCCGGTATCCGGCGTAATGAGGAGGCGAGCTTGCGCGATCGCGCGTTTCCAAGGACCGAGCTCGTCGAAGCAGTCGACGGCGACGTCGTGCCCGTCCGCGATCGCGTGCGCGTGCGCGGCCTCGGAACGGCGGACGAAAACGCGGACCGGCGCCGTGCGTGCCAGGCGGGCAAGTACTTTGGAAAGCGTAGCGATATCCATGCCTAGGCGTTCCCACTTGACGCCTGCTTGGAGTGCGATTGTTGCTTCTCGCGGAGGAGGATCGCTGATGAAAAGGGGGCTCAGGAGCGTGAGATCGCGCGTGGGCTCAGCCTGCGCTCCGAGCTCTTGCGCGAGGCGATATTGGACGCGGGCTTCATGAACGGCTTCGCGCAGCGATGCCGGCCGATGAACGGTGCTCGTGCAAAGGCTGCGAACCAGCAGCGTCTTGAACGGTTTGCCCCAGCCGTTCTCAAAGCCGCGGCGGTTTGGGATATCGGCCGCGCGGGCGAGACGGTACGCCGAGGTTTCTTCCGTTGCGATAAGCGCGTGATCGTACCGTCGCGCACGCAAACGCGCGAGCAGCGTCGCGAAATCGCGCCGCACGTTACGCGTTTTCCAAGCGCTGCGCGGCGCCGAAAAAGTCTCGTCGAAAACGCCGGGCGCGAAAACGTCGCGATTTTGTTCGGAGAGAAGGATATCGAGGCGGTGTCCGGCCGCGCGCAGGCCGACGATGAGCGGAGCGAGGACGACCGCGTCGCCTATGCCGTCAAAGCGGATGATAAGAATATCGGCGATAGGCGGGTAGGTTGTCGAAGGCGTCGACCGCGACCTGCGGAAATTTCGCCCCATGCTTGATTGCGTTTCTCGTGAAGAACGTCTCGCCCGGGCCGCGGGCGCGGTCGCCCAGTGCCGAAAATGCGGCATCGGCGCGACGCGTACGAACAGCGTCTACGGCGAAGGGAATCCCCATGCGGCGTTGATGCTCGTCGGCGAGGGGCCTGGGGAAACCGAAGACCGCCTCGGGCGTCCGTTCGTCGGGCGGGCGGGAGAGTTGCTCGATCGCATGCTCGGCGCGGTGGATTTGCAGCGCGAATCCGTCTTTATCGGCAACACGGTCAAGTGCCGACCGACGCAGAGCGAAGGAGGGAGGCTGCGCAACCGCGCGCCGGATCCCGCGGAAATGGCGAATTGCCGTCCGTGGCTCGACGAACAGATCGAGATCATCCGCCCTCGGATTATACTCGCGCTCGGCGCTCCCGCCGCGCGTTCGTTTCTGGGGGCTAAATTCTCGATCACCAGGCAGCGGGGCCAGTGGTTTGAGGGGCCGATGGGAATCGCGCTGATTACGACTTTTCATCCTGCGTACGTCTTACGCCAGACCGGCGGAGAGTTGACGGCCGTCAAACGCTTGGTATGGGATGACCTCAAGGCGGTGCGCGCTAAACTGGATGAGTTCGCTTCGCACCCTGCGACGGAGGCGCCGCCTCCCGCTCCCGTGCAAGCCTCGTTGTTTTAAAGGCAGTTACAGCACCGTATGAAAACCTCGGATATCTGGATCGATCGCAAGGCGCGCCGCGCAGGGCATGCGGACGGCGGGGCTTTCGCGTCGCTCCATAGCCTCAAGCCCTATCGTCTAGAACAGCTCTATCGGGCCGCGACCAAGGAGCTCGTCGCCGATGTGGAGTCCGTGACGGTCCTTCCCAAGGGCCTGCGCGCCGCTTTGGCCGCCGAGGGATTCGCTTTTGACGCGGTCGCGCCCGTCGTCGTGCAGCGTTCTTCGGACGAGCAAACGACCAAGGGGCTTTTCCGTATGTCCGGCGGAGCGGAAGCGGAAGCGGTGCTCATGGAGCATTGGGGCGCCCGGAACACGGTATGCATTTCCAGCCAGGCCGGTTGCGCGTTTAAGTGCGCGTTTTGCTCGACCGGGCAAGCGGGCTTCACGCGTCATCTCGATGCGGACGAGATCTTCGATCAAGCGCGGTACTTCGCGCGGCGCCTCGCCGCGGACGGGCGCAAGCTCACCAACATCGTTTTCATGGGAATGGGGGAGCCGTTCCACAATTACGATGCGGTGATGGAAGCGGTGCGGCTGCTCAACGATCCGCGCGGTTTCGCCTTGGGTCATCGGCACATCACGATCTCCACCGTCGGCCTGGTTCCGCAGATCGAGCGCTTCGCCGACGAGGGAATCCAAGTCAACCTTGCGATCTCCTTGCACGCGCCGACCGACGAGCAGCGTTCGCGCATCATGCCCGTCAATCAACGCTATCCCGTCGCCGACCTCATGCGCGCATGCCGGGGATATATCGCCAAGACTCGCCGCAAAATTTTCTTCGAGTACGTTATGCTCGCCGGGGTCAACGATGACGACGCGTCGGCGCGGGCGCTTTCCGCGCTGATGAAGGGGAAGCTGTACCACGTCAACCTGATCCCCTATAACGCAACCCCGGATTCCCAGCTTCAAGGCAGCGGCGAGCAGCGCATCCGGGCCTTCGGGGCGTTGCTGGAAGGGGAGGGGACGCCGGTAACGGTGCGCACGCCGATGGGGCGGGATATCGCCGCGGCCTGCGGCCAGCTTCGGGCGCAATCCCGGGATATGAAATAAAAGAATTCCATATATTTACATAATTATGGAAATAAGCTGCATGAGATCCTTCGCGGTTGTCGCATGTTGTCTCCCTAGGATCTCGGGAGGGTTTTATGCGGTATCTCAACAGGTCCACGATCATTATATTTGCAAGCGTATGTTTGCCTCTTTTACTTGTCGCTTGCCCGCTTTTTATTCCGCCTAAGGTCGTCGGGGATGCTTGCAGCCTCATCGCAGCCAACGGCGGATCGCCTCAACCGGGGATATGTCCGGCACCGGGCCAATCCCCCCAGGGCATTACCGTAGACCTCCCGCTACCCGGCTCCTCCGGCCACATCAGCATTGTAGGCCAGAACGGCCCGTCCAGCGCGCCCGGCTCTAGCGCAGCCCCTTCATCATCCAGCCCGCCGGGCGGCGGGCAGTACACCTTGCAGAGCCCGCAAACGTTGCCGGCGCTTACCGTGGCGGTCGGTGCAAGCGTCGATGTCAATTGCGCCGACGGCACCAGCCCCACGGGACCCAACGGCGTCGGTATCGGCGGCACGGGTATTCAGTATACGGGTACCTCCACGGCGGCTAACGGTGCGAACGCATTT
>Ga0182024_10018876_pt1 | contig 12782 bp, 12 predicted proteins | sample P32metaG_FD_120480 | JGI IMG/M metagenome (GOLD analysis project Ga0182024, IMG submission 120480) | Permafrost microbial communities from Stordalen Mire, Sweden - P3-2 metaG (Illumina Assembly) | ecosystem: Environmental > Terrestrial > Soil > Wetlands > Permafrost | place: Sweden: Stordalen... | reverse complement strand
TCTGTCACTGTACGCCCCCCGGATGAGGGTCAGAGATGGTCAAGTCGTCAGCGTCTATCGGTTGCTTGACCGTCAGGAGACTCGTTACGATAACAAAAGCTCAAGCAAAATGTTAAGTCATTCAAAAGTAACGGAAACCCGTTACGATAAGGAATGCTCAAGGAACTGATCATCGTCCGCACCAGGCAGATCAACGTTACGCCCTACTGCCTGGCCAGCCACACCATCCTTGCCCGCAGCCTGGGCTGGACTGACGACCAGCTTGCCCACTTGTCCGACTGGCCACACTGCGACGACTTCACCCCAGCCGAGAAAGCCGCTCTGCGCCTGGCTGAAACCGTCACGCGCGATGCCCACGCCGTCAGCGACGAACAGTTCGCCGAGCTGCGCCGCTTCTACTCTGAGGGCGAGGTCGTGGAATTGCTTTGCGCCGTCGGCCTCTTCAATTATTTCAACCGCTTCAACAACGCCCTGCAAATGGAGCCAACCAAACCCGGCGAAGGCGGCTGCGTAGCCCCAGCCGAGGCCGCTTCTGCCAGTGCCTGATTCCCGCATGAAGCTGCCCATCCCTGCCGGAGACTTCCGCGCCTACTTGTTCGATTGCGACGGCACCATCGTCGACTCCATGCCGCTGCACTACATCGCCTGGAAGACAGCCCTAGGCGAATGGAGTTGCCCCTTTCCCGATGAATTGTTCTACGCCTGGGGCGGCAAGCCGGTCGACGAGATCATCTCTACCCTCAATGCAATGTACGGCCTCCAGATGCCCGTCGAGCAGGTCGGCACGCGCAAGGAGGGCCTCTACTTCGACCTGCTGCCTCAATTGCGAGCCGTCCCGGAAGTTCTCGAACAGATTGAAGCCCAGCAGGGCCGCATTCCCTTCGCTGTCGTGTCCGGAGGCCGCCGCGAGTCAATTATTCGCTCGCTCACCACCGTCCATCTCCTTGATCGATTCCAGACCATCGTAGGCGCGGAAGACTACGTCCACTCAAAGCCCGCGCCGGACTGCTTTCTGCTCGCCGCCGAGCGCCTGGGTGTCTCTCCCGCCACTTGCCTGGTGTTTGAAGACACCGACCTCGGCATTCAGGCCGCAACCGCCGCCGGAATGGCCTCAGTCAAAGTGCCGCCGCCTTTCGAAAGGCGCTGATAGAAACTAGCCTCGCAGGAACCAGGACCGCCCGCAACCCGTACATCTCCTTCAGGCCCTCCCTCAAAAAGGACACCGAGCCTCTATGACCGCAACCAGCTCCGGCCTGCAACCCACCAGCCCCGAAAGCATGCCTCGCACGGAATGGGCCGGCCTGCTTGCCATTGCGGGTGCCCTCACCCTGCTTCATCTGCTCACCAACGGCCGCTACAGCTTCCACCGCGACGAACTCCAATTCCTCTCCGACGCCAGCCATCTTGACTGGGGCTTTGTAGCCTATCCGCCTTTCACGCCCTTCATCGAACACATTGGCCTTGCAATCTTTGGCCTTTCGCTCGTCGGCCTGCGCCTGTTTTCCGTCTTAGCGCAGGCGGCGGCCATCGTCGTCACCGGCCTCATGGCCCGCGAACTCGGCGGCCAGCGCCTGGCCCAGGTCACGGCAGCCCTGGCAGTAGCTCTCTCGCCCCTGCCAATCTTTGAAGGCACTGAGTTCCAATACACAACCTTCGACTACCTCTGGTGGGTCCTGATTGCCTACTTCACCATCCGCCTTCTCCGCACCGAGAATCCCAGATGGTGGCTGGCCATCGGAGCCGCCGTCGGCATGGGCCTGCTCACTAAATACTCCATCGTCTTCTTCATCGCCGGACTTCTCGCCGGACTCATACTCACCCGCGCGCTCCGCTATCTTCTTAGCCCCTGGTTCTGGGCCGGCATCGGCGTCGCCTTCGTCATGTTCCTGCCCAACTTCCTCTGGCAGGTACACCACCAGTTCATTTCCTACACCTTTCTGCATCACATCCACGTTCGCGATGTAGGCGAAGGCCGCGCCGACGGCTTCCTGACAGACCAGTTCCGCATCTGCGTCAATCTCTTTGCCGCGCCGCTCTGGATCGCCGGCCTGGTTGCATTCCTGCACCACCGCCGCTACCGCATGCTCGCCTGGATGTACCTGGTTCCGCTCGCGCTCTTCTTCTTCGCCAAGGGCCGTGGCTATTACATCGCTGCGGCCTATCCCATGCTGCTCGCCATGGGCGCGACCGCCGCTGAAGGCTGGCTCGATTCCCTGCCCCGCTGGGTCCGGCGCACGATCAAATCGGTCTTCTTCACCGGACTCGCAATCTGCGCAGCCTACATCCTCGCAGTCGTCGTCCCTCTTGCATCATCCGGCCCATTGCGCGACTTTGCCCTGCAACGCAACGGAGACCTGCGCGAGGAATTCGGATGGCAGGAGCTCGTCAAAACCGTTGCCGGAATTCGCGATTCCCTCAGCCCCGAGCAGCAAGCCAATCTGGGCATCGTTGTCGGCAACTACGGCGAACAGGGCGCCATCGAAATGCTCGGGCCGCCCTACCATCTGCCCCCGCCCATCAGCCTCACCAATTCCGCCTGGCTGCGCGGTTACCCCACGCCGCAGCCCACTACGCTCATCGTCGTCGGCGTCACCAGCGACTGGGCTCCCCGCATCTTCTCCAACTGCCGCCTTGTCGCACACAACGGCAACAATGAAGGCGTTCGCAACGAAGAGAGCCTCGACCACCCCGACATCTTCCTCTGCGGCCCACCGCTGCTGCCGTGGCCGGAATTCTGGAAACGCTATCAGTCCTTCGGTTGATTGAACGGCCTGAGCACAACCACCGTTTCGGCTCAATACAAGAGCACTGCCACTCGATAAACCGTGAAAGCTCCCTCAACATCCTGGGCCGGGCAACTGCCCACCGCCGCCTGCCGATACTGGCCAGAAGCCACCCTCTCCAAAAGGCCTGCCGGCAATTGGGTAATATCCGAGTTCTGCCAGCGCATCAGAAAGCCTGGCGCATCGAGCCCCTTGAGCCGGCCTGAAGACCCGCAATAAGCGCGCGCCTGAGACGGATCCTTGAGAATGGTGAGCCCTCTGGCTCGCAACATCTCCGCAAGGTTAGCCTCGACCTGGGCAGGCGTCAGCACCAGTACCGCGCGGGCATAATCAGCCACTGCATAGATCACCTCACCCTTGCGCACTACCGCGATGCCCACCCGGTCTATGTCCGGACTCAGCAGGTTGGCGCGATGGCCAGGAGAGTTCATCCATCCCTCATGAACGTTGGCCGGGCTGGGGCCTACGGCAACATTCTCCTCAATCAGGCTGAAGTGTGCCCCAGCCTGGCCGGCGCGCGCCGACAAATCCAACTCGCCTCCATAGCGATGGGAGATTGGCCCCTCTGCCGCCATACGCACGCAATGCTGCAATGCAGCTGTTGCCAGTGCCGGGTCCCACTTGAGGGTCCTCAGCCTCTGCGCTGCGCGAGTCTGATTGGCAAGCGCAAACAACTGTTCCGCTTGAGGCGGAAGAGCCTGTGCATTCGGGGACTGCAAATCCCGAGCACCCGGCCCCTGCGCCAGGAGCGGCTGCACGGCCAGGGCGATCCATAGAACTACGCTCTTTCGAAAAATGACCATATTCATTCAGACCCAATTCCGCCGAAGGAGTCGCCCACTTTCTTCCTTTTGCAGGATATCCAGAGCAAACTTCTGTAATGAGTCGTCTCCCATCTCCGCTCGTCAGTCGTGCCGGTGGCGCCATTGGCGAACCAGGTCCTCCGCAGCCTCAGGCCAGCTTGGGAATTCGAATTCGAACCCAGCATCGAGCAGCCGGCCCGGGACTACGCGGCGGCTCTTGAGAACGAGTTCCGATTCGGTGCGCATGAAGAATGCGCCGATCTCGATTGCGAATGCGGGAGCGGGCAAACCGTTGGGCATGCCCCAGGAATCGCGCAAGGCTTCCATGAACTCGCGATTGGGGAGCGGATTCGGCGCGGTAATATTCACCGGACCGTCCATGTCCTCGTGGTCGATGAGGAAGTCCACGGCGCGTGCAAAATCGGCTTCGTGAATCCAACTGACGAACTGGCGTCCGTTACCTTGCTTGCCGCCCAGGCTCAGCTTGACCAGGTTCCGGAATACCTCAAACGCATTCCCCGGCGTGGGGCTGAATGTGACGCCGCTGCGCAGCGCGACTTTACGCGTCCGCGGAGTCGGCGTCCGAAAGAATTCGGCCTCCCAGTCCTTGGCCACCTGGACGGAGAAGTTCCACGTGTCGGGCGCGAGGCGGCGTTTGGAGATGAGTTCATAGCCCCCAAGCTCGCCGGTGGCTTCATCCATGTCCTTGTCGAGTGAGTGCCGATAGATAGTGGCCGCTGAGGCATTGAGCCAAGCCCGCGGTGGGTCGGCGAGCCCGCCGATCACGCGATTGAGCAGTCGCGTTGAGCCGATGCGGGAGTTGTAGATGGCTGCGCAGTTGTTCGGGGTGAAGCGGCAGTTGATGCTGCGGCCAGCCAGGTTGATGCAGACATCCGCGCCTTCAAGCGTTTCCGTCCACGATCCATCGCTTTCGCCGTCCCAATGTACCGTTTGCCATGGCGCGGTATACGGGCCGCGGGTGAGCACAGTGACGGCATGGCCCTGCTGCTGAAAGTGCCGCGCCAGCGATTGGCCAATCTGGCCGCTGCCGCCGGCCAGCACAATGCGCAACGGGCGCACGCCAATGCCGGCCGGTACCACGGTCAGGTTGATCATGCATTCAGCCTACAACGTCTGCGCGTAGGTCAGGGCCGGCGCGGGAACTGGTATCCGCGCAGAAAAAGGCGACGCCGATACGCACGGTATTCACGCACGATGAGGATCAGCACCAGCGAGAGGAAGATCAGCGGGCCGAAGACTATCCAGCCGGGTTGCACCACGCGGTCGCGTTCCACCGACACACCTTCGCCGGTGTGCAGGGTGCCGAACATGGCCACCAGGTCTTCGCCCACATGCACGTTATCTCCGAGGCGGATGCCTCCGAACATGCTGACCAGGTCGTGGTCGATGGAGGCGTTGTCGTCTGCTGTGACCTCGCCAAAAAAGTTCACAACGTCGTGCCGGGCATTGTTGGCGATGTGAACATTGCCGAAGAAGACGACAACATCTCCGGTCACTTTGCCCTCGGCGTTGACGCTGCAGAAAAAGCACACCGCATCGTGAACGGAGGAGTTGGACGAGACATCGATGTTGGAGAAAAACTGCACTGCGTCTTGCTCGGCGCGGGCCGGGGCAGACGCAAACGCTGCGCAGAGCAGGGTCACGGCGAGGATGCTGCGAGTCATGGTGGGCTCCACTCCCCAAGAGTACGGGAAGAAGCCAGGGAAAGTTCCGGCTGGGGTGGAAAAACTGGCCGGAGAGAAGCGTCGGGCTGTTGAGGCAGGGCAGGTTTTTCGTTCTCCCAGGTCTCATCCGCCGCGGCGGACGAGACCTGGGGCACCCTCGGATTTGCGGGAATTCGGATCGTTCTAGAACTGGAACCTCATGCCGAGCTGGATACGCCGAGGAGGAGCAACGGATGTTACCTGGCCGAAGTCGGCGGACGTTTCCACCGGGTCGATGCCAGTAGGGTTGGGGTGGTTGAGCAGGTTGAATGCCCCTGCGGAAAAGCCCAGCCGAGGCGCTTCCTCATCCTTGTTCGGAGTAATGGCGAAATCATGGCCCCAGCGCAGGTCAAGGTCAACGTATGACGGCATGGTTTCGGAATTGCGGGCTGTTCCCTCGGGGCGGGTGTTGAAGAGACCGTCGCCATAGAGGTCTGTCCCGGTGAGCACGGTCCACGGCGTTCCCTGGTTGGCAAAGATGCCAGCGGAGAGATTGAACACGCTCTCGGGCTGGAACATAGCATACATGCCGAGGCGGTTACGGCGGTCAAAGCCGGTGCGCGACCACTCATCATTGGGGTCATATTGGTTCTGCGGGAACCAGCCGATGCCGCCGGTATCGGAGTCGTAATGCGACCAGGTATAGCGGCCAAAGCCGGTGAAGTACTTGTTCAGGCGGCCCCGGTAGGAGACGTCCATGCCGTTGCCCTCCCAGAACCCCTCCGGCTGCATCTGGCGGATACGGCCATAGGCCGGATTGGGGCGCACTGTGTATCCCGACTGCGGAGTTGGCGCGTTGATATCGACGGAGCGGAAAGAGTCAATGCCGCGCGCCGAATAGACGCTGACCACGCCGGTGGCCTTTTCTCCCAACTGCCGCTCGATGGAGAGGCCGTACTGGATTTGGTACGGGATCTTGGCGTTCGGCTCCAACTCAGCAAGGGAGGGCGGCTGCGCTGTGAGGGTGAGGCAGTTGGTGATAGGCACGCACCCCGTCGAAGGCAACTCGGCCGGGTTGAGGGAGAGCTCCAGGGCGCGTCGGCGGGCGTCGCCGTAGCGCTCCAGGTCAAGCAGCGGGGAGGAGCCGAAGCGGTCGTAGTAAATGCCGCCCCCGCCGCGAATCACGGTCTTTGACTCCTCGCTGAGCAACCACGCAAAGCTCACGCGCGGTGAAAAGCCCAGGCGGCGCGTGGCCAGGAAGTTTTGCCAGTCGTAGCGTAGGCCGGGAGTGATGGTGAATCGATCGGTAACCTTGAACTGGTCCTGAATGAATGCGCCCATCTCTTGCTGGTGATAGATGAAATGCACATCGCCGGTGTTCTGGGTAAATTCCGAGGGCAGGTTGTTGGCGTAATTTTGAAGCGCCGTCCGCAAAACTGTAACTCCATCGGCAGCCAGCGTAGGGCCAAAGGTGTAACTGCCCAGGGCATTGGTGTTGTCGTCGTAAGCGCGGCGATCGATGTGCGGCGTGCCAGCGCCGATCTTGATCGTGTTGCGGCCGCGAGTCCAGGTCATCATGTCGTACACGCGCACGTTGTATTCGGTGGCCAGGGAGTCTGCCTGTGCCGAGCCGCTGAGGAAGTCGCCGGAGACGCTGATTTGCGGAGCCTCGGCCACGTTGCTGTTGCGCGTCGAGTCCCGTTCGCCGACGAGGGAAATCTGGTTGAGCATGGTGGCCGATAGGGCCTGGTCGAGGTGAGCGACGAAGTCATCTTCGCGGAACGCGTTGTTGTAGCCAGCCGCGGCCAGCGTTTGCCCGCCCACGCCCTCATTCCGGGAGGTCGCGTCCTGGTAGCTGTACTGCACGTAGCCGGAGACGCCTTCGCGGAATTTGTGCGCGACGCGGGTGCTGAACTCGGTGTCGCGAGCGGGCGTGTAGACGTTGGCTGCATAAGCGCCGCTGGGATCTTCAGCCGTGGGGACGAGCGTCGCGCTGATCACCGAGTCCTGGTCATAAACCACGCGGTTGAAGGACCCAAGGAAGCTGGTCTTGGGCGCGTGAGGAATGGGGCCGGTTACGTGTCCTTCGTAGTTTTGCCGCTCCTCGAATGGCTTGGATGGAGCAAGCTCGTTTTGCGCATTCATAGCCGAGTCGCGAAACAGAAAATTGAACTGCCCGTGGTAGTGGTCGGCCGTGGACTTGGTGATGATTTCCATTTGGCCGCGTCCGGGCCGGTAGTACTGCGCCGAGTAGGGGTCCTGATTAATGCGAATCTCCTGCACCGCTGAAGCGGAGACCGTAGCTCGGTTGGCTTCGACGCCGTCAACCATGAGGCCCGTTCCACTAGTATCTGTTACGTTCTGGTCGAGGAAGGCTCCCATGGCTGTGGCGTAGTCGTTGTCGAAGATGGGCAGGGCCTTGAGATCGCCGGCAGTCATCACCGAAGAGTCGTGATTGGCATCGGGTGCTGTGAGGTCCTCGCTGCTGTCGCCATTTACCCGCACCGTGGAGGCCACGGCGGCGATGGGCAGGACAATATGCACGGGCGCCAATGCAGGTATCCCAGCCGATGCAGCGGCTGCCACTCCAGCGGCGGCGGCAGGAGCCGCGATGAGTACCGGCGTGCGCACTGTATCAAAACCCGGCTCCGAAACCACCAGCGTGAAGCTGCCCGCGTGGGGCGCAACCAGCTGAAAGTTGCCTTCTTCGTCAGAATGAATGGAGCCCGCAACAGCGCCCGAGGTATCGAGCAGGTCAATCTCCGCACCGGGCACAATCGCTCCGGTGGGGTCGGCTACCACGCCGTGGACAGCTGGTGCGCCGGGAGCTCCCGGTGAGGTCGTGCTGGCGGCGAATACGCCGCATGGCAGAAAAAAGGCAAGCAGGAAAGCAACAGATCGCATGAGCAGAAATCTCCAAGACAGAGGGGTTTTGGTCACCTGGCAGGCAAAAGGTCGAGCTTGCAACAAATTCAGAACTACTCTCATTATGCAACAGAATCGGGAGAAATGGGTGTCTTATGAGAAAAAATTTGCGTATTGCATCGAAAGTTGTACGTGGCGGGAATTTTGCACCGCGAAAACCGCTCGGCTGGCCTCGTTCCCGGCCGAGCGGTTCGCGGTTGAATCTTGTGTGCGTAGGTCGCGCACCTTGGTTTAAGTGCGCTTTTTAAACGCCTTAGCGTTTTCCCTTTCCGCCATAAACCGATTCTATAAAGGACTTAGCGCCGCCGTCCAGTCCTTTGGCGAATCCACCAGCACATCCGGCTGGGTGGCATCCAGCGTCTCCGGGGCCAGCCCGAAGGTGCAGCCAATGGTCCAGGCACCGGCGTTGCGGGCCGTTTGCACGTCCACGTGGCTGTCGCCGATCAGCACCGTTTCCTCCGGCACAGCGCCGCAATCGGCCATGAGGCTCAGCAAGCCCTCGGGATTGGGCTTCTTGGTGCTGAAGCTGTTGCCGCCGTAAATGTGCAGAAAATAAGGCGCAAGACCGAGGGCGGCACAGATGTCGCGGGCTGGCCGAACCGGCTTGTTGGTCAGCACGGCCATGGTCCTTGGCCGGCTGTCTAAATGGCTCAGCTCTTTAAGGGCCTGCAAAGCCTCGAGCACACCGTCGTAGGCGTAAGTGAAGTCCAGCTTGTGAGCGCGATAGTAGTCCAGAAAAAACGCGCAGGCGGTTTGCAGAAATTCCGCGTCTACCTCCGAGCCATGCTCCCTGGCCAGAGCGCGGCGAACCAGCATCAGCGCGCCGTCGCCGATGAATCCCGCAATCTCAGTGTCTTCACGGTGCTTGAGGCCGAAGTGGGCCAGGGTTGCGTTGACGCTGTTGCACAAATCCTGCGCTGAGTCGATCAGTGTGCCATCCAAATCAAAGACCAGCAGTTTCAGTTGCTCAACTGGGATGCGGCGAAAAACGCGAATCATGCTTCAAGTGTAACGGGCCTGGGGTCGCGGCTGTACCGCGCCATTCCAAGCAGATGACGCCGTCGGCGAATCTGGCCTTATCCGCGCATGCGCGGATTTACCCAGCGGGTTACAACGTCGGTGAGCAGGTTCACCAGCACATACGTCAGCCCGATCGACAGCAGGCATCCCTGCACCAGCGCATAATCGCGATTGGATATAGCGCTCACCGTGAGCCGTCCCAGCCCCGGCCAACTGAAGATCGTTTCCGTCACAATGGCGCCGGCCAGCAGCGCGCCAAATTGCAATCCAATCACAGTGACAATGGGGACCAGCGCATTCGGCAGGGCGTGGCGGCAGACAACGGCTGTCTCGCTGAGGCCTTTGGCGCGGGCGGTGCGGATGTAGTCCTGGCCCAGTTCTTCCAGCATCGCCGTGCGAATCATGCGCGTAAGAATCGCCGCCAGCGAAGCGCCCATGGCCACCGAGGGCAGAACAAGATAATGCCAGTCGATGGAGCGGCCGCCTCCTGGGTTCGCGCCCGAAACCGGGAGCCAGCCAAGTTCGATGGAGAAGACCAGAATCAGCACCGGCCCGAGCGCCAGCCCTGGAACCGACAATCCAAAAAGCGAAACCACTGACAGCACATGGTCAACCCAGCGCCCGCGCCGCACGGCGGCCAGAATCCCTGCCGGGAGCGCCAGGGCCAGGCCCAGACCCAGTGCCGTCAGCGTAAGCGCCAGCGTATAGGGGTAGCGAGCGGAGATCAGCTCGGCGACCGAGGTGTGCAGGCGGATGGAGCTGCCCAGGTCACCGCGCAACACTCCAGACCAGTAATGGATGTACTGAGCCCACAGCGGCTGGTCAAGGCCATATTGGTGGCGCAAGGCGCTTATGTCCGCCGGCGTCGCGCCATCCCCCAGCATCTGCAGAATAGGGTCTCCAGGAACCAGGTGTATGAGCAGAAAGACCAGCGAAACCACCAGCCAGACGACCGGAACCGTAAGCGCGAGGCGGGTGAGAATCTGCTTCATAGGCTCCCGTTCAACGATAAATCAGATACCAGGGCCGGTATCTTGGATCAGATACTGGCGGCGATGCGGGACGGCACCCGTAAGCGCGGCCGGCGGCCAGGCCGGTATACTACCCGCAATCCATCGCTGGAGGCGAACCAGTGGACACGCTGGAGTTGATCGGTTCAACCATGGGCCTGGGATTCCTGGCAGGGATCCGCCTGTATGCCACCGTCTTCGCGCTGGGCCTTGCTATTCGATATGGCTGGTTCCATCCGGCGCCCGGCGCGGCAGGCCTGATGATCCTGGCCCACCCGGCGGTGCTGATCGCGTCCGGACTTGCATGTCTGGTTGAATTCACTGCCGACAAAGTCCCCTGGGTAGATAGTATGTGGGACTCGTTTCACACTTTCATCCGCCCTGTTGGAGCAGTGCTGCTGGCCTCCGCCGCGCTAGGCAACTTTGACCCCGCGGTGAGGGCCACGCTAATGATTCTCTGCGGAGGCGTGGCGCTGGCCAGCACCGGCTCCAAGGCGTCCACGCGGCTGGCGGTGAACCACAGCCCGGAGCCGTTCTCAAACATCGCCTTGAGCCTGGCCGAGGACGCGCTGATTCCCGTCGGCATATGGATTTCGCTCAAGCATCCTGAGGTGGCAATGGCCCTGGTGTCCATCTTCCTGGGGGTCTTTCTGTGGCTGGCGCCAAAAATATTCCGCTCCGTGCGACTGCGCTGGGTAGCGCTGCGTGTCTGGCTGGGCGGCAAGCCGAGTGGTGTCGTTGCTGAGCCCGTCGCTCCCTCACTGCAGCCGAATGCGCATCGCGCATTGGATGTCGTTGCCTTGCACGCCGGGCCGATTCCGCCGAGTTATGCGCGACGGGCGCAGCGGACACTGGGGCTTTCCGAGTTGCCAGGAGGGATTCGCGCGGCCGCGACAAAGACGATCGACGGAATGGGAAATTCGCTGGGATATCTGGCTGTCGGCGGGGATGGTTTAGCGTTTGTCACCCAACGCTGGTTCCGCAAGCGCGTTCACTCCATCCGGTTTGCGGACGTGGATTCGGTTGAGTGGAAACGCGGCCTGCTGATGCACCGGCTGGTGGTGCGGACGAAGGAGGGCGAGAAGGCTTTCCACGTTTTCAAGAACGTTGAGGTTCCGGAGTCCGTCGCATCGGCGTCGTCGAAACAGGCTTTTGCGGGAAGAGTCTAAGGACAGATTGCAGAAGTCCACGTTTTGAAAGGGCACGACCGGGGTACCCTCTGGGTCGCGTGCCGCAAGCGCCTCAAAATAAGCGCTGGCTTTAGCCGCTAAGGGAACGCGGAATCGAGAAAGAAACTTGCATAGAGCTTCCTTCGCCGATGTCCGATTCAATCGCCAGTTTGGGCCACTTCGGCTGCCAGAACGGCGCGAACCTTGACCCGCACGTCGACGCGCGACCCGAGGCGGTTGATGGTCGAAACCAGGCGATCGAGAGTGAAGCGTCCAAGGTCCGCATTGCGTATGCGGGAAAAATCGGCGGCTGCAATTCCTGTGCGGGCATGCGCGCCCCGCACACTAAGCCCCTGATGATCGAGCATCTTGATAATCTCGGCTGCCAGAATGGCCTTCAGATGCTCCACATCCGGACTGGCATGCCCCAGGTTGCGGTACACGTTGCCGCTGCCGCGAACAAGTTCAATCGCCTCGTTTTTCATCCCAGCAACTCCCGAAACACCTGGCGCTTAAATTTCAAATCTGATCTAACGGCCGTCCGACAAACTCCAGCGACTCGCCCCACGCAGATTTGGTCTCCCCCGACCGGGAATCTAGGTACCAGGTCTTGCCCCAGCCTTCGCCCGTTCGATCCCATTCCCAACTGACGCTCTGTCCTCGGTTGTAGTCCTTGCGGCTGGGATAAATATGTTGGCCAAATTTCTCTTCATTTGGTCCGAGATGCTCAAGGATAACTCCCCTCACGTCTTGACGCGGAACGCTGCAGGCCGAATCAGAAAAAACCGTGACAATTGCGGCCACAATGAAGCTAGGACGAGGAATCGCTCTTAGCATTCTGAGAATTCTGAGGCCATAATCCACTGAACGCATTGCGATGCCTTCCTTCGACCCTCTCCCATGCACAACTCTATTTCTTAAATCCCAGAAGTTATTGAGAGTATCCCGGAGTTCCGGCGGAACCCCCGATCCGACGTTCTGCATTGCAATAAGGTCAAGCGCATCGCTGGGTGACTGCCCTGTGTAGTCATTCAGCCGTCCTATGACGGCAAGGATCAGCCGCAGTTGGCGGTCAATCTCCAAGGATAGACGCATCATTGCAACTGCCGGCGACTGAACAGCTTCCTCCAGCACCTTCTCTTCAAGTCCGGGGAGCAAATCCAAGCTTGACATCTTATTGACCCTCTTCCTTATTCGAGGACGTTGGCGCTTCTGTAGGTTCCAATGAAAGCAGTCGGACTTGTCGCTCGGCAATCGGCAGTTCGCCGCCCATCTTGTCCAATTCGATTTCCACACCAAGTCCATGTGCGGTTCGTACGCGCCGAACAACGTTCGGCAACTCGCTCAAAAACGCGGCGATTTGACGGTGAAACCTCACCAAGAAATAGAATGCTACCAATGGCCAAGC
>Ga0182024_10018875_pt1 | contig 12782 bp, 11 predicted proteins | sample P32metaG_FD_120480 | JGI IMG/M metagenome (GOLD analysis project Ga0182024, IMG submission 120480) | Permafrost microbial communities from Stordalen Mire, Sweden - P3-2 metaG (Illumina Assembly) | ecosystem: Environmental > Terrestrial > Soil > Wetlands > Permafrost | place: Sweden: Stordalen... | reverse complement strand
CTGAGGATCGTCATATGGGATGCGGCCCTCATCTTCGGGATTATAGAAACGATCGGTCAAGTAGACCAGCATGGCTGGATCGGCGCCAATCACCTTGTAACCGTGCCCGATGCCCGGTGGAACCAGCACTTGCCATCTCCGCAGCGCTCCGATGTACACCGTGTTGCGATCTCCAAAGGTGGGCGATTCGGTACGCAGATCCACCAGCGCCACTTGCAGCATACCCTCCAGCGGCACCCAACAATCGGTCTGGTGGCGATGGAAGTGAAACGCCTTAATCGTGCCCGGATAGCTGAGCGCCGCCGAAACCTGCGTCGTCTCTTTCGGAAAGCCGGCGGGAAGGCCGTGTCCCATGCGCGCGATCTCGAGGAAATAGCCGCGATCGTCCGGCCACACGGGATAAGGATGGATGCGCACCCCGGCGATCAGATCTTTCGAGTCCGGCGTGCGGATCACCTTGCCGATCCCTTTCTCGCAGGTGGGCGTCGCCAACCGCATGCCCGACTGTTCCGGAACCGGTTGTTCGCGAGGCGCGGAACTCATAAGCTGCGTGCTCCGGCAGTCTCGGGCGCCGCGCTACGTCTGGTTTCCGCTACCAGGTTCCCGGCGCGCAGCAGCGAATCGAACGTTCCCGCGTCGGTCCACCAACCTTCCAAATGGGCGTAGGTCATCGTACCCTCGCGAATGTAGGCATTGTTGACATCGGTAATCTCCAGTTCACCACGGCCCGAGGGCACCAACTGGCGCACCTTGTCGAAAACCGTTTCGTCGTACATATAGATGCCGGTCACCGCAAAATTCGACTTGGGCTTCTTGGGTTTTTCCTCGATCCCCACAATGTGGCCGTCGCCAAGCTCCGCCACACCGAAGCGCTCGGCGTCGGGGACCTCTTTAAGAAGGATCTTCGCGCCGGCTTTCTGGCGCTGAAAGTCTTCGGCCATGTGCCGGATGCTGCGCTCGATGATGTTGTCGCCCAGGATGACGCAAATCGGGCCGCCGTCGGCGAAATGCTCGGCCAACCCCAAGGCGTCCGCGATTCCGCCTTCGCCTTCCTGGTAGGTGTAGTCCAAGTGCTTCAGGCCAAATTCCTTACCGTTCGCCAGCAGGCGGAGAAAATCTCCCGAATTCCGGCCGCCCGTCACCACCAGAATCTCCCGGATGCCCGCATCCACCAACGTCTGGATGGGGTAGTAAATCATGGGCTTGTCGTAGATCGGAAGCAGATGCTTGTTGGTGATTTTGGTGAGCGGGAACATGCGGCTCCCGGTGCCCCCGGCAAGAACGACCCCCTTCATCGACACATCCTGGGGCACACCATGGGACCGCCCCCGGCCTGCACCGCGGTTGCGCGGCAAATCGTTTTGTAGCAATGCATTACCATCGATTATACCTCGCGCAAGTGAATCGCTAAGTCGAGATTTCGCGCAACTCGCGATTGCGATTCGCGTAATTTTTGTCGTGGTACGACTGATATTCCCCGCTCCGCACGTGTGCGATCCATTGCGGATTGGAACGATACCACTCCACCGTCGCTTTTAAGCCACGCTCGAAGTCCATCTCGGGCTTCCAGGCGGTCTCGCGCGTCAGCTTCTCGCTCGAAAGCGCATAGCGGCGATCATGGCCCGGCCGGTCCGTCACGTACTCGATCAGGCTGGAGGATTTTGCTGTGATTTTAAGAATCTGTTCGACGACGGTCTTGTTCGGCAGCGATCGATTGCCGCCGATGTTGTAGATCTCGCCGTCCCGGCCCTTTTCCAAGAGCGTGAGAATAGCGCGGCAATGATCTTCCACATACAGCCAGTCGCGAATCTGCATTCCGTCGCCATAGACCGGAAGCGGCTTGTTATCGAAGGCGTGCGTGATCATGAGCGGGATCAGTTTCTCGGGAAACTGATAGGGGCCGTAGTTGTTGGATGCGCGCGTCACGATGACCGGAAGCTTATAGGTCTTGTGATAGCTGAGAGCCAGCAGATCGGAACCGGCTTTGCCAGCCGAGTATGGACTGCTCGGTTGCAAAGGAAACTGCTCGTCGGCTTCGAGCGGCGACTCCAGGCTGCCATACACTTCGTCGGTGGAAACGTGGATGAAACGCGCTATGCGCTTGGCCCGCATGGTTTCGAGCAGGTTGAAGGTGCCACGCAGATTGGTTTCGAAAACCGGCTGGGGCGCGAAAATGCTGCGGTCCACGTGCGACTCGGCCGCGAAGTGCACTACCGCGTCCGGCTTCACTTCATCGAAGACACGGCCCAGCCCTTCGAGATCGCAGATGTCCGTCTTGAAGAAACGGTAGCGCGGATTCCCAGCCACCTCTGTCAGATTCTCCAGGTTGCCGGCATAGGTCAGCTTATCGACGTTCGCGATATCGAGCGAGCGATTCTGGAGAGCCAGGCGCACAAAGCAGGAGCCGATGAACCCGGCCCCTCCGGTTACGATGATTTTCATGAAATCTCCATTCTAAAGACCGACTCCCTCGGCCCTTTAACAGGGCTCACGGTCGCGGCTTGATTCCGACTCCCTCTGGTCGCGGCTCGGTACCTTCCTTACATAGTCTCCGCGCGAGAAGTACTTCTCTAACCAGCAATAAAAGGCGATGAACAGATACCGGCTGCCCATCTCCCCGATCTTGAGCTTGGACACGCCCGACCGGCGGTTGCGCCAGGTGATCGGTATCACGGTCCACGAGTAGCCTCGCACAATGGTTTTGAGCGGGATCTCGATCGTTAAATTGAAGTGCGGCGACAGAAATGGCTGGCAGCCTTCTATCACTTGTCGGCGGTAGGCCTTGAAGGCATTAGTGAAATCGTTCAACGGGGCGTGAAAAATGACCCTCAGAAACAAGTTTGCCAGGCGATTCAGAACCAGCTTGTGCTGGGGGTAATCGACCACCCCGCCTCCACGCACGAAGCGCGAGCCAAACACGGCGTCCCACCCTTCGTTCAACACCTCCCAGTAGCGGACCACGTCGCGGCAGTCGTCGGATTCGTCGGCCATCATCACCACCATCGCGTCGCCACGGGCCTGGTTCAGGCCAAAGCTCACCGCCCGGCCGAAGCCGTGCTCTCCGTTATTCTGAACCGGGCGCAGGGTGGGCACTCGCTCCATGGCCTGCTGCAGCGTGATCCAGGTGCCGTCGGTGCTGCCGTCGTCCACCACCACAATCTCGTGCGCGACACCGTGCAACCGCAGCTCCACATAAAGATGCTCCACCGTCGCGCCTACGCGGCCCTCTTCGTCGCGAGCCGGAATCACGATCGAGAGCAGACGGATGGGCGCCTGCACATGGGGGACGGGAGATTTCACGGCGAACTCGTCTCCAGCCAGTCCGGATGGCTTGCGGCATGCTCGGCGATCTCTTCCAGAATGCTTGTCAGCGGGAACTCGACGCGCCAGCCGAAGTCGCGCTCGGCGTCGCGCGAATCCATCACCACCCACGGGATGTCGTAGGGCCGCGGATTCGGATCGGCCGTGGGAGCGTGCGGTCCGAAGCGCTGGTCGCACCAGGCGGTCAACTGCGCCAGCGAGATCGCGTTCGACGTTCCGCCCCCGGCGCAATAGATCCGTTGGCCGCCCGGCCGCGTACAATTCACTTGAACATCGGCAAGCGAGGTGAGATCGCGCGGATGAAACACGTCCCGCGTTTGCTTGCCCGTGCCTGCAAAGCCGATGTAGCGCAATGGGCGGCGGCGTGCGTGAGCGTGAATCCAGTAGGAGAACACGCCCTGGTCCGGCGTGCCAAACTGCCCCGCCCCAGCCAGCACGCCGCAGCGGTTGATCCATACCGGGAAGTCGAACGCGGCGCCATATTCGAGCGCCAGTGCCTCGGCCGCCAGCTTGGTGCTGCCATAGAGCGAAATTGGAGCGCGCGTAGAAAAATCGACGCCGACGCCACGGCCGGAGATCCCAGGCGGGAGCGTGACCGTTTCATCCAGACCAAAGGCATCGTGTTGCCAGCGCAGAGGCAGCGACGCGAGCGCCTCGATCGAATAGACCCGGCTGGTGCTCATCAGCAGCAGTCCCGCGCGATGAACTTTGCAGTATTCCAACACGTTGACTACGCTCGCAAGATTGTGCTCGATCAGTTGCCGGCTGCTGAAGCCGGTCTGGAGGCCCGCGAGCACGCTCGGATTCGCCGCCGCATCGATCACCCAATCCACGGCGGGCAGCGATTCCAAATCGCTGGGCATGCGGATATCGCCGTGCGTCATGGCAACTCCCAATGCGGTGAGGCGCGCGCGGTTCAACTCGGAGCCGGGCCGCATGAGGTTGTCGATTCCCAAAATCGAGATCCCTTCGCGACGCTCCAGTAAGCCCTCCGCCAGCGAACTTCCGACAAAACCACAGACGCCGGTAATCAGGACTCTCATTCGCTAACCGTTAGCGGCGCTCCGATGGGATCATCTTCCCTAGGCTACCATCTGGTATGGAGGCCTTGAGGCATTGAAGCCCGCCGCTGCAATTGAAGCTTTTGAAGACGCTGCACGCAGCTTGCAATCGATCTCTTCCACGTCCTACCCGTCTCAGATTTCCCGAGCCGTCGATCTGCTGGTGGAACGGCTCTCGGCCGGCAGCAAGCTCTTGGTCTGCGGCAACGGCGGATCGGCTGCAGACGCCATGCACATCTGCGCGGAACTGGTGGGCCGGTTCTTCAAAGAACGCCAGGCGCTGCCGGCCATTGCCCTCAACACCGACGCGGCCGTTCTTACCGCCTGGAGCAACGACTATACCTATCAATCCGTGTTCTCGCGGCAAGTGGAGGCACTCGCGAAACCCGGCGACGTCGTTTGGGGCATTTCCACCAGCGGGAACTCCAAGAACGTAGTCGCCGCGCTCAGGACAGCGCGCGCACTGGGAGCCTCCACAATCGCTCTGACGGGAGCGGGCGGCGGCGCGATGGCCGAGTACGCGGACGTGCTGCTGGCAGCACCGCTCTCAGTGACGCCGCGAATCCAGGAAGTTCATGCCGTCACGTATCACATCATTTGCGAAGCGGTGGAAGCGGAGATCTCGAAGACTCCTCAGGCGGCGCCACTGGGGGCGAATGCCGCCATCGAAAGCCGCTAGCGCGCCAGGCGAGTGAGATCGCCGTTGGCTGCCGCAGTGCTGGTATAGTAGCGCGCAGCCGCCGGCATGCGGATTACTTCGGTCGACGACACAACGGCCACGGCTCGGGCGTCCAGCCCGCGCTGCACAGCCTCGACAAAAGCGCTCAGCACAAGCGGGTTCATATCGGAATTAAAATCCCGGGAGAAATTCACGTATTGTGAATTGGGCAGTGGGATTCTTAACTGCCAGCGCGGCTTGGCGGGACCCAGGCTGGACTCTTCAAATACACGGCCGCTAAGGCTCATTCGCACTTCGTGAAATCCGAAATTCTGGCTGCCGGCGCGGATCTGAGCCCAGCATTCTTCCGTGCTGGTTGCTTTCGAAAGTGAAGTTTCAAAATCGGCCATGCGGGTTTCGACATCGATGATTTGCCGGAACTTCCCACCCAGGAACATGCGGCCCGCCGAAGCGAACTCGGTGTAGTCCAATTGGCGGATGCCGATCCAAATTGCGCCCGCAAACAAGATGACGATCAATCCGCTGAACTGGTTGTGCAGGGCGCTCGCCAGCAGTGACAAGACGGCCACCACCCCACAGATGCCGTACATGGTCAAGACCGCCTTCTTGGGGCTCAAACCCCGATCCAGAAGCCGGTGGTGGATGTGGCCCCGGTCGGCTTGAAAGATCGGCCGGTTCCGGAGGAAACGCCGCAGAATCGACAGTACAACGTCGATCAGTGGAATGGAAACGGCCAGCAGCGGCACCGTGAGCGCAACCAGTGTGACCGACTTTTCACTCCATAACGCGCCATAGCAGCCCAACATGAACCCGATGAGCAAACTTCCACTGTCACCTAAGAAGACCGAGGCGCCGTTGAAGTTGTAACGGAGAAACCCGAGGAGGCAGCCGGCCAGCGGCATGGTAGCCAAAGCCAGCGGCAGGTTGCTTTGCGTGAGGGCGGCAACAAGCATCGTTACAGCCGCCACCAAACCCACCCCGGCGGCCAAGCCGTCCATCCCATCGATCAAATTGAAAGCATTCGTGCAGCCCACCAGCCACACCACCGTGATTACGAAGCTGAGCCAAGGCCAGGCGGGCAGCCCACGCAGCAGATGAATGTCCACATGGATACCGGCAAAGTATGCCAGGACGCTGGCGCCCAGAATTCCCATCAGTTTCTGCCACGCGGCCAGACCGATCAAGTCATCCAGCACGCCGGTTAAGAACACCACCGATCCCACCAGGGTCAGCGGAAGAATGTCGGGAAGTGCGCGATGGAGATGATCCGTATAGGTGAACGGCAAAGCTAAAGCAATGACGAACGTAATGAGGTAAGAAAGAACAATTGCGATTCCGCCCACCCGGGGAATGGGCGTGGCGTGCTTCTTCCGAACGCCATCCGGATGATCCAGGAAGCCCCACTTGCCCACGTAGTCTCGCACCAAGGGAGTCAAAACCAGGGCCAGGACAACCGAGAGAGCGCCTAGCGTAAATATTAGAAACAAAGCATTCTCCTAATAAGATGGGCCATGGCTAAAGGTGCAAACAGAGGCGGCTTCCTCCTGGAGCGGCTGCGAGTGGGTCCTTCAGATCACTCGCTCCACCTCAGCCCACCCTATCATTTCACACCCGAAACCACTTAAAGCCAAGAACATTTCCATTTAGGTCGTACTAGTACGACAGATCCGCAACTAAGATATGCGGACTACAGTCTACACAAAGCGTACGAAGACTTCACTGAGCGGCTACCGGTCCGTCGGTCCCCGGCTACGGCGCATCGCTAGGAAGCCAACTACTAGCAGAGACAGGAGTAGCCAAACGCCACCGCGCGGCTCAGGCGTCACCACCGGATTCATTACGATCTGCTCCTGGAACCCGCCGACGCCCACGCCATTGGGGTAGGTCATGTCGGCAGAGCTGACAATCTCGAATTGCGATAAGAAGCTATTTAAAGCGGCCTGGTTGCCGGCAGTATTCATGCTGACGTACCAGCTGACGGCCTGCTCCAGGTAGCTGTCGGGGCTCAGACCCGACGGATCGATAACCGCTCCTTCCGCCTTGGGATCCATGATGGTCCAGATTGCTTCCTGAATCTCATTGTTATTGGATGTATTGTTGCCCGGGCCCCGGTTGTACAGGGACACCAGGTAGGCCGCCATTTCATAGCGGGCCAAGGCGGTGGATCCACTTCCAGGGTTGTTGAAGAACGAATCGCCATCGCTAAGCGTAATGGTGGTCCAGCCATTTGATGAGATGCTGCCGAATCTCGTGTCACTCAGGTTCGCGTTGGAGCTGAGGGTCGTTACGTCGGCCGGCTGGCTGGATGGCGCGTTAAGATCGTTTGCAAAATCGTCGCAGAAGATCTCGACGGGTACGCCATTCAGCGTGGCCGACGCCCCGCCTCCACCACCCGCCAGCGGAAAATTGTAGCTGATTACATTCAGCGGCACGGTACTGGCATTGGCGCCGAGCCCGAAGAATAGGAGCGCGCATCCGGCTCCCAGAATTGACTTTATTATCATTGCAGCTTCAGATTACGGTGGTCCTACTGGGCGGACAATAAGATGATGGTCATGACCCTACCCTTGGTAGTACCAGGACCTTCTTGCGCTTAGTTTGTGTTTACAAGGATTTGCGGCGCTGGGCGGGATTCTGTACCGCCAAACGATCCAGGTACGCACATTACTACCGATAGTGGGCTAGCGGACAACTCGTTGTGTAAACTGACTATGCAATGATTTCTATCCGCCTCCCAGGCCGCTTGGCCGTCGTTATCTTGCCGTCGCTTCTTCTACTTGCGGGCTGCCGCAGCGCCAACAATTATCTCGAGAAGGGCAATGCTTCATTCCGTAAAGGACAATTTGAGGAAGCGTCCCTGAACTACCGGAAGGCCGTTCAGAAGGATTCCAGCTTCGGGGAAGCGTACTATAAAGCCGCCCAGGCTGAATTGAAACTGAATAAGGCGGCCGAGGCCCTGCAGGATCTCAAGGAAGCCGTGCGGCTCATGCCGGCGAACCAATCCGCCCGGGAGGATCTTACCAATCTAATGTTGGGCGCCTACATCGGCGATCCGGCTCATCCCAAGTTTCTGTACGATCTGCTGGTCCAGTTCAGTAGAACGTGGTTGCAGCGCGATCCCAATTCGATCCAAGGACTGCGAATCCACGGGTACTTGGCCATGCTGGAGCGGAGGCCGGAGGAAGCGGTTGAAGTATTCCGCCGCGCGCATGCAGCGCATCCGCGAGACGAGAAAGTGGTGGACGGCCTCATGGACGCTCTTTTTCGCGCCAATCAGCCCACCGAGGCGGAAAAGGTTGGCCTGGATTTTCTGGCCACGGATAGAAAGGCAGCCGACGTCTATGACGCGTTATTCCGCATGTACGTGGCCGACCATCGCGTTCAAGACGCCGAGAACATCCTCACTCGCAAGGTAGACGCCAATCCCCGGGAGAACTCCTACATCCTGCAACTGGCGGGTTTCTATGCGGGACAGCACAAGAAGCCGGAGATGGATCGGGCCATGCAGAAATTTCTTTCCAACCCCGGGAAGGAATCGCGGGTTCATGTGGCGGCCGGCGACTTCTACGCCTCTATTGGCGATCTGAGCGACGCCCTGGATCACTACCGCTCCGGAAGTTCCGAGAAGAACGATCGGCTGATCTGCCAAAACCGGATCGCTCGAGTGCTCTTGTTGCAGAAGAAGCGTCAGGAAGGCCTCCAGGTCCTCAACCAGACGCTCACACAATTCCCGGAGGATCCCGAGGCTCGCGCCTTGCGAGCCGCCCTTCTTGTCGGTGAGCCTGGGGCCGGCAAACCCGGTGAAGGTATTCAGGAGCTTCGCGCCGTATTGGAAAAGAATCCGGACGATCTGTTCCTCAAGTTTCTGCTGGCGCGCGCGCTTGCCGAGAGCCAAAACTTTGCAGAGGCGCGTTCGCGCTTGCTCGAAATCGTCAAGTTGCGCCACCAGTTCCTGGAGGCTTACATCCTGTTAGCGGATATCGCCTTCAAACAACACGATATGCTCGAGACGGTGCAACAGGCGGAAGCCGCGCTGGAGATAGATCCGGAAAATCTTCGGGCGCGCATGCTGCGGGGCAGCGCATTGCTCCAGCAGGGCAATCTCGATCAAGCGGACGCTGTTCTGGGCAGTCTCTCCCGGCAGGTGCCCGGATCGGTGGACGTGCGCCTGGAGCTAGCCTATGTATCTTTGAACCGGCGAAATTACGCCGAAGCGGAAGCCGCCTTCAAAAAGATTCTGGAAGCCAGTCCAACCGAGTGGCGCGCCGTGGCGGGCTTAGTGGATACCGACCTAGCTCAGAATCATCCTGAAAAGGCCTTCGCCCGCCTGGAAGACGAATTGACGCGTTCCCACGGCTCACCCGCGGTTCGCTATCTGCTGGCGTCCACCGCTTTGCGAATCGGGAAGTACAATGTGGCCATCGAAACGCTTCGGGACTTGGCCAACCAAACGCCCAATTCCATTGACCCGGAGATCCAACTGGCCAACGTCTACCAGCTCAAGGGAGACGTACACAATGCCATCGTGACCCTGCAGAAAGCAGCCGCGCTCCAACCCAAAGACCCCAGGCCCGGCGTCCTGCTCCCGTTCCTGCTGGAATCGGAGAATCGGGCCCAGGAAGCCAAGCAAGTAGCCCGGCGGGCGCTGGCCGCGCGCCCCGAGAATGCAGTAGCGATGAACAACCTCGCATATCTACTTGCCGAGACTGGAGATAGTCTGGACGAAGCGGTCAAGCTGGCGCGCAACGCGGTAGGGAAAGCGCCCAACAATCCCGTCTTCCTCGACACCCTTGGCTTCGTCTACCTGAAGCGAGACCAAAATGACGACGCATTGGACATCTTCGATCGTCTGAACCGCCGCTATCCCGACGATCCTGCCTGTGCGTTCCATACAGGAATGGCCTGGTATCAGAAGGGGGACCGGTCCAGGGCAAGAAATCTGCTGTCTCATGCCCTTGGATTAAGACCTCCGAAGGAGATCGAGGCGGGCGCCAAGGACCTGCTAAGTCGAATAAACTAACCCATGTTCAAAAAGGGGAGAAGCAATGATTGCCGAGATGGATGAAAATGTACGGGTACCGGTTGGTACCTACAGCACTAGCATTTCTTGGGCACGTTCTCTTATGATAACGGTGACTTAGTAATTGAAGTTGTTTTACAATTCAGAAGAGGAGTTTAATTATGCGATTATTCTTATGGGCCTTGGGATTGGCCGGCGCCGTGTCGCTCGCGACCGTTGCCAGCGCCACCACCTGCGCGTCAGACACGTGGTGTTTTGGATCCAATCCCGAGCAAGTGGGGGATAACACCACCTACTCGTCGAGCCTTGGCGGTATTACCGTTTTCTCCGAGCAGATTACCAATAGCAGCAGCGGAGGGACCTACCTTAGCAGTTCGAACTCAACTATAAACGGACTGTTCTCAACGAATGACAGCGTATTCGATGAGGGCATTGGCATTGCTCCTTATAACCCGGTCGAAGGTAATGGGAGCAGTTTTAGCAGCCAAGACGGTCTTACGGACGTCGTTGCCACCAACAATCACGGAGGCACCAACAGCAACATCGGCAATATTATTGTACTGGAGCTCGGTTCCAACATCGCTCAGGGAACGTCGCTCTCGTTTCTCCTGCAGGCGGGCATCGGCGCGTCCGGCGACGCGGTGACGGCGTACTGGGCGGACACCACGAATCCGAACGTAAGTCCGAGTTCCATGACCAAGTTTGCGACCACGACAGATGGGCAAATCTCCACAAATGGTACGACGCCTCAATTCAGCATTACAAAGAACACCTCAGGCGTCGAGTTCATAGCGATTGAGGCGGATTGCCATTATCTGCTGCTGGACACGATCGGCGGCACTCCCTCGGCAGCCCCCGAGCCGCGTTTCTACGGCTTGCTGCTGGCCGGCTTGCTGGGTATAGCCGGCATGGTGTATCAGAAGCGGCGCGCCGCGCAAGTGAACGCGTAATCATCGCTCTTATTTTGTTTAAATAAACGGGCATGCGGTCCACCAGGGCCGTATGCTTTTTCTTTTCAGGGACCAGAGCTTCGCGCCACCTTTGGCGGCAGGCTGAACGGAATCTCGATCACGACGTCGATGTCCACCGGCACTCCGTCCTGCGTGGCGGGTTTGAATTCCCACGATTGCACGTCCCGGAGAATGGCGCTCTCTAGCGCTGGAGTCAGATTTCGGAGCAGTGCGCGCACCTCCAGTTTGCCTTCTTTGGAGATGACGGCCGCGATCTGAACGCGCAGCTCCGTTCTTGCGCCAGGCGCCACGGGTTCCACCGATTCGAACTTGCGCAGTGGAACGGGGGCGCGCACGTTGAGCACCTCTCCGGCGCCGATTTTGGATTCGCGCTCGGCGAACCAGATGATCCAGTCGGCTGAGTACTCCGGCAGATTCTCGATCGGGATCACCATGGTGTACACAGTGCGGCCGCGGAATCTTCCTTCGATCGAAGCCGGGATGGTGCGGGAAGCCGGGTGCAGCGGAACCGACAATGTGGAGACCGGCAGACTCCGCAGACGATCGGAGTAGAGGACGATATTTCGCGGAGGATCGACATGCGGAGGCGGCAAGGGCTTGCGGTCGTCGTGAATGGTCAGATCCGGAACTCCGAAGCCGCCTTTCACCTCGCCGGTAGCTATCTCGCCCACGGCCGGCGCCTGCGCAAACTGGCCTGGACGCGAACCGTCGGGCACCTGTCCCTTATCGTTTGGATGCAGGCCGACCACCGCGATATCCACTTTGCCATTGCCGGCCGCATTCACTGGACCCGGGGGACCATTGGGAGGCGGCGGAGCGCCCTTGGAGAAGGACGGCGCGCCTAGGCCGTCCGGGAGCGCGGCTCGCGCCGAGGCGGTCCCCGAAATATTGGCGTCGGGCAGCGGAACGTCCGCCGTTTGCACTGAGATCACCGGACGCGTGGGACGCTGGCTGGGCGGTGGGGGAACGAAAACCTTGCGCGGCTTTGGAATCTCCACCGGTTGAGTGTTGGTCTGCTCCGCTTTATTCACGTCCCCATTTGGCGTGGGCGGCGAGATGTTCGGTTGAGGAGATTTTGCGCCTTGCGTGTCTGGTTTGTCGACCTTCGGTTTGGGCGCCGGAGGCGGAGGCGGCGCCGGGATTGCCATGGCCGCCCTGGCGATCAGATTGGGGACGGGAAGGTCCTGATGGATCTCGACTTTGGGCACCGGCTGCCAGATGAATTGCTTCACCGATTTAGGTTTCGGCGCTGTCGCAATGATCGCAATGGCTGACTTTTTCGGCGCTCGCGGCGTTGGGAAGGTCCCGATTCTCTGCTCCGCCGAAACATCCGGCAGCGCCTTCTTGGGAGGGCTGTACCAGACGATCTTCTTCTCCTGGGGTTTAATCAGCGCCGCATAAATCGGCCTGTCGTGCGCCGGATCTTCGGATTCGACGTGCGGCAGCAACAACAGGCCGCTCACAACCAGCACGTGAAAGACAATGGAAAGAATGAAGGAGGTTGGGCGAATCCGATATCCGCGCGCGACGGAGGAGCGAGGCGGACTAGGGGCGGTGCGGACTCTTATTTTCAGGGACATTTGCGCCTGGTCTGGCATTTAAGATGCTCACTGCATGTCCCCTACATCGCGCGGCGCCGCGCTCGGCGGTAGGAGCACTTTCGGTCAAGCCGACCGCCAAAATCAAGGATACCAGACCGGCCATTATCCCAGCCACCGCGGTCAGTGCCG
>Ga0182024_10018874_pt1 | contig 12782 bp, 10 predicted proteins | sample P32metaG_FD_120480 | JGI IMG/M metagenome (GOLD analysis project Ga0182024, IMG submission 120480) | Permafrost microbial communities from Stordalen Mire, Sweden - P3-2 metaG (Illumina Assembly) | ecosystem: Environmental > Terrestrial > Soil > Wetlands > Permafrost | place: Sweden: Stordalen... | reverse complement strand
GAGAACCTTCTCGCGCCATCTCTTCGTGGCGGCATCGAGCGTGAGTTCCAACACCGTGCCATAGGTATGGGCGCCGCCCGAGAACGTCGTCCCATAGAGGTTCCCCGACTTATCCATGATCACGCCGGCCAAGGGCGAGCCGCCATTGGGGCAGCCGCTTGCAGCACAGAAATTATAGATGACCTTCGGTTCCCATTTCTTCGTCGCGGTATCGAGCGTGACTTCAAACACCGTGCCGGATGCATGGCTGCCGCCACTTCCGGTCACGCCATACAAGCTGCCCGATTCCATGATCAGGCCCCCCACGGGGCCGGAGCCATTGGTCCCGTCGGGACTGTAGAGGGTATGATCCATCCATTTCTTCGTTGCGGCATCGAAGGTGAGTTCGAAGACGACGCCGCAACCCAAAAAACTACCACAAGTGCCGCCGGTCCCCGTCTCGCCATAGAGGTTCCCCGACTTATCCATGATTACGCCACCTGTGGGACCACTCCCATCGGGACAACCGGTTTGCTCGCAGAAGCTGTAGAGTACCTTTTCTTTCCAAGTCTTCGTGGCGGAATCGAGCGTGAGTTCGAACACCGTGCCGCTAGCATGGGTGCCGCCGCCCGTCGTGCCGTAGAGGTTCCCGGCTTTGTCCCTCATCAAGCCGCCTGAGGGGATGTAGCCATCGGGACAGGTTTGGTCGCAGAAGCTGTGGATAACATACTCTTTCCATGCCTTCGTGGCGGGCTCGAAAACGAGCTCGAACACCGTGCCGCTTCCGCCGGCGCCGCCGCCAAACGTCGTGCCGTATAGGTGCCCCGCTTCATCCATGATCACCGCTGCTTGAGGATTTGCGCCATCGGTGCAGGGATGGTTCGAATTCCCTGTCGAACAAAAATTATAAAGAACGTTCTCTTTCCATTTCTTCGTGGCGGGGTCGAATGTGAGCTTAAACACCACCCCGTCACCATGGGAGCCGCCGCCCGTCGTCGTCCCGTACAAGTTTCCCGAATTGTCCCTAAGCAAGCCCGCGTCGGGGCCTTCGCCGTCGGTGCAGGTTGCGCTAAGACAAAAGGTGTAAATCGGGTTGAACGTGTCCGCGGAGGCGGCGCGCCAAGGCGCAAGACCGGCCGCAAGCGCGAGCGCGGCGGCAACACCCACCATCGAACGGCGCACGATACCGTGCCAAGGATGCCTAGCTGACATATCCCCCTCCTCTGTCGAATCACGGCATGTCGGCGACACTACGCCGAAAGCGAACGGCATCCAAGCTCCTGCCGCTGCGAACCGTTCAATGCGGCGCGACCTGCTACGAATTCAACATCGAGCAGGGACCAAGTAGTGCCCTAATTAGGCGATGCTCCCTATGTGATGGATGGCAAATCAATCGAAGACGCCAACCGGCGCGATAGTCGCGCCCGGCTGGCGTCCGAAGTGGCGGAGAGCGTGTACACGACCATACCGCTGCCGTGCGAATCGGCCGAATTCCACGACCGCATTTATGCCGGAGAAATTCTGCGCTTCGATGGGATTGCCGCGCTGCGCGCGTTGGTCTCCTTCACGGAAGCGTTCTTGGAGGACGCGTTCTTTCCTCACGCCCCACTGGAAATCCACCAGCATCTTTTTGCCGAGTCTCAAATTGAGACTTTCGGGGCATTGTCGCGTGAATTCGGTCAGTCCTCGGAGGTCAAGCGGCTCTGGCAATCGATTTTTCAATCCGTCGGGCTCGATCCGATGGCGGTGGCGCGGGATCGCCTGCGGCTGCGCTTTCAGCCGCATCAGCCCCACGGCCAGCCCGTCCATCGCGCGCCAAGCACGGCGACGATCGCCTTCCATCGCGACACCTGGGGCACCAACCTCTATGCGCAAACCAATTGGTGGACGCCGATCTATCCCGTTACCGCCGGCCGGACGATGGCGCTCTATCCCGCGCTGTGGTCGCGCCCGGTGCGCAACAGCAGCGCCGCCTTCGATCTTGCCGAGATAACGCGGCGCCGCCGCGAGGGCGGCCGCGACGCAATCGCCGCCGACGAGGCGATCCCGCATTTGCTGGAGAGCATCCCACGGGACCTCGCGGTCCCGGTGGTGATCGATCCCGGGACCATCATCGCCTTCTCGGGCGCCCATGCGCATGCCGGTGTCGGGAATGAGACCGGCGTGACGCGGATATCGCTCGAAACCAGGACGATCTCCATTGAGGATGTTCGTACCGGGAAGGGCGCCCCCAACCTCGATGGTCGAGCGCCATGGATGGCGCCTGGTTTCTTCCGTCGGATCGGCGACGGTGCGAAACTTGACGAGTTGCTCGGATTGCGCCGGTTGGAGCCATATATCTTGCCGGAATAGGTGGCATGGCTTGCCGCGCTACCGGATAATCGCCTATTGACGATGTTCTTGTTATGTTCTAAGTTTGCGGTTTCGGAGGGGGAGACCGCAATGCATCGAGATTCAGGGGAAATCGGAAGCGGGACCGAGATCGGCGTTAACCCTTCACCTGCAGATTTCCTGCAGGAACAGGAGAAGCAGGAGGGACCGCGCGGCCCCAACGGGCGGTTTCAGCCCGGAAAGTCGGGAATCCGCCAAACTGGGCGTGCGGCTCCCGCAACCGCGCCGCCCTGTTCGTCCCGCGACTGCTGGACGGAGAGGCCGAAGATCTGGTGGAGCAGGCGAACCCGATTTCGGCCGCTGTCCGCGACTCTAACCGCCGTGGCCGAGGCCGGGCAGCAGGCCGAGCGCGTTGCCGCGGTCGATCGCCTTCAGTTCGGCCGCATCGAACACGCCGCAGCGATGCAGGCCCTCGACATGGTCGAGCGCGGTGCGGAACGGATAATCGGTGCCGAACACGATTTGCGACACCGGCACGATCTGTTTCAGGCCCGACATCGCGATCGCGTTCGCGGCTTGCGCGGTGTCGTAATGGAACTTCCGGGCCGCCGCGCGAAAGCCCTCTGGGAATTGCGCAGCATATTGCGGCGTCTTCGCCAGGAGGTCGAACCGCTCGACCAGGAACGGCATGGTGCCGCCGGCATGGCTGAAGATCAGCTTGATGTCGGGATAGCGCGCCGCCGCGCCGCCGAACACCAGGCGCGCGATGGCGCGAGTCGAATCGGTGCCGAACTCGATCGCGGCGTCGGGAATGCCGGGGAGGAGGTTGCGGCAGCAATTCGCCGTGGTCGGATGGACATGCGCCACCGCCTTGCGCCGGTTCAGTTCGGCGAGCACCGGGTCGAAGGCGGGATCGCCCAGCCATTTGTCGCCATAGCTGGTGAAAAGGCCGACGCCCTCCGCCTTCAGCGTATCGAGCCCATATGCGAGCTCGGCGAGGGCGCCGTCGATATCGGGCAACGGCAACGCGGTGAAAATGCCGAAGCGGCCGGGTCGGTCGCTGCGGAGCTTCGCCGCGAAATCGTTGCAGGTCCGCGCCAGCCGCCGCGCCCCGCTATTCTCGCCGAACCACAGGCCGGGCGTCGTGATCGAGAGCAGCGAAACCGCCACCCCGGCGCGGTCCATGTCCTCGATATGGCGCGCCATGTTCCAGTTCGCGATCGGCGGCGGAACCTGATCGCGCGGTCCCTGGGCGGCGATCCATTCCGGCGCGGCAAAATGCGCGTGAACGTCGATGCGGTGCGGCGCGCTCCCGCCCGCCGGCTGGGCCGAGGGCTCGGCGGGCGACAGCAACGCGCCGGCGCCGAAAGCCGTAAGGCCGGCGATGAAGGTGCGCCGCGGATGGGCGTGTCGCGGCTGGGTCGGGATCGCTTCGCTCGGTTCCATGCAAATTTCCTCCTTCAAATCCAGGATGATTCTTGTTGCGCACGCCTACACCCGGGCGAAGCGGACCGCCTCCTCGGCGGCGACGAAGAGCGCGCGCATCTTGTCGAGCGCCTCCTGATATTCGGCCGCCGGATCGCTGTCGGCAACCACCCCGCCGCCGGCCTGCGCCATCATCACGCCATCCTTGACGATGGCGGTCCTGAGCACGAGGCATGTGTCCATGCTGCCGTCGCCGGCGAAATAGCCGATCGCGCCGCCATAGATGTTGCGGCGTTCGCGCTCCAGCTCGTCGATCAGCTCCATCGCCCTCACCTTGGGCGCGCCCGACAGCGTGCCAGCGGGAAAGCCCGCGACCAGGGCGCCGAGCGCGTCGTATTTCGGATCGATCTCGCCCTCGACATTCGAACAGATATGCATGACATGGCTATAGCGTTCGATGGTGAAGCTCTCGGTCACCTTCACCGTGCCGATTCGCGAGACGCGGCCGACATCGTTGCGCGCGAGATCGACCAGCATCAGATGCTCGGCGCGCTCCTTGGGATCGGAAAGCAATTCCTCTTCGAGCCTCTTGTCCTCGGCCGCGTTGGCGCCGCGTCGGCGCGTCCCGGCCAGCGGCCGGATCGTCACCACGCCCGCGCGCAGCCGCACCAGGATTTCCGGGCTCGAGCCGACGACGCTGAAATGACCGAAATCGAGGAAGAACAGGAACGGCGACGGGTTGAGCCTCCGCAACGCGCGATAGAGCGCCAGGGGCGGCAGCCGGAACGGCACCCGCATCCGCATCGAGGGCAAAATCTGGAAAGCCTCGCCGGCGCGGATATATTCCTTCGCCGTCTCGACCATTGCCATGTATTCGTCGCGGCTCATATTGCCGATCGGCGGCGGCAATTCCCGCGCGACGTCCGCGCTTTCGCGGCGATGCGGCAGGCTGCGCTCGAAATCCGCCAGCACGTCGGCGAGCCGCTCGCGCGCCTGGTCGTAGGCCGCGCGCGCCGACAGCTCCGAATTCGGCCACACCGTCGTCACCACGCTGACGAGATCGGCGATGGTGTCGAAGATGCAGATCACCGACGGGCGCAGGAAGAGCCCGTCGGGTATGCCGAGCGTGTCGGGATTGGCGTCCGGCAGCCGCTCCATCAGTCCGACCATGTTGTAGCCCATATAGCCGAAAATGCCGGTCGCCATCGGCGGCAGCGGCGCGGGCGTCTCGGCCTTGCATTCCTCGACCAGCGCGCGCAGCGACGCAAGGGCGCCGCCGGGGCAGGGCGCGAAAGCGTCGGGATCGAAACGCGCGCGGCGGTTGATCTCGGCGCGGTCGCCGAAACAGCGCCAAATCAGGTCCGGCTTCAGGCCAATGAAGGAATAGCGGCCGCGGGTGGCGCCGCCTTCGACCGATTCGAACAAAAAGCTGTTGGGCCGTCCGTCGGCGAGCTTCAAGAGCGCGGAGACCGGCGTTTCCAGATCGGAGATCAGCGAGGTCCACACCAGGACCGGACGCCGCGCCTCGAAGGCGCGCGCGAACTCGTCGAAACTCGGCGTAAGTTGCATGGCGGGGCCGATGTTTAGAGCAGCCGGTCGAGGGCGGCCTGGTCGATGCTCACCGGATAGCGCCCGCGCAGCGCCTGGCTGAATTCGCTCATGACATCGCCGCGCATGGCCTGCTCGACTTCGCGCGCGATAGCGGTTTTCTGGGTATTCGCCTGCGCTGGATCAGGCGGCAACAGTTCCTTCACCACGGCGACAATTGCGCCGCCATTGCCTTCCGCGGGCGCCGTCACGGCCTCGCCGCGCTTCCCTGCGAAGAGCTTGGCGAGGAGCGTCGGCGGGATCTGTTTATCGCTCGCGGTACGGACCAGGGCGGCGGTGGTAAACGGCTTCAGGCCATGGAGCGCCGCCACGTCCTCGAGGCTCTGTCCGCCATTGACGGCGTTGGCGATGTCCTGCCCAAGCTTTGCAAGCCGTGCCTGACGCTCGCTCTCCTGCCACTGCGCGACGACCTTGTCGCGAATTTGGGCGAGCGGAAGCACCGCCGCCGGCGTCACCTTCTCGACCGACACGAGATAATAGCCCTGGTCCTGCGCGTCCTTGAGATCGCTGGTCTGACCGGCCGCGGTCGCGAAGGCCGTCTGCAGGATGGCCGCGCCGGATTCGGGGAGCTCGATCTCCTTGCCGGCGGGATCGTGGCCGCTCGAATCCACGTCCTGGACCTTCAGCGTCTTCAGGCCGAATTTTTGGACGATCTCGGGAAATTTAGCGCCGCCGGCCAGAGCATCGTCGATGGCGTTCGCGGTTTTCGCGATCTCGTCGGCGGCCTGCGCGCCGGCAAGATCGGAGGCGAGCTTGTCCTTGGCTTTGTCGAAGGACTGGACTTCCTCGGGCTTGATCGAAACCAGGCGAAGAATATGCCAGCCGAACGTTGTCTTGACGGGGGCGCTGACCTCGCCGGGCTTCAGGGCGAACGCCGCGTCGGCCAATTGCGGGCTCGGGAAGTCGTCGCGCTTGAGGCTGCCGAGATTTATCGCGTCCGGCGTCTCCCCCGCGACGTCATGCGCGACCGCGGCGAAATCCTTGCCGGATTTGAGCGCGTCTTCCGCCTGCTTGGCCTTGGCCTCGTCGGGTACCAGGATTTGCTGCAACTCGAGCCGCTCCGGCTCGCGGAATTCGTCGCCGCGCGCCTTGTATTCGGCTTCGAGCTTGTCTTGAGGGATCTTGATGCCGAGAGCAATCTCCGCCGGGCTCAGGGTCGCGACCGTGAAGGCGCGCCGTTCGGGCGCGCGGAACTGGTCCTGGTGCTGGTCATAGAAGGTGTTAAGGGTCCTGTCGTCGGGCTCGCCGACATCGCCGACCGCATTCGCCGGCAGCAGGACCGCCTCGGCGACGCGCCGCTCGCCCCGGCTGGCCAGGAGCGCGTCGACCAGAACCGGCGGCGCGGACACACCCGCCGTCACCGGCTCGATGATCTGCCGGCGGATCAGATCGTTGCGCAGCAAGCCTTCGAATTGAGCCTCGTTCATCTGGTTGGCTTGCAGGACAGCGAGATAGCGATTGCGGTCGAATCGTCCATTGTCGATGAAAGACGGGTTGGCAAGGATGGTCTGACGCACCGTGTCGTCGCCAATCGCCACGCCGAGCCGGTTGGCTTCGAGATCGACCAGATGCTGGTCGATCACTTGTTGCACCACGGTGTCGGCGATTCCCAACTCCTTTACCTGCTCGGGCGTCAGTGAGCCGTTCATGGCTTGACGCAACCGTTCGACCTGCGCTTGCAGCGCCCGGCTTACTTCCGCCTGAAGGATTTTATGCCCGCCGACGGTGGCCACCGTGGGATCGGAGCCTCGATCGCGGAAAATGTCGCCGATTCCCCAGAGCGAAAAGGTGAGAATCAAGACGCCGAACAGAATCTGAACGACGATACCGGAGGCGCGGGAACGAATGGCTTGCAGCATGGCGGCGGATGATAGGAGGGTGGGCTGGTCACGGCAAGGCGGGCATGATAGAGCCGCGGGCATGCGCAAATTGATCGCGGGCAACTGGAAAATGAACGGTCTGCGGGCCGACGGGCTGGGCCTCGCACTGGCGGTGGCGTCCCGCGCCAAGACCGCCCCGCCCTCGTGCGATCTGCTGATCTGTCCGCCGGCGACGCTGCTGGTGGAGATCGGCGCCGCGCTCGAGGGCAGCGGGATCGCTCTCGGCGGCCAGGATTGTCACGACCGCGCTCGCGGTGCTCATACCGGCGATATCAGCGCCTCCATGCTGCGGGATGCCGGCTGCGTTTATGTCATTCTCGGTCACTCCGAACGCCGTCACGATCACCACGAAACCAATACGCTGGTCCGCGCCAAGGTGGAGACAGCGCGTGCCGAAGGCTTGATCCCAATCGTCTGCATCGGCGAGACCGCGGCGGAACGCGACGCCGGCGGAACGCTGGCGGTGCTCGGCTCGCAATTGGCGGGCTCGTTGCCCGAAGGGCTGGGCGGCGACGACATCGTGGTCGCCTACGAGCCGGCCTGGGCGATCGGCAGCGGCACCACCCCCAAGGATCATGAGATCGCCGAGGCGCACGGCTTCGTCCGCGCCACGCTGGTACGTCAAGTCGCCGATGCGGACGCGGTGCGCATCCTCTATGGCGGCTCGGTCAATTCCACGAACGCCGGCGGGGTGCTCGCGATCGCCAATGTCGATGGCGCGCTGGTCGGCGGCGCCAGCCTGGACGCCAATTCATTCTGGGCGATTGCCGAAAGCGTTCGCTGACGCGGCGATGGATTTTCCCGAACTGCCGGAGATCGAGACTCTGCGGCTTCGTCTCGCCTGCTTGAAGCGTGCCGATGCGGCCCAGCTTCGCGATTTGACCGACGATCCGGCCATCGTCGCGGCGATCCATTTCCTGAAGGCTCCGGTGACGCTGGCCTATGCCGAGGCGCTGATTCGCGGTGCTCAGCCAGGGATTGATCGGCTTTTTGGCATTCGGCGTTGCGAGGATGGCCGGCTCGTCGGAATCGTGGGCGCCGGGCTGATCGGCGCGGACCGCCTGGAGATCGGCTATTGGATCGGGAGCGCTTGGCAGGGCCGGGGTTATGCGACGGAAGCGGCCGGCGCCTTGCTCGAACAACGCCGGCGCCTATTTCCCCGCCGTCGCATCTTCGCCGAATGCCGGCGCGACAATGGCGCCTCGTGGCGCGTGCTGGAAAAGCTCGGATTCCGGCCGGCCGGCCAACGCGGTGAACGCCCCGGCCGCGAATTGCTGCTCTGGGGCGGAGACGGACCCGGCTAGCTTTCGCCGCCGCAACCCGCTAAAACCCCGCCTATTCCCAAACAGCCGCGTTTTGCCATGATCGCCGTCGTTTTCGTCATCCATATTCTGATCGCCCTCTCCCTGATCGCCGTAATCCTCCTGCAAAAGAGCGAGGGGGGCGCGCTCGGCATCGGCGGTGGCGGCATGTCGGGATTCATGTCCGGGCGCTCGACCGCCAATCTCCTGACCCGCACCACGGCTTTCCTGGTGGCGGCGTTTTTTCTGACGAGTCTGGGACTGGCGATTTTCGCGGGACACGGCCGGGCCCCGACCTCGCTCATCGACCGGGACGCGATTCCGGCGGCGCCGCCGCCGCCGATCGGAAGCCCCGCCGCGCCCGCCCGCTCCGGCGTGCCCTCCGCAACGGTTCCGGCTTCACCGTCCGCGCCGACGGCGCCGGCAACGCGTGCGCCTACCGCCCCAGCACCCCGGGCCCCAGCCGTGCCAACCGCTCCGCTCGCAAAATAGCTCCGAATCGGCGGGGCTTTCGATGGCTCCTGGCGCACCCCAACCTAATCCTCGGCGCCTCCCGCTTTCGATTGTTACTCCGGCACGCTTTCCATTACACTGAAGGCCCATGACGCGGTTCATCTTCATAACCGGCGGCGTGGTTTCCTCCCTCGGCAAGGGGCTTTCGGCGGCGGCGCTCGGCGCGCTCCTGCAGGCGCGCGGCTTCAACGTCCGGCTACGGAAGCTAGACCCCTATCTGAACGTCGATCCGGGGACGATGAGTCCATATCAGCACGGCGAGGTGTACGTCACCGACGACGGCGCCGAGACCGATCTCGATCTCGGTCATTACGAGCGCTTCACCGGCGTGCCGGCGCGCAAAAGCGACAGCGTCACCACCGGCCGCATCTATCAGACCGTGATCACCCGCGAGCGCCGCGGCGAATATCTCGGCGCGACGGTCCAGGTGATTCCCCACGTCACCGACGCGATCAAGGAATTCATCGCCGCCGATCTCGATGGCGACGAGGATTTCGTGTTGTGCGAGATCGGCGGCACGGTGGGCGACATCGAGAGCCTGCCGTTCCTCGAGGCCATTCGTCAGCTCGGCAACGAACTGGGGCGCGAGCGTACGCTCTTCGTCCATCTGACCCTGGTGCCGTACATCGCTTCGGCGGGCGAACTCAAGACCAAGCCGACGCAGCATTCGGTCAAGGAACTGCTCGGTCTCGGCATCCAGCCCGACATCCTGCTGTGCCGCATCGACCGGCCGCTTGAAGCCGGCTCGCGCAAGAAGATCGCGCTGTTCTGCAACGTGCGCGAGAGCCGCGTGATCCCGGCGCTCGACGTCGACACCATCTATCAGGTACCGGTCGCCTACCACGAGGAAGGCTTCGACCGCGCCGCCTGCGAACAATTCGGCCTGAACGCGCCGGACCCGGACCTCGCTTCCTGGCGCGAGATCGTAACGCGCGTCCGCAAGCCGGAAGGCGCCGTCAACATCGCGGTGGTCGGCAAATACACCCATCTGCCCGACAGCTATAAGTCGCTGGCGGAGGCGCTGGCCCATGGCGGCATCGCCAACAATGTGCGAGTCCATCTCGATTGGATCGATTCCCAGATCTTCGAGCAGGAGGATTCGGTCCATCATCTCGAAGGCGTGCACGGCATCCTCGTGCCGGGCGGCTTCGGCGAGCGCGGGGCCGAGGGCAAGATCGAGGCGGCGCGATTCGCGCGCGAGCGCCGCGTGCCCTATTTCGGCATCTGCTTCGGCATGCAGATGGCCGTGATCGAGGCGGCGCGCCACTTGGCCGATTTGCCTGGCGCGAACTCGACCGAGTTCGGCCCGTGCCAGGACCCGGTGATCGGGCTGATGACGGAATGGATGCGCGGCAACGCGCTGGAGCGGCGCGCCTCCGGCGGCGATCTCGGCGGCACCATGCGACTCGGGGCCTACGACGCGATGCTGGCCGAGGGCAGCCGCGTACGCGCGATCTATGGTGGCACTCCCCGCGTGAGCGAGCGCCACCGGCACCGCTACGAGGTCAATATCAACTACAAGGACCGGCTCGAAGCCAGGACCGGCATGCGTTTCTCGGGAATGTCGCCGGACGACGAATTGCCCGAGATCGTCGAGCGGCCGGACCATCCCTGGTTCATCGGCGTGCAATATCATCCCGAGCTGAAATCGAAGCCGTTCGCGCCGCACCCGCTCTTCACGGATTTCATCCGCGCCGCGCGCGATCAGAGCCGGCTGGTCTAGCGGCCCGGCCGAGTCAGGGCGCCGGCGTCCAGAACCGGTAGGCGACGCCGAGCTTCAGCGTACTCAAGCCCTGAGCGCGATGGCTGAAGCAAAACACGGAACCGCGCGCCACGCCGGCGGTGGACGTGCCGCAGGACGTGAAATCGTCGTCGAGGCCGACATAGAGATATTCGGCCCTCACCGTCCAGCGCTCGCTCAGGGCGTATTCCGCGCCGCCGCCCGCGACCCAGCCGGTGCCGGTCCGATCGCCGGCCGTGGTGATGGCGCCGCTGCCGCAAGGTGGGGCGTCGCAGGTATCGACCACCGATGCCTGCTCGCCGGCGAACGCGAACCCGCCCTTGAGATAGAGCAGCGCTTGGCCGAACGACCAGCCGACGCGCGGCGCGATCGCTCCATAGTAATTGCCAACCCGCGATGTAGCGCGGGTATCGCCATGGGGGCTGACGGGCGCGATGCCCGAGCCCGAGACGCTGAGATAGCCCAATTCCGCTTCGAGGCCGATCACGACGGGCGACGCGGTTTGGTAATCGCAGCCGAGCATCCCGCCGGCCAGTGGGCTGGCGTCCAGCGGATAGCTCCAGCTGTTGCCAAGCGGCTGGTTCCACGGCGCGCCCTTGGCGTCCCCCTCGTCCGTCGTCGTCGCCTGGCCGCCGAAAACGCCGCCGGCATAGACGCCAGCATGGCAGCCGGTCCACGAAGCGGCGGGACGGTCTTGGGCGTGCGCCGGGCCGGTGGACCCGAAGGCGGCGAGGATCAACGCCGGAGCGAAGAACAGCACCCATCTCCCGCCGCACGATCGGCGGCTCGGGCGTTCGCTGTCCTGGATCATGAAGCTTCTCCGCACGGTCGCAAGCGGCCGAACCTATCGGCCGAGCGGTTCGGTTCCGGCGGGCGCCGCCTGGCGGGTCGGGCGCGCCCTTGGCTTCGCCGAAGATCGCGGCGAAAACGCCGTGGCGACGTTCGTGTCGAGCAATTTGACCGTAAGGCTCGCAGTTTCGACGGTGACGGTGCCCGATACGACCTGAAGGTCGACTTGGGTGCCCGCGGTAAGAGCGCAAATAAAGCCGCCGGAGACGGGCACGGGAACGATATCGCTGGCTGGTGCCGGGCCGGAGACCGCGGTGAACACGGCGCCGTTCGAACCGTTGGCGTCGAAAGTCACGGCGATAGGGCATCCTTCGATCGCGACTTGATAATCTACAGTTGGCGCGGACGGGCTCGCTGGGGAAGTTGCCTTCGCCCCCGGCGGTGCCCCTACCGATCCGCCTTCGGGGCTGACCGAGAACAGGATCTCGTAGTTGCCGGTCGTCGCGACCTGATAGCCGGTGTAGGGATTGGTGCCGACGGGCGTCATGCCCGCGAAACTGCCGAACGTATCGAAATTGATGTCGTCACCGGCGGTGAGATCGACATTGGCGCTACCGGCTCCCGACGCGCCGGTGGCAAGATTTTCGGAAGCGTAGAGCGCCCCGTAAGCGATTGACACGGAACCTGTCGGCCCCCTCGGCCCTGTAGGTCCAGTGGTCCCTACCCCCGTGGCGCCCTTCGCTCCGGTCGCGCCCGTTGCCCCGGTTGCGCCTTCGGTGCCGGTCGCTCCGATGGCACCGGCCGCGCCCGTCGAACCGGTGGCGCCTTTGGCGCCTGTCGAGCCCGCGACACCTGTCGCTCCCGTGGCACCGGCGACGAAGATTCGCATGGCTCCCACGATAGCTCACATGACCGCAGCCGCCCGCAGGATGGGCGCAAGCGTAGAGTGTCGAGTGTCACTTGACGCTTCTCGACCGCGCGGTAGGCTGTTCCTTCGTGAGCTTCGTACCGCGCTCGTTCACCGCCGCGTTCGAACAGTTTCGCCGGGACGTCGCGATGGTCACGCGGCGGATGTCCGGGAACGGCCCCCCTCCGTTCGTCAGCCGCAGCCCAGGCAGTGTCGAGAGGCACGCGAGGCAGGACGATTCGGCGGCGCGCATGACCGCGCTCCTTGCTCCGCGCACCGTCCGCGTGGCGCGCGTCGTTCGCGAGACG
>Ga0182024_10018873_pt1 | contig 12783 bp, 11 predicted proteins | sample P32metaG_FD_120480 | JGI IMG/M metagenome (GOLD analysis project Ga0182024, IMG submission 120480) | Permafrost microbial communities from Stordalen Mire, Sweden - P3-2 metaG (Illumina Assembly) | ecosystem: Environmental > Terrestrial > Soil > Wetlands > Permafrost | place: Sweden: Stordalen... | reverse complement strand
CTCACCCATCACCGTCGCCGAACTTTGGCACGGGGCTCTTCCGCATGAATACGCGATCCTCAATGCACTTTTTGAAGCGATCCTTTGCGTTCCGATCGACAAGGAGATCGCGGTCGTGGCGGGAAACTACATGAGACAATTTACGAAGAGCCATCATGTTGAACTCGGAGACGCACTCATCGCGGCTACTGCTTCAGCCCACAATCTGGAGCTTTGGACGCGAAATCGCAAACATTACCCGATGAAAGAAATCGCTTTTCTTTCCTGAGGCTAGAATATTTACCGATTCGCGGACCGTACAAAAACAAGACAGGCTGAACGCCTGTCCTACTAAATCTGCGAATACGCCGTCGGCGTCAGGATTAGATTTGTGATGTTGGAAACGATCGGCTCGAACGCGTATTTGGGCTGCGTCGAATACGCCTTCCAATCATCCGAGGCGCGGAAAGCGGCCCACTGCTTGTCGCGCGTGGCCAGGCTGTCAAAGCACAGCATGTAGGTCAAGCTGGGCAGGCGAGGACCGATAAGCGTTTCGCTGTAAAAAATTTGCTCGAAGCCGTTCTTGGCGAAAATGTCGGCTTCGCCTGACTGCATCATTTCCACTTTGCGGCGGTGATCCTGATCCGTCGCTCCCTCATAGATGCGCAATTCAAAAACGCGTGAGCCGTGCGACGCAGTCGCTTTGGGCAAAATTAAGTTTGGCCATTTCTCGAACGCTTGCAGGAACGAGCTTTCCATGCGATCGAACGCCGGCTCTTTCGCAGGCGCGTTCAGAAAAGGCGCTCCAGCCTTCACATAGTCGGTGTCTTGTATCAGGCGATTCTCAATTGTTGCGAGCCCTTCCGCCGAAATCCCCGGCATCAGCACATACATGGTGGGCGTGTCCGGCCCAATCGACAGGTCGAATACGCCTACCGGAGAAATTGATAGGCGATTGAGCGCGGGAATCAGCGCATCCTTGAAGAAATCATCGCACAGTTTTTTTTGCGGCCCGGCGTTGACGTGATAGCGTCGCAATTGATAAAACTCGCGGCTCTTCTTGTCCATCATGCTTCCTTGCGCCGCTTCGAGCGCGTTTCCGGGAGCCGTCACTGCCAGCGCGGATGCCGCGAGAGTAGAAGCCAAAAATTGTCGCCGTTCCATGGAAATCCTCCGTTTGAATCGTTATGGATCGAGCCGCCTGCCGTCTTTCGCAGTATGGTCACACAAAAATTTGCACGTGTCTATTCGCACAGTAGGACAGGCTTCAGCCTGTCTTCTTTTGATTTTCTCTGTCGCCAACCAAAACCCGACAAGCTGAAGCCTGTCGCTACTTTTTGGCCTGGGCATCCGTCTGGGCCGATTCGCGCGCGCGATCCAAAATGTACGCATGGATCAGGCGCACCTGCGCGGAAGTAATGTCACCGGTAAACGACGGCATGCCATACTCGCGTCGCGCGCCGCCCAGAACAATATCCTCAAACATTTCATGTGTATCTTGCGTGGCGTAGCGCAAGTCCGGCACGGAACCTCCACTGATCGCTTCTCCGCCGTGGCATCGCGCGCAAGTGTTCGCAAAAAGTTTGCGCCCTTCTTCGATTTCCGCCTTCGATGCTGCCAGCTTGAATGTGGGCATTGGAACCGAGCGCACTATATGCTCGTAAGGAGGCACCGTCGCTGTTCCTCCCAGCGTAAATACCATCAATCTCCCGCGCCCAACGTGACCTTTGCCCGGCGGCCGGTTGCTGAGCACTTGCGGACCCCCCCAGCCGCTTTCCACCGCAATGTACTGCGTGCCATCTACTGAAAAAGTCATGGGAGGCGCCACGATTCCAACTCCGGCATCGAACTCCCAGAGCGGCTTGCCGTCCGTGGCGCGATACGCGGAGAGTTTGCCGTCAGCGCGCCCTTGCAGCACAAGATTTCCAGCGGTGGCCAGCGTTCCTCCACTTTTCGGATCGGGCAGATCCACATGCCACGCTTCCTTTTGCGCAACCGGATCCCACGCGACCAGCTTTCCGCTATCCTTCATTTTCAAATATTCATCCCGCGCGGGGCCGCGATACGCGCGATCGCTTCCTGTCGTCTGGTCGTGCAAATTAATTTTCCATTTGGGAATAATTGCGTGAACGGAAGTATCTTCCAGCACCGCGAGGTAGACAAGTCCCGTCGTCGGATTAAACGATATCGGATTCCAGTTGTGCGCGCCTTCCGAGGACGGTTTTACGATGGCCGCATCTTTCAGTTGCCGCGCCGCAGGATTTTCAATCGGGCGTCCGTTCGCATCAAATCCGGTTGCCCAGTTGACTGGCGCGAAAGGCTTCGCCGAAATAAATTTTCCGTTTTCCCGATCGATCACGTAGAAGAAACCGTTTTTGTTCGGCTGCATGATGACGCGGCGCTGCGCTCCGTCAATCGTAAGCGTGGCCAGCATGAGCGGTTGCGTCGCGTCGTAATCCCAGTTATCGCCCGGCGTTGTCTGGTAATGCCACACTTGCTCACCGGTATCCGCGCGCACCGCGACGATGGATGCTGTATACAGGCTGTCACCCTTGCCGCGAAGCTGGTCATACCAGGGCGAGGCATTTCCTGTGCCGAAGAAAACGAGGTCCAGCTCTGGATCGTAAACCATCGCGTCCCACGCCGTGCCGCCGCCTCCTGCCTTCCACCACTCGCCTGACCAGGTGGAAGCCGCAACCTTCATCGCCTCGGATTCGAACGGTTTGGAAGGATCGCCCGGCACCGTATAGGTCCGCCAAGCCAAATTTCCCGTTTCCGCGTCATAGGCGGAAACGTAGCCGCGCACGGGATATTCCGCACCTGCGTTTCCGATCAGCACGCGCCCCTTGGCAATGCGCGGCGCTGCGGTGATCGCGTAACTCCCGTCCTTCGGAGTGGTTTGTACATCCCAAATGGTTGAGCCCGTTTTGCCGTCCAGGGAAATCAAGCGACCATCGAGAGTCGCTACATAAACGTGCCCTTTGTAGAGCGCGACGCCGCGATTCACAACGTCGCAGCAGACATACTTCGCATGATCCTTCGGCACTTTCGGATCGAATTTCCAAATCAGGTTTCCTGTTTTTGCGTCGAATGCGTAGACAATGCTCCACGCGCTCGTCGTATACATCACGCCGTCTTTTACGAGCGGCGTCGCTTCCACTCCGCGCAAAGTTTCCAGGTCATAGGACCACGCAAGGCCCAGCTTGCCAACGCTTTGTTCGTCAATCTGCTTTAGAGGGCTGAAGCGCTGCTCCGAATACGTGCGTCCGTAGGTAATCCAATTCGCGGAATCTCCATCCGCCGCGCGCAGCGCTGCATCGTCTACAACTGTTTGCTTCGGCGCGCATCCGGCCAGCGCCAAAATCCAGATGGCCGCGGACGCCAACAGCAAACGACTCGAAACCTCGTGACGCATCAATCCCTCCGCTCAAAATTGCAGATTCGTCCCCGAAGAGCAGGCTTTTTCATCTTGGATGGCTCAAACACAGATAAGCCGCGAGCAAGACGATGTCAAGCTGTGATTTGAACTGAAATAAGGAGGGGAATTTCCCAAATCAAAAATCAAAATTAGTTCTTTGGTTCTTTCAAACCCTTCTTGCCGGTATCTTTGGCGGCTTGTTCGAGCGCGGCGCGGGTGAAAAGTTCCGGGGAGATGTCGGCGTTGAATTTGCAGCTGGTCAAAAACGTTTGGGACACTTTGTGATCGTTGCTCGAAAGCTCGATGCTGAGCGGTGTTTTTACTCCGTCATTTAGCGCGTATTGCGTGAAGCTGGTAATGACTTCTGTTTTCTCGCGCGTTTCGGGATTGCGCGTGACGACCACCCACCGCAGTGGCAGGTGCGAATATTTATCGATGCCCAGGCGCATCAGGCGATGATCGCGGTCGGTAAACTCAATCCACTCCGCTTCCTTCAAGTCGATTAAATCCGGGCCTGCATATTCCGCCTCAAAGCCCGGCTCATTCATGCGTTTCCGCAGCACGGTGTTCATGTCAGTTTTTAATCGATCGTTAAAAGTCTTAATCAGGTCTTCGGGTTGGTCGGACACGCCGCTCTTATCCAGCGTCCATCCTTCCTTCCCGCTGTACACCGTGATCATCGCGCCGCCGTGCGTGATCAGCAGTTCATCCGATCCCATCAGGAAGCCGATAATGGTGTGCTCGCCTTTGGTGAAATATTCCACTCGGTTCTTGTCCGGCAGTAGCCAGGTATCTCGGAACAATGTGAATCCCATAAGGGTTCCGGTTGTCCCGAACTCGGCTTCACGCCCATCGCATTGCACATTGTGAATATTCAAATATGCGGGGCCACCCAGCGCGGCGATGACCTGCTTAGTAACACGTCTTCCCTTAGCGACGTTCGTTTCGCCCGGTGCTTCCTGCGGTTGGCCGGCCGAAGCAACCATTTCACAGGCATAGACGACACCCACTAAAAAAAATAAGCACACCGTCGCTCGGGACATAAGCCGCACAGGAAGGAACCTCCACTTACATGGAAGGCAATTTAGGCCGTAAAGGTTGCCACGTTCGGTAGCGCCAAACTGGAACTAAGGTATTTTAGCGTCAGGTAGATGCCCGTTCGCACTGGCAGCGAACGGGTGCGACGAAAAACAAATCGCGGCATGCCCGGACAAGCGGCAATCGATAGCGCCGCTTACGCTTCTTTTTCGATGACCGCTTTAAATTCAGCCGTAACGCCGTGAACGAGCTTCACGGTCACAGCCCTCTCACCCAGAACCTTGATCGGTTCCTCGAGCTGGATGCGGCGTTTATCGATTTCAAAACCCTGCGCCTTGAGGGCATCGGCCAAATCCGCGGAAGTGACGGAACCGAACAGCTGATCGGTTTCACCGGCCTTGCGCGTGAACTTCACGGTAACCTGGTTGAGCAAAGCAGCCTGCTGCTGCGCCGCTTCCTTTTCCGTGGCGGTCAGCTTGGCCAGCGTGATGCGGATTTTTTCCAGCCGCTTGATGTTGGCGGGCGAAGCCTCCAGCGCGAGCTTTTGCGGCAGCAAATAGTTGCGCGCATAGCCGGCGGCGACTTCCACCACTTCACCGCGTGTTCCGAGTTTTTCAACGTCTTCTTGCAGAATAATTTGCATTGGCATTCCTCTTCTTCTCGTCAAAAGTCAAAATCTTTAACACAGAGAACGCAGAGAAAAGAGGAGAAAATCCGAGAGTGCTTTGCTCGCCCCTGGCGAGTTTTCCCGGGAATACGATTCCCGTGTTTCCAGGGCAAGTATTCTCTGCCTTTCTCCAGCTTTTCCTCTGTGCTCTCTGTGTTGAATCTTTTCCGCCTTACAGTTCCGTCGCGAAGGGCAGCAGCGCGATATTCCGCGCCCGCTTGATAGCTTCGCCCAGCCAGCGCTGGTGGCGCGAGCAGGTGCCGGTCATGCGGCGTGGCAGAATTTTGCCGCGCTCCTGCACGAATGGCTGAAGCTGGTCCGCCTTCTTGTAGTCGATGAAATCCACGTGCTCGACGCAGAAGCGGCACACTTTCTTCTTGCGGAAATACTGCCGCTTTCCGCCGCGGCGCGGGCCGCCGGGACCGCCGCCCGGCCCTCCGGGGCCTCCAGGACCGCCTTCACGGCGTCCTCCGCCTCCTCCCGAGTGACCTCCTCCGGAATGGCCTCCACCGGAGTGACCTTCGGAACGGCGCGGTGGTCCGCCTGTGTGTCCCTCGGCGCGATGCGCGGGGGCAGATGCGGGAGCGGGAGCTGCGCTGGGAGCGTGTGGCTCCTGTGGTGCTGATGGTACTGGTTGATCGGACATCGTGTTTCCTTTCGCCTTAGAAATCAATTCGCAAGCCGCGCGTTATTCGCCGGCTGGTGCGGGAGCTTGCTGAACCTGCTGTTGTTGCGGGGCTGCCGGAGCTGCAGGTGCTGCCGGGACTGCGGCCCCTTGCTTGCGCGGGCGGCGGCTGGCGCGGCGCTCACGGTGTTTGCCAAGCTTTTGCTGGCGCTTCAATTCTTCGTCCAGGCGAATGGTCTGGTACTTGATCACGGCGTCAGAAACTTTTAACCGCCGTTCCAGTTCCTTGATCAGGTCGGCCTGGGTGCTCTTCACCACCATGTACACGAAAAAGCCTTCACGGTGTTTTGCAACGCGATAGGCGAGGCGCCGCGTGCCCCAGCGTTCCGTCTTCTCGATCTTTCCGCCGTGCTCGCTGGTGGAGGTTTCAAGTGTGGTCACAATCTTGTTGATTTCGTCTTCCGGCGTCGCTGGCCGGCAGATGAAGATCAGGTCGTAGATTCGTTCTTGTTCCATGTTTTGATCCATCGTTTTGGTACTCCGTTTCGCAAACTTTAAATTGCTTATGCCTCTCGCGGTTTTTTTAACCTTCCCGCGGAAAGGCCCCGCCTCTGATCCCTCGTTCTCACTCGGGACAAGCGAGGCGGGCTACAGTAAAACCTGCCTACTCTAAATCCTTCTCATCCTGCGGGGAGACGCGGCGATTGAAGCGGTTCATCGCTGCCTGCGTTCCATCCGCCAAAATCGCTTTCACGGCTTCGGCGGCTTGCTCAATTTCTTCCGCCACCAGATCTTCTTCGTCCCGCCGAATCTGGCGAAGCACGTACTCTCTCAGATCGCCGCGCATTTCCTCGGGTTTTACGCCGAGCCGTACGCGGATAAATTCCATCGTTCCCAGCGCGCCAATCACGGATTTCAGTCCGTTGTGGCCGCCGGCTGTTCCGCGCTCCCGGATGCGCAACATGCCCGAGGGAAGCGCAATGTCGTCGCACAGGACGATCACATCGGACGGCTCGCACTCCGCGCGGCTCAGTAATTCCCGCACCGCTAAGCCGCTCAGATTCATCATCGTCTGCGGCTTGGCCAGCACTACGTCCTGCCCTGCAATCTGGCCCATGCCCACGAACGATTTCGATTCGGGCCGCGACACCCGGATGCCGGCATTTTCGGCCAGCGAGTCGATCGCCAGAAAACCCAGGTTATGCGGGGTCCAGGCATATTCCATTCCCGGATTCCCCAAGCCAACAATTACGCGCATCTGCGGCTCCGGTTGCCTGTCTCCTGGCATGGCGCTGACGAAATTGCGAAATGCCAGCGCACAATGCCAGGGCGTAGCAAGCGCGTGTTACTTCTTCTTTTCTTTCTCGGCAGGCGCGGCCGCTTCGCCGTCTTCGCCCTCTTCGTCCTTCTTGCCCTTCTTGATAACTTCGGGCTCGGCTGGCGCTGCTGCCGCATCTCCGGCCACTGCCTCGGGCGCCTTTTCTTCTTCGACGCGCAGAGCAACAACGTGTGCAAGCACGCGCAGAGGATCCGTCATCAATTTCATTTTCTCCGGATCGAGCGGAATGTCCGACGCGTGAATCTGCATGCCCATCATCAAATTCGAAATATCCACCTTGAATTCGGTAGGAATGTCGGCTGGCAGGCACTCAATTTCGATTTCGCGGGTCACGATTTCGAAAACGCCGCCCTGGAGCTTCACGCCCTGCGGCTCGCCGAATGTATGCACAGGAACCTTGACGCGCATGCGCACGTCCATGGCTACGCGCAAGAGGTCCACATGGAGAAGTGTGCCCTTGACCGGGTCCACTTGATATTCCTTCACGATGGCGAAATCTTCGCCGCCCTCGGTCTTCACCGTCAGAATCGTGTTGTGTCCCGTAGCGGAACGCAGAATTGCCGAGACATGCTTGGTGTTGACCTGAAGCGCCTTCGGGCCGCTCTTGCCGCCGTACAGAACGGCGGGAACTGTTCCGATGACGCGAAGTCGCCGCGCCGCATTTTTGCCTCGCGAATCTCGTGGTGCTGCTTCTACGATAATTTGTTCCATAACTCTTTCCCCATTTCATGGCCAACGTTTCCCCGGAGTTCAGGAAATCATTTGGCGTTGTTGAATACTTCCATCCGAATTTTTTGCCGCGCGCGGTCTTTGTCGCTCGCCTCTGCAGAGGCGGCTATAGTAAACGACCCTAAATCTTCGCCGCGCTAAAAAAACAGTTCGCTGATCGAAGTTTCTTCGTGAATCGAATGAATGCCGCGTGCCAGCAGCCCGGCAACACTCAAAACTTTAATCTTGGAAACGGCTTTCGCTTCTTCTGACAACGGTACCGAATCCGTAACGATCACTTCCTCAATTTCCGACGCGCAAATGCGCTTCACAGCCGGGCCGGAAAGCACGGGATGCGTGCAGGCTGCGTATACTTTCGTCGCGCCTTCCTTCAAGAGGGCCTCGGCGGTTTTCACGAGAGTGCCAGCCGTGTCGATGATGTCGTCGATGATCAGCGTGGAGCGGCCGCGCACGTCGCCGATCAGGTGCATCACTTCGCTGACGTCAATATCCACGCGGCGTTTGTCCACGATGGCCAGCGGCGAATCCAGTTTCTTGGCAAAGGCGCGCGCACGTTCCACGCCGCCCGCATCGGGCGAAACCACCGTAAGATTGCTAATCTTCTTCTGCAGGAAGTGTTCGATCAGCACGGGCGAAGCATACAAGTGATCCACCGGCACGGTGAAGTATCCCTGAATTTGCGGCGCATGCAGATCAAGCGTCAAGGCGCGATTCGCGCCCGCGGTTTCCATCAGGTCCGCAACGAGCTTCGCGGAAATCGGAACTCGCGGCTTGTCCTTGCGATCCTGTCGCGCATAGCAGTAGTACGGCACAACAGCGGTAATGCGCCACGCCGACGCGCGCTTGAACGCGTCGATCATCATCAGCAACTCCATCAGATGGAAATCCGATGGGTTCGAGCACGGCTGCACGACAAACACGTCCGCGCCACGCACATTTTCCAAAATTTGAAAATACACTTCGCCGTCGCTGAACTTGCCGAGCTTGGCTTCGCCCAGCTTCACGTTCAGGTGCCGGCAAATATCCGCCGCCAAGCGCGGATTCGCGCTCCCGCAGAAAATTTTAAATTTGTCGTCGGTCAAGTGTAATGATCCTTGCGAGTGCTCGAACTATTTGGACAAGATCGCGCCCATCTTTCGGCGATACTCCACCCTCGAAAAAGTTGAGCAGAGAAAAACCTGATCCTGCGGAAACGCTCGTGCAGCTCGGCGCGCCATCGCTGGGTGTTGATAGATTCCAAACACCGCCGAACCACTTCCAGCCAGCGAGGCCCCTGCGGCTCCTTGCTGAAGCAACTCCCTCTTGATCGCATCCAAGCGGGGATACCTGGGGAAAACGGCAGCCTCAAAATCGTTTGAGAGGGCGCCCCCTGAGGGCTCCAACACAGAGCACAGAACTGCAACAGTCTAGTTGGGTCTTGCCTGTTTGTCAATTCCTCAGACTGCCCTTCGGAAATCCACCGGTAGGCGTCTTTCGTGGGCACGGCAATTTCGTGCGGAGAAATCACGAGCACGGTGCGTTTGGGCACATCGGGCAACGGGTAGATTTCCTCGCCGCGTCCGATTCCCAGGGCGCGCCCACCCTGCAAAAAAAAGGGAACGTCCGACCCAAGGCCGGACGCAATGGTCATAAGACGTTCGAGCGGCACGCGTTTTCCGGCAAGGCGCAAAAGGCCTACAAGCGCCGCCGCTGCGTCGCTCGATCCGCCGCCCATTCCCCGGCCTACTGGAATGCGTTTGGTGAGAAGCGCGCGAACTCCCTGTCGTAGCCCTAGCTCACGGCCAAGCTCATCGAGCGCGCGATACACAAGATTATTTTCCCCTGGCTCGCCAGCCAGTTGCGCATTTCCGTCGATCCGCAAATCCACGCCAGGTTTTGGCATGGCTTCCAGCACCAAAGTGTCGTGCAGCGAGATGGCTTGAAAAATAGTTCGCAGCTCGTGGTAACCATCCGCGCGGCGCCCCAGAACATCGAGGCGCAGATTGACCTTCGCATGCGCGGGAATGCGGACGGATTTCATAAGAGGGATATGCTACTACGGCTTTAGAGCGCCAGGTTGTTTCTGCTGCGCCAGCCTGTGCCTAAGTGTGGAAATTTTTTGTTCGACTTCCGCCATTTTCGCAGGCTCGAATTCTGCTGGAAGAACGCGGTGCCATTCATCCACCGATTTCTGCCATTGTGTTTCGGCTAAACTTTCTTTACCCATCTTCGCGTAGATATCGCCCAAATGGCTCAGAATTGTTGGGTCATGAGGCTCGTGTTCCAGGGCCTGGTGCAACATGTCTTCCGCTTCGGGAAGTTTGTCCTCCTTGTAATAGGCCCATCCCAAGCTGTCTTTATAGGCCGCGCTGCCCGGCTCTTCGACAAGCGCTCGGTTAATTAAGGAAGTGGCTTCGTCCAGGCGGACTCCACGATCGGCCAGCATGTATCCGTAATAATTAAGAGTGGAGGCGTTTCGCGGATTCAGGTCCAGCACTTTGCGGAATTCCGTTTCCGCCTGATCGAATTTTTTCTGGCGCTCGAAAATAGCGCCCATCAAAAATCCGGTCATTTCCTTACCCGAGGAATCCTGCTGCAATTTTTCCGCCGCGTGAATCGCGGCCTCGGCATCCGTCCAGCGCTTGCTCTGTTCATAGACCTGCGCAATATCCAGTTGCACTTCAAAATCGGCGGGCGAGCCATCCAGCAGGGCGCGCAGTTGCGTCACGGCCAGATCGGCTTGCGCATTTTCGCCCAGCAGCAATGCCTGCGTGATGCGGATGGAATGATCTTTCGGATAGGCGTCGACCGCCTTGTGCGCGGCGTCGAGCGCTTTGGAAATATCGCGAGCGTCGCGGTACGTATCCACAATTAATATGCGCGCTCGCCGGTCTTCTTCCGTGCCAAGGCGCAGCATTTCTTCAAACGTGTTTACCGCCGCCGTGTAATTGCTCGCTTCACGATATAACTGCCCGAGTTGCTGATACAGGATGGCAAGCGTGCGCCGGCGCGACGGAGCAAATTCCGATTCCGTTTTAACCGAGGTCACGGCCTCGGAAAGCACGCGAATCGAATCGTCAATCCGTCCTTGATCCTCATAGATCGTGGCTTCGTAATAAATCACTTCCAGATTGTTGGGCGCGCGCTGCTTGGCGAGCAAAATATTTTGTTCGGCTTTATCGATCTGCTTCATCTGACGATAAATTTCGGCGAGACGCAGATAATTGTCCGCGTCGTCCGCGTCCATTTCCGCCAGGCCCTGATACTGTTCGAGGGCCTCGGGAAATTTTTCCTCGGCCAGCAATGTCTGCGCCAGTTCTTTATGGTGATTCAGATCGCCCGGTTGAGATTCCGAAGCCTTTCTGTATGCCTGCTCGGCATTCGGAAGATCGTGAATCTGGTTGTAGGAGTCGCCCAGAAGTTCCCACAGCCGAGGAGTTGGCGCGCGTTGCAGGATGACTTGCAGGGAAGAGATGGCCTCCTCCGATTTTCCTTCATCCAGCAGCAGCTGAGTCAGTTGCTCGACGCCGCTCTCGTTCGCAGGTTCGCGCGCCAGTAGCGCGCGCAGCATGGCTTCGGCTTTTTCCTGTTCATTTTGCAGGCGGTAAAGGCGCGCGAGCCAGAGTTCCGCATCGCTGTCATTCGGATCGAGGCGAATAATTTCGCGATATTGTTCCACGGCGCGCGTGATCGTGTCATGCTGCCCCGAAGTGTTGCTCAGATCGCCAAGCGTGCGCACATAAATTCTCGCCAGCAGCCGCCGCGCAGGGAGATTGTCAGGGTCCTTAGCAAGAATGGAATCTGCTTCGGTGACCGCGTCGCGAATTCTCTGCGACTGGTAATAAATTTCGGCAAGTTCGTCGCCAATCTGCTGGCTGTTGGGATCGAGCGTGAACGCTTTCTTCAGGAAATCGATGGCCTTGTTGGCATCTTCGGCATGACTCGAAGTTTGAAATTCCTGCGCGTAGTAATGTCCCATCACAAAATTATCGTAAGCATCGGATTGCGTGGTGATTTCCGAGTCCGTGTTGGAAACCGCGGGTGAGGCTTGCGTGTTCGGATTTTTTTTACTTTGTTTCGCGAGTAAGGCAGGTCCGCCCGCGAGCGAGAAGATGGATAGCACGGCGAGATGTCGAACAATTTTCATGGTATTCCGCAGAAAGAGATTATCCGCCACGCGGGGTTGCACGTCAAAACTCATCCGCAAGCAAAGTTCCTTTTCGTAATCATCGCCTTGGCCGCGGAAAATTACATTTAGTGTCTGAAATGGCGCACGCCGCAGAAGACCATGGCCATTCCCAGACGATCGGCCGCTGCGATGACTTCCCCATCGCGAACCGAACCGCCGGGCTGAATGGCGGCCGTCGCGCCCGCTTTTCCCGCTTCTTCCAGCCCATCTGGGAATGGAAAAAATGCGTCGGAAGCCACCACGCTTCCCGCCAGCGGCAATTGCGCTTTCATCACGGCGATTTTTACGGAATCCACGCGGCTCATTTGCCCCGCGCCCACGCCCACGGTTTGCCCCGCTCGCGCAAAAACGATGGCGTTGGATTTCACGTGCTTGCAAACTTTCCAGCCAAAAAGCATTGCTTCGATTTCTTCGCGCGTGGGCGAACGACGGGTGACTACTTTTAAATCGCTTTCGGCAAGTTCATGCGAGTCCTGCTCCTGCACTAGAATGCCGCCCGAGATTCGCTTCAGCTCAAGTTCACGTTCACGCACCGCACCGTCGCGTGCCGGGAGGTGCAACAGCCGCAGATTTTTCTTGGCCGCCAATTTTTCAAGCGCCGCCGGCTCATAGCCCGGGGCCACGATGCACTCGACAAAAAGTTTCGCCACTTCCTCCGCGGTCGCCGCATCGACTGGGCGATTGAACGCCATCACGCCGCCAAATGCGGAGATTGGATCGCAGGCCAGCGCTTTCAAGTAAGCATCCACCAGCGTGTCCTGTTCCGCCGTGCCGCAGGGATTGTTGTGCTTCACGATCACGGCTGCGGGCCGCCGGAATT
>Ga0182024_10018872_pt1 | contig 12783 bp, 10 predicted proteins | sample P32metaG_FD_120480 | JGI IMG/M metagenome (GOLD analysis project Ga0182024, IMG submission 120480) | Permafrost microbial communities from Stordalen Mire, Sweden - P3-2 metaG (Illumina Assembly) | ecosystem: Environmental > Terrestrial > Soil > Wetlands > Permafrost | place: Sweden: Stordalen... | reverse complement strand
TGCGACTGGTACTTCCCCTTTTTGTCTTTGTAGGAAATCTCGCAGGCTTCATCGGACTCGAAGAAGAGAACCTGGCAGAGCCCTTCGTTGGCGTAAATTTTTGCGGGCAGAGGAGTCGTGTTGCTGATTTCGAGAGTGACGTAACCCTCCCATTCCGGTTCGAAGGGCGTCACATTGACGATAATTCCGCAGCGCGCGTAGGTCGATTTCCCCAGGCAGATGGTCAAAACATTGCGCGGGATGCGGAAATATTCCACCGAGCGCCCCAGCGCGAATGAATTCGGCGGAACCAGGCACTCGGCTCCCTTGAACTCCACAAGCGACCGTGGATCAAAATGTTTTGGATCGACGATGGTGGAATTCACATTGGTAAATATGCGAAACTCGTCGGCCACGCGAATGTCATAACCGTAGCTGGACACTCCATAGCTGATGACGCCCTCGCGGACCTGGCGGTCCTCAAACGGCTCAATCATCTTATGTTCCTGCGCCATTTTGCGTATCCAGTGATCCGGCTTTACCGACATTCAGGGCCTCCCTCGTGGCCTTGCAAAGACGCGCATCTTACCCGAGCGTGTTCACCTTGACAACCCGCAACTGCATGTCTAGCATAGCTTGCCGCTGAATAGCTGGAGGGTAGAGTGATTAAGCTGGACATCGTAAATGCCGTGGTGAACAAGACCGGTGTGAGCCGGACCAAGGCGGAACAAGCAGTCGAAACCGTATTCGATGCCATGAAGAAGGCGCTCGGCAAAGGCGAACGCATCGAGTTGCGCCGATTCGGGGTGTTCAACGTGCGCCCTCGCAAGACCGGCATCGGCCGCAACCCGCGCACCGGGCAGGAAGTCAGTATCCCTCCCGGCAAAGCCGTGCGTTTCAAGCCCGGCAAGGAACTGCAAACGCTCTGAACTTCCTTTCGCATCGCGCATTCACGGTTGAATATTTTTGCTTGACATCCCCTGCCTGCGATTCTTGTTCTCTTGCGACATGCCGCGCATCTAATCGAACATGACGGATCGCAACGAATTCGATGCCACTTCCACGGAAACGCTCACTCCCGTGGTGCAAACCTGGGATTTGCCCCCTAACCCATACTGGGAAAATGTGGAAGCACGCAGGCAGCGAAAATCGCTGGCGATTGCCATTTTACTTTTCGTGCTGACCTTGATTTCCACGCTGGCGGTTGGAGCGCAGTACGCATCTTCCTACGCGTCCGGACAATCGCCTGATTTCGAGGAACTCTTTTCCACCTACGCATCCTTGCTGGCGCACCCGCAACTTTTGCTCGCCGGCGTTCCCTTCGCTTTCACGCTGATTGGAATCCTGCTGGCGCACGAACTGGGGCATTTTTTTGCCTGCCGCTACTATGGAATTTCCGCGAGCTACCCGTATTTTCTTCCCGCGCCAACTCTGATCGGAACGCTTGGGGCCTTCATCCGGATCCGCTCGCCGATCCACAATCGCAAAGCGCTCTTTGACATGGCACTTGCGGGTCCCGTGGTCGGGTTTCTGTTCGCCGTGCCGTCCCTGGCAATCGCCATTTTGTATTCCAGGGTGGTGCCGCTTTCGGACGCTCATGCTTCCGTTGTATTCGGCCAGCCCATCGTGATGCGCCTGCTGGTCGCCATACTGCGGCCGGGTGTTTCACCGGGAGATTTACTGCTGCATCCCGTGGGGCGCGCGGCATGGGTTGGCCTTTTTGCCACGGCCCTGAACTTGCTTCCGGGCGGACAACTGGACGGCGGGCACATCCTGTATTCCGTGGCCAGCAAGTACCACAAAAAAATTACGCTGGCCGTGGCGCTGCTTTTGATTCCTCTTGGCCTGCTGTATTGGAGGGGATGGATCATGTGGGCCGTCCTGCTGCTGGCCATTGGCTTTCGCCATCCGCCGCTGCTCAATCAGTGGGAGCGGCTCGATCGTCGGCGCCTGATGTGGGCGGGAGTTGCAATCTTGATCTTCATTCTGTGCTTCATGCCCATGCCCGTAATGATTCGCTGAAGCGTTTTGGTAGCGCGGGCTTCAGCCTGCGGGTTTTGAATCTCACAAGGACCAAAACTCGCAGGCTGAAGCCCGCGCCACTAAAACCCTAAAACAAGCTCAACGGATCCACGTCCACCAGGACAGCCTTCTGCGGAATTTCCTTCTCCTCGCTGAACGCCAGCAATTCCGACAGGGCGCGCGTGAGCTGCGCGCGCTTGGGCGCCTTCAATATGAATTGGAAGCGATACTCGCGTTTCAGCCGCGCCAGCGGCGCCGCGGCCGGCCCCAGCACTTTCACTCCGCGCGATTCCTGCGGCGCCAAAAATACCGAGAGCTGGCGCGACCAGCGGATAGCATTTTCAATTTTCGCGTCGCGCACCAGAACGCTGGCCAGCGCGGTGAACGGCGGATAGTGCAGCAGGCGCCGGAATTGCACCTCTTTTTCAAAAAATGTCAGATAATCCTGCCGTGCGGCCAGTTGAATGGCGTAGTGCTCCGGATAAAAAGTTTCAACCAACACTTCCCCGGGCAGGCCGCCGCGTCCGGCGCGGCCCGCCACTTGCGTCAGCAACTGAAAAGTTCGTTCCGCAGCGCGGAAATCCGGCAGGCTCAATTGCGAATCCGCGGAAATCACGCCCACCAGAGTGACCCGTTGAAAATCGTGGCCCTTGGCAACCATCTGCGTGCCCACCAGAATATCGATTTTCCCACCGGCGAAATCGCCGAGCACTTGCTGGTAAGCGCGCTTGGTGCGTACGGAGTCGCGGTCCAAGCGCGCAACCTTTGCGTCCGGAAATTTCTCGCGCAGTTTTTCCTCCAGCTGCTCGGCGCCTGCGCCGAAAAAATAAATGTGCTCGGAATTGCACTTCGGGCAGCTCTCCGGCACGCGCCGTGAGAATCCGCAGTAGTGGCATTCGAGGCGCTGGCGCTGCTTGTGGTAGGTCAGCGAAATGCTGCAATTTTCGCACTGCACACTGACGCCGCAAGAGCGGCAGAGCACCGACCACGAATATCCGCGGCGATTGATGAGGATCAGCGATTGCGTTCCTTCGCCAAGCCGCGCGGCGATGGCCTTGCCCAGCTTCGCGGAGATCGGTCCGGTGCTGTGCGTGGATTTGAAATCCTCGCGCAGGTCCACGATTTCCACCGGCGCGAGAGGCCGGTTCTCCACGCGCGAATCCAGCTGCAACAGATGATATTTTCCAGACCGCGCATTCTGAAAACTTTCGAGCGAAGGCGTCGCTGAACCGAGCAGCACGACTGCGCCTTCGAGTTTCGAGCGCACGACAGCCACATCCCTGCCGTGATAGCGCGGCGTTTCTTCCTGCTTGTAGCTGGCCTCCTGCTCTTCATCGACAACGATCAGCCCCAGATTTTCTACGGGCGCGAATACCGCAGAGCGCGTCCCCACGACGACGCGCGCCTCGCCGCGACGCACGCGCCACCATTCGCGCGCGCGCTCCACCTCTGGCAGCGCGCTGTGCAGCACTGCAACGCCCGCTCCAAATCGCGCCCGGCACAGTCTTCCAATCCACAGCGTCAGCGCGATTTCTGGAACCAGTATCAGCGCTGTCTTGTTCCGCGCCAGCACCAAATCCACAGCATTGAGATACACTTCCGTTTTCCCGCTGCCGGTCACGCCGTGCAGCAGCCCCGCCGTAAACACACCCGCATCCAGCCAGCCGCGAATCACGGCCAATTCCCTTTCCTGGTCCACGTTCAAAATATTTGACGGCGGCGTGTAGTCGGCATCGAACAAATCTTCCTCGACGGCCATGGGCTCTTCCCAGCATTTCAGTTTTTCGTGGTGAATCATGCGCTCGATAAGCGGCCGCGAAACCCGTGCGAGTTTCGCAAGTTGCGGGAGCGGCAGAGGACCGCGTTCCTCCGCGAGCACATGAAATACGCGCGCTTCTTTTTCTGGCAAAGTTGCGGATGGATCGGCCTGCGCCGATTGCGTTTCCCCGGAGGGCGCATCAATCCACGCGACAATCTTCTGCACGCGCGCCTGTCGCCGCACAGCGACGCCGCGCATTTCAAGCTGCTTGCGCCGCAACAATCGCTCCGCAGCCGCTTCGCCGCCAGGCAGCTTGTGCAGCCGGTCCGCGCGCACCGGCTTCCCCTCAATTTCCATGAGCGAGAGCAGCGCCATCTCCGCAACTTCAGATTCGCTGCGATTCCCCGCCCCGTCCAGTTCGCTGCGCCGTGTGCGCCCCGCATCGGTCAGCAAAAATTCGCGTTCGTGCCGCAAATCGATCTGCGGCGGCAGCATGGCGCGAAGCACTTCTCCGAGTGGCGCGACGTAGTAGCCGGCCACCCATCGCCCCAGCTCAATCAGATTCGCCGGTAGCGCCGGAATTGCATCCAGCACGTCGGCAATTTCCCTCACGTTTTTTACCCGCGATGGATCGGGCCGCCGTACAGAAGCGTCCACAACCACACCTGTCATGGCGCGATTTCGAAATGGAACGAGTACACGGCTGCCCGCGAATACAGATCCGGCCAGCCGCTCCGGAATCTCATAAGTGAAAAGCAAGCGCATTGGAACCGGCAGCGCAACTTCGCAATAAGTGGGAGACATGTGCGGGAAGTAGTGTAGCAGTAGAAACTTGAGTGGGCATTCTTGCGGCGGAATTTCGTAGCGCCGGCGTCCCGCCGGCGGTTTTGATCTTCTGCAGCTTTCAGAAAAACTGCCGGCAGGATACTGGCGCTACGCTGATCAGTGTGAGGCTTTCTTCGCTTTTAAACCCAGATGCGCCATCACCTTTTGCAAATCTTTCCAGACGTCGGCTTTTGCGGGAGGGTTGCGCAGCAAATAGGCTGGGTGATACGTGGCCATCAACTTGGTGTTCCGATAGTCGAACCACTCACCGCGGAATCGTGAAATGGGGTCTTTGGTTTTCAAAAGAGACTGCGCCGCAGTCAATCCGAGACACACAATTGCTTTCGGAGCGATGGCATCCAGTTGACGGTATAAATAGGGCGAGCACGTCGCGGACTCATCCTCTTCCGGCTTGCGATTTTCCGGCGGCCGGCATTTCACCACGTTGCAAATGTAAACCTGATCGCGCGTGAGGCCCATGGCCTCGATCATCTGCGTCAAAAGTTTGCCCGAGCGACCCACAAACGGAAGCCCTTGCAAATCTTCATCGTTGCCGGGCCCCTCTCCCACAAAAACCAGTTCGGCGCGCGCGTTCCCCGCTCCGTAAACAATATTGTGGCGCGTCTTGTGCAGGCGGCAGCGCGTGCACTCGCCCAAATCCTCGCGGATGCGTTCCAGCGTATCGCCCTCGATACGGTCGATCACCTCGAACATGGACGGAACATTCACGACGGAAAGCACGGAGACAGGCGCGGCGGCCTTCGGCGGCGCTACGGAAACGGCAACAGCAGGCTCAATTTCAGGCGAGACAGCGGGAGCCTTAATCGCCGCTCGTTTGATGACGCGTTTTCCCATGGTTCTCCGGTCGGTATAAAACACACCGAGATTCAAATCGTCGTAGTAGCGAAGCCAGGCTTCCAATTTTTCGCGTGGTGTTTGCGTGGGGGTGGAATCCATGGGCAGATTAGCGCAGACGCCGCGTTGCGGCCGATTGTCCCGCAGTCTGTGCCGCAGGCTGCCGCAGTCCGCGCAATTGGTCGAGGATGCGATGCGCCGCGTCAAGCTTCGGCATCCGAGGAAAAGCTTTTTCGGTCCCGTCGCGGAAATACAGAGTGATGATGTTGGTGTCGTGATCGAATCCCGCGCCCTCGGCCGTCACATCATTGGCGACGATCAGGTCGAGGTGCTTGGATTCCAGCTTACCCCGTGCGTGCTCGGCCACATTTTCCGTCTCCGCGGCAAATCCGATAATCGCGCGGTCGCCTTTGCCGACCGCTACGTCAGCCAAAATGTCCACCGTGGGTTCCAGCTCCAGATTGAGGCGCCCGCCAACGCGCTTCATTTTTTTCGTTTGCGGCGCCACGGGCCGGTAATCCGCCACCGCAGCCGCCATAATCAAAGCGGTGGCGCGCGGAAAATGTTCCAGCACGGCGCGATGCATTTGCTCTGTATTTCGCACGGAAACAAATTCCACGCCTTGCGGAGGATCGAGCCGCGTCGGCCCGCTGATCAAGATCACCTCCGCACCACGCCGCACGGCAGCCTGCGCAAGAGCGTAACCCATTTTCCCCGAAGAACGATTGGTAAGAAACCGCACGGGGTCAATGTCTTCGCAGGTAGGCCCGGCCGTCACGATAATCGTTTCTTCTTGCAAATCGTGGGCGATTCCCAGGCGGCCCATCACCGCGGCGGCAATGGCGTCCACGCTGGCAAGCCGTCCCGCGCCGGTCATCCCGCAGGCGAGATAGCCTTCCTCCGGCGGTACAACGTGAACGCCGCGTGCGCGCAGCGTCTCCACATTTTCCTGCGTCGCTGCGTGCTCCCACATGTTGACGTTCATCGCGGGAGCTACAACTACGGGCGCGGTCGTTGCTAAATAAAGCGTAGTCAGGAAATCGTCCGCCACACCGCGAGCCATTTTCGCAATCGTATTCGCAGTGGCCGGAGCGACCGCCAGCAAATCGATGCGCTGGGCCACGGCAATATGCTCAATGGCGCTTTCCACGTTGGCGCTTGAGTGCGCTTCCCCGCCAAACATTTCAGTGATTACTTTTTGCCCGGTGAGTGCTGCAAAAGTGAGAGGGGTGATAAATTCCCGCGCGCTTTCGGTCATGATCACTTGCACGTCGAGGCCTTCCTGCTGGAGCTTGCGCACAAGTTCCGCCGCCTTATAGGCAGCCACTCCGCCGGAGACACCCAGTGCCACGCGCATAAGCGTTTCGGCGCGTTAGACCTTGCGCCGCTTGCCGTCCTTGTCCAGAAGATCGGTCGGAATATCGGGCAACTGATATTCCAGCACGCCCGCTCTCAGCTCCTCAACCGCCACGCGCGTCGATTTCTGCGAGTGCGGATTGGCTACCAGCGGAGTCGCTCCCAGCATCAACTGCCGGGCCCTTCGAGCCGCAACCACAACAAATGCAAACTTGCTATCTGGTGCCTGACTTTCTGGACTCATAAGTTCGTCATCCTCCAAAGGATTCCAATATTTTGTGCGCGCGCTCGCTCAAGCAACTGCGAAGACAGCGCGCGGCCACCGTGATGGCCTGAATTTCGCGCCCGGCGCGCTCCATATCGTCGTTCACCACCAGAAAATCGTATGCCGTGTAACGCTGAATTTCCTGCTCGGCGCGTTCCAGTCGCCGCTCAATGGCGGCGTCCGAATCCTGCCCGCGCGCCCGCAGCCGCCGTTCCAATTCTTCCTTGGCCGGCGGCAAAATAAAAATGGCCACCGCAAATGATAACTTCTCTTTTACCTGTTCCGCGCCCTGCACGTCAATTTCCAGCACCAGGTCCAGGCCCTTGCTTCGCGCCTCATCCAGCCAGCGGCGCGGCGTGCCGTACTGATGCTTTCCGAAGACGCGCGCATGTTCCAGAAATTCACCCTCGCGAACCCTGCGGTCGAATTCCTCTTCGGATACAAAATCATACCATTTTCCGGCGCTTTCCGTGGCCCGCGGAGGCCGCGTTGTGCACGATACCGAAAACATGGTGCCCGGCACTTCCAGCATCTTCTGCACCAGCGTGGATTTTCCCGACCCAGAAGGTCCGGATACGATGAACACCAATGGCTGCTGTGCCTGTGCCAGCGTCATTCCACGTTCTGCGCCTGTTCGCGCAGCTTCTCGATATCCGATTTTACTTCCAGCGCCCGCTCCGTGATGGCCAGGCCTTCGGACTCCACACCCGGCGTCTTGGACAATAATGTATTGGCTTCGCGCTGCATTTCCTGCAAAAGAAAATCGAGTTTCTTTCCCGCCTCGCCCGCTCCGGCCAGCACCTTATGAAATTGCTCCACGTGGCTGCGCAGGCGCGCCAGTTCCTCGCTGACATCTCCGCGCTCGGCTAAAATTGCGGCTTCCTGCGCAAGCCGCAGAGGCTCGATCTGCACGCCCTTCAGCAGCTCCGCCAATCGTTCTTCCAGGCGCCGCGCGATGGCCGGGCGCACGCGCTCGGCGAAGGTTTCGATTTCCGCAGTTCTAACCGCAATCTGACTAAGGAGGCGCTGCATCTCCTCCGTCAGCGACTGCCCTTCGGAGCGGCGCATGGTCTCCAATTTATTCAGCGCCTGCTCCAGGCACGCTTCCACTTGCCCGCCAAGCTTCTCCTGCTTTTCCTCGCTCTGCAATTCGTCAGCAACGCCAGGCGCGGCGACCACGCCGGGAAGCCGCAAGAGCGCGACCAGATCCGGCTCGGTCTTCACGCCGAACTCCTGCCGCAAGCGCTCCACGGCTCTCATGTAGGACTGCACCAACTCGTGATTCACTTCCACCGCGCCGCTGCCCACGGCCTCATAGTAAATGTTTACATCTACGTGGCCGCGCTTTAATCGGTTTCGAATGCCCTGCCGTATGCGCGATTCGAACACCTCAAACCCATCCGGCATTCGAAGGTGTAAATCGAGAAAGCGGTGATTCACGCTGCGCAGATTGATGCGCACGGCGGCCCCGTCGCGCTCCACACGCCCCTGCGCGAAACCCGTCATGGAATAAATTCCGGCTAGTGCCGCTGTGGCTTTCATCGATCCGCCTTTGGCGCGGGAGTCGCCGCGTCATCCACGTCCGCGAACTGCATTTCATAGAGGCGCGCGTAAATTCCGCCGCGCGCCAGCAATTCCTGGTGCGTGCCCGTTTCCGCGATTCTTCCATCGTCGAGCACGATGATTTTGTCCGCTCGCCGAATGGTCGAAAGGCGGTGCGCGATGACGAACGCGGTGCGATCCATCATCAGGTTCGAAAGGGCGCGCTGCACCAGCATTTCCGATTCGGAATCGAGTTCCGACGTGGCCTCATCCAGAATCAGGATGGGCGAATCCTTCAGGATTGCGCGGGCGATGGCAATGCGCTGCCGCTGCCCGCCGCTGAGGCGCTGCCCGCGGTCACCCAGCATGGTCTGATAGCCCTGCGGCAATTCCAGAATGAAATCGTGCGCCAGCGCCGCTTTTGCTGCGGCTTCCACGCGCTCTGTCGGCAATCCGGGCTGCCCGTAACAGATATTGTTCCAGACCGTGTCGTTAAAAAGAATCGTTTCTTGCGTCACAATGGCCATCTGTTCGCGCAAAGAGCGCAGGGTCACTTCGCGGACGTCCATCCCGTCGATACGCAACACACCCGAGGTCACAGGATAAAATCGCGGCAAGAGATTCACCAGCGTGGTTTTCCCCGCGCCGCTCGATCCCACAAAGGCGATCACTTCTCCGGCGCGCGCCTCGAGGGTAATGTCGCGCAGGATGGGCGTCTCCGCATCGTACGCAAAGTTCACATGATCGAATTCCACGCTGCGTGAAAATGGAGGCAGCGCGGGCAGCCCAGGCTCCGCGGCAGGCTCTCCCGTGCGGCCAATGTATTCAAAAACTTTTGCCGTCGCACCGAAAGCCAGCTCAAATTGCTGGTAGACGTTGCCCAGCCCTTTCACGGGTTCGTACGATTTGAAGAGCGCGTAGATGAAGGTGACAAACACTCCGGCGGTCATCGCGCCAATCTTGATCTGTGTGCGTGCATACATCAGCACCAGCACGATCACCACGGCGCCCAACAAATCCATGACCGGAGATGTGGCCACGGCCGCGCGGATCCATCGCATATTCTCACGAAGCAAGCGCCCCGCCGCGGCTCGAAACTTTCCGATCTCAAAATTTTCCATTCCGAAAGCCTTCACCACGCGATTCCCGCTGACCGTCTCTTCCAAAATTTGCGACAGCTCGCCGATGCCGGCCTGAATTTTTTCCGTGGAGCGCCGGATGCGTTTTCCCAGTGTCCTAACCGGCACGACTACCATGGGAAGAAGAATGATGGAGCCCAGCGTCATCTTCCAACTGGTCGCAAAGAGCACGGCAAGCAGAAAAAACAGCGTAAAAAAATGCCGGAAGCACAGCGCCAGATATTCCGAAAACGCGTTGCGCACGCGCTCCACATCGTTGATCACAGTGGAAAGCAAACGGCCGGTTTGGTGGCTCTGGAAAAAACCGATGGGCTGGCGAATTACCTTTTCGTATACCTCGTTCCTGAGGTCCGTGACCCCGGCGATTCCCGCGTGCTGCACCAGCACGTTTCCCAGATATTCCGCGAATCCCTTGCCGATAAATACAGTCAAAATGGCAATTGAAAATAGTGTTCCCACGCTGTGAATGCTCGATGGAAGAAATGAGTTTAGATAAATCGCCTGATGAGTGAGCGGATTTTTAATTAAGAGCAGCCTGGAATCGGGAGCCTGAGGATTGAGCACGCGGTCAAAAATGGGAGTGATCATCAGCGCGATCAAGCCTTCCGCCAGGCCCACTACGGAAAGGCATACGACCCCAGCCGCAAGCCGCAACTTGTACGGCATGACGTACCGCAAAAGCCGCCCGAATTCTTCGCGCTTATTCAAAGAATTTGTTGATCCCCCGTGAGAAGAACACACACCGCAAGCCTTGGTACGCTACGAACCGCCTACACGTTTGTCAAGCTTCTGTGGCATTGGCTTCAGCCTGTGCGGTTTTAGTCGTTGCCAGGACGAACCCCGCACAGGCTGAAGCCTATGCCACATAACCCCACTACTTGGCCAGATCGCGATGCACGACTTTGGATGCGTATGCCTTTTGGTGCAGTGTCTTGCGCACGGCTTCCGCCAGCATCACTGAACGGTGCCGACCGCCGGTGCAACCGAAGGCAATGGTCAAATAACTTTTCCCTTCCCGTATGTAGTGCGGGATTAAATAAACCAGCAGCCCTTCGACGCGCCTCAAAATTTCCCCAGTCTGAGGAAATGACCGGATGTACTTGGCGACTCGCGGATCGCGCCCCGAATATTTGCGCAGCTTGGGAATAAAATGCGGATTGGGCAGAAAGCGCACATCAAACACCAGGTCGGCGTCCGCCGGAATTCCGTAGCGGTAGCCGAAGCTGACCAAGGAAACCATCATCGGGCGGCGGTCCGTCTTCTGAAAACGCCGGATGATGAACTGCCGCAATTCATGAACATTAAATTTAGTGGTGTCGATGACCACGTCGGCCAGCTTGCGGATCGGCTCCATCAACACGCGCTCGCGGCGCAGGCCCTCCAGGACAGGGCGGTCATGCCCCAGGGGATGCGGCCGCCGCGTCTCGCTGAAGCGCCGCAGCAAGGCATCCTCGGTCGCCTCGATGAACACCAGCGTGGCAGGATCCTCCGCGCGCAACTGCCGCAGAATGGCCGGCAATTGTTCCAGTTGTTCGCCCTCGCGCACGTCCACCAGCAGCGCCGCGCGCTGGATTTGCGCGCCGGCGCGCATGTGCAATTCGCTGAACGTGGGAATTAGCGCAACGGGTAAATTGTCAACACAGTAAAATCCGAGGTCTTCGAAGGTTTTTAAAACGGTGCTTTTGCCCGAGCCGCTGAGCCCGGTGAGAATCACCAGCTGGCGGGCGTCGCGCGCGTTTCTGCGCTTCACGCGGGCCAGCCTACACCTTGACCCGGCGCTGGTGCGTGCTGGGAATGCGCAAATCTTCGCGGTACTTGGCCACGGTGCGCCGCGTCACGTGGATTCCCGCGTCGTCCAGTTTCTTGGCAATCAGATCGTCGGTGAGCGGGTGCGAGGTGTCTTCCTCGTCGATCATTTTCTTCACCAGCCGCTTCAAGGTCTGCAGCGACATGCTGCCGCCCTCCGGCCCGTTGACCGATTCCGAGAAAAACGAGCGCAGCTCCAAAACTCCCTGCGGCGTGTGCGCGTACTTGCTGGAAACCGCGCGGCTGACCGTCGAGGGATGCACGCCCACTTCCTCGGCCACTTCCTTGATCATCATGGGTTTTAAATGGTCGGCGCCATGATCCAGGTATTCAAATTGCCGCTGAATAATAATCTGGCAGACGCGCAGAATGGTGTGCTTGCGCTGCTCGATACTTTTCATTAGCTGCATCGCGGCGGTCACGCGCTCTTTGACGTAGTTGCGCACTTCGCGATCGGCCGCATCGCGCGCCAGCAAACGCCGGTACACGGGCGAGAGGCGCAGTTGCGGCACGTCATCGTCGTTCATAAATACTTGCCACTGATCGTCCACCTTGCGGAAATAAACATCCGGCTCAACCAGTCGCGGCTGCGTCTTGTTGTAGCGCAGACCAGGGCGAGGATCGAGCTTCTTGATCACGTCCACGGCGCGTTTGACAAGTTCCACGGGGCGATTCAGCGCGCGCGCAATTTCCTTCAGCTGATTCGCTTGCAATAAGCGGGCCAGCGGCGTCTCCGGATTCAGCTCCTCGGCTTCGCTCGCCGCCAGGGGCCGCTTCGGCAAACATTCGGACACAATCTGCATGGCCAGCGTGTTTTGTTCGTCCAGCGTGCGAAGCTGCGTCAACAGGCACTCGCGCAAATTGCGTGCAGCCACGCCCAGCGGGTCGAATTCCTGCACCACCGCCAGGGCCTCCTCGACATCTTCCATCGAGTACTTTCCGTTTTGCGAAATTTCCTCGAGCGATGCGCTGAGATAACCGTTCTCATCCAGATTGCCAATGATGGCTTCGGCGATTTCGCGCACCACGTCGTTGCAAACCGTCACGCTCATTTGCCACGAAAGATGTTCGGTAAGCCCCTGAGCCGAAGAAAGAAATTTATCGAAGGATGGGCGCTCGATAACTTCCTGTTCGCCGCGCTCCGGATTTCCGCCGCCGCTGTCGAGATACTGATTGAAGAAGGAGGCCACATCGAAATCCTCAAATGGGCTGACGGGTTCGGTGGCGGGAAGTTT
>Ga0182024_10018871_pt1 | contig 12783 bp, 10 predicted proteins | sample P32metaG_FD_120480 | JGI IMG/M metagenome (GOLD analysis project Ga0182024, IMG submission 120480) | Permafrost microbial communities from Stordalen Mire, Sweden - P3-2 metaG (Illumina Assembly) | ecosystem: Environmental > Terrestrial > Soil > Wetlands > Permafrost | place: Sweden: Stordalen... | reverse complement strand
CTGCGGCTGACGTCCGGCATGTATCACCGCTTTCACGCGCCGCACGATGGCCGGATCGAGCAGGTCAACTTCATCAGCGGCGACACCTGGAACGTGAATCCGATCGCACTGAAACGAATTGAACGGCTGTTCTGCAAGAATGAGCGCGCCGTGATCCGGACCCGGCTCGCGGGCGGCGAAGCCATCACCCTGGTGCCGGTCGCCGCCATCCTGGTGGCGAGCATCCGGCTGCATGTCCTCGAGCGGGTGCTGCATGCGGGCCTGCCGGGGCCGTCGGTCTTTGCCTGCGACGCCCGCGTGCGCAAGGGCGAGGAGCTCGGATGGTTCGAGCACGGATCGACCATCATCCTGCTGGCGCCGGACCATTTCGAGTTCTGCGAAAACGTGTTGGAGGGCGTTCGCATTCGTGCCGGCGCGGCGCTGATGCGAAAGCCGGCTTCGTCCCCGTCATGACGGCCACCTGCAGCCCGGATGGAGCGCCGCGAAATCCGGGGCCGTCCCATCCGCCTTGCGATTCCCGGATTGCGCTGCGCTCCATCCGGGCTACGGATCTTTTCAGCCGTCGTTGCGAGGAGCGTAAGCGACGAAGCAATCCACGCCTCCGCCTGCCGCGCCATGGATTGCTTCGCTAGCGCTCGCAACGACGGCAAGCCATGACTGGCTCAGTCGCACGATGCTCTAGCGCCGCTCCTTCTTTCCCTTCGGTGCGGCCGGCCGCCGTAGCAGCGGCGCGGGCCGGTTTTGCATCCCGGGCCGCAGGCCGGGACCGTTGGGCTGCCGCTGCAGGCTGCCCGGCGGCTGCAATTGTCCCGGCCGGTTTTGCGGTCCCGGCTGCCCAGGCCGTTGCGGCGCAGCGTTCGGCCGCTGCACGCCGGGCTGGCGCGCCGGATTGTTGCGCAAATTGTTCCTGCCGGGATTGGCCTGCCGCAGCGCGCGCTGCCGGCTGACGATCTGGCGGCCGACGCTTTGCGCGGCATGCACCTGGCGCACGATGCCCTGGTCGCGCAGCGCCTGCTGCGGCGAGATCAGCAGCGGCACCGCCCCGAAGCGTCCGCCGGCGCCGGGCCTGATGGTAAAGCCGCTCGCACCCTGGGTGAGAAAGCCGAGCCGCGCGCCGGCGCGGTCATTGACCTCGATTTGTCCGACCCTGCCGTCCGCGTCGGGATAGAGCTTGATCGCGACATTGTTGGCGCTGGAAGCGGAGGCGCCTTCGGGCACCTCGACCAGGCCGGTGGTGCCGCGAATTCCGAGTGTCGCGGTCGGGGTCGATATTTTCATATTGCCGGTCTTGGCGACCGAAGCGGCCGCGAACGCCACGGTGCCCCTCGCGATATCGAACAGCGCGGCATTCTGCTTGCCGCCGTCCTGATAGACAAAATCGTCGACGGTGATCCGCGCGTTGGCGGTGAGATTGAAGGTGGTGGCGTCGTCGAAGGTGACGCCGAGCGTCGAATTCGCCGCGGTCTGCAGCACGTCGTCCCGGTAGATATCGTCCTGCACCTTGAGCGGGGTCGCGATCTTGTTGCGGGTGACGCTCGCGCTGCCGGTCAGCGTCGCGACATTGCCAACCGGCTCATCGGCGGCGGCCGGCGCCGGCGAAGCCGGTGCGGGCGGCTGGGCCGGTTGCGCCTGCGCCAGCTTGATCGATCCGGACGTCGCCTCCGCCGCCGCTGTCGCTGCCTCGGCGATCGATGGCATCGCGGCGATCCTGGCCGGGCCCGCCAGCAGCAAAAAGCCGAGACACCAGACTGCGAATGAAAACCGGCGTGCTGTCACAAGGGAGGTCCCGGGCGAGAATGACGATGGCAGATGTTGCGATTGACGGCCCTGTCGGCTGAATGCGACGCCTTTGTTGACGCGCCAACGTCAAACGGTCAAGCGCCCGATCGCAAGTGTCATTCCGGGACTGGTCCTTCGGACCATGCCGGAATGACGAGAAAGTCAATCTAGCTGATGCGCTTCCAGGTCTGTCCGCCGCAGAACATGCCGCCGAACGCGCAGCCCTGGACCTTCAACGCATTCAGTCCTTTCATGGCGATGGTGGAGTCGTAATCCCTGCCGCTGTCGGGATCGTGAATCCGGCCGGTCCATTTCGAGCCGACGGCTTCATGCCGATCAGGATTTTCTCGCCGGTCTTCTCGGCATATCCACAGAGGTTCTCGCCGCACGGCTCGACGCGAACATGCCCGGCTCACATCAGGTTCTGTGATGCGCATCACAAGACGATGGAGAATGGGCCCATCCCGATCGGGGGTGACTCACATCCGGGATTACTGGCAAAAGCCGATGCTAGGCCGGACTGCTGCGGCCGTGCGCTGCTAGAGCACCCCGAGCACGATCGCGCCGACAAAGGCGAGGGCGAGATAGGCGGTCACTACGCTGAGTTTGTCGACGAAAGTCATGGGAAACCTCCCCGGTTCACGTCGCTGCCCGCACTAACGCCAACAGGTAACGGCTGTTCCCGCTGAAAAAAGTCAGGGCTGCTGTCCGTCCACCGCCTCGCGGCGCCGGGAACCGCGGCCTGCCCGGTTAAGGAATCGTGAAATGAACGCGTTGAAGAGTCTTTAAGTAAATTCCTTGAAGTTGCGCGGATGACGCGCGGAGTTCGTTGGTATCTCGTCGGCTCCTTGGTCCTTGTCTCGTTGGCGGGTTGCGGCCGCGGATTTTTTCAATCCGAGGAGCGCGAGCCATGGCGGGCCGAGGCCGAAATCGCCTGCCTGAAATCCGGCGCAGTGAAAGAAAATCCCGAGCTGGTCCGGATCGACCCGATTTCGGGTCCGGGTGTTTGCGGCGCCGAGTTCCCGCTCAAGGTGTCGGCGCTCGGCGAAAGCAGCGCCAGCTTTGGCTTTGCCGATGACGATCTGCGGCCGCCAGGCAATATCGGCAATCAGCCGCGATGGCCGATCTCGCCGCCGGCTCCGCCGCAAGTCCCGTATTATCCGGACACCGGCGCGCGCCAGCCCAGTGCCGCCGCGCTGTCCAGCGGGCCGATTTCGCTGACCGCCCCGGGCGTCCCGCCCGATCAAAACGAGATCGACCTGCCGGCGGAGGGCACGCCAGGGTGGCAAGGGGCACCGGCCCGACAACCCTATTCAGGCGCCTCGGCCTATCCGCTGCCCGAGCGTTATTCCGCGCCTTATTCGCAGCGCCCGTCGGCCACGCTGGCCCAGCCCCCGGCAGAAAGCCTGCCGCGGCTCGGACCGGCGCAGCCCGGCTCGGTCGCCGCGTTCGGGCCGGTCGCGGTCAGACCGGCGGCAACGCTCGCCTGTCCGATTGTCTCGGTGCTCGATCGCTGGCTTGCGGATTCGGTGCAGCCCGCCGCAATGCGCTGGTTCGGCGCCCGCGTGGTCGAGATCAAGCAGATCTCCGCCTATTCCTGCCGTGGCATGAACGGCAATCCGCACGCGCATATTTCCGAACACGCCTTTGGCAACGCGCTGGATATCGCCGCGTTCACGCTGGCCGACGGACGGAGCATCTCGGTAAAGGATGGCTGGAAAGGCCTGCCGGAAGAGCAGGGCTTCCTGCACGATGTGCAGGCCTCGGCCTGCCGCGAATTCTCCACCGTGCTGGCGCCGGGCTCCAACGTCTATCACTACAATCACATCCACGTCGATTTGATGCGGCGCGCCCGCCGGCCCGTCATCTGCGAGCCGGCTGCGATGTCCGGCGAGGAGGTCGCGGCGCGCGCGGCGCAGCGCAGTCCCTATGCGTCGCGCGAGCTGGGCGTCACCGGATCGCTCGGCGGCGGCAGAGCCCCGCTGCAGCGCCGCAACGCGCGGGAAGAAGACGAATTCGAAGACGAGTAGCGCGTGCCGCGACCGATGCGCTCAGTTGGGCTTCGTCCGATACGCCGCGAGAAACATCTGCGTCGCGCTTTCGACCACGAGCACGATGCGCTCGCTCGAAGGCGGCGGCGCGGCCTGGAAAATGAACGGCAGAAACAGCGACGCCTGGCACATCAGCATGAACTGCGACGCCGCCAGCTGGCAGTCGCCGATCGCAAGATCGTTTGGCCCGACATGGGCCTCGAGATAGCCCGCGAGCCGGCTGATCGTGTTCTGCAGCACCTGTTCATAGAAACGGCGGCCGACATCCGGCATCCGCTCGGCAATCGCCATCACCGTGCGGATCGCCGATCCGCCGCCGGGTCGGCACAGCAACTGAATATAGGCCTCGCCAAACTCCCGCAGCGTGGTGGCGACATCACGCTCCGCGTCGAAATTGAAAGCCATCTTGCTTTGTTCGATGGTCTCTTCCTCGACAATCGCCTCGAACAGCCGGTTCTTGTCGGCGAAATAGACATAGAGCGTGCCCTTGGAGACCCCGGCGGCGCGGGCGATTTCGCCCATGCTGGCGCCGTCAAAGCCGAGGTCCATGAAGACCTTGCTGGCGCCCTCGAGAATCTGGCGGCGCTTCGAACTGTCCTCGTCGCCGACGAACCGCAAGGGGCCGGGATGTGCTGCAACCATCGATTTAGCTTCTCGCCAAAGATTTCGCGCGGTGAAACGCCATGGAAGGGGCTCGCGCCCTATGGTCGCCCCGTTCAAATGTAGCTTGACCGAACGGTTCGGTCAATGTTAATCAATAGCTGGTGAGGTGGCAGCGCCTGCTTTGGCGCGGCCAGTCTTGCGAGAGTTCAGTCACGGGAGGCCGGCAATGGCCGCAGCGAGAGATCAGGCCGCACGCATCCGTCGTCCTGAGCCTGATCCATCGGAAGGCGAGGCGGCGCGGGAGGCTTCCGCGGCGCTCGCCCAATCGCTTCGCGCCCATCTTTCGGAAGACGAGGTCGCGCGTCACCCCGCCGAGGTGCCGACCGGCCCCGTGACCGATGCACCGACTGCCCCCGCCACTGCGGCGGCGCCGAAGACCGGCAGGCGCAGACTGGTGCTGGTCAGCATCGTGGCGCTGCTCGCGCTCGCCGGCGCCGCCTATGGCGTGCATTATTTTCTGATTGGGCGGTTTTTCATCAGCACCGACGACGCCTATGTGCGCGCCAACAACACCACGCTCGGCGCCCGGGTGTCGGGCCATGTCGCGTCCATTCTTCCCGGCGACAATACGGTGGTCCGGGCCGGCGAGGTGATCTTCAAGATCGACGACGGCGATTATCGCATCGCGGTCGACGCCGCGCGCACCAAGATCGCCACCCAGCAGGCCACCATCGATCGCATCGGCCGGCAGGTCACGGCGCTGGAAAGCGCGGTCGAACAGGCCAAGGCGCAACTGGCCTCGGCGGACGCCGGTCTGAAACGGGCCGACCTCGATTTCGATCGCCAGCAGACGCTCAGCACCAAGGGGTTTGCCTCGCGCGCGACCTTCGAGGTCTCCGAAGCCGGCCGCGACCAGGGACTGGCGGCGGTGAAATCGGCGCAGGCGGCCTACGACGCGGCGCGCGACAATGTCGAGGTGACGAGGGCGCAGCAGGCCGAGGCGCGCGCCCAGCTTGCGGAATTGCAGACCTCGCTGGCCAAGGCCGAGCGCGACCTCGGTTTCACGACGGTGCGCTCTGCTGTCGACGGCACCTTTTCCAACCGCCTGGTCTCGACCGGCGACTACATCGTGGTGGGGCAACGGCTCGGCAATGTGGTGCCGCTGGATGACGTCTTCATCGATGCCAACTACAAGGAAACCCAGCTCAGGCGCATCCGCCCAGGCCAGCCGGTGACGATCTCGGTCGACGCCTACGGCCACCGCAAGTTCGAAGGTGTTGTCGACAGCATTGCGCCGGCAGCCGGCTCGGTGTTCACGCTGTTGCCGCCGGACAACGCCACCGGCAACTTCACCAAGATCGTGCAGCGGCTTCCGGTTCGCATTCGGGTCCCGAAAGGGGTCGCGAGTCAGAACCTGCTGCGCGCCGGCATGTCGGTTTACACCACGGTGGATACCAGGGCCGGCGCCAAGGATGCCGACAGCGACGCCGACCTCGACGCGCCGACCATGACCCATCCGCAATAATCGGTGCCTCGGGCGGTGCGCCCGCATCGGAAACCGTCCTGACCCGAGCTGACCATGGCTGATGCCGTCACCGCCCCGCCCACGATGATGAATGCCGCTGCACCGGCCGAGCGCATCGCGCCGCGACGGCTGATTGCGTTCCTGATCATGGTGTTCGGGATGTTCATGTCGATTCTGGACATTCAGATCGTTTCGGCCTCGCTCACCGAGATCCAGGCCGGCCTGTCGGCCAGTTCGACCGAAGTATCGTGGGTGCAGACCTCGTATCTGATCGCCGAAGTGATCGCGATTCCGTTGTCGGGATTCCTGTCGCGCGCGCTCGGTACCCGGTTGTTGTTCGCGATTTCGGCGAGCGGCTTCACGTTCGCGAGCTTCCTGTGCGGGTTCGCTTCGTCGATCGAACAGATGATCCTGTGGCGGGCGATCCAGGGATTTTTGGGCGCCGGCATGATCCCGACGGTGTTCGCATCGGCCTACACGGTTTTTCCGCGCACCAAATTCCATATCGTGGGTCCGATCATCGGCCTGGTCGCAACGCTGGCGCCGACCATCGGGCCGACGGTCGGCGGCTACATCACCGATGCCCTGTCATGGCACTGGCTGTTCTTCATCAACGTGGTGCCCGGTGTCGGCATCACGCTGGGCGTGCTCACGCTGGTCGATTTCGATCAGCCGAACTTCGAGCTGCTCGATCGCTTCGACTGGTTTGGCCTGATTGCAATGGGTGGATTCCTCGGCTCGCTCGAATACGTGCTCGAGGAAGGACCGCAATATGAATGGCTGCAGGATAATTCGGTGGCGATCTGCGCCGCGGTCTGCGCCGTTTCCGCCATCGCCTTCTTCTACCGCGTGCTGACCGCGGAAGAGCCGATCGTCGACATCAGAGCCTTCGCCAACCGCAATTTCGGCGTCGGCTGCCTGATTTCGTTCTGCGTCGGCATCGGCCTTTACGGCCTGACCTACGTCTATCCGCGCTATCTTGCGGAGGTTCGCGGCTACAGCGCGCTGATGATCGGCGAGACCATGTTTGTGTCCGGCGTGACCATGTTCCTGATGGCGCCGATCGTGGGACGCCTGATGCTCAAGGTCGACATGCGCTACATCATCGCCGCCGGCCTCATCATCTTCGCGCTCGGCTCCTACCAGATGACCTGGATCACCCGCGACTACGATTTTTATGAGCTGCTGGTGCCGCAGATCCTGCGCGGGATCGGCATGATGTGCGCGATGGTACCGACCAACAACATCGCGCTCGGCACCTTGCCGCCGGACCGGGTGAAGAACGCCTCCGGCCTGTTCAACCTGACCCGCAACCTCGGCGGCGCGGTCGGGCTCGCGGTCATCAACGAGGTGCTGAACGACCGCACCGACCTGCACATCTCGCGGCTGCAGGACCGCGTCAACTGGGGCAACGCCACCGCGACCGAAACGCTCAACATGCTGACCCAGCGCATGCAGGGCATGGGCGATGCGTCGCTGATGGCGCTGAAGCAATTGTCGCTGATCGTTCACCGCCAGGCCGTGGTGATGGGCTATGGCGACGCCTTCCTGATGCTGACGCTGTTTTACTGCGCGCTGAGCCTGCTGGTCATGCTGCTGAAAAAACCGGCAGCCCCGGTTTCCGCGCCCGCGCATTAGTTGTCTTCAGCACCGTGGCTTCATCCTTCGAGACGCCGCGCAAGAGCGCGGCTCCTCAGGATGAGGTCTTGCTAGACCCTCATGATGAGGAACGCGGCATCGCGGCGCGTCTCGAACCAGAGGCCCGGACGGGTGCTGCCGCTCAATCGCGCTTGAAGCGGTAGTTGAAGCGCTCGCCGTCCGCGGTGACCCAACCTGCCGTCGGGGTGGGGAAATGGATCGGCAAAATCAGCGTCTCGGTATCGGCCACCGTGGACAGGAACCTGCGCCGCGAGACCGCGGCCCGCTTCGGATCCCAGTCGACCCGCGGCGACCAGTCGGGCTCCCGGCACTGGATCACATGGTGCATCATGTCGCCGGTGACGACGGCGCGCCGGCCGCGGGAGAAAATGTTGACGCAGCAATGGCAGGGCGAATGCCCCGGCGTCGGCGTCAGCGTGATGGTGTCGTCCAGCGCGTAATCGTCATCGACCAGCAGCGCCTGGCCGGCTGCCACGATCGGCAGGCAGTTGTCGCGGAACACCGTGCCGGGCGGATTGGCGCCGCGCGCATGCTCCGCCTCCCACACCGCATACTCGTTCTTGTGAAAGATGTATTTCGCATTCGGGAAGGTCGGCACCCAGCGGCCGTCGCGCAGCGTGGTGTTCCAGCCGGTATGGTCGATGTGAAGATGGGTGCAGAACACATAGTCCACCTTGTCGAAGCCGATGCCGAGCGCGAACAGCTCGTTGCGCCAGCGCTCCTTGCCGGGGAAATCGAACGGCGGCGGATGGCCCTTGTGCTCGCCGGTGCAGGTGTCGACCAGAATGGTGTGGTGCGGCGTTCGCACCACGAAGGTCTGGTAGGTGATGACCATCATCCCCAGCGCCGCGTCGAATACCTCGGGCTCCATCGAGGGCAGATGGTGTTTGAAGACGGCCTCGTCATAGGCCGGGAAGAAATCCTGCGGCCGCCGTCACGGGCCTTCGCGTTCGATCACCGCATCGATGGTGATGTCGCCGATTCTGATCTGCCGCATGAGCGCGTCCATCAATCTGTTGTCGTCGCGTGGCGGCGCCGCGCGCCGCGTGCTGGTCACGCATGGCGTCGGCCCCGCGACGACAACATCGCGGGGCGCGATGGCTCCGATCGATCAATTGGTCGGCCGGGAAAAGCTCGGATATTTCAGCTTGCCCTCGGCGATCTTGGCCGGCCACAGCGTGACCTGCTTGCCATCCTGCCACTGAAACACCATTCCACTCACATTGTCCGGCCCGTATTTGAGGCCGTGGGTGAACTGATCGTCGCGTCCGTAGAACTGGATGCGCCCGATCGTTCCGACGTAATCGGTCTTCTCGAGTTCGGCGACCATCTTGTCCGGATCGGTCGAGCCGGCGCGCTTGATGGCGTCGGCGATGATGTAGACATCGTCATAGGCGGTGTAGCCGGTATAGGCCGGGTCCGAACCGAACTTGGCCTTGAACGCGGCAGCGAACGCCTTGGTCCTGGGTGTCACCGCCGTGGTGGAGGTCGCGACCGCCAGCGATGGAATGCCTTCCGCGGCGCCGTTGGTGTCGCCCCAGAAGGTCGGGCTCAGCGCCTGGGCGCTGATGCCGAACATCGGGATCGGAACCTGCTGATTCTTCCATTGCACCGTCGGCTGCACGCCGACATGCGAGATGCCGGTCACGATCACGTCCGGCTTCTTGCCCTCGAGCTGGTTGAAGATCGGCGTGAAATCCGTGGTATCCGGCGAGAAGCGGATGTGATCGAGAACCTTCAGGCCGGCTTTCGGCAGGCAGGCTTCATAGCCCTCGTCGAGCGGCTTGGTCCAGGCCGCATCCTCGCTCATGATCACGGCGGTCTTCATCTTCATGCCGTCGACCAGCAGGTCTTTGGCGGCATCGCAAACCGCCAGCGCCTGTGCCGCCGAGGTCAGGTAGCCGTGGAAGGTGTATTTGTTCTTGTCGTAGTCGTTGTGAATCGGCTTGGTGATTTCGTTGCTGGCGGCGCCGGGGGTGATCAGCGGCATGTGCAGCCGGGCCGCCCACGGCTCCAGCGCCAGCACGACCTCGCTGATGTAGCTGGCGATCACCGCGCTGACCTTGTCGTCCGAGACGGCGCGCTGGAAGGCGCGGACCGAATCGGCGGATGAGCTCTTGTTGTCATAGGAGACGATCTCGATCTTGCGGCCGTTGATGCCGCCCTTGGCATTGATTTCGTCGGCGGCGATTTGAGCTCCGCCCGGGGTTGCGGCACCGGCGATCGACTGCACCTCGGCGATGACGCCGATCTTGATCGGTTCGTTCGACTGGGCAAGCGCGGGCTGCGCCGCGCCAGCGGCGAATACGGCAGCGGTTGCCAATAGAAAATGCGCGAATGTCAGGCCTGGTCTAGCCATGGACGTGTCTCCCTTTCTGATCCGTCTTTGCCGACGGCTTGGCCGAAGCTCAACACAGGCGGTTGGTCAAATCAAACGAAAGCGATCGCCGCGTTATGGCGCAAATAGCGGAAGTGCATTGCAAATTGTCATTCCGTGTCGCGCCGCCGGGGGATGTTGCAAAACGCCGGCGATGCATTTATAAACACCGCATTGTCACTCGAACCGGGGAGCGATTTGCATGATTTCAATCTATTCGCAGATCGCGCCCTCGCGTCCGAATCCCGTGCTGGACGCCTGCCTCGCTTTTTGAGGGCCGCTGCCGTCAGCTTCGGTCGGGCCTGATGTCCCGATCTTCCCAGGCTTCACAATAAGTTATCGAGATTTTCAACGACGCGTGCGCGTGCAGCTTTGCCACCGCCCGTCCAGCAACGGAGCCGGCCCGCGCAGGCGCAGCCGGATGACGCCATGACCGCCCAGCTCAACAAGCGCCCCGCCGCGATTCGTGTGGTGTTGCCGTTCGTGTTCCGTCACTGGCTGCATCAGCCGGTCGTGGCGGCGGCCGTCGTCGCCGGCCTGCTCGGCGCGACCATGGCGGACCTGTTCATGCCGGTATTCTCCGGCCGCCTGGTCGATGCCATGACCTCGGGCGCGTCGGATCCTGCCGCGCGCCAGGCGGCGCTGAGGGCCTTCGTCGCGATCGTGTCGCTCGGCCTGGTGTCGATGATCCTGCGACTTGCCGGGCTGCAGGCGATCGTGCCGTTCACGCTGCGGATCATGTCCGACGTGTCGCGCGAGGCTTTCATGCGCGTGCAGCGCTTCTCGACCGACTGGCACGCCAACAGCTTCGCCGGCTCGACGGTACGCAAGATTGCCCGCGGCATGTGGGCGCTCGACCTGCTCAACGACACCATCCTGATGGCGCTGCTGCCCTCGCTGGCGGTGTTGCTGGGCTCGATGATCCTGATCGGGCTGCACTGGCCGTCGCTCGGCCTTGTGGTCGCCGTCGGGGCCGCGATCTATGTTCCGATGATCGTGCTGTTCTCGACGCGCTATATCGCGCCGGCCGCGCGCATCTCCAACGCCTGGGACACCAGGGTCGGCGGCACGCTCGCCGACGCATTGACCTGCAATGCGGTGGTGAAATCGTTCGGCGCCGAGGCCCGCGAAGACGGCCGGCTGGCGCGCGTCATCGCGCGGTGGCGCCGGCGCGTGCGGCGGACCTGGCTGCGCTACAATTACACCGCGGGCGCCCAGCTCTCGGTGTTGTTGTGCCTGCGTGCCTCCGTGATCGGCGGCGCGCTGCTGCTGTGGATGGCCGGCCGCGCTTCGCCGGGCGACGTCACCTATGTGCTGACCAGCTACTACATCATCCACGCCTATCTGCGCGACGTCGGTATGCACGTCAACAATCTGCAGCGTTCGGTTAACGACATGGATGAACTTGTCGCCATCCACGACGAGGCAATCGGCATTGCCGACGTCGCCGGCGCCCTGCCGATCGACGTCCATGGCGGACGCATCGTGTTCGACGATGTCACGTTCCACTATGGCGGCCATCGCACGCCGCTGTATCATGGTTTGTCGGTCGATATCCGCGCCGGCGAACGGGTCGGGCTGGTCGGCCGTTCCGGCTCCGGCAAGACCACGTTCGTCAAGCTGGTGCAGCGACTCTACGACGTCAGCGGCGGCCGGATCCTGATCGACGGCCAGGATGTCGCCACGGTGACGCAGCATTCGCTGCGCAGCCAGATTGCGATCGTGCAGCAGGATCCGATCCTGTTTCACCGCTCGCTGGCCGAGAACATCGCCTATGGCCGGCCGGGCGCCAGCATGGCCGCGATCGAACAGGCGGCGCGCCTTGCCAACGCGCACGAATTCATCCTGCGGCTGCCGAAAGGCTATGGCACGCTGGTCGGCGAACGCGGCGTCAAGCTGTCCGGCGGCGAGCGGCAGCGCGTCGCGCTGGCGCGCGCGTTTCTCGCCGATGCCCCGGTGCTGATCCTGGACGAGGCGACCTCAAGCCTCGATTCGGAATCGGAAGCCTTGATCCAGCAGGCGATGGAGCGGTTGATGAAAGGGCGCACCTCGATCGTGATCGCGCACCGGCTGTCGACGGTACGCAGCCTCGACCGCATCCTGGTGTTCGACCGCGGCGAGATCGTCGAGCAGGGCAGCCATAGCGCGCTCGCGAACCGGGCCGACGGGATCTATCGCGGGCTGTTCGAGCGGCAGGCAATGCAGTCTGACCGCATCGCGGCAGCCGAATGAGCAGGTCATTCCGGGATGGTTCGGCAGCACCAGACCCGGAATGAGGAGAGTCCGGCGAGGCTCGGGCTCGTTTCGGAAAACCAACCTACGGCCCACCAAAACTGGTTCAGATCAGGTCGATACCGGACAGCAACAACAGGCCGAGCACGATGTCGCGGAAATTCCGGTCGCTCAACGCGTGATAGATCCGGGCGCCAAGCCAGGCGCCCAGCATCGTTCCCGGAAAGGCCAGCAGCGTCAGCCAGGCCACTTCCGGCTTGAGCATGCCGGCCGCCGCCTGCAGGCACAGCGCCGCGAGCAGCACGGTCCAATTGAAAATCTGGAACACGCCGCGCCGCTCCTCCTTGCCCCAGCCGCGCACCGGCATCACCAAGCTGCTCGCCCGCACGCTCGGAGAGGATATTAAAATCACACTCGATCTGGATCCCGCGACCAAGCCGGTTTTTGTCGATCGCGTTCAACTAGAGACTGCGATTACTAATTTGGCAAACAACGCCAGAGATGCGATGTCCGCCGGTGGTCAGCTGTTCGTTGCTACCCGCAATGGATATTTGGAT
>Ga0182024_10018870_pt1 | contig 12783 bp, 9 predicted proteins | sample P32metaG_FD_120480 | JGI IMG/M metagenome (GOLD analysis project Ga0182024, IMG submission 120480) | Permafrost microbial communities from Stordalen Mire, Sweden - P3-2 metaG (Illumina Assembly) | ecosystem: Environmental > Terrestrial > Soil > Wetlands > Permafrost | place: Sweden: Stordalen... | reverse complement strand
TCCCGGAGGCGCCGGCGCTGCTCGACGCCCTCCGCCGGGGCGGTGCGACCGTGTCGTGCTGGTCGGGCGCCGGTCCGTCGCTGCTGGCGATCTGTGACGACGCTCAGGTCGCCCGCCACGTGCAGGCGGCAGGGGACAAGGCGCTCGCTGACCTCGGCGTGAGCGGGCGGTGCTCGGTCGTCGAGCCGGACCTCGACGGCCTCGTCGTCGGTCCCTGATCTCCGGCTCTGGAGCCGGCTGCCGGCACACACCTGGGCTTTTCGGACCGCTTGGGGTGTGGGCCCGGCACGACTAGGCATTCGCACCGCCTGGTACCCAAACCCGGCACCTACCTCGGTCTCCGGACCGCTTGGGCCGGAGTGGAGTTGCACCGCTCGCCCCCCCGGAGCGGCTCAGTCGTCCTCGCCGGTCACGCCGTCGGCGACGTCGTCGAGGCCCTGGGCGAGCGTGTTCCACGACAACGTGGCGCACTTGATGCGGACGGGGAACTTCACCACTCCCTGCAGGGCCGCCAGCTCCCCGAGATCGTCGGGAGGGATGGTCTCGCCGCCGGCCGGCGCACCGTCTCCGCCGATCGACTGCTCGTGGATCGACATCATGGCCTTGAACGACGAGATGAGGCGCCGCGCCTCCTGCACCGACTTTCCCCTCACCGCCGCCGACATCATCGACGCCGACGACTGGCTGATCGAGCAGCCCTGGCCGGCGATGCGCAGCTCTGTCACCTTGTCGTCGTCCACTTCCAGGAAAACGACAACCTCGTCGCCGCACAACGGGTTGAACCCCTCGACGCGATGCGCCGGCGGCACCGGCAGCTCGCCGCGGTTCCGCGGCGAGCGGTAGTGGTCGAGGATGATCTCTCGGTAGAGGTCTTCCAGGCCTGTCATCGTCACTGGTTGCTCCTGTGTGGGCTGCGTCGGATGGTGTGGTTGGCTCCGCTGGTCGGACGAGGGCCCCCTGCAGGCGAGCGCGGCACGCACGGCGCGGCGCCGCCCTCGGCTGATCCTCAGCCGAAGAGCTGACCGGCTTTCGAGAGCGCTTCGGAGAGAGCGATCACGTCCTCCTCGCCGTTGTACAGGTAGAGGGAGGCCCGGGCGGTCGCCGAGACGCCCAGCCGGCGCATGAGAGGCTTGGCGCAATGGTGGCCGGCGCGCACGCAGACTCCCTCGGCGTCGAGCACCTGGGCCAGGTCGTGGGGATGGATGTCGCGGTAGCCGATCGAGATCGCCCCACCACGCGGCCCGTCGTCGGGATGGGGCCCGTAGATCCTCACGTCGTCGCCGTGGCGCTCGCACAAGGTGGCGAAGGCAAAACGGGTCAGCGCCTCCTCATGGGCCGTGATCCGTTCCATGCCGACTGACTCGAGATAGCCGATGGCCGCCCCGAGGCCGATCGCCTCGGCGATCGGCGGGGTGCCCGCCTCGAACTTCCACGGCACCTCGTTCGTCGTGAAGCCGTCGAGGCGCACGTCGCTGATCATCTCGCCACCACCGAGGAAAGGCGGCATCTCCTCCAACAGCTCCTGGCGAGCCCAGAGCACACCGATGCCGGTCGGGCCGAGCATCTTGTGGCCGGTGAAGGCGAGGAAGTCGACGCCCATCGAGGCGACGTCGATGCGGCGGTGCGGCACCAGCTGAGAGGCGTCGCAGAGAACGAGAGCGCCGGCGCGATGGGCCGCCTCGACGATGGGCCGGAGGTCGTTCAGCGTCCCGAGCACGTTCGACATCGCCGAGACGGCGACGAGGCCGGCGCCGTCGACCAGGCTGTCCAGATCCGACAGGTCGAGGGTGAAGCCGTCCGTGAGGCCGATGTGGCGCAGTTCGAGGCCACGCTCCTCGGTCACCATCAGCCAGGGCACGAGATTGGCGTGGTGCTCCATCTCGGTGACGACGACGGCCCGGTCCGGAGGGAGGAGGCGCCGGCCGTACGAGTTGGCGACGAGGTTGATCGCCTCGGTGGCGTTCTTGGCGAAGACGATCTCGGTGCCCGGGCTCGGCGCCCCGATGAAGCGGCCGACGGTGCGCCTCGCCTCCTCGTAGAGACGGGTCGCCTCCTCGGCGATTGCATAGACGCCCCGGTGCACATTGGCGTGCGTGGTCATGTAGTAGTGGTCCATCGCCTCGAGGACCTGCTGAGGCCGCTGCGAGGACGAGGCGGAATCGAGGTAGACGAGACGCCGGCCGGCCTGCTGCCGGCCGAGGATGGCGAAGTCCCGCCGGAGGGCGGCACCGTCGATCGGGGCGGCCGCCGGGAGGTACTCGTCGGCAGCCGAACCTGGGGCCGCGGTGCCGGCCTGCACGGTGGCAGCTGTGACGGGAGTCGTCATGTCCGGAAAGCCTCGTAGCCCTCCCGGTCGAGCACGTCGGCCAGCTCCGGGCCGCCGGAGCCGACCACCCGGCCGTTCATGAGGACGTGGACGCGGTCGGGCGTCAGCTCGTCGAGGATGCGCCGGTAGTGGGTCACGAGCAGTATGCCCAGCTCGGGCCGGGTACGCCGGACCTCGATGACACCTTTGGCCACGACACGGAGGGCGTCGACGTCAAGGCCGGAGTCGGTCTCGTCGAGGACGGCGAGCTCAGGCTCGAGGAGAGCCATCTGGAGGATCTCGTTTCTCTTCTTCTCGCCCCCGGAGAAACCCTCGTTCAGGTATCTCTGCGCAAAGCTCGGATCCATCTCGAGCCGCTTCATCCACTCGAGCAGCTCCACGCGGACCTCGAGGACTGATATCTCCGTCCCCTTCCGGGCCGAGACCGCCTGCCGGAGGAATTGCGAGACGGGCACTCCGGGTATCTCCTCCGGGTACTGGAAGGCAAGGAACACGCCCGCCTTCGCCCGGACGTCGACCGGCCAGCCGGTGATGTCTTCGCCCCTGTAGAGGATGCGGCCCGCCGTCACCTGGTAGCCGGGGCTGCCGGCGATGGTGTTGGCGAGAGTCGACTTGCCAGAGCCGTTCGGTCCCATGAGGGCGTGCAGCTCACCGGCACCGACGGCGAGGTCGACCCCGCGCAGGATCTCGACGCCCTCCACGGCCACATGCAGGTCGTCGACGACGAGCAAAGGATCTGCCGGCGCCTGCTCGGGAGGCTCGGTCACCCCGGTGGCGATCATTTCGGCTGTCGCGGTCGTCTCGGCCACCCCTTCATCGTAGTGGCCGTGACCCGATTAGCACTACGGCCATAGGGGAAATACCCGGACGCCCCGCCGGCGGGCAGGCTCTACCAGCCGCGGGCGACCCACTCCTCCAGATGGGGCCGCTCGGCGCCAATGGTGGTGTCGGCGCCATGACCAGGGAGAACGAGGATGTCGTCACCGAGTGTGGCGAACAGCCGCCTGTCGATCGACTTGATGATGGTGGGGAAGTCACCACCCTCGAACTTGGTGTTGCCCGGCCCACCCGGGAAGAGCGTGTCGCCGGCGAGGAGGACCGGCGACCCCTCGATCAAGAAGCACATCGAACCGGGCGTGTGCCCGGGCGTGTGGATCGTCCGCAGCCGGAGCCGGCCGACCTCGAGCACGGTGTCATCCTCGAGCAACTGGTCGTAGGAAGGGAGCATGCCGGCGTCCTGCGCCGTCACCGCCACCTCGTATCCGGCATCCCGCAGCTCGGGCACGGCTTGGATGTGGTCCCAGTGACCGTGGGTCTCGATGACGCTCCGCACGCCGAGCCTTCGGCACAGCTCGAGGAGCTGCTCGTGCTCGTTGGCGGCGTCGACGAGGAGGGCATCGCCGGTCTGCTTGCAACGGACGACGAAGACGTTGTTGTCCATCGGCCCTACGACGACCTTGTGAATCTCTGCCTGACTGTCCTCGTAGTGCACCTGGCCTCCTCATGAACCGCCCAATGGTCCGGCTTGACGACCCCAGACTAAGGTTCGAACAGCGCCTGCCCGGACCGGCAGCGGCCGCGCTTTCACGCTACCTGAGGAGGCATTGGTGAATTTCGGTTTCTCCGAGGAGCAGGAGGAGCTGCGGCGCGCCGTGCGCCGGTTCCTCGAGGACAAGTCGCCCGGCTCCGAGGTCCGCCGGCTGATGGAGACGACCGAGGGCTACGACCCGGCCGTCTGGTCGCAGATGGCTAACCAGCTAGGCCTGCAGTCGCTCATCATCCCTGAGGAGCACGGGGGCGCCGGCTTCGGCTACATCGAGCTTGTCGTGGTGCTCGAGGAGATGGGGCGAGCGCTCCTCTGCGCCCCTTACTTCTCCACGGTCGCTCTGGCGACGAACGCCTTGCTCGCGTCGGGTGACCCTGCCGCCCAGGCCGATTACCTGCCCGGTATCGCCAGCGGAGAGACGATCGCCACGGTGGCATACACCGAGGACAGCGGCCGGTGGGATCTCGAGGGCGTCACGCTCGAGGCCTCGCAGGGCGAGGAGGGCTGGACGCTGTCCGGCGTGAAGTCATACGTGCTCGACGGTCATACCGCCTCGCTCGTGCTGGTGGCGGCGCGCACGGCCGGCGGCGTGAGCCTCTTCGCCGTGGCCGGTGACGCTCCGGGGCTGCAGGCAACGCCGCTCGCCACGATGGACCAGACCCGCAAGCAGGCGCGGCTGGAATTCGCAGCGGTGCCGGCTCGCTTGGTCGGAGCTGAGGGCGCCGCCGGTCCGGTGCTCCAAAAGACGCTCGACCTCGCCGCAGTGGCTCTTGCGGCCGAGCAGGTCGGGGGCGCCCAGAGGGTGCTCGAGATGAGCGTCGACTACGCCAAGACGCGCGTCCAGTTCGGCCGGCCGATCGGCAGCTTCCAGGCCATCAAGCACAAGTGCGCCGACATGCTGCTCGAGGTTGAGTCGGCCAAGTCGGCGGCATACTACGCCGGCTGGGCTGCCGCCGAGGACAACGACGAGCTCCCGGTGACTGCGTGTCTCGCCAAGGCATACTGCTCGGAGGCCTACTTCCACGCTGCCGCGGAGAACATCCAGATTCACGGCGGGATCGGTTTCACGTGGGAGCACGACGCCCACCTGTACTTCAAGCGAGCGAAGTCCTCCGAGCTGATTCTTGGCGACCCCTCCTACCACCGGGAGCTGCTCGCTCAGCGCATCGGGATCTGACGGTCCTTCGCCGGCACATCCGTGCCGGTGCCGGCGCTTTGTCGGCCGCGGGTGCCGGCGCGATCGCCGGCGCAGCTTCGGCGCGGTCACCGGTCGCGGCTTCGACGGGTCGCCGGCGCGGCTTCGACGACGGCCCGGCTTCGGCGCAGTTACAAGCCGAGTAACGGCGGTAGATCGGCCATCTGGTCGAAGACGACGGTTCCGGGCAGCCGCAAGCTCTCCGCCGGAGTGACCCCGCCGGCGTAGCCGAAGACGCTCATTCCGGCGGCGAGACCAGCCGTGAGCCCGAACGGGCTGTCCTCGACGACGGCACATTGCTCGGCTGCCGCGCCGGGCGCGCTCGACATGGCATGGAGGAAGATGTCAGGGGCGGGCTTGCCGCGAGCAACGTCGGCGGAGCTGTATATCCGTCCTTCGAACCGGTCGTACAAGCCGGTGAGGTCGAGAGTGAATCGCATCTTCTCATGCGTGCCGCCCGACGCCACGCAGGTGGTGACGCCGGCCGCCTCCAAGATGTCGAGCACCTCGACTACGCCGTCGACAGGCCGGAGATCCCGTTCGAAGGCCTCGCGGTAGCGGGGGTCGGTCTCGAAGGAGGCCTCTGGTGGGATCGGGTGCCCGAGGTGCTCTTCGATCTCCCTCACACAGTCGGTCTCCGCCTTGCCGACGAAGCGCGCCACGACCTCCGCCGGCGATATGGCCCAGCCGAGCTCGTTGAGGATCTCGACGTCGATCGGGACGGCGAGACGCTCGGTGTCGACGAGAACGCCGTCGCAGTCGAAGATGACGAGGACGGGCGGCTGTGTCTTTGGCACCGGGACAACGTACGGCCCGTCAGGGCACGACCGGCTGTCGGGGCGTCGTTCGCGGCGCTCCGTCAACTTTCCCGCCAAATTGACAAGACAGCCGTCCGCCGCCTCGCTAATCTGAGGCCACCAGAGAAAGGAGGTGGTCCAATCACATGAGTAGTCAACGTCTTGGGACCCTGGAGGTGGCTGGCCGCTAGGCGGCTTGCTGGACCACCTGGTGAATTCCAGTCAGACACCCTTGGCTGTGCGGGTCGGAAGCTGGTCCCGTCCGACGTAGTCCGGAAGCCGAGCCTTTCAGCAAAAATGTTTAGTCTCGTGGGCGGCCCTTCCGAGGGCCGCCCACGACCGCGAATGGCGACGTTGTTCACTTGACTGGCCGTTGAAAGGCACCTGGCTCGACAGCCCGGCGCTGCGATCTGAGGCTCGTCGCGCACCGGCCAGCATCGGCTCAGCCGATGGTCGCTCCGGGCAGCCCGTCTCGCTTGCGCTCTAGCCTGTCGCCTTCCTGGCGGTCGCAGTGTTGCTCGTTGCCTTCCTGCCGGCGGCCTTCTGGCCAGCAGCCTTCTTGACAGCAGTAGTGGCCCTGATGGCGGCGCCGGCACCCCCGCCTCTGGCGCCGGCCTTCTTGGCCGGGGCGGCCTTGGATTTCGCGGCGACTGCCGGCCGGGCGGCCTTGCTTCCCGGGGAGGCCTTGGCTCTCCTTACCAGTCCGGTTTTCTTCCCCGGCGCCTTGGCGCTCGCTCCTGCCGGCCGGGCCGCCTTGGCGGCGGCCTTGATGGCTCGCTTGTGCTCGCGGACAAGGACGAGGGTGTCAGGGCTTTCGATGTCGGCGACCGACATGTGACTCCCCGCCTCACCGAAAGGGGCTGATGCCTCGATCCATCCGGGTGGCCCTTCCCCGAGCTGCTTGCCGAGGAGTGCCACGAAGATCTTCGCCTTGTGCGGACCGAAACCCGGCAGCGCCTGCACACGCCGCAACAGCTCGGCCCCCGTCTCTGCCGTGGTCCAGATACCGGCCGGGTCGCCGCTGTACTCGTCCACGATGTGGCGAGCGAGCGCCTGCACTCTGGCTGCCATGGCCGCCGGGTAGCGGTGCAGGGACGGGCGCTCCACGAATGCCGTCACGAGGTCATCCGGCTCCATCTCGGCGATCTCTCCGACATCGAGCTTGGTGCCGAGCCGTCGGGTGAGGTTGAGCGGGCCTTCGAAGGCCCACTCCAGCGGAATCTGCTGATCGAGTACCATTGCGATAAGAAGGGCTAGCGGGTCCTCGGAGATCAACGCGTCAGCCTCCGGGTTCCCACTTAGGTAGAGCGCCATTTGCGCAGCTTAGGAGGCCGAGATGCGGGTTGGGCTCTACACAAGAATCTCCGAGGACATCGCGGGTGAGGGGCTCGGTGTCGCGCGCCAGGAGCAGGACTGCCGGTGCGTGGCCGAGCGCCGAGGATGGACGGTCGCGGGGGTCTACGAGGACAACGACGTGTCGGCGTTCAAGACTCGCGTCAAGCGACCGGAGTTCGAGCGCCTGATGGAAGATCTCGAACGGGGCTTCTTGGACGGGCTCGTGGTGTACGACCTCGATCGGTTCGCCCGACAGCCGCTCGACCTCGAGCGCTCCATCGGCATCTTCGACACCCGCAAGCTCGTCTTCGCGACTGTGCAGTCAGACATCGATCTCTCCACCTCAGATGGCCGGACGATGGCGCGAATAATGGTCGCCTTCGCCAACAAGTCCTCGATGGATACATCACGGCGGGTCCGCCGCAAGCACCTCGAGCTGGCGCAAACGGGCGTTCCAACCGGCGGCTGGCGGCCGTTCGGCTACCTGGCAGACCGCCGCACCTTGGATGCACGAGAGGCCGAGCTGATTCGACAGGCATCGGCCGACATCATCGCAGGAGTCGGGCTTCACACAATCTGTCGCCGTTGGAATGATGACGGCGTGCTCACGACGGCTGGCAACCTTTGGCGCAAACCGGTGCTCAAGAACATGCTCGTCTCGCCGAGGATGGCTGGCTACAGGGTCTACAGGGGCGGTATCGCCCGGGACGAGGCTGGCAACCCGGTACGCGGCCTGGTCGAGCCGATCCTCGACGACGACACCTGGGAAAACGTCAAGGCCGTGCTTCAAGACCCCGAGCGCGTCGGCAAGCACTCCCACTCGGGCGGTCGCAAATACCTACTGTCTGGGATTGTGCGGTGCGGCGCGTGCGGAAAGCGACTGAACGGCAACGCGGTGAGGGGTTCCGTCACTGTGTTCGCCTACTCTTGCAAGGTTCCGACATCAGGCGGTTGCGGCAAGGTAGCGGTCACCGGGCCGAGAGTGGACCGTCTCGTGACAGCGCTCGTGCTTGAGTATCTCGCGGGCCGTCATGTCGAGAGCGAAGCTCGCCCGTGGACTGGTCAGGCTGAGCTTGAGGCTGTCAGCGCACGCATTGGCGAACTGATGAGCGCCTTCACCGCGGGCGAGCTGTCCGGGGACGTCGTCTTCCCGGCTGTCTCAAGGCTGGAGACGCAAGCCGTGGAGCTGCGTGAGGCACGATCCGGCTGGATGCGAGAGCAGATAGCTGTCACGTCTCGCCCCGCTGACATGCCGCAGGCGTGGCCAACACTCGACCTCGATCAGCAGCGTGCAGTGATTGCCTCGGTCCTGCACTCAGTTGTCGTGAAGCCTTCGGGGAACCGAGGGCCCGTGTTTGATCCGTCACGAGTCGAAGCGGTCTGGCGATAACTGCCGCGATCTTCGCCCAGCGCGCCTCGGATAGCGGAGGCGCACTGGCCAGTTGCGCATTGATCCACTCTCGCTCGTTCAAAGTGCTTCCCTTGAACTTGGTGAGGCCTCGTTACGCTTGGGCGGCGTCGCTTCCAGCGCTGCCAGCGACGGAGGCACTGGTGCCTCCACTCGATTCCCGCGCCATCCGTGTGCCGCCGACCCTCGGTACGCGGTTGATCGTGGAGCAGTCATAGGTCGATGCCTCGGCCGGGCACGGCCGCAGGGGCGCTGACGGCGGCTGCAGGATGGCCACCCGGACCGAAGGAGTGCGTTTGAGCGAGGCGTACAGCCTGCACAGCGGCGCCGGTGGCCCGGCGGAGTTGTTCCGACTGTTCGTTGCTGATGGGTGTGCTGTCGGGTCCGAACGGGTGATCTACGGCTTCGATGTTCCAGCGTTCGCGGTAGGCGGCAACGATGGCAACAGACCGGACCCAAACCTTAAGAGCGCTGGGGTTTGCGGGTGGACGACCGAGTGCCCGGACCCACATCGCCTGGTTGGTAATGGCATCTTGGGCGAGAGCCCAGGCTCGAGATTGCATGGCGTGTTCGCGGTCCTGGAGAGCGCGGGCGAAATCGGGGTGGGTGACGTCGCGGGCACGAGGAACCAAGCCGACGATGAGGTCAGCTCTCGCCGCGTGACGCGTGCCAGCGGTGTGAGTCCAGCGCGCGACCCGCTGGTGCAGAACCGCGGCGATGTCGTCTGCGTCTTCGATGGGACGGGCTTGGACCAACCGCGGCAGCGTGATGTCGACCGGCAGCCCACAGGCTTCAGCCGATCTGAGGGCAGCGTGGAGTGGACCGCGGGCGGGACTGGAGCGCACCTGTTGGAGCTGCTGCTCCGTGAGCCCGCAGTGTTGGAGGAGGGCATCCCAGCGTCGGGCCTGGGCGGCTTGGGCAAGCGTTTCGTATTCGGCGTGCAGGCTGGCCCAGCTCTCGGCCTCGCGATGGGCTCGCCGGAGCGTCTCGTGCGCCGAGGTCTCGGCTCCGGTGTTGGTGAGCACGGCGAGGAGCACTTCTCGGGCAGTCTGGGCGGCGCCGGCGTCGTCATGGCTGGTCTGCGGGTCGGGGTCATAGGCGGTGTCGACGTAGAGGCGGTTGGATTCGCGGCCCCGGGTGGCGGCGACGTAAAGGACTTCGCGTGTGGTGGTCGGCGAGACGAGCACGTGGACGTTCGCGACGGTCCGGCCCTGGGAGCGATGAGCGGTTGTCGCGTACCCAAGCTCGACGTGTTCGGCAACGTAGCTCGCCGGTAGGTCGACGACGCCGTGTCCGCCGGCTCGCCGGACGGTCATGCTGCCCTCGTCCCCGGTGGAGGTGACGACCCAGCGGTCGCCGTTCTTCACCCAGCCGCTCCCGGTCGCAAGGCGGCGGCCGTTGCGACGGGTGACGACGTGGTCGCCGACGCCGGCCGTCTGTCGATCGGCGAGCTTTACCCCGTGTTCGGCGACTTCCCCGGTGACGATGCGGTCGGCTCGCGCCCGGCTGTTCAGCTCGGTCACAGTCGCCGTGTCGGCGGCGATCATGAGGCTCGACTTGGCGGCCTCGACGTCCTTCTTCCATGCCTCATAGATGATGTCGAGGAGGTCCTCGCGGGTGCCGCCGGTGATCCTTTCGTGTGACTCATAGGCGTCAAGAGCGGTCTTTCGGCCGTGACGAAGCTCGATGCTGGCGGCGCGTTCCCATTCGGAGTCGAAGCGGCGGACCTCGCCAAGCTCGGCCACCGAGGCGTTCTGGTCGCGAGCGAGAAGCCCGAACGCGCCGCCGGCGTCGACGGCCGACAGCTGAGCCCAGTCGCCGGAAAGGAGAACCTTCGCCCCCGCATCGCCCGCCGCCCTGACGAGCTCATCGAGGGCGACCGTGCCGGCGAGACCGGCCTCGTCGATGATCAGCAACTGCCCGGGCCGGAGCTGCCATCGGGCGATATCGGCGTCCAGAGCCTGAGCCCGTTCGCGGAGGCGACGGGTGTCTGGCGAGTCGGGACGGGTGGCGAGAATCGCCTCGATCCGCCGACGCTCGTTTACTCGGGCGGGAGCGTTGCGGTGTTCGCTGAGCCACTTGGCCGTGTTGTCTGTGGCGATGGCGAGCTCGCCGGCAAGAACCTCGGCAGCGGCGGCCGAAGGCGCCAGGCCGATCACCGATCCAGACCCGTGCTCGGCTTCCCACACTGATCTGATGCCGGCGAGCGCAGTGGACTTGCCCGTACCCGACGGCCCCACCAGGACGTCGATCCACCGCCCGGAAGTGGCGATCTTCTCAACCGCGACGGCCTGGTCGAGTGACAGCCGATCGTTCCTGCCGGCGAGGTTCTGGCTGGTGACCGCAGCGACCGCAGCCGCCGTGACCGTCGGTGCGCGGCTTCGTTGTGCGGCGTCCACTAGCCGGCCTTCGGCATCGAGCAGGGTCTGGGTCGTGTAAAGCCGCCGGCTGTGGGGCACCATTCGCGACGATCCGTCGGGCCTGAGATAGCGCTCGGGGGTATGGTGCAACGCCGGTGGCGTGAGGCACAAAGAAGCCTCAACGGCAAGGTCGGTGATCTGCTCGGCGACCCTGACGCGCTCGTTCGGATTGGCGAAGCGGACACCTTCAAGGAGGCGGTGGGCCTCGTCTAAGAGGTTGTCGCGTCGGAACGTGGCGCGCCGCTCGGCGACCGCCGCGACGACAGCCCGAGCAGAGTCATAGAGGATCGGCGCCTCGAGGTCGCTGGCACAAAGGCGGGGGAGATCGTTGCGGCCCCGCAGCGACGCCACCCACGCCTCTTCGGCGTAGCTGGCGTCAACGTCGGCGGCGCGGCGGCGCCAGTGCTCGGTCATCTCCGCGAGGCTGCGATGGGTCTTGGCCGGCCTGGTGGCAATGGTCGCCTGCTGGCGGAGCCGGACGATCTCGACGCCCGTCGGCTGGCGGCCGTGGTCGGCGACGAAGGCTTCGATTAGGCCGTCCTTCGAGGCCTCGATCTGCTCGGCGCGCTGTGAAAACTCAGCCATGAGGCTCTCGGGCACGCCGGCGATCTCCCAACGCGCGCGCTTGCTGTGTCGCCGTTCGCGGGCGTCCCATCCCACTCCCAGCTTCTCGGTGAGCAGGTCCGACAGGGCTCCCTGGTGCATGGACGAGAGGGCGGAGCGGGACTGGAAGATCGCCCTGCTGTCGAGGGTCCTCCAGCGCCCGTCGGAGCTCGATCGGGCCCGGTTCCAGATGATGACGTGGTCGTGCAGCTGCGGATCGCCGGCGCGGGAGTCGAAGTGCGTGAAGGACGCCGCGATGACGCCGTCGATGTCCTCGGTGACGATCCCGTTCGTCCCAGAGCGCGAGTGGAACACCTCAGCCTCGGCGTAGGTGATCACGTAGTCGACGGCGCGGCGATGACAGTCGAAGATCATCTGCCGTGTCTCGTCATCGCCAAGCGCCCAGGCGACAGACACGGACTTGCTGACACTAAAGGTGAGATCGAAACCTGCGACCGGGGCCAGCTTCGAGCTCAGGTTCGGGCAACGGCCGACCGGCTCGCCCGTGACCGGGTCACAGCACACACCGAGCATGTTGAAGAGATGCTCCTCGGTGACGACCGATCCTTTCTCCGCCCCTCTGCCGCCGGCGAGAGCATCGAGGCCGGAGCCGAGGAACACCCCCGGGGGGGTGCCCGAGGCGGCGTAGTAAGCGGCGAGAGACGTGGGTCGTTCGGGCGCGCCGTCGCCGACGGCGACCGAGTCCATCAGGTAGCGGAAGCCGCCGCCGAGCCTAATTCGGCGCATCGAGATCACCGCCCGTTCCTCCTCTCTACCTACTGACGCGCCGCCGCTCCACATTTGGACGGCTTCGACCGCAACCAGCGAGAGCTCGTCGGGCTTCACTCGGCACTCAATCTGGGCGGGCTGTTACCTCCGGGCGGCGCCGGGATGCGTGCCCTGCCCTTCGTCCAGCCGCCGCCAGCTGTTGCCTGTCACCGATCTCGCTCCTCAGCGGAGGGCGGCTGGGTGACCGCCCCTATAAGGAGGGCAACGGCGCATACACGCAAACTGCGCGTTCCCAAAGCGAACAGGCGGACTCAGAGTTCGGAGAACCAGCGTCAGGTTCTGCTGATCCTTCCGGTGCACATAGAGCCGTCAGACGGCTGGTCGGACGAGCCAGATCACGCGGAAAAATTCAGTGCCGGCGACG
>Ga0182024_10018869_pt1 | contig 12784 bp, 11 predicted proteins | sample P32metaG_FD_120480 | JGI IMG/M metagenome (GOLD analysis project Ga0182024, IMG submission 120480) | Permafrost microbial communities from Stordalen Mire, Sweden - P3-2 metaG (Illumina Assembly) | ecosystem: Environmental > Terrestrial > Soil > Wetlands > Permafrost | place: Sweden: Stordalen... | reverse complement strand
GAAGGCAAGTGGAGCTGTGGGCTCTACCCGCAGAGTAGGCCTGGTTTTCGGTTTTGTTCTGCTGCTGGTTGGGTTGAGTTTTGGTCTTCTGGCCTGGCGAAATCCGCTGTGGCTGGTCGACCAGCAGACCGACGCCAGGCTGCGCCTGCACGGCATACACAGCGAGTTTGTTACCGTCAATGGTTACAAAATGCATTACCTGGTGGGTGGGACCGGCCGGCCTCTGGTGCTGGTACACGGGTTGGGCAGCCGGGCCGCTGACTGGGCCAACCTGATTCCCCGGCTCATCGCTGGCGGTCACCGCGTATATGCCCTGGATTTATTGGGATATGGACATTCCGCACAACCCAGGGATGCCGACTATTCCATCTCCCAGCAGGCAGTGATGGTCGAGGGCTTTCTGGACAGCCAGCACCTGCAGCAGGTGGATCTGGCAGGTTGGTCCATGGGTGGATGGATCGCCATGCACGTCGCCTTGCAACAGCCCGAGCGGATCCGGCGGTTGGTACTGCTGGATAGCGCGGGCCTGCGCTTTAAGCTGGGCTTCGATCCCGCTTTGTTTCAGCCGGCATCGCCTAACGACTTAGCGCAGTTGGAGGAGCTGCTCGTCCCCCATCCACGCCCCATGCCAGGATTTCTGGCCATGGCAATGCTGCGCCGGGGCGATGACATCGGGTGGGTAGTCCATCGCAGTGTTGAATCCATGATGACTGGGAAAGATCTGGTCGACGGAAAATTGGGTGCGCTCACCATGCCGGTACTCATTGGCTGGGGCGACCAGGACAGATTGATTCCGCTTTCGGTAGGCTATCGGCTTCACGCAGAGATACTCCAGTCGGAACTCGATGTGTATGCCAACTGCGGGCATCTGGCTCCCGGGCAGTGCGTCGCCCAGGTAGCGCCAAGCGTAGTGGATTTTCTGAATGCCCAGCCGGCACGGATGGCGATCGTTCGCCAGATCCCGGCTACCGCAACCAACGATAGTGTGTTTCCCGGTCAGTGATCGGTCGCCGGATCGGAGAGCGTTTCGCCCTTCCAAACATACGCATCGGGTTGGGGTAGGCCGATGTGCCCAAGCACTCGGCAGACAAACTGCTCCGCCATCTCGGCTGCGTCCATAGGCCGGTTGTAGAAGGCGGGGATGACGGGAAAGATCACCGCCCCCGCGTCCGCGGCCAGGCTCATGTTGCGCAAGTGGATCTTGTTGAAGGGCGTTTCACGAACGCAGAGAATGAGCGGGCGGCGCTCTTTGAGGCTCACGTCGGCAGCCCGTTCGATCAGGTTCGAGGCGAGTCCGTTGGCAATGCCCGCGAGCGTGCCCATGCTGCAAGGCAGGATGATCATGCCGGCCGAGGGATAGCTGCCGCTTGCGGGACCGGCGCCAACGTCGCTCTCGGTGAGTTGCTGCACCTTGGCAGACGGCTTGCCCAGGAGCTTTGCGATCAGTTCGCTGCGGCCACTTAGCTGCAGTTCCTCGGCGATGACCCGCAGCGAGTTTTCCGACGCGATGAAGTTGACGTGGGTTACCCGCGAATCACGCTCTAGCGCGCGCAGCAAGCGCTGAGCGAAGATAGATCCGCTGGCGCCGGTGACCGCTACGGTCAGGTTCACGCCAGAACCCGATCAAAGATGGCGTCCACATTGGCCAACTGACGCTCGAACTCAAACGTCCTTTTCAACCGGTCGTCGGGGAGGCGGCTTCTGATCGCAGGATCCTGTTCTACGAGGTCGCGGAACACCAGGTCTTCCTTCCAGGCGTTCATAGCATGGGTTTGCACCAGGCGGTAGGCCTCCTCGCGAGACATGCCGGCCTCGGTCAAATCGAGCAGAAGCTGGCCGGAGAAGATGAGGCCGCCGGTGCTTTCCAGGTTCTTGAGCATGCGCCGGGGATAAACCAGAAGCTTCTCGATCAGGGAAGTGGTCTTGGCCAGCAGGTAGTCGGTAAGGATGGTGGAGTCGGGAAAGATGATGCGCTCCACCGACGAGTGGGAGATGTCCCGCTCATGCCACAGCGGCACGTTTTCCAACGCGGCCTGAGTGTTGGCACGGATGACGCGTGCCAGGCCGCTGATCTGCTCTGAGGTGATGGGGTTCCGTTTGTGCGGCATCGCGGAGGAGCCCTTCTGCTTCTCGGAAAAAAACTCCTCCGCCTCGCGCACCTCAGTGCGCTGCAGATGGCGGATCTCGACCGCAATCTTATCCAGGGTGGACGCCAGCACCGCGAGGGTGGCGATGTAGGCGGCGTGGCGGTCGCGCTGGATCACCTGGGTGGCGATGGGATCAGCGCGCAGTCCGAGCCTGGCGCAAATGCTCTCTTCGTGCTCCGGCTTGAGATGGCCAAAAGTTCCCACCGCGCCCGAGAGCTTACCCACCCGCATGTCTTCTGCGCTCGCATCGAAGCGCACCAGGTCGCGCATGATCTCCGCGTACCAATTAAGCAGCTTTAGGCCGAAGGTGGTGGGCTCGGCATGGATGCCGTGGGTGCGGCCAATGGTGGGAGTGTATTTGAACTCCAGCGCGCGCCGCCTGAGAATCGCGGCCAGCGCCAGAATGCCCTCGCGAATGATCCCCGAGGCTGCTTTGATCTGCAGCGCCTGGGCAGTGTCGACCACGTCATTGGATGTGAGCCCGTAGTGCAGCCAACGGGATTCCGGGCCGATTTTTTCCGCCATGGCCGTGGTGAACGCGATGACGTCGTGCTTTACCTCCGCCTCAATCTCCTGAATGCGGGCGACGTCCACATCCCCGTAGGCACGGATGGCCCGGGCGGCCGAGGGCGGAACGATCCCGGCATCCGCCAGAACCTCGGAAGCGGTGGCTTCGACCTCCAGCCACATGCGGTATTTGTTTTCTTCACTCCAGATCCGGCCCATGGCCGGACGGGTGTAACGAGCGATCAACCAAAGCCTCCGACCCGGGCAACTGCCCAACGTACTATTCTATCTTTGGTGCATCTCACCAGTTTGGAGGAACGATTGATGGAAGAACAACCGGAACTGGTCACAATTGAACTCTATCGCGACGCTTTGGAGGCAGACCTGGCCAAGACTCGCCTGGACTCAGCAGGTATTACAAGCTTTCTGGTGGGAGAAAATGCCGCCATGCTTTACGGTACCGGACTGGGAGGGCTGCAGCTGCAGGTAAGCCCCGCGGACGAAGTCGACGCTCGCAGCATCCTTAACGACCCCGGGCCGCCAGATAGCGAAGTAGAATCGGTCTCTTAAAGCTAGCGAGGATGGAGCTGGTTGGTGCCGCTGACGCCAAACAGCTCGGCCATTTCCTGGTGGAGAAAGCCATGGCCTGCGCGGTAAGGTTGGACCCATTTGCCATCGAGGACGAACTGCGGGATGGCCCGTTTGCCCACTTGGCGGATAACTTCCTCTGCGGCGCCTGGGCTGGTCTCGATATCGATTTCGGTATAGGGGATCCGGTGCTTTTCGAGGAAGCGTTTGGCTTCGCGGCAGTCGCGGCACCACGTAGCTGAATAGACCAAAACATGCATCCCTCAATCATACCAACCGCGTCCCTTCGCGCCTAATCGGACCTGGTTGTCAAGCTAAGAAAACCGCAGATCTCTCCACTACGCTACGCTCCGGTCCCACGGCACGCCGGGGCAGGCGAGATGACAATTCTTCTTGTGCAAACAAATTTGTCATCTCGCCTGCCCCGGCGTGCCGTGGGACCGGAGCGTAGCGTAGTGGAGAGATCTGCGGTTTACCTTTTACGGCAGGGTGACTTTCCGAATACTAGGCGTTCAAGGCGTAGGCTGCGAACCCCGACCCACGCATTAAGCTGAAGTCCATGGAAAGCCAAACGAGGCTGGTTGTTGGCATCGCTACCCGGAATCGCCCCACGATACTCGCCGAAACAATCGCCTTCTTGGCAAAACAGGTAAGACAGCCAGACAAAATCTTCGTGGCTTATGCAGAGCCGGCGGACGTAGAAGATGCCCCCGTCCTATTCCCGCACGTGACCTTCATCCAGACCGAACTCGGGCTAACCCGGCAGCGGAATGCGATCCTCACCCTGGCCCACGACCACGATGTTCTGCTTTTTATCGATGATGATTTCTATCTAGACCCGCAATATCTAAAGATCACCGAGCGCTTTTTCCTGGAGAGTCCCGAAGTGGTGGCTTCCACCGGTACGGTGCTGGCGGACGACGTAAAGGGGCCTGGTCTCACCGTGGCGCAGGCGAAGTCAATCGTCGCCGGCAGCAACCACGCCCAAACAGAGCAGCAGATTACCCCTACCTTTCTCGCTTACGGCTGTAATATGTGTCTCCGCCTGGCTCCCATCCGCGAACATAATCTTTGCTTCGATGAGACGCTCCCGCTCTACGGATGGTACGAGGATTGGGATTTCTCCCAGCAACTCGCATCCTTTGGGACGATTGTGCACATCTCGAATGCCTGCGGCGTGCACCTGAGCGCCAAGGTCGGACGCTGTACAGGAGTGCGCATGGGATACATGCAAGTGGCCAATCCGATCTATCTTGCGCGAAAGGGAACCTTTCCCTGGTCCCGTGTTTTCAAGTTCATTGTCGGCCCATGCCTGAAAAACCTGGTGCGCAGTCTAGCGCCAGAAGCACACGTCGATCGGCTGGGAAGGTTTCATGGAAATCTAACCGCGTTCCGCGATCTCCTGGCCGGTACGCTCAGCCCGCAACAGATCGTCGACCTTTAATCCATTCCGCATACTGCAGCAGGATGTAGTTATCCGTCATGCCCGCGATATAGTCGGCCACCACCCGGGCCACGCCGTGGTCAGCGATCTGTGATTGGTTAGCAACCGGCAACAGCGATGGATCGTTTACCCAGCAGGAAAATAGATTTCGGACCACCGTTGCCGCCTCCTGCAGGTCCCGCTGCAATTCCTCGCGACTGTAAAGAGTGGCGTATAGATGTTGCTTGGCTTCGCGGCGGAGCTCCTCCATCTGCGGGGAGAACGCCACCAAACGGTGCGCTGAGCGGCGAACATCCTTGAGCGTGACCACTCCGCCGGCGTGGACTCGGCGCACTGTCTCGCGAATAAGATCGCCTACCAGCGTGTTCAGCATCCGTTTCAGCGCTTCGTTGGAGAGCAGGTTTTTGGCAGCGGTGGGATACTCGCGCTCCACTGTGCACAAGGATTCATCGAAAATGTGCACATGCTGGCGGAGTACGTCCGGATGGAGCATCCCTGCCTCCATCCCGTCATCCATGTCGGCTGTGAGATAGGCGATCTCATCGGCCAGGTCGATCAGCTGCGCCTCCAGCGGCGGTTGCTGGTCAAGGAAGTAAGCACTGAGCTCCGGGTGCTCGGCGGCTGAATAATTGCGGGAGTGCTTGATGATGCCCTCACGGACGCCGAGGGTGAGGTTCAGCCCGCGAAAGGCGGCGTAACGGACCTCGAAGTATTCGACGATGCGCAGCGCGTGCAGATTGTGGTCGAAGCGCAGGCCAAATTCCTGCATGGCCTCATCCAGGGCCCGCTCGCCGGCATGCCCAAAAGGCGGATGACCAATGTCATGCACCAGCGCCAGCGCTTCGGTCATGTCTTCGTTCAGCTTCAGCGCAGTGGCGATGGCGCGCGCAATCTGCGCCACCTCCATGGTGTGGGTAAGCCGGCTGCGAAAATGATCGGAGTAACGGTGCGTGAAGACCTGGGTTTTGCCCGCCAGGCGGCGAAATGCCCGCGCGTGAATTACCCTCGCCCGGTCACGCTGAAAGGGAGTGCGATAGGGGTGGGCGGGCTCGGGATGCTCCCGCTGCGCAAGCGGGCTACCTTCGTCGTCACTCACCCCACAGCCGGGCGGGAGGGCCAAAATTTCGCCGGTCGCGCCCCCGGCGGTTACCACCTTACTGCTTCGGGCTGGCGCCCGCCGATTCTTCCTTGGCCAGCTTGACTCGCGCACTATCCAGCTTCTTCTGCACCTTGTTCACGTCGCCCGGTTCCGCGTCCGCGGGCACAGTTTTGGCATACTCTTGCAGGCTTTGCTCCCATTGACCAGCGGCCATCTTCAGGCGGCCTGTTTTTTCGTATAACTCGCCCAGATGATCGTGTACCTGCGGGTCCTGTCCAATGCGCTCGCTTGCCTTGCGCAGGTTAGCTTCCGCCAGCGCATACTGGCCCATTTTGAAGTACACCCAACCCAGCGAATCCAGGTAAGCGCCATTCTGGGGATCAAGCTGCACTGCCTTCTGCACCATGGAAAGCGCATCGTCCAGCTTCACGCCACGATCCGCCAGCATATAGCCGAGGTAATTGAGCGTCATGCTGTTGTTGCTATCGATGGCCAGGATCTTGCGAAATTGCTCTTCGGCGGAATCGTAGTGCTTCTGGCGCTCATCGAGCGCCCCGCGGAGAAAGTAGATGTAGATCTTGTCGTCGGCATTTGCCGGGACCGAGACGCCCTGCAAATTGGTTTTGTTGCTGGAGAGAGCGTCAGCCGCATCGATCTCGTCCGTGGCATCCTTCCAGCGGCGCAGCCGGGTATACATCTGTGCCAAAGCAAGGTGAACCTCGCGGTCGCCCGCGTTGCCCTTAAGCTGTGCCTTGGCCAGCTTGATGCCTTCTTCAGATTTGCTGGTATCGGCCAACTGCCCGGCCAGCATCAACTGGATCGTCTTGTCTTTGGGCATTGCCACTGCGGCTTGCTGGGCCACCTGCGTCGCCTTATCGTATTGCTTGGCGTCGCGGTAGGCATCCACCTGGCCCTGGTACCCGCGCTCCGCATACTCCCCGCCCATGGCGACCATCAGCTGGTAGCTCTGCACCGCCAGATCCGTCTTGTTCTGCTCGCGGTAAATATTGGCCAGCCGATCGAGGAAGATGGAGCGATTGTTCTTCTCCGCCTCTGCGTATTGACCGTCTGGATGGGTGGTCTGCTTCACCAGGAGTTGTAGCGCTTGCGCGGCCTCGTCGTAATGGCCGAGCGAGTCGTCGATCAAGGCCTCATTGAAGCCGATTTCAAGCGAATCTGAGGCCAGGGCCTTAGCCTTCTTCAGGGTGGTAAGCGCCTGCTCATAATGACCTTGCCGGCGTTCGATCTCCGCGATACGAAGATAGGTCTGCGCGTCCTGCGGGTCGGCCGTGGAAATGGCCTCAAAGTGCTTGAGGGCCGGAGCTAGCTGGTTGTCGTTCAACAATGCCTGCGCCAGTCCTCGTTCGGCATCGAGGTTATCCGGTTCCATATCGAACGCCTTACTGTAGGCGTCGATGGCCTTCTTATTCTCCTTGAGCTGGTCGTAACTCATGCCCAGGGCGTAGTCCATTTTGGCCGTGCGGTCGTCCTCAGGCACGGCGCTCAGCACGTCGATCGCGTGCGTCATATCGCCGGAATCGCTATACAGTCGCGCCAGATTCAGCACCACATCTTCGGAGTTGGGATCGATGTGCTGCGCCGCCTTGAACTGCTCCTCCGCGTGCGGTGTATCGTGGGCCAGCGTGTAAAGCTGCCCCAGGAGCAGCCGGCTCTCGATATCGTTGCTCTGCAACTCCACTATCTTGGTGTATTCGGCGATGGCGAGCTGCAATACCTTCTCGGAAGGTCCGCCATTCTGGACATTGCCCAGTGACTGCAGGTAAACCCGGCCCAGCAGCTTGTGAGCGTCCAGGTTGTTGGGCTCGGTTTTGAGAATCTCCTGCGCCGCCAGTACAGCGTCGCGCACCCGCCCAGTCCGCAGATAGAGTTCGGCCAGCCCGCTATTCAGGTATTTCGAGCCGGGATCGGCGTCGAGCGCCAGCTTGTATTCTTCGATGGCGCGCGTGGCGTATTCAGGACGGCCATAGTTCGTGGCCATATCCTCGTACATGTGCGCCAGGCCGAAATGGTAGTACGCCGCTGAACGGTCAGGTTTCTGCGTGGCCGCTGCCGTGCCGGCAGGGGAAGCCTTAGTAGAAGCAGGTGGTAGGGCCGGCTGCTGCGGCGAGCCCGCCTGGAGAGGCGACGCAAGGCCTGAGCCTGGGATCACGATCGCTGCACATGCGAAAAAGGCTGTTCGGCGAATCCTGCGGGAGATTTGAGACTTAACCTTAATGGTCATTTATGGGAGTTCCTGTGCCCGGGCTCTGTCATTGAATTGACGCCGGCGGTCCAAACGCGGTGCAGAGGAACCCGCATTTTTTTGTCATATGCGCTTGCAGTCTCACTCCAGCGCACCATCTGGTCATCAGGCGAATTGTAACGCCATCCAAAAAGTCCCCGCACTCCCCAATTTGTTTCAGGGGAAAAATCTAGCTGTTACTTTCGTCCTCCTCCCTAAAGTTTCCGCCGGGAGGAGTTTAGATAATTCACCCTTATCAAGTTTAGACTATTTCTCGTTCAGAAGGACGTGGCACATCAGGCACCAAATCGCCTTTTTCCTGTCCTATTAAAACCCTGTTTAGTGCAGGAAGTGTCGCATTCCGGTAAAGACCATCGCCAAGCCAAGCCGGTTGGCTGCGTCAATCACTTCCTGATCCCGTACTGAGCCGCCCGGCTGAATCACCGCAGTGGCGCCGGCTGCCGCCACTGCTTCGAGACCATCGGGGAAAGGGAAGAAGGCGTCTGAGGCAGCTACGCTGTTGGCCAGAGGCAACACCGCTTTCATGGCGCCGAATTTCGCCGCATCCACACGGCTCATCTGGCCCGCACCCACACCTATCGTCTGCCCATTGCGGGCATACACGATGGCATTGGATTTGACGTGCTTGGCCACTTTCCAGGAGAAAAGAAGCGCCTCCATCTCCTCCGGTGTCGGCTGGCGCACGGTCACCACCTTGAGTTCGGCCGCTGCGACATCCTCGTCATCCTCATCCTGAAGCAGCAGCCCTCCAGAAATCTGCTTGACTACCTTGCCTGAAGCGGCGTGCTTGACCACCAACAACCGCAGATTCTTCTTGGTACTTAACCTTGCCTTCGCTCCCTCGCTGAAGGAAGGGGCAGCAATGGCCTCGACAAACAACTTGGTCATTTCCTCTGCCAACGCATCGTCAACCTCGCGATTGACCCCGATCACGCTGCCAAACGCGGACACCGGATCAGTCGCCAGCGCCTTCTGATATGCCTCAACCACCGAGGGAGCGATCGCCACGCCAGCGGGATTGCTGTGCTTGATGATTGCTACTGCCGGCTGGTCAAATTCCTGTACCAGCTCCCATGCGGCATCCAGGTCGACCAGGTTGTTGTAGCTAAGTTCTTTGCCCTGAAGCTGTTGTGCCCCGGCAACCCCGCTGCCGCTGCCGTCCCCATAGAGGGCTGCTGCCTGATGCGGGTTTTCTCCGTAACGGAGGTCCGCGCTCTTGGAGTAGGCAATCAGCAGCGTCGGGGGGAATGGAGTGCCTCCGGCGGGTGTAGGTCCGGAATCAGTTTTAGTTTCCGCCGCGATCTTATTCAACGTTCTGGAGATGGCCGAGTCGTAGCCCGCTGTGACGGTGAACGCCTGCCGCGCCAGTCTCCACCGGGTCTCGAACGACAGGGCTCCATGGTTGGCCAGCATTTCAGCCGCTACTGCTTCGTAGTCCGCTGGCGTAGTGACCACGGCCACGTCTTGGAAGTTCTTGGCCGCCGAACGCACCATGGAAGGGCCGCCGATATCGATGTTCTCCACCAGTTCGCCGAACGAGACGCCGGGCTTGCGCGCCGTCTCTTCAAACGCGTAGAGATTCACCACTACCATGTCGATGGGTTCGATACCCTGTTCGGCCACAGCCGCCAGGTGCTCTATCTTATCCCGCAGATGCAGAATCCCCCCGTGTACCTTCGGATGCAGGGTTTTCACCCGGCCATCCAACATTTCCGGAAAACCAGTAAGGTCGGAAACATCGCGTACGGTAAGCCCAGCGTCGCGCAAGGTACGCGCCGTGCCGCCGGTCGAAATCAGTTCCACGTTCAGGCCCACCAGTTGGCGGGCGAAATCCACCAGGCCAGTCTTGTCCGTGACACTTAAAAGAGTCCGCTTAACCTGCTTATTTTCCACTCAAGACCTGCCCCTCATCGCGCTTTGTGAATGCCCCATTCTGCTCCAGTTGATAATGAGATGAAGCTGACCACCGTTGCGACCCACACCGTCGCTCAGTTTGTCAGAGACCCTAGCTCAGGATAGCTTAGCCTTATGGCGTCAAACTGGCCCGGCATCCGACCGTCGCAAAGCTCTGCGGAGATTCTGCCGCCGGAAAGCCGCGCTAACCCTGGCTCCTACCCGGGGGGAAGAATGGCCGGTTATGACGGGGAGCCCAGGCCACTCCCGCCCAGAAGGCCAAGAGGGAACCGTTGGGCTTCCGCTCCCGCCACCTACACCCTGGTGGGCATCAACTGCGCGGTGTATGTCGCCATGGTGTTGCGCGGCGTTTCCCCCTCCAATCCCAGTGTTCAGGACTTGGTCCACTGGGGTGCGAATTTCGGTGGCTATGTGCTTGCCGGGCAGTGGTGGCGTCTGCTCACCGCCGCGTTTGTCCACGTCGGCATCCTGCACCTGGCGACAAACATGTGGTGTTTGTGGAACTTGGGACTGCTGGGCGAGCCGCTGCTGGGGCCGGCCGGGGTAGTTGCCGTTTACGTTCTCACGGGAGTCGCGGGAAACTTGCTCAGCGTTGCGGTCCATCCCCAGGTGGTGGGTGCCGGGGCCTCGGGCGCCGTCTTTGGAATTGCCGGCGTTCTTATCCTGCTGCTGAAGGCAAAATTGCTCCCCGTGCCTCCGGAGGAAATTCGCCGGCTGCGTAAGAGCGTGATCTACTTTGCGCTTTTAAACTTTGTGATCGGCGGCGCCGCGATGGTCTTGCGCACCAGCATTCAGATCGACAATATGGCCCACCTGGGCGGTTTTCTTTGCGGTCTGGCGTTGGGCGCTCCGCTGGTGCCCAGGATCGGCGCTGCCAGGAGCCAATTCGCCTTTCGCTCGTGGGCGGCCTACGGCAGCATGACCGTCCTGCTGCTGGTCTTCGCCTTCGGCATCGCCTCGTTCTGGCGCTGAAGCGATGTCTAGCGCACAGCAGTCGCGGCGAACTTCTTGACCATCGCCAACAGCAGCTTGCGGTCGCTGTCATTCAGATTCGTCGCATAGCGACGGATCTGAGTTAAAAACCGCAATTCGTCATCGGTCAGCTTCTGGGTGTTCATCTCCCGGCCCAGAGAGTCTTCGGCGAAGAACTGGGCGAGTGGAATATCCAGGGCTTGGGCGATCTTAGCCAGAGTGTCGAGCGAAGGAACGGTATGACCGTTCTCCACACGCGACAGGTAACAGCGCAGCAGGCCGGTGCGCTTCTCTATGTCTCCCTGCGACAGCCCCTTCTGCAACCGGTATCCCCGGATGGTGATTCCTATCTTCATATGCTCAGACCTTCGTTCACACGTTCACCCTGATGAAAGCAAAAGCAAGGTTGATGCTGCTGCAAGTAAGAGATGCTGCTTTATTTAGGTGTTGGCAGCATAGTTAACACGCCGAAGTAACGACTAGCAAGAATTTTCTTCAGCCGTTGCTTCAAATTTTTCCGTTATTGGGATTATGTATCCGCAATGGTTCATCAACCGGCCTAGTTCATGAACAGGCCGCCGTTTATATCCAGGACGTGCCCGGTAATATAGCCGGCCTGTGGGGAGGCAAGAAAAGCCACGGCGTGGGCCACTTCCTCTTCGCTGCCCGGACGGCCGAGCGGGATGTGGCTCAGCATCGCTTGACGCTGCTTGTCGTCCAGAACTGCGGTCATTGCGGTTTCGATATAGCCTGGCGCCACTGCATTGACTGTGACTGACCGTGAAGCCAATTCACGAGCCATCGAACGGGTGAATCCGATGAGCCCGGCTTTGCTGGCGGCGTAGTTTGCCTGTCCGGCCTGGCCGACGCGTCCCACCACGCTGCTGACGTTGATGATCCTGCCCCACCGGGCGCGCAGCATAGGATTCAACAGTGCCTGGGTCAATAGAAATGCACCCGTCAGATTGGTGGTCATCACCGCATCCCAATCCGCGCGTTTCATCCGCAACAGCAGGGCATCCCTGGTGATTCCTGCATTGTTGACCAGTATCTCCACGCTGCCAAAATGAGCGATGGCTGCCTTGGCACTGGATTGAATCGAGACTTCGTCGGACACGTCCATGGGGAAAGACTTGGCCTGACCACCACTTGCGGCAATTTCTTCAGCCACTGCTTCCAGTTTGGCTTCATTGCGCGCGGCCAGCGCGACGCGGGCACCCATTTTTGCCAGTGCAAGTGCACAGGCGCGGCCGATTCCCTGGGATGCGCCGGAAACGAACGCTGTCTTGCCTTCAAGGTTTTCCATGTTCTCACTCTCTCCTGCGAAAGAGAGAGGTTACCAGAACAGAGGGAACACGTCGTCCAGAACACCAGACCGCATGAGTCCCGCACGAACGGTTGCATGATTCCCCACAGGGATGGTTTGTCTGAGTCCCGCAGGGACGGCTGCCAGTAGCCCAGGACGCAGTCCAAAGGACGGAGTCCTGGGTTCGAACCAGCCAACGAGCCAAGTCCCGTTAGGGACGACTGAAAATTACCAACAACGTCAGAGGGAATCGGACGGGTGCCCCTCGTTCGCCAAAGCGTACTCCGGATTTCCTGTTGACCCTGCTGGCGTTGACGAACTTCATGCGGCTTTCCTTAATGAAAGCCGCACACGCGGGTGTTGGTGGCGCCCCGTGCAGGAAATCCGGATACGTGGGCCGAAAACGATGGGGCGCAGCCCTGGGCGCAGCCCCCTACGATCGCTTTTACTGAATCACCAGCAAATCCCGTCTTGGATAGGAAAAGCAGGGAACTAAACGATCTCAGCCGTACGCGCGCCGGCTGCCTCAAGCACTGGTAGCTTG
>Ga0182024_10018868_pt1 | contig 12786 bp, 15 predicted proteins | sample P32metaG_FD_120480 | JGI IMG/M metagenome (GOLD analysis project Ga0182024, IMG submission 120480) | Permafrost microbial communities from Stordalen Mire, Sweden - P3-2 metaG (Illumina Assembly) | ecosystem: Environmental > Terrestrial > Soil > Wetlands > Permafrost | place: Sweden: Stordalen... | reverse complement strand
TTGGTCCAAGGCTAGGGTTTCCTCGTAAGCCAGCAGAGAGGCCACTCTGAAGCGAGCGACGTCCCTATATGGCTGGGTAGCGAAGGTCTGGAGGTCTGCTCCGGCTTTCATGGCATAAACTCGAAAGGAACCACCATTGGTATCATTAAGCTGACAATCCACAATTTGGAAGCCGTTCTTTTCGAACAATGCTTTTAGATTGAAGAGCGAATAGTAGTAAAAATGCTCGTGGCACAAATTATCAAAAGCCAACTGCTCCAACATTAATGGAGTATAACTTAATTGTAGAGCCCATAAGCCATTATCATCCAATACTTGATCAATATCCTTGATAAATTGATCGGGATGTTCTAGATCGTAGAACATGGCAATGGAAGTGATAACTTGTGCTTTCTGTTGCCCATAGATAGTTGATTGATAAGCCAGGGCGGTAAAGAAATCTTGCACAATGACATTAGCATGTTGTTCAGCTTCCTGCTTGTAGGTATCATCGGCCGGGTCAATGCCAATTCTGACGCATGATTTAGGAACAAAACTTAAAAGACATCCATCATTTGAAGCAATATCACACCAAATATCGCCATTTTTCAGCTTCTTGATTTTTAAGATGCTATTAACGATATCATGAAGCTCATTAGTCATAGAGGCATTTAAACTTGACCTGTAAAAATAGCGACCGAACATGGTATCCAGCGGTGCCGATTTTTCCAATCGCACATTGCCATCATCAGTGAGCATTAGTTTCATTTCTACTGGTGGATGCGATGGCTGCTGATCGGGTTTCAGAAAATCAGAAGTATATAATTCTCCTAATGAGAATAGCTCTTTCATCATATTATACCTGGACAATGCTATTGGGAGAGTTATGTTTCATCTGATCATTTAAGAACCATGAGATATTATTGGAGTATTTAGTCTCGCCCATATAAAACATGGCTGGGTCTAATTCCAATTCTACCAATCGAGGAATATCCAAGGCCGAGGCGATGGCGAATGGAGCTGATTGATTGCCGATAAACATCTTACAAGAACCGATAATGCTGGCCATTTCCGAGATAGAAGTGGCTTGATGCAAGGTAATATGTGGCGATTTATATGGAAACTTATTCCACTCAACCATATTGGAAGCCAAGAAAATAGCTGAACATGGCGGATTATTCATGATCTGTGGCCATGGAAAAGCGGAATTATGTCGATAGTGAGTGCGACTAATAACGATCTTATTATGCGAAAGTCGATTGGGATAGGCGTGAAGCCATTGATATTGCTCTTTTGAAATGGGAAAGTGATAATGTTGAGATAACACGTCCGACCAGCATTTGGTATAAGAGCCAATAGTAGGATTGATATTACCTAAATTGGCGCGCCAGGAATTAAGATCGATGAAAGTATCTTGCAATGGTTTGCTTAATATTTCAAACTTATCAATATAGGATTGCGACATGACGAAATCTTTAAGGTCATCATAAGCTTTTTGCAATCCAAATCGCCAAGCGTCTCCTTGATTGGAAAGATAAATATGTGCTTGTTGATTTTGTTGCTGGCAAATGTTTCTGACCACGAAGAGCGAATGAATAAAATCGCCCATCTTACCACCTGCTATAAAATTAATCATTGTTTTTTGAAGACATAGGTAGCGAAGGAGTAAATGAATTGACCATATTGAAAATCTGGCGGATGATCATAATCAATGTTGCCATATAAAACACAATTATTAGCAGTTAGTATCTTTTTAAGTCTAACAAGTAAATCATGTTTGGTATAGAGGCGAACATCTTCCCATGGTTTATTTTTATTGCCATTATAATCATCTCGGAAGTCGCAAGTCAAAACGCCATAGCCTCCTGGTTTAGTGAGCTTGCATATTTGATCCAGAAATTGTTCGTCGTGTTCTACATGCTCGATAACGGAAGTAGAAAAAACTGTGTCATATTGCATAGTAGCTTGTTGAAAAAAAGTATTAAGGTCGGTGTTAATGGCAGGATCAATAGCTTGGACATCATAATGAAGTTTGATTAGGGATTCACAGGCAGTATCTTCAAAAGAACCAACACACAAAAGTTTGAAAGTCAGTGAAGATAATTGCCTAACGGTATCCAATACAAAGGCTTGTTGCACGTTGGCTCTCGGTATTTTGCGTTGCATAGTTTCAGGACATAAGGCAAATAATTCATCAATGACTGGTTGGTATTTTTGTCGTTGAGTGTCGGTGAGAATAATATTCATGGTTGCCTTTTGGTTTTGTCAATGATTTGCTCATACTTTTTGATGAAATTGGCATGAGACCACTTCTCACGGAATTGTTGCAAGGGTTGGGTGCCAGAAGCTATTATATCAGCCAAGGATCGATCTTCCACACAAATAGATGGTGAAGCATGTTTAATGTGCCGAAACATGTCGCTCTTGGTAATGGCGATAGGAACATTAACGGATAGGGCGTAGTCAATTACCGAAGATAATCCGCGACCTTTCATTTCGTCATATAGAAAGACATTAATGCTACTGCTTGCTAAAAACTGTAATAATGATTGATCGTCCAAAAAATCGGTAGTAATTTGTAATTCAATGCCTGGCTTTATATTTTCATCGTAGCAACCTGGGAATATCTGAGCTGAGGTTTTACCATCTCGATCTCCAAAATAGGCTCGTGGAATATGTAGGCGAATAATAGCTCGATCAAACTGTTCATTGACTAACTTAACTAACACTCGAAATCCTTTATTGCCGAAGCCAAATCCAAAACTACTAATGACTGGTATCTCATTGTTCTGATAATTAAGATTGGTATTCTCAAATAACGGTCTGGGAATAGGATAGCGTTGATAAGTTTCATGATATGTGCTATCTACCAGCAAGTATTGATTGAAAGGCAGATGAGATGGTCTTCCTCCTTCATGATGCAATACGTAATGAACTTGATTTTGATTATGAATAATATTTTGATGTGATAACCAAGTCATAGTAGAAGGGTGGTAGTTATAGATCGCTCCAATCGGATGATAAGTGTCAATAGCTTGTTGATATTCCTGTTCTGAACCAGTCTCTATATATATGAAATTATAAATGGAGGATTTTTTTAATATTTCTGCACTATGCTTACCATATTGATATACCCCGCATTGCTTTTCCTGATGGTTAAGAAAAATTATATTATTCATATTCCCTCAATTAAAAATCCATGATCTAATACTATATAACCTAATATACGCTCCAAGGCATGTATTTTACCACCATTAGAATATGGCTCTAATTCCTTTACAATTTCTAACGGATCATTATTGATAAAAAAATCACGATAAATACTTGATCTTACCCAAAACATTGTTCCCCCGATAAATCCAAAAGTTTTATTCATCATATTATTTAAATTAAATTTCTCACAATAATAATCACAAAAATCTATTGGCAGACCATATTTACTATTCTTATCATTAAGGTTCCATTTATCAACGCCAATCATACCTGTTTTTTGATTAAGATATTTTGATTTGATTAATGGTATTTTGCTTGGATCAATAATACTTAATAATTCTTTTCTCCATTCTAAATTTTTTTTAGTATGAATGAAAATAATATATTCTTCTTTTCCATCATTATTTATCCATTCTTTCATATTTCGTAGCTGACCACCAATATCCATTCCTTGGTTTGGAGACACTATAATATGTGCCATTAGAAAAACATTTAGTATTTTATTTTTGACCAACTCTAAATCATATTGGTTTTCCACCAAATTAACATATAAATTAAATGAAAATGGTATTAATTTTAGTGCATCTAGCATCTCATCACATAGATCAAAATAATATAAATGAAAAAATATAACTATATCATTCATATTATTTACCATATATTAATGAATTATAAGAAATATATTTTTCTGAATTATTTAAAATCCAGGATATATTGTTAGAATATCGTTCCTCGCCTTTATAAAAAACCGATCCTCCCCATTTATCTAATTCTACTAATCGTGGAATGTCTAATGCCGAAGCAATAGCAAATGGTGCTGATTGATTGCCAATAAAATAACGACAAGAATTAATTGCCAATGCCATATCTTCAATAGATAAAACTAAATATAATGAAGTTTTGTTTTTATGTGAAAAGGTATCCCATTCTTTTTCAGAAGAAGTAATAAATAATTTTTCCCCATCTATATTATCAAAAATAATATCCCAATTAAAATCCGCATTATGTCGTTTTGTTGATTTATGTATTAAAATTTTATCTTTTGTTTTGTCATCTATTTTGTTTATATTTATCCATTGATACTTTCCTGTTAATGAAAAATGATAACATGAAAATAACATCTCACTCCAACATTGTATAAATCCATTGATCGGAGTTCTCCAAGTATTGAGATTGACGCAATTTCCATGAATGTTTGATGGTGCGAGTTCAAATCTATTAACATAGGATTGTAATATAACCAATGAATGTAAGTCATGATAAGCTTTTTCTAATCCATATGACCATCCATCGCCACCATATTTATCAGTTAAATATATGTTAGCTTTTGCATTTTGTTGTAGGCAAATGTTTTTAACGGCAAAAAGCGATTGAATAAAATCTCCAAGCATTCCGCCGATAACGAAATTAAGTTCCATTAATATAATTCTGTAATATGCTTAATAATGAGGTAATTCTTTCGTCATGTTTTTCTTTGTTATTCCAATTAGATGAATTAAGAAAATGCATAAAAGAAAATTGTGGCGTGGTTTGCGGATTTTCTATGATATTGTAGAAATTATAAAATCCTTCCACAAACAATTCATTTTTAACTTCTTTTTGATCAAAAAATATGTAGTTATCAGAATTATATTTTTCAATTATACGATATAACATACCTCCTGTATCTAAACCAAATCCAGCGTGAGTTGAAAAATCAATTAGCGATTTTTCAATTTTGTTATTATTGAACATTACACACCCAGGCCAAAAATATGTTTTATCTTTTCTAATTTGCCCCAAGCCGCCTGCTATTTTGTTAGTTAGTATTTCTTTAATTGAAAAGTCTTTAAGTGGAAAATTATCATGATCTAAAAAAAACATATGTTCGTAATTATGATGAAATTTGCCATACGCATAATTACAAGCAGCGGCGTGGCTTTGGCTAAAATCATATTGACGATTGGTGGAATTATCATATAAGCAGCCTTGATTTATTACATGTTTTTTGATTTCATGTGATGCTGATCTATCGCTACTATTATCGATAACTATAATATCAAACTGATCTTTGCAAAATCTTTTGATAAGCTCTAATTGTGTATTTATTAGATTAGATATATTGAAAACTACGATAATTATTCCAACGCTTTTCATTGTTTCCTTAATGCGTAAGCCATCCGAGTATCTATCACTCTATATAAATCATAATCAGTATTATTATCAAATGCATCTAAAATAGCACTCATTACTGGTGGCATATCTGCGTCATGCCAAATAATTAATTTAGCTTGACTTTTAATAGCTTCTTTTGACTCATAATTAGCATGTAGAAAGTCATGCTCTCCATCAATGAAAAACCCTTCCATTGGATAAATGCTACTATAATCAAACTCTAATGAATTAGCTAATAATTGAATAAATGGTAATTTGCACAATGACCCGATAGAATTACCAGGATACTGTAATGAATAGTGAGATAATTCAGGTGGCAAATCAAGCGAATAGCATTTTATATTAAAACTTTGACCAGCATTACTGATTATGGAAATACCCCTCCCAACATTTGTGCCTATCTCTAAAAATGTTTTCGGTTGATGTATTTTAATTAAACAATGTAAAATATGAAAATCTTGACGAAAACCATGCATTTCATTATTTTCAATAGCTCCTTGTAATAATTGTGGAGTAATAATATCTTTATATGATATATTGATCATATTTATACCATTAATGAATTGTGAAGGTTATTTTTATAACAATGTTCTTTTAGCCATAATTTGTCTTCTGGCGATCTGATATTCCAATGATTTCTAAATATTTGTTCGGGACTATTATCGGAAATATCAAACATAGGATAGTATTCTTTTTTGATATAAAACGCATTGCCAGTATAAACTAATAATTCATATCCTTTTTTGTTAGCCAAATCTGTCATCACTGTTAATCCTTGACCAACATCATAACGAGATATTTCTATCGGCGTTTGATTGTGCGTTAGTGGATCGTTAGTGACGGAAACCTCAATAGATATTACTGTTGGTAAATTGCTAATACTCTCAAATATCTCATAATCTAAACCATCAACATCAATAGATACAAAATCAATTTTATTATACCGTTCTCTGATGGTAATTTTATCGAAACAATCATCACTTATTTTGTCAGTATCAACATAACAACAAATAGTTTTTGCCGAATATCCTTCATAACTATTTTGACATTGTTGTGATTTTATTGGATCGCCTTCTATTTGTAATGATTGCCAACCATGATTGATAATTAGATTACGAGTATTGCTATTAAATATACCATCATGACCTCCAAACTCCACACATTTTTTATGCACGGAAACATTACGATCTACTAACTTATCGAAAATATATTCCAAAATACCGTCTTCACCGATATGACTAGAAAATATACACTTCCGATAAGTTAGCAGATCATTCATATTATACTCCGATCCAAGAAATGGTTAATTGTCCAGAACCACCATCTCCACCAATTCCGCCAGGACTGTTTCCTGACCCTGCCCCGCCACCACCTGCTCCGCTGTTAGCATCAGCATTATAACCATTTCCGCCAACACCAGAAGCGTTGGAATCACCACCATTTGCACCGGCCCCATTTGGTCCTCCGCCACCTCCTCCACCGCCATTATATGGATATTCGTATTCTCCTACCGAGCCACCAGAAAAACCATTAATACTTGCAATACCATTAGACCCATTGCCGTTATTTACGTTGGTGCTATCTCCTCCGCACCCTGGAGGAGAAGAGGAGAATGCTGTTGGACCGCCTGCTGCCATAAAATTAGAAGAATAAGTTGAAGGCACATTACCGCCACCTCGTCCTGTTGTATAATTTTCTGCCCAATCGCCGCCACCAGCTCCATTAAATGTTGCTAGTAATCCGAAGGTCGTTGATGTTCCATCGGCACCAGAAGGACCTGATCCTGGGGGTCCTGCCGTTCCCGTTCCTGATCCGCCAACACCACCATCACCGATTATTACTTCATAAGTTATTCCTGGTACCACTGGAACTACAACGGTTGATTGTATTGAGCCACCACCTCCCGCACCACTGCCTTCGTCATAGGTTGGCCCACTTAATTTTTGAGCACTACCACCTCCGCCTCCTCCAAAACCTGTTAGCCAAACATTAAATACATTATCAGGACAAGTCCAGTATCCGTCTGATGTAAAAGTTTGCGATTGAAGTCCGACTGATTTTTTAGCTTCCCAATAACCATCCGTATTATCCCAGGTAAGAACATATCCGTCATCTGAACTGGTAAGAACCTCTGCTACTACTGGGTTTCCTTGAATTGCCACTACTGTTCCATTTATGTCGCTTGTCATTTGCACTCCATTAAAATTTTTGGGCTAGTTTTGCTACATGTGCCCTATTGCACACGACATTATATATCAGCCTCATATTTTAATCCATTCTGATGGAATTAAATCAATAGTATTATGATTAATAGATTTACCAAACCATATTTTTGGTGCGATTACTTTTTTACCAGGTGATTGGTTAAGATATGCTCCCCACCAGCTAAATGTGCTATTGCAAATTATATTATGTTCGCATTTTTTTATCATTAGTGCTAAATCTTCCACTTCTGATTTACCTTCCGAGAATGCAAAATTATTGCCAGAAAAATTAGCCTTACACCATAAAATATCATCAGACAAAATTAAAAACTTTGTGCATCCGCTCATTTGCATAGCTTGTTGGTAATAATTTATGGTCATTAATGGGTGGCAATTTTGTTTATTTATATAATCCTGACGCCTTACATGAATTGAACACAAGCCACTTTCACGATCAATTTGTTGTATAGGAGTTAATAAATTTTTAATAATGTTTTCATATCCTGACCAGTATTTTGGGCTTTGGAAATAACCACTTAAATTGAGGCTAGTGCGATATATAATTGGGGCGTAATGAAAATATGGCTCTTGATAAGTTGAGGTAAAACGAAGTTGATTAGAAAAACATCCGTGCAAATTAAAAAATGGTTCATGTTTCCAATGCGGGAACATATAAGTATCATTGTTTTTTAAGGCGGTTCCTATTGTGCTAGCAATTTGGAACATTTGATTACCAAGCCGTCCCATCAAGCCTAATTGTGAAAAAGTAATACTCATTTTATTATCCATCTTTTATGCTCTAATCTGTTCCCTAAATCACATAATTTACCACTTTCATTTTTAACGAGCCGATACTCTTCCGAGGTAATCTCCACGCCATTGACTCCGATTAAGAGCTCCCAGGAGGGATAGGTTTGATTACGAATGGAGGAAATACTATCACCCAAAAACTCAATGCCATTATGTAGTGGTAGGAGAATACTGATCATGAACGAAGCTCATTATGATCTTTATCAAGCAATAGTATTTTTGGCTGATAGGTATTTGGCATCCATAACTTTCTATAATATGCGTTATTGCTAGCTGGAAAATGATAGCTGGGCGAAAGTATGATGTTTGGAATATGTTCTGAAAAATATTTGTTGATATAGCTTTCATCATTCCATTTGGCCACAATATTATTAGATGTATCTTTATCCAATGCATCAGCGCACCATGAAGCTAATCGCAAATAATGTTCTCTAGCTCCACCGCTCCAGCCTCCACCAAAATAGGTTCCTCTTCCTGCTGGTGGTATATAAGCCATTGATTGCGGGTTATCCTCAAAAGGCCCGATAGTTTTGGTAAATCCGCAATGTTGAACTCCACATAAATCACCAATAATTTCCGCATCTACTCGATCTACAAACTTACAATCGACATCGACATAATATAAATATTGTTCTGCTGATAATATTGAAGCGGCATTAGTGAAAAATCTAAATCTCTGACTGGTGGAATGTGGCCACGGCTTATGCTCTACCCCAATATTAATTACTCGTCGATGTGTTCTAACTGGTATTGATTTATCACTAAATAGATAATAAGTAATATTAGAGCTACCTTTCATAAAAAACTGATCTGCCGTGCTAATTAAATCTTGCACAAATCGATCATATTTTCCCGTGGCGATAATCATTAAACCTATCTTTGTCATGTGAATCGGCACTTTCTTGTTGGTTTGTATAGATGGTGGAACCCAAGGTAGAGATGACTGGAAATCTGTCAAAACATTTTCTCTTTGAGCTCGAGGATATCTTAACTTTTGTCTAACTTCACGATCTAATTGTTGTTGCAGTTTTACATTAACCTTATGATCATTAATAGGGTTTTCCATATTATAAACATACAATATATCAGGAATAAATTGTGAATGATCGCCCGCCATTTCTAACATTGGGAACATAATCATAAGATCCCAACTCATCGAATAAAATTTGCCACCGTGCATCAAATCTTCTTTTCTGATCTTCTTAAATAGCCAAGCGTAAAATGTTCTTAAATGGCTGGCGCTCCATGGCGCTTGTCGAAATGAATTATTATTGATAACATGCATCGGAATAGCTCGAGAAATGCCAATCGCTCCATCCGTTGAGTTTTGATATTGCCCATAAGTTATCCACACATCATTGGCATAAACTCCATTCAATTTGTTCAATACATCAGCATTAAATAGCCAATCATCCCCATCCAAGGTTAAAATGATCTCATCATCGGCGCAACTATGGATCATATCATATAAGTTATGTAAGGCTCCCTTTCTTTCAGTATTTCTGCTAATGGAAACGATGTCTTTTTTCAAAGAGTTGGCTACAATTTCAGAAACCTTGGCAAAAGTATTATCGGGCGAGCAATCATCCACAAAAATAATTCGATACTGACTATAGTTTTGTCCCAAGGCCGAATTGATGTTTTTGATACACCACTGGCTATTCTTATAACTCGGTATCACAATGACAAACTTTTTATCGCCTTCCATATGTCTAAATGTGGTAGTAATGGCATCTTGAGATCTCGAGGCTTGTTGAGCGGTAATTTGAGCATGCATCGGAGCTCGAGGAGAGGCATGTGTTTTAATGGGAGCTTTCATAGGGGCAATTCCGCTATTTTGGATGGTTTGATTGACTGGAATGGATACTGGTTGTTTGGTAAATTGAATGGGAATGGCAGTGGGAGCGTTATTTTCCCATTCCACTTGTTCAGGTTTCTTTTGGCAAAACCAAATGGCTCTCTTATTAAGGCTAGTGGAACTATCATTTTGAGGAGCCCAATCGTAGGTATAATCGCCCGAGTTGTATTTGGAGCTGATGATACGCTTGAACTCCATGCCACAATCGGTCAGCACTCGTTCAATGCAGGCGGGAGAAGGCCGACATCCCGAACCATGCAGAGATAGGTCATAAGCTTTGGGCTCTGCTACTTTTGGACAATAGTTGGGATCGAAACTATCACTAACGGCCGTTTCCAAAATTAGAAAGGTGGTGGAGGGAATAATCTCTCTTAAGTGCTTCTCGAAAGAATTGAGATGACAAATCAGTCCCAAATCAAGAATGATATCAAACTTCTTGTTGAAAAATGGAAAGATATTATTGAGATCGGCGGAAACGGTTTTAATGCCCTTGCTAAACTTGCGATCGATTAGTTTAAGATGTTCTTGTCGAACATCAATAACGGTGCATTCGGCCCCATGACGGTAGATCGAATTTGCGATCTCACCACTGCCTGAGCCTAAATCTAATAACTTTTTGCCGAAGAACCATTGCTGACCATAGGTATCGATAATAGCTTTGGCTAACTTTTGATGACGATCATGATAAGCTTGCCCGAAAAACATCTTATCGATTATTCTGATTTAATGGCAGGCGGAGTATAATCGTGGTAAATGGATTTTCGACCTTGCATATAATCGTGGCAATCCTTGTTAAATTGAGCTACATTTTTCTTGCGACAATCATCTTTAAATTGTCGGTATTCACCAGTATCTAATTCGGCCACACCAAAATGTTTGCCCGGCTCTATGAGATAGCCAAGGTTGTATCCAGCCATTCGAGAACGAAATCCCCAATTGGCATCTTCTTCGCCATATTTCGCGTAATCAGTAGTAAAAAAACCAATTTTATTATGCAGTTCTCGATCAAATACCATACAAGCCGTTCCTAAATTACCTTTAGCCTTATAGTTAAATGTTTTTCCATTTTTCGTTAGCTTGTGCAAAAAATTGGGCGTATCTTCAAAATTAACTCCTATAGTATATTTAGGATTAACTTGCATAATATCTAAACATTGGCGTAGCCAATTATCTGGCATTTCTACATCATTATCTATGGTGGCCAAATAAGGATCCGAAAAACGATTGGCTAAAAATAACCCTTGGTTCCGCCCAATAGCCACGCCGTAATTTTTTGGAAAAAAGTGCTTGACCACCCCTTGACAATCGGCGTGCTCGGGCTTAAAATGTTGCATCCATTCTACTGTTCCATCAATTGAGCCATTATCGACCAAAATAAGTCGATAGGGAGAGTGAGTGGTTTTGAGAAAGCTTTCCATCATGCGTTGCGTTAGAGATAAGCGATTATACAATACCATCATCACTGAAGTAATTTGAGAACTCATACAAGTTATATAACAAGCATGTTTCAGTATATGGTAGAAATGAGTAAATATGTCATATAGCGAAAAAGTCTTGGATTATGCCGAAAATCCAAGGAACGTAGGTATTCTAGATAAAAATGATCCTAATGTTGGAACCGGGTTAGTAGGCGCTCCAGCTTGTGGCGATGTCATGAAATTACAAATCAAAGTGGATCCTATTACCAAAATCATTATTGATGCCAAGTTTAAAACATTTGGATGCGGTTCTGCTATCGCATCTTCATCGTTAGCTACCGAATGGATTAAAGGAAAAACAATTGAAGAGGCAGAAACCATTAAAAACTCTGATATAGTATTGGAATTAAATCTTCCACCAATAAAAATTCACTGTAGTTTGCTTGCCGAAGATGCGATAAAATCGGCCATTGAAAATTATCGTAAAAAACAAATGGAAATAAAATGTCCATCAAAGAACGATTAAAAATCCTGACCAAAATTGCTCAACAAGCAACTACTCCAACTGCTCCTACCACAACCATGGTGCCTCCTCCTGGATTTCAAGCTTCTTCCATTTTTGGATGGCTGGGCTCTGTCTATAATACTCAAACTGTCAGTAGTCTCAACAATTTGTGTTCCACTCTCAATATAGCTCTGCATTATGTTTCCAATGGTCAGTTTAATTGGCAAGTCCTTCGAGGCAATGGTTTTCAAGTGGACCCTTCTGGCGCTCCCAATGTAGATGCTAAAAACTTAATTAACCTCTCTATGCTGACTTATCAAACTTTGTTGAATGCTGGCAATAAACCTCCGCAACAAGTCAGTCCGTCGCAAATTGCTACTTGGGTCGGCATGTTGTCTAATTCGCAAGCCTTAATGAACCTATCTCAAGTTAATCCCACTGGTGTTATTGCCCAAAAAATACCTGGTAATTTGAAGGATACCATTTTGACCTATTTAAAATATTTAACGATGTATAATCCTCTCGTATGAGATATAGTAAGTGTCCAATTTGTCATGGCTCTTTTGGCAGAAACATTGTCAATATGTTAGACTGTTTTAGTTGTCAGTTGTATATCGATATTCTTGATGAAGAAATATCTATGGT
>Ga0182024_10018867_pt1 | contig 12786 bp, 14 predicted proteins | sample P32metaG_FD_120480 | JGI IMG/M metagenome (GOLD analysis project Ga0182024, IMG submission 120480) | Permafrost microbial communities from Stordalen Mire, Sweden - P3-2 metaG (Illumina Assembly) | ecosystem: Environmental > Terrestrial > Soil > Wetlands > Permafrost | place: Sweden: Stordalen... | reverse complement strand
CACCGTCAGAAGTCTTCCACGGCAGATGGTACGTTCCGGCGTAGATGATTTGCGGGTCGCGCGGATCGATGGCCAGGGAATCCACGTTGCGCAGTTCGCCATCTCCCGGAGGAGAAATGCGCTGCCAAGTGCGCGCGGAATCCACGGACCGGAAAATCCCGCTACGCGCGCCCGCGACAAAAATCTCCGGTGTGCTAGCGGATTGTTCTACGGTGCGCACCATTTCGCCGGATAAGCCGGCCGGGTTCCAAGTGGCTCCCTCATCGTCGCTACGATATAGGCCGCCGCCCTCGCGGACGTCCTGAAACCACGCTGCCGCCAGTAGTTGCTCTGGATGGCGTGCGTCCAGAAGAAGTTTTTGGATTACCGCGTCGTGGCGCGCACTGACGCGTCCACGTAGCAGCCAGTGTTTTCCCGCATCGCGCGAAATAAAAACGTGACCATCGGCCGTGCCGAGATACACCACGCCGTTCGAAGCGGAGGCCAGAGAAATCACCGTTCCACCAGGCGGCCCTACGAGTTGCCACGCACCTTCTTGCGCGACGCCGCAATTCGCAAAAGCCAACGCCAGAATTGCGCCCAATAGGACGGGGAGCCAGCGCACGGCAGGAAATCTCCTACGGTTTAATCGATCAAACGGCTCTAACAACCGAGAACTCCTGCACTCACGGCACACCTAAATGAAGCAGGCTCCGTGAGGATGTCCTCGCGGAGCCTGCTCGGTTAGCAGCTTTTTAGCCGCGCGCAACGAACTTCGCAGCGCGTCGGCCGCAACTTGTTTAGTAAGTCGCACCTTCCGGCACGAAGATGAAGTCCACGCGGCGGTTATCCTTCTCCGCGCCCTTTGCGGCTTCGCCGGTGCGCGTTGAAATACGCGATGCATCGATGCCTTTCTCGCCGAGATACTTCTTGGCAAGATCGGCGCGAGCCGCTGCGAGTTTCACAGCCTTGGGTTCCTTGGGATCCGCAAAGCCGACGATGACCACCTTGGCGTTGGGATCGTTCTTGAGGCGCAGCGCTACGTCGTCGCCCACGCGCTTGCAGAGATTGTCAAAGCGCGAAGCGCCGGCCTTGGTGTAGCCGCAATCGCCAACCTTCGTCGCTTGGGGCGGCGGTGGCGGCTGTTGCACGTCTACGTTCGTCGAAGCATCGGCGGTCCCGCCGCGGCCATCGCTGACCGAGCACTTCACGGTGTAACTTCCCGCCGACAAGCCGGTCGAATCGAATTCCACGTGAGCTCCGCTGCCAACGATTTGGCCGCCGCTTGGCGCGTACGAGTAGGTGAGGGGATCGCCGTCCGGATCGCTCGCGACAGAAGTAATTCCCGTGCGTTCGCCGGGCATGATCGGACTGCGGTCCGTCGAGCAGGTAATCGTCGGAGGCTGGTTTGGCCGCGGCTGCACGGCGACGTCGGCCGCACAAGTAGCGGTGCCGCCCTTGCCGTCATCCACTTTGGCATTGACGGTGTAAGTACCGACGCTGAGACCAGTCGAAGACCAACGCGCATCGGGGCCTGTGCCGTCGACCGTTCCTCCGGTCGCCGTATAGCTGTAAGTCAACGTGTCGTTGTCCGGGTCGCTGGCATTGACGTGAATCTGCACGCTGTCGCCGGAACCAGCAAACACCGACGTGGGATTCGCCGAACAAGCCGCTACCGGCGGATGGTTCGGAGGAGGAGGAGGCGCTGCGAATCCAAAGCGCAGCACAACGCCTGAACCCGCGCGGAAATTATTCTGCCGCGCACTAGCGTTTACGCCCGCGCCGGAAAAATCCGTCAATAAATAATCCAGCTCCGCCACTCGCCACGCCACATTCTTCCACAGCACGAGGTCCACGCCGCCGCCGGCCGCTAACGCAAAGGTGTATTGCGAACCTCCGCCGGTTACAACACCGCCGCCATGCGCGAAGCCCACTAAAAATTCGCCGAAGGGCACGAAGCGGTCAAACCTGCGCAAATTGAGCCGCGGCCCAAACAGCAGGGTATTGAATCCGCCATCGGCAGAAGCGGGATTTGTCAGCGTGGGGATGGTCGACGCAATGGGCGTCAGATCCCGCGTGAACGTATAACCGCCCGCTTGCCCAACTAGTCCCAGCCAGCGCGTGGGATTGTACACCACTTCGCCGGATCCCCCGTAAGAATTAAAATTCTTAAAAGGATCGCCAGGCGAGAAATTTACATACTGAAATAAAAACGCCAGCTCAAATTTAGGAACCAACCGTCCAACCGCTTCGTCGCCGCCTGAAAGTGCCGCGGTGGGAGCCGGAAACGGTGTTGCGCGCGGCGGCATCGGTACAGCGAAAACATTGGAAGCCGCCGCAGCCGCGATACTCGGCGACGGCTGCGCGCCCGAACTCGCCGCCATACCATTCGCGGTTGTTTCCGAGGTAATTCCGTCGCGGCTCGTGCCACTATTTCGATCCTGCGCTAGTGCCGACCCACCCAGAAAAACACCCAGCACCACCACTGCACACCACTTACGCATCGCAATCCTCCGTAAACTCTTCCTAAGTGAACCTTGATGGTATTCCGTGCCCGCCTGGACTCACCCCAAGCCATCAAACGGACCCGCCTAGACCCATTCCCAAATTCGCCGCTATCGCAAAAGCCGACGCAACTAAGATGATCGCCAGCTTCGCTGAGTTACAGTGTTCCCTTGGGCTACCTTGCGGCATTTTACAGCGCCGTTAGGTTATTCCAGAACTCCCTGATTCCGCAAGTAGTAGCTCGGCGACCGTCCGGTCGGCAGGCCGGTTTCTCGCACCGCCCCTTGGCATTTACACACAGCAAGACCCGGAGGCCCATACACTCTTTCCCGTATTTACAAGTTCTTAAGCCTTCTCGGCAGCGCGAGTTTTTGGCCGCACAGATGATTTTCCTGGCTCTTGCCACGTGCCACATATCCAGGAACACCTTGACGCAAGGTTCAAACGTAAGTACTGTCTGCACGAGAGGCAGGCCGCCCGTACAGGTTGACGGCGAAGTCCCTACTGAGTAGTCTCGCTCCACGTTCCAACCTGGAACGCGGAGGCAGTTATGAACAATCGGCTCTCGGTGCTGGTTTTCGCGCTGTTGATCGTCGTTGCCGGACTTGCGTGGGGTAGTGTGATGCGGGGCGCTTCGCTCGGGAATAAAGATCTCCCGGTGCTTGCCGCGCAAGGCTCGCGTCCAGTTCCCCCGCTTCCGCCGGCAGCTTCGCGCTGACGTGAGCTAGTTCGCGCCATCCGCGGATTGGGCCTCGCCGATATTGAATGCTTGGTCCGCTCGATTTTCTGGTTTGGCTGGCGGGCTTCCTCGCGGAGGTCTTTGTACTAGCGTGGGCATTTCGCGACCGCAGCCTGCGGCGACACGGCAGCTTGCTGGTCTATATGGCGGCTTTGGCGCTGAACGAAGTTCTATCCTTTGCGATTCTTCGCCGCTACGGTTTTACCTCCAACGAATATGTCTATTATTTTTATTACAGCGAAGCGTTCTTAACGCTGCTGATGTTCATCGCCATCATGGGCCTGTGTTCGCGAATTTTTCACGAACAGCAGCGCGACGGAAGGATTCGTGCACTCACACTCACGGTCCTCGCCGTCGTGGTGCTCTACGCCGTCGCGGTCACCGCGGTAAAACATCAACTTCTCGCCACACACTTTGCCGGGGAGTTTTGCGGCAGTCTATATTTCACCGGGATGATTATGACGTACGCGTTGTGGGCGCTGCTAGTTAGTCGGCGCGATCCGCGCTTACGGTTGGTGCTAATCGTCAGCGCTTTTGGAATTTACTTTGGCGGACAATCTGCGATTTTTGCGCTGCGTTCGCTTGCCCCGGCGCTCGCCGTGGTTCGCTATTTGCCCGCCATCATGGGCGCGTGGCTGCCCATCTCCCTGGCCTACACTTTGTGGAAGGTGCCCGAAGAGGCCCGCATTCCCCTCGAGCAACTTGCAAGGGTGGGGTAAGTGCACGAACTGTTGGTCCTGATTTTGGCGCTGACCCTTACCTCTTACCTCTGCATTCGGTACTGGCGCGCCCTGCTCTGGTCGGCTTCCCAGCGCGATCTTTCCGAAGCCACCCGCGAATTGGGCTCCTGGATTAACTGTCATCCGGGTGGCGGCTCGCTCGATTTGGTTTGCGCATTGATGAAATTATGTCCGAGCCTGGAGCGCGGCAGCGACCGCAAACTCTTCTTCGTTCGCGCCTACGACGCCATTCTCAGCGTGCCTTATCGCCTGACGGCTAACGCCAGCGGCGAAAAAAATCGTTGGCTCGCCGCGGAACGTCGCGCTTGCAGTTATTTCGCCGCGGTCCTGCTCGATGAGCGCATCCACAAGACCAGCCAGTGGTATGCCGGGCAAATCACCGACGCAGCGTCCTGATCGCGGCGCTGCCTCTTCCAGCGCCACTCATACTCACAAATTATCCAAAAAAAATTGCGTCGCACGCCGCATCATTATTTTGCGCGCTTGTGGATCGCTAATGCCGTGGCCCTGACCGGGAAAAGGCATTACCTCAATCGATTTGCCTGCCGGTATCGCGGCATCTAGCAGCGCCAGCGTGTTTGCAAAGTGCACGTTGTCGTCGCCCGTACCGTGCGCCACCAGCAGTTTGCCCCGCATCTGCCGTACTTTTTCCACGGGAGACGATTCCTGATAACTTTCTTCATTCAGTGGCAGCAATCCCAGGTAGCGCTCCGTATAAATCGAATCGTAGTAATGCCAGTCCGTCACCGGAGCCCCCGCGAAGCCCGCTTTAAAATCGTCGGGATCTTCGAACATTGCGTGCAGCGTCATGTGTCCGCCGTAGCTCGAGCCATAAATGCCGATGCGTTTGGCGTCCACGAAAGGCAACTTCTTCAGGTACGCCGCGCCATCGCGTTGATCGGAAAGTTCCTGCGCACCGAGGCGGAAATGGATGGGCTCTTCAAACAGGTGTCCACGGCCCGCGGAACCGCGATTATCGAGCGCAAAAATAATATAGCCCTTCTGCGCCATCAGTTCCTGCCACAAAAATTGCGCCCCTGCCCAGCTGTCCGTAACGATCTGCACGTGCGGCCCGCCGTAGGTGTACACCAGCACCGGATACTTTTTTTGCGGATCAAAATCCGGCGGCTTGATCATCATGGCGTTCAGCTGCATGCCGTCATGGGTGCGCACGGAAAGGAATTCCACCGGCGCGAGATGGTAAGTCGCCAGTTCTTCCACTTTATTTTCGCGAATCACGGCGACGCGCGCACCGTCCGCTTTGCAAAGATCTTGGCGTGGCGGCGTCATCGTGTGGGAGTAGGTGTCGATAAATTTATCCGCGCCGGCATTCATCTGCGGATGGTGTGTGCCATCTTCTTTGGTAATGCGCGTGAATCCCGCGCCATCGAGTCCTACGCGGTACAGCTGACGCTCTATCGGTGATTTTTCGGTGGCGGAGAAATACAGGACACCTTTGCTTTCGTCCACACCTTCGAGACCGGTCTCTTCCCACTCGCCCTTGGTCAATTGCGCCAGTTCTTTTCCTGTTAGGTCGTACAGATAAAAATGGCGGTAACCGGAGCGCTCGCTGGACCACAGAAAACGTTTGCCGTCTTTCAGGAAATATAAATCGTTGTTGAGGTTGATCCAATACAGATCTTTTTCGTGCAACAGCACGTGCGAATTTCCAGACGCGCCTTCCACGACCAGCAAATCGAGTTCCGTTTGCGCGCGGTTCAGCCGCTGAATGGCCAGGTGCTTCGCGTCGCGTAGCCAGTTCACGCGCGGCAGATAAATGTCGTTATCCGTGCCGGTATCCATAAGCTGCGGCGCTGCGCCGTTCAGGTTGGCCACGTATACGTGCACTGTGGGATTGCTTCCGCCGGCGATCGGGTAGCGCTCCTGGTCCGCTTCGCCGCTGTACGACGCAAAATCCACTAGCGGATATTCGTTAACCTTGCTCTCATCCATTTCCAGGTAGGCAATCGCGGAAGAATCTGGCGCCCACCAGTACGCCGTGGAAATTTCCAGCTCCTCCGGATACACCCAGTCCAGTTCCCCTTTGCGAAGTTCCTCGGAGCCGCCGACGGTGACGCTGCGTTCCTTGCCGCTGGCTATATCGACGATCCAAACATTGTGGTCGCGCACGAAGCTTACGCTGCGCCCGTCCGGCGAGATTTTTGCATCGGCCAATTCTTCCTTGCCGGAAGCCAGCGCGCGCGGCGTTTGCGTTTTCAGGTCGAACCACGTGAGCGATTGCGGAGATGCAAAGAGCAGTGCCGCGCCTCCGGGCGCCCATTGATACTGGCTGGGCGCGATGCGGCCGAGGCCCGTCGATTGGCTGGCCTTGGCTGGAACGGTGGGAAGAATTGTAAGCAATTTTTCCGCGGCCACCAGCAGGCGGCGTTGCCCCGTCGTGGCATCCATCACCCACAATTCTTTTTGCTCTTCTTTGCCGGAGCCACGCGATTCAAAAAAAGAGAGTTGCTTGCCGTCCGGAGACCACGCCAGCCCCTCTGCCGTATGACCGCTAAGAGACGGTTGCGAATAAATGCGGTCCACGGTCAATTGTCCATCGGCCGCAGCGGGTGCCGTCGGTCGTTCCCGTTTCTGAGCCCCAGCGTTCATCGCGCCCACGATGCAAATCAAAATGACGGACATCCATGCGATGGCGTATGGGACTTTAGAATTCGCAGAGCATTTCATGCCGCCAATATTGCGAAACGAACTCATCGACCCTCCAAAGAATTTTTGAACCCTGCAGAACATGTCCGCCCGTGACGGTTAGCCGGGCGGCCAGGCAAATTCGCGGCCGCCTAGCAGGTGCAAATGCAAATGAAAAACGGATTGCCCCGCGCCACTTCCGCTGTTAATTACCGTACGGTAGCCGTACAGCAGATTATGCTTTCGCGCCAGTTCGGCCGCCACCAATTGCAGCTTGCCGAGTACCGCTTGATCTTCCGCGGAAGCCTCGCTCAGCGATGAAAAATGTTTGCGCGGACAAATTAGTATGTGCGTCGGCGCCTGCGGCCCGATATCCTCGAAGGCGAAGACCTCTGCATCCTCGTACACTATTTGGGACGGAATTTTTTTGGCTGCAATTTTGCAAAACAGGCAATCGTCGGTCATGCATTACTCCTGCGGAAGCGTGCTGGGAATTTTTCCGGCATCGCTCTGCGGCGTCGCTGCGGACGGGCTTTCATCCAGCCGCAACACAAACGTTGCCAAACCCTCGCGCGTGTGCATTTGTTCCGCGGATTCGCGCGCCGCTTCTTCGCCGGCAATTCTTCCGGCGCGTACCCGGTAAAAAGGTCCGTCTGGCGTTTCAAAGGTTTGAATCACCACCGGTCCGTAGGCCGCGTTCAGCCGCTCGCGCAAACGTTCGGCGTTGCCGCGGTCGCGAAACGCGCCGACCTGTACGGTAAAAAATCCCGCGGTGATATCCACTCTGGAAGAAATGACTTCCAGGCGGACGGGGATTACTCCCGGGCCGATGGCCGCAATTTCCTGCGCGGCGGCGTAAGAAAGATCGAGGATGCGATTCTCCACGAACGGGCCGCGGTCGGTGATGCGCACCACTGCGGTTTTTCCGTTGTTGGTATTCGTCACGCGGACGATGGTGTCGAACGGCAGCGTGCGGTGCGCGGCCGTCATTTTGTTCATATCATAGACTTCGCCGTTCGACGAACGCCGGCCGTGGAACGGAGCTCCGTACCAGGAAGCGTTGCCTTCTTCGCTGTAGCCGATTGCAGCAGGCGGTGTGGGCGTCTTGCCGCGGCGCGGAGATTTTGCAAGCCGACTCGCGGTGGCCGTTTCCGGCACGCTCGTGGAGCGCTTTGCGGATTCCGTGGTGCTCTCGGGCGTTGGCGTAGGCGGTGTCGGTGGCTGGCTGGCCACGGGATGGCGCGACGCGCAGCCGAACGAAAACAAGACGCACAGCCCACCGAGTAAATATAAATTGGCGCGATTCCACCGGGGGCGGTGTGAATGAGCGCGAGTCAGGCCGCGCGTTTCGCGAAGTGTTGCCGTCGGGAGCATCGAGTAACGCGTGTCGGCCATTATTTTCTTGGATTCCAACAGAAATTGCCGCGATCGTTATTCGCGAAAAGCGGAAAACGGAGCTTGCTTACGCGGGAGGTTTTGGCGCGTTGGGATCGCGCGCGGCGTTGCGGGTTTCCAGCTTCGCGGCCAGCCCGTTCAATTTTTCGGAGACTTCGCGAAGAAAAATCGCACCTCGGCGCTCCGTTTCCGGGGCTACTTCCTCTTCAATGAAACGCCGCAAGCGCGAAAGCTCTTCATCCATACGGCGGCCAAACTCTTCAAACTTATCCATGAGTGTGCTCCCTGTGGGCATTCGTACCGTCAATTTGTCGCGGCATATTTTGCGATTCGAGATGCTGCTTTCGCTTTTGTCGCGTTCGCGCTGCCGAGAGCCGTCAACCTGCGAAACTCGCGCTTCGACGCTTAGCGCAAATCGCAAATTACGCCCGGAAAAACGTGTGAGCCGGAAGCATAGCGGCGACTTGGGTATTATAGGAACGCTGGTTGCGAGCCGCAAGGAGCAGAATGAACCTTCCCTATGAATGGCTAATGCGCGTGGACAAAATAAAAGATTCGTTGCGCGGGCTTTTTGGCAGCAAAGAACCGCCTCGGCCGAAAATGTGTCCGGCGTGCGGAACGCTGGTGGGCACCACGGCAACGCGTTGCCACGAATGCGGAACCAGCTTGAATTTTTCGCTGTCCGCCGCCGGGCGCGGCGTCTCCGGTTTTTTCGGCGGCGAAACCCCGGTCACATCCGTATTGCTCATCGTAAATATTCTCATGTTCGTCGTCAGCATCGCTTCCTCGATTCAGAGCGGTGAAGGCTTAAGCCTCACCGGGGGCGTTAGCTCGGAAGTACTCTTTCGCTTGGGAGCGCAATTCGAGCCTGTGATCACGGAAGGGCACCAGTGGTTTCGACTGCTGACTGCGTGCTTCCTGCATCTCTCGATCATCCACATTGGGTTCAATATGTGGGTTTTGTGGGATGTCGGTCGGGTGATAGAGCGCGTTTATGGTTCGGCGAGATACCTCTTCTTGTACACACTCACGGGGATAACGGGGAACATAGTAAGCGTCGTGTGGGATCACTATTCTGCCAGGCCTGCTTTATCCGCCGGCGCCAGTGGAGCGCTGATGGGTTTGATTGGATTGATGATCGCGATCACCACGCGACGCAGCGGTGCCGCCATTAAGGCCGAACGAACGCGCCTCATTTGGTGGGTCGTTATCATTTTCGCGATGGGCGCCTATCCCGGCGTCCATGTCAACAATTCGGCGCACTTTGGCGGACTGGCGTCCGGATTTTTGCTCGGAAGGTTATTTGCCGATCGCGAGCCAACCGCAGGAAGCGAAATGAAGCGAGCGTACGCGCTTGGATGGCTCGCTGCGCTGATTATTATTGTCAGTTTCGTACTTATGCTCTTGCACGTTCGCGATGGCGGCGCTTAACGACAGCGAAGTTTCGCGCTTCGCGTCGATATAAATGCGCGGCACTTATTTTTCCGGGAGGCTGAGTTTGCGGGCGATGGAAAATGAATAATGAACGGCGGAGACCACTGTGAGCGTGGCCACGGTGTACATCAAAATATAATTGATGGTGGTCAGGTGCGCGCTGGGATACGCGGCGCCCAGCACCACCGCGAAAATCATGACGATCTGAAAAAACGTGGCGGCTTTGCCCAGAATGCTGGGCGGGAACGGGCGGTATCCGGAAATCAGCAGGATCACCACCGCCACCACCAGAATAATCACGTCGCGGCTCAACACAAAAATCATAAGCCACATGGCGATCTCGTGCTTGAACGCCAGAATTACGAACGACGAGGAAAGTAAAAGTTTGTCGGCGATGGGGTCGAGATACGCTCCGAGAGAAGAGCGCTGGTTCAAGCTGCGCGCCAGCAGTCCGTCGATGGCGTCGGAAAGTCCGGCGATCACCAAAATCACCAGCGCCCAACGATAATGCTCGTAGGAAATAGAAACGATAAACAGCGGCAAAAAGCCCAGCCGCAGCAGCGTGATTTGGTTGGGTACCGTCCAGACGCGGCCTTGCATTGTGCTTCAGGATAACGCATTTCGCCGGGCAAAAGTTCCCGCAAAAACGTTGGCAAAATTCCGGCGAAATCGCCTCAGGCGAAATGCGCGAGATATTCGCGCAGCGAGCGGCCGGACTTGCGCTCGAAAATTTCCGCCATGGAAGGGATGGCTCCGGATGGTTCATCGAGCGCAATGCGCTCCACGCGAGTCATCGGAAAAAATACCGTTGGCAAACCGGTGCGTTCGTTTTCTGGAGCGTTGATTTCGCGCACAAAGTGATCGAAAGAGTTGAGATCCACTCCGCGAATTGTGGTCCCCGCGGGATTCAGCGACAACAGTTCGCCCCAGAATTTTTCCTTGGGACTGTGGAGACTTACGACAACGATGGAATGGATGTCCATGGCAATCCTGTGCTCCGCTCCAGCTTATCGCGTGCCGCGAGATTTTGGTCGCGGAGAAATCGCCGGGCGATTAACTCTTTCGCGCTTCCTGACCTGGCCCGCGCACGCGAAGGCCTGCTGCAGCCACCAGAGCGCGTCGCGGAGGTCATCTTCGCGCGTGAGTTCAAAGGTAAACCAGCCGCGGCCTTCGACACGCGTGGTGGTGTCCAGGCGCGCATCTGCTTGCGCGCGGTGCAGCAATTCGTCCGGCATCGGGGTGAACTTGAGGATGAGTAGCCGGCCGTTGTCAAAGCTGCGCGTTCGCGGCAAAATGGCGAAGAGCGCATTTCCGCGATAATAAGAGAGAAAGCCAAACATGTGTTTGGCGCGAACTGCCGGCCAAGCGCCGATTTCCGACGCCAGCAGCGCGGACCAGCGCTGCACTTCTTCAGAAGTTCGCACCATCTTGCGGCGCCGCCGAGCTGTCGATTTTTTAGCTTTTGGCATGGCAGGCTTCCGCGATTCACGCGAGCATGGTGGCCGGGCCGGAGGGCGCAACGATTAGTTTCGGCTCTGTGAGCGATTGCACGGTTTCGACGGTGGTGTCTGGAGCAATTTCGCGGAGCAGCAAACCTTCGCGGGTGATTTCGATGACCGCTAATTCGGTGACGATGTAATCGACGACTTCGACGCCGGTGAGCGGAAGGTTGCAGCGCTTGAGAATTTTTGGTTTATTTTCGCGCGTGGCGTGTTCCATGGCGACGAAGACGCGCTTGGCTCCCGCAACGAGATCCATGGCGCCGCCCATGCCCTTTAGCATTTTTCCGGGGATGGCCCAATTGGCAAGCGTGCCTTTCTCGTCGACTTGCAACGCGCCAAGCACGGTGAGGTCGACGTGTCCGCCGCGGATCATGGCGAAGGAATCAGCGGACGAAAAAAAAGCGGTACCGGCAAGTTCGCTGACCGTTTCTTTCCCGGCGTTAATTAAATCCGCGTCGACTTCGGAGTCGAGCGGATACGGCCCCACGCCGAGCATGCCGTTTTCCGACTGCAGAATTACGTCCATGCCGTGCGGGACGTAGTTCGCGACCAGCGTGGGCATGCCGATGCCGAGATTGACGTAGAAGCCGTCGCGCAATTCCCGCGCAATGCGCCGCGCGATACGTTCGCGTTTTTGGTCGTCAGTTAGCGGCATTAGGTTTATCTCACGGTGCGGCGCTCGATGCGTTTTTCATAGTTGGCGCCTTGCAGGATGGCGTTGACGAAAATCCCTGGCGTGTGGACTTGGTCGGGATGGAGTTCGCCGAGTTCAACGATTTCTTCGACTTCGGCGATTACGTAATCGGCGGCGGTGGCCATCATGGGATTAAAATTTCTGGCGGTTTTGCGGTAAATCAAATTGCCCCAGCGATCGCCTTTCCAGGCTTTTACGAACGCGAAATCCCCGCGCAGGGCGCGCTCCATCACGTACATGCGGCCATCGAATTCGCGGGTTTCTTTGCCTTCGGCGACCAAGGTGCCAAAACCGGTGGGCGTATAGAAGGCGGGAATGCCGGCGCCGCCGGCGCGCAGACGTTCCGCGAAGGTGCCTTGCGGATTCAGTTCTAGTTCGAGTTCCTTGCTCATGACCAATTGCTCGAAGAGTTTATTTTCTCCAACGTAGGTGGAAATCATTTTCTCGACCTGGCGATTTTGCAGGAGCAAGCCGATGCCGAAATCGTCAACGCCGGCATTGTTGCTGGCAACGGTCAAGTTTTTCGTGCCTTTGCGGCGGACGGCGGCGATTAAATTTTCTGGAATGCCGCAGAGGCCGAAGCCGCCCATAAGAATGGTCGCGCCGTCGTGAAGTTTTTCAATGGCGAGGTCGGCGGAGGCAACGCGTTTGTCCATGGAAACTAGAACCTTTGTGATGCAAGCGCACGCGAAAATCGCGCACCGTGGAGCAAAATTTACGGCGCAACATTGGCCGCAACATCCGCCGCACCTGGGGCCGGATGAGTCTACCGCAAATGTTGGCGCGGGGGACACCGCAGCAACTGGCGCAAAATCCCTCCGCCGAGAGAACATGGATGCGGGATTCCTGGTTAACGGTAAACAGGGGGGAGTGGGTGTTTCGTGAAAGGTTGTGATTTTTGACGGTAGTTAAAGTCTATGCCACTGGTGGAAGCGGAGTAGGCAGGTGCAAGGCAGGTGCGAGTGCTGTTATAGCAACGAGAAAATGTCACCCTGATGGCCCGATGAAAATGTCACCCCTTTCCCGTTCACAGGCGGCGGAGCAAGCGGAAATAACCGTAAGCATCTTCGGTAAGAAAGAACTCGGCGACGGGTACTTTGCGGGTGGCGTCATCCAAAAAGCCGAGCAGCGTCAGCTGCGGGCCGCGATCTT
>Ga0182024_10018866_pt1 | contig 12787 bp, 10 predicted proteins | sample P32metaG_FD_120480 | JGI IMG/M metagenome (GOLD analysis project Ga0182024, IMG submission 120480) | Permafrost microbial communities from Stordalen Mire, Sweden - P3-2 metaG (Illumina Assembly) | ecosystem: Environmental > Terrestrial > Soil > Wetlands > Permafrost | place: Sweden: Stordalen... | reverse complement strand
TGGCCGCCGGACCGAGGTTGCTGGTGAAGGTAGCCGCGAAGACGGCATCCCCATATACGCTCGCTGTGTCCGGTTGCACCCAGGGAATGGTCAGATTCGGCCCAGAGGCCCCTCCGGAATCGGTGAAAACGAAGTTACCCCCGGTGTACGAAGCATTGATTCCGGTTATGGCAAACTGGGCGGTGGCCGCACCGCCGCTGTTGGAAGTGGCTATCAGAAAGAAGACGTAGGTATTGCCGGGAGTCAGAAAGACATTCGTAATAGGAAAATCGTATGTGGCGAGGCCCACCGTACTGGAATCGACAGTGGCCGGCGCGCTCTGGAACAACACCGGACCCGTCGCTTCCGATCCATCCCAGGCCATCAGGGAACCCGTTAATGTCAGTCCCTGCCCAAAGTTATAGCCCACCCTGAAGTTGATATCGGTGATCGATGGATAGCCGGAAGGAACAGTGAATGTCTGCCCATAGGTATCGTGGGCAACTCCGTTCGGCAGGCCGAATGAGTATGCCGCGCTGGAGCCATCCCAGGCAGAGACGGTACTGATAATAGTCGTCTGTCCCAGGACGGGAAGGGCCAGGGAGAAAAGAAGCAGAGTGGACCATGGGCGCAACCAACCCCGGGTTGGCCGGCTTCCAGCGCGCTTGAACCATGTTGTCCTCATGCTTTTCACCTTGCCGATCATCCGGGAACCCGCTGTCAGATCCGTCGATGCTTTGGGTGTGATACCGTGCGCCCGCCGGTCGCAAGCGGGGCCGCTCCAGCCCCGTCTTGCGTAATCTCTCGTTCCAGAGGGCCTTGTTCAGGGTCAGGCCCTCTCGCCTATTGCAGCAATTGCTCCGGACCGGTGCTGAAGGAGCGATTCGGCGGAATGATATAGCCGGGGAAGTAACTAATGGTTCCGTTTGGGTTGGCAAGCAGGACTTGTGCGTGCGCGTACGGAAAGTTGCAGGTCAGAAACAGGTATGATCTTACTGAGCTGTTCGTCAGTGCAGAGCCGGTTGCTCCATCTATAGTCTGCGAGCTGATTAAAGACGTCCCCCCCGGCGCAATCGTTCCCAGCGATCCCGGCCCGTAGTGGGTCCCGTTTGAGTAAACATCGGCGTTGCAGGAACCGCTCGTAGCCGTGGTTAGGTAGGGATCCATGCTTGTATTGACCACATAGAGAAAACTGACATACCCACCACTGGTGGTCGAGAAATACGGGATCAGGATTCTGGTCGAGGTCGTGCTCTGGGCGGAGACCCGCTTGGTCAAGAAGTGTTGATACAGCGCAAATGTCAACAAAGCGCATAGCAGGCAGACAAATGCATTTCTCCAAACAAATACCTTTTTCATGGCTCAATCTCCTGGAAAAGCAAGTAACGATCGGGTCGCGGTACAGTCGGATCACCGGACCCGCGAAGATTCTCAATGCAGACAGTCTTCATACAACTCCTCTACGCGCAGCCACCGCGGTGGGAATGGCGTTGATTTGGGTCACTCTGGGCCGAAGGTGACAGGTAGATGCGAAATTTTACGACGGGAGCGCAGCAATAGCAATAGCAATTTATTTCCGAAAACTGCTTCGGGAGCAGGGGGCAGTTTGAGTTTCCTTCTGCTTTTTCTTCTGCTTTTTGCTTTTGTTGTTGCCGTCAACCCCGTTTCCCGGGAAGTTCGGGTCGCGAGGTCAAATGCCTCGGGATGGTTGAAGGCTACAACCAAAGCCTTTTCCGAAGTTTAGGCTGGCGAAGCTCCGCTATACTGGCACGGTGCGACGTCTTCTCAGCATCACGTTACTTCTCCTCTTCAGCCTCCCGCTGATCTCGCCCGTGCTTGGCCTCGCGGCCAGTTCCGAGGCGAATCTGCCGGCCTGCTGCAGGCGGAACGGCGCGCATCATTGCATGAGGTTGATGCGATCGACAGGATCATCAGGCCCCGGAGTCAATGTCTCTGCCACACCCCTGAAGTGCCCCGCTTACCCGGCGGTGGTCACTCCAGTCCGGCACGGTAACCTGTCGTTTCAGACGGCATCGCTGATCTTTGCAGAGGGAATAAGCCATCCCGCCGTCAAAACGCAGACCCAAGCCCGCGCCCTCGTGGCTCTCGACCGTTCCCGCCAGAAGCGCGGTCCTCCTACAGAACTTCTCTAGAAACTGGGCCGGCACCTGATCCGCATCTCGCCCCCCGAGCGAAGCTCCATGTGCTGTTGTCCTCCCCTACCCGAAGTTCCAGCTTGTCAGCTCTCTGACCAGGCGTCTTATGCGCAAACTCGCTTTTTCTTATCTCCTGTTGCTTCTTCTATCCAGCCCAGCGGCACATGCCGCCATCTTCGGCCAGGTGCACGGAGTCGTGCACGATACCCAGCACAGGCCCATCGCCGGCGCACATGTCGAACTCCGCGCCGCCAACTCCACTTTCTCGAAAACCACGCTTACCGGCCAGGACGGCTCCTTTTCTATCCCTTCCATTCCATTGGGTGACTATGTCGTCATCGTCTCGCAATCCGGCTTCGCAACCAATCGACAGGCTGTCACTCTGGCCTCAGACACCTCACCCATCCTGCACTTCGAGATGCAACTCGGCACCGTGCAGCAGTCTGTCACGGTAACCAGCTCTGCGGAGATCGCCAACGTCGATACCGTCACTCCCACCGCGCTCATTGACCGCAACGACATCGTGCATACCCCCGGCGCAGACCGCACCAACAGCATGGCCATGATCACCGACTACGTTCCCGGCGCCTATATGACCCACGACATGCTGCACATGCGCGGCGGCCATCAGGTCAGCTGGCTCCTCGATGGTGTCCAAATCCCCAACACCAACATCGCCGGCAATCTCGGCGCGCAGATCGACCCTAAGGACATCGACTACATCGAGGTCCAGCGCGGCAGCTATACCTCCGACCTTGGCGACCGCACCTACGGCGTCTTCAATGTCGTTCCCCGCACCGGCTTCGAGCGTAATCGCGAGGCCGAACTTGTCCTCTCGGGCGGCAGCTTCCTTCAGACCAACGATCAGATCAACTTCGGCGACCACTCCGAAAAATTCGCCTACTATGCCAGCCTCAACGGCAACCGCAGCGACTATGGGCTCGCCCCACCAATTGGTCAGGTCTTCCACGACGCCAGCAACGGCTACGGCGGCTTTGCTTCGCTCATCTACAACCGCACCTCGAAGGACCAGTTCCGTCTGGTTACGCAACTCCGCAACGACTATTTTCAGATTCCCTACGACCCCGATCCCACTAGCTTCGAGAACCAGCAGTACGACTCCAGCGGTCTGCGCGACGGCCAGCACGAACTCGACGGTATAACCGCCCTTTCATGGCTGCATACCTTCAACCCGTCCACCGTGCTTCAGGTCTCGCCGTTCTACCACTACAACCAGGCCGACTATGCATCCAACCCGAACGACCTCCCGGTAGCGACGACCTCTGACCGCGCCTCAACCTACGGCGGCGCGCAGGCCTCCATCACCACGCAGATCGCACACAACACCCTTGAGGCCGGCTTCTACTCCTTCGGCCAACAGGACAACTACCTCTTCGGAGCCATCTTCAATGATGGCAGCGGCTCCCCAAACTTCTCAAAGCCTGATGCAGCATCCGGCGGCGTGGTCGAAGAGTTTATCTCCGACAACTACAAAGCCGCCTCCTGGCTCACTCTCATCGCCGGTCTGCGCCAGACTCACTTCCAGGGACAGTTCATTGAGAATGAGACCGATCCTCGCTTTGGCGCCGCCATCCGCATCCCCAAACTCAACTGGGTCTTCCGTGGCTTCTACGGCCGCTTCTATCAGCCTCCACCGTTGCTCACCGCCTCCGGTCCGGTCGTGCAGTTTGCCCAGGCCAACAACACCGACTTCCTGCCGCTCCACGGCGAACGCGACGAAGAGCACCAGTTCGGCCTCCAGATCCCCTTCCGCGGCTGGCTGCTCGACGCCGACACCTTCAAGAACCGCGTCAACAACTTTCTCGACCATTCCAACATCGGTGACTCCAGCATCTACTTCCCGGTTACCGTCGACGGTGCACTGATCCGCGCCTGGGAGCTCACCCTGCGTTCGCCTCGTCTCTGGAACTTCGGACAGGCTCACCTCGCCTACTCCAACCAGATCGCCGAGCAGCGTGGCGCCATCACCGGCGGCCTTGTCTGCGCTCCCGTCAGCTCCCCGCAATGCGATGTTGATCCTGGTTATAGACCCGTCGATCACGACCAGCGCAATACTCTCAACGTAGGCTTCAATGCCTCACTCCGCTGGCACACCACCGCCTCCGCCAACGTCTACTACGGCTCCGGCTTCACCAACGGCGACCCCGACCCCACGACGCCCTACCCTAACCCCTACCTCCCGGATCACACCACCTTCGATCTCTCCGCAGGTAAGAGCTTCGGCAAAAAAATCGACGCATCGGTCACCGCAACCAACGTAGCCAACCGCCGCGTCTTGCTCGATAACAGCCTCACCTTCGGCGGCTTCCACTACAACGACCCACGAGAAATCTACGGCGAGGTCCGCTACCGCTTCAAGTACTGACCACTCACCAAAGCGCAAGCCGGCACAATTCTTTTTGGGTGTGCCGGTCTTGCATCCACCATGCTGCTCGAACTTTGATCGTTGCTATGCTTCACGCACCTGCCTCTGTGAAAGTCAGCATTCCAGCAGGCTCATCACTTCGCCGGCACAGCCCATCAACCATCATGGCCGGTTTGTAGCGGATCATTTTGCTATCAACTGTGGACCTTATGGACCGCCTGGAAAGTCAGCTTGTCGGTAACTTCGGGTAATTTGAATCAAACTGACCCGATACCGAAAAACAAGCTGAATCAGTCCTGAAATTGCATCTGCTAAAATCATTTCAATGCCCCCTCCGCGAAAGCGATTCCTCGGGGTGTGCTGGTTTTCGCTCAGGATAGAGGGCAGTCCATGCTGCTGGATGGTTTCCCTGATTGTGATTGGGAGAGCCTCTGCGCATGTACAGGCTGACGAAGACCGGTCCGGGCAGGTGAAGGACAGGCCCGGTCTCGATGCCGGGAGCAGAGACAAACCGGCAGTTTTGCCGGAGGAGGAAGACGAACACGATGAGTCAGACCTTCGCTATTGGTATTGGCGGCGCAGCCGGCCAGGGTGTCGCCACGCCGGGTGACATTTTAGCCAAAATATTCAGCCGCCGCGGGTTACATCTGAACGCCTACAACGCCTATCAGTCGATCATTCGCGGTGGGCACACGTTTCTTACCATCCGCACCGGCACCGAGAGGGTCAACAGCATGGGGGACACCCTTGAGCTGCTGATCCCGCTGAACCAGGACACCATGGACCGCCATCTCCGGCTGCTGACTGCGGGCGGGGCCTGCATCTACAACGCAGATTCGATCAAGCCGGGTGAGGCGGCGAAGGGCGTGCAGATGTGCCCGCTGCCGGTCTCCACGCTGGCAGACATCACCAAGAACAAGGTGGCGCAGAATACGCTGGCGATGGGCGCGGCGCTGAGCATGATGGGCGTCGGCTTCCAGTCGCTGGAAGACGTGCTGCGCGAGCAGTTCCGCAAAAAGCCCGAGGCCGTGACCACGGAAAATATCAGCATCGCGCGCGCCGGATATGAGTACGCCAACAAGAACTTCAAGCCGTTTGATGCGCCCTTGCCCATGACCGACAAGCGCTATGCCGTGCTCAGCGGCAACGCCGCCATGGCGATGGGCGGTGCGGCCGGCGGCGTCAAGTTCTATTCCGCCTACCCCATGAGCCCTGCCACCGGCGTTCTCCACTGGTTTGCCGCAAACGGCCGCAAGGCGGGCATCATGGTCCGGCAGGTGGAGGACGAGATCAGCGTCATCACCATGGCGATCGGCGCGGCCCATGCCGGGGTCCGCTCCATGTGCGCCACCTCCGGCGGCGGCTTTGCGCTGATGAGCGAAGGCCTGGGCCTCTCCGCGATGATGGAGACTCCCGTGGTGGTCATCGACTGTATGCGCGCGGGCCCCTCCACCGGCGTGCCCACCAAGACCGAGCAGGGCGACCTGTGGCAGATGCTCGGAGCAGCCTTCGGCGACTATCCCCGGGTGATTGCCGCTCCGCTCGACATCGGCGACTGCTTTACGCTGATGCCGGAGATCCTCAATATCGCGGACCGCTTCCAGTGCCCCGGCATTGTGCTGTGCGATCTGCTGCTGGCGGAGGGACGTCTCAGCGTCGAGGCCGAGGACCTCAGCTTTACTCCGGAGATCGACCGTGGAGAACTGATTACGGCTACCAACGGCGCGAACGACAAGCCATACCTGCGTTACAAGATCACCGAGAGCGGGGTATCGCCGCGCGCCCTTCCCGGCATTCCGGGCTACATTCACACCGCCTCCAGCGACGAGCACGATGAAAACGGCGTGCTCATCAGCGATGAGTACACCAACCACGCCAAACGCCGCGCCATGATGGAAAAGCGCATGCGCAAGCAGGCCGGCATCGACGCTGCCGTTCCCCCGCCAGCGCTGATCGGCCCGAAGAACGCCGATGTGACACTGATCGGCTGGGGATCGACCGACGGCGTGATCAAAGAAGCCATCGAGCAGCTCGCCGCCAAGGGCATCACCGCGAACCAGCTGCAGATTCGCTGGCTTGTCCCGCTGCACGGTGACGCGATTGTGAAAGAGCTGAAGGGCGCCAAGAAGACCATCATTGTGGAGAACAACTACAGCGGCCAGTTCGCCCGCTATCTCCGCAGCGAAACCAGCTTTGTCGCCGATGGGCACATTCGCAAGTATGATGGCGAACCCTTTATGCCCCACCACATTACCGAGGCAGTGCAGCAGCAGTTGGCCGGCAAGACCGCACTTTCAGTCCCAACGCACGAGATCATGGTTTAGGAGAAAACATGGCGACGGATGTAATTACTCCCCCGCAGTTGACATTAGCCAACCTGAAGGGCAAGGTCGATCCCGACTGGTGCCCAGGATGCGGCGATTTCGGTGTGCTTGCGGCAGTGCAGAAGGCGCTCGTCGAACTGCAGATACCGCAGCACGAGATCGCGGTGGTCAGCGGCATCGGCTGCTCGTCGAACTTCCCCGGCTTCATTAACACCTACGGTATGCACACGCTGCATGGGCGCTCGCTGCCCGTGGCCACCGGCCTGAAGATGGCGAACCACGATCTGACGGTGCTGGTCACCGGTGGCGATGGCGACGGCCTCGGCATCGGCTGCAATCACCTGATCCACACCATCCGCCGCAATGTCGATCTGACTTACATCATCATGGACAATCAGATCTACGGCCTGACCACGGGCCAGACCTCGCCCACCAGCCGTCTCGGCATGAAGACCAAGAGCATGCCCTTCGGCAGCATCGAGTCGCCCCTGAACCCCATCGCGCTGGCCCTGGCCGCCGGAGCGACTTTTGTGGCGCGCGGCTTCACCGGCGACCAGAAGCACCTCACCGAGCTCATCAAACAGGGCATCCAGCACAAGGGATTTTCCTTCCTCGATATCTTCAGCCCCTGCGTCACCTACAATCACGACAACACCTTCCAGTGGTTCCGTTCCAAGGTGAAGAAGCTGGAGGACGACCCCGCATGGACCGGCGAGGACTGGATGGGCGCGATGGAGAAGTCGCTCATCTGGGGCGAGGAAATCTATATCGGGAAGTTCTTCGAGCGCACCGACCTGCTCTCTCTGGACGCCGCCGATCCCGTGCTGAACGCAGGCCCGCTGGTGAACCACAGCCTGCATATTGCGCCGGACGTGGCCAAAGACTTCGTCGAAGAGAATATGTAACCGGTGCAGGCGACTCGCGAGGCGAAATAACAGCCCGGAGGCTACGATCGCGCAGAGGGTCAGGGATGGGGGATGGGGTCATAGCCCTTGCCGGCGATCAGGATCTCCGTCGGGCGCTGTCAGGGGCGAACCAAAACTCGATATAGCATCTCCGCTCCGATGTGCGCTTGGACAGGTTGTGGCAATCGCCGAAGGATTTGGGTTGTAGCCGATGGTTCGAGATTTTGTTTCACAGGCAGGCGTCGCGCCGAAGAGTGGGTACTGCGTCCGCGGGTATCGGAAGGCGACTGTCTTCGACCATCGAACGGATGGCGTCGATGACGAGGTCGGGCTCGTCGAGATGGATCCAATGGCCGCTCTTCGCAGCAATGACCTGCCGTGTGTGTAGGCCGATGCGACGCAGCGCTTCCATGGAGAGTGGTTCGCTCCTGCCCGGGGTGAGCAGCAGTACCGGGGTGTCATCGATCGGGGCGGCGTGGTGCATCTCGCGGACGCTGGCGGGCACGGCTTGAAGATGCGCCACAAGGCCGCGATAGAAATATGGGCTCGACCAGTGCGCGGCGACGACCGGCCAGACTTTGCGAGGCATCTTGCCGACCTCGCAGGTGATGCGGTCAAGCACGTGCAGGCCGCCAGCGCCTCCTGCCCGGCTCGCGGCGCCAGAGATTCTGCCGGAGCGGCAGAGCATGGAGGTCGCGACCAGCCGCGCAACCCCGAAGCGTGCGAGGGTGGCGCCGATCGCGCTGAGCCGGATTCCTCGATCCAGGTGCGCACGCCGCTCTTCGTTGACGGGTGGCCACTCCTCTGAACGCATGGCATCGACCAACACGACCCCGGCAACTTCGTCGGGGTAGTCGGCGGCATAGCGGCGAACGACCAGGCCGCCGAAGGAGTGGCCGACAAGGAGGTAAGGCGGCTCGATGCCTGCCTGGCGCAGCATGACGCGCAGCTCGCGAGCGATGTTGGATGGGATGCGCTCCGAGCCGCAGGCGCTGCTCCAGCCGAGGCCGCCGCGGTCGTAGACGACGGCGCGGGCAAAGCCGGAGACAGCCTCCTGCACGGGCAACCAGTTCTGACTGGTGGCGGCGATGCCCGACTCGAAGATGACTGTGGGACCGTCGCTTCCCTTTTGACTGAGGTAGAGGCGTCTTCCGCCGCCGATGTCGATCAGCCGCCCCCAGGGGAGGAACCTGCGGCGATCGCGGAGTGCGCCCAGCCATTGGTAGACCACTCCTGCGACCAGCAGCATGGGGAGCAGTATTGGGAGCCAGAGCAGATGACGCATCAGTTCTCCTCGGGCGTGGAAGGCAAATTGAGATCAAAGTCCTTGCGTCCGAGCTTGGCCTTCGCGGAGCCACGGTCGATGATGAGCAGCGATGAGCCAGGCCTGTCCGGGGCCTTGACTTCAATCTGCGTCGCCGACCAGACGCCGCTGGATTGGCGCAGGCCATAGTAGATGTACTCCTTCAGCACGCCGGAGGAACGCTCCTTTTTCGATATGTGGACAGGATAATTCGTCTGCTGATCGATGTAGGTGATCACAGAGGCGTAGTGGGTTCTGTCGTCGGGGCCGGGCGTGCTCTGGATGACGAAGCAGTCGCGAGCGCCGTACTTCACCGGCTGGAGGAGCACCTGATTCTGCCAGAAGAACTGGCCTTCGGCGAGGTCCTCGTAGGAAAAGCCGGTTCCGAGCAGGCCATCGGTCCAACGTTCAAACGGCAGCACGCCGACGATCTGGGCGCCGGGGTGCGCTGGGTCGGGATGCGCGACCTGGATCGTGGTGCGTCCGTCGAGGTCCATGTGGAGGAGGAGGCGGACGCGAGCGGAGGCAGGCGAGGTAATCTCACAGAGCAGGCGCAGGCCATCGGCAAACCAGTGGGCTTTGAGGGCGAACTTGTAACTCTTACGGTTGCCATTGGCATCGACCTGAACCAGATGGCCCGTGGCTCGCTCGTCCATGGCCTGAATGCGCTGACGCGTGGACGCGATGACGGTGGGGATTGCGGGGACAGCCATCATGGGAGCTAGCAGGAGGAGTGAGCCGATGGCGGCGCAAAGCGGCTTCCTCATGCGATACGCCCATCGCGCATGCGGATATGCCGGGGAGCGGCGTTCGCAATTTCGTCCTCGTGGGTGACGATAATGAGCGTCATGCCGCGCTTTGCCTGAATATCGATCAGGATGTCCATGATCTTTGCCGAGTTGGCGCTGTCGAGGTTGCCGGTCGGCTCGTCGGCAAGCAGTATCTCGGGGTCGTTCGCCAGACTGCGTGCAATCGCGACACGCTGGCGCTCGCCGACGGAGAGCTGGCTGGGATATTGACGGAGCCGGTGTTCGAGCCCCATCTCGCAGAGCAGGGCTTCAGCCTTCTGCTCCCGGTCGCGCGGTGGCGCGCTGCTGCCCAGCCAGGGCACCTGAACGTTTTCGATGGCACGCAGCGCAGGCAGAAGGTGAAAGGCCTGAAAGACGAAGCCGACGCTGCGGGAGCGGTAGGTATCGAGGTCAATGGCGTCACCGAGGCTGGCGCCGTGGAAAAGAACTTCTCCGGAGGTGGGGCGATCGAGGCCGCCCAGCAATTGCAGCAGCGTGGATTTGCCACTGCCGCTGGGGCCGCTGATGGCGATGAAATCGCCGGCCTCTACGGTGAGGTCGACGCCGGCGAGGGCCCGGATGCGGCCATCCTCATAACTCTTGTGGACCTGCCGTACTTCGAGCAGAGGGTCACTCATGCCGCAACGCCTCCACGGGCGAGAGGCGCGCCCCCCGCCACGCCGGAAGAATGCCTGCCGCGATGCCGACCAGCACGGCAATGCCGAGCGCATCTGCCAGAGTAGACCAGGGGAGCGAGGCGGAGACGATGCTGGCCGTCTTTGGAAGGGATGCCAATAGGCGCAAGGCTGCCCAGCCGATGGCGACGCCGAGGATGCCGCCGGTGAGGCCAAGCCCGGCGGCCTCGATGAGGATGAGGCCCATGATGCGGGGGCGGCGCCAGCCCAGGGCGCGCAGAACGCCGATCTCCTTGGTGCGCTCGAAGACCGACATCGCCATCGTGTTGGCAATGCCAAGCGCAGCCACCAGCAGAGCGATGGCCGAGGTTCCCCAGGCCGCTGCGTGCGCCAGCACGACCAGCTGGTTGTTGCTGGCGAACTCTGCCGCGGGGACGGCGCGGAGGTCGGGCAACGCCGCTTCAATGGCGGCCTGGGCAAGGCGAAGATGCTCGTCGTGTGACTGCCCGGGAAGAGCGGGGCGCAGGCGGACATGGAAGGCGGTGACCTTGCCCTCCATACTGGCGAGCTTCTGCATCTGGCCGATGGGCATGATGATGGCGCCGGCTGCGAACGCAGAGCCCCCGCGATAGATCCCGGCGACCGTGAAGGGGGTGCCTTGAATCTCCAGGGTGTCGCCGGCCTTCTTGCCGAGATTGTCTGCGAGCAGCTCGCCGAGCATGACCTCGGGCGCCTCGCCCTGGAAGCGGCGGCCCTGCACGAGGGTGAGCGGGGCGAACTCGAAGGAGTCGTCGCGCCAGCCGAAGACCAGGGCGTTGATTTCGGGTGTGACATCCATCATGTTCAGGATTATCGGGGAGGCTTCTGCAACTTCAGGCAGGGCGCGGAGAATCGCTCCGCTGCGCTCGTCCACGGTGGTGTTCATGAAGGTCTTCTGGACAACGGCGAGGTCCGTGCCGGAGGATTCGTAGGCCTTCAACCACTCCTGCTCGAAGGAGCGCGAGAAGCCCACCAGCGCAACGAATGCGCCGATCCCCATCCCGATACCGCAGAGCGTCAGGCATGTCCTGAGCCGCCTGCGCCAGATGTTCTTCCATGCAAAGTCCGCAAGCGTAAGGGTCACAATCCTGCCTAACCTGGGCTGCTTCTTTCGAGGAGGGAGCCGAGAGCCCAGAGTATCCGGGGGCTGGCGCTTTTGTCCACAGAAGATTCCGTGAGGAGCCCCTGGGCCCTTAGCTCCATTTGGCTCCAGCGAGTTGCCAGACTCCGGATTGACGACTGTAACATGATAGGTTACACTCCTTGTTGTGATTCAGTCCTTCAGGCACAAGGGTATTGAGAGATTCTTCCTCACCGGCTCAAAGGCGGGCATACAACCGAAACATGCGGCCCGGCTCCGCATCCTGCTGACCACGCTGAACCTGGCGTCCACGCCGCATGATATGAACCGGGAAGGCTGGGGATGGCATCCGCTGAAAGGCGACCTGAAGGGAAGCTGGGCGGTTACGGTCAATGGCAATTGGCGGTTGACCTTCTCGTTCGATGGCGAGGACGCGGTTCTCGTTGATTATCAGGATTACCACTAGGAGATGGGAACATGATGATGCACAATCCAGCCAGTCCGGGAGTTCTGCTCCGGGAGTTCATGGGTGACCGCAGCGTGACCGCGCTTGCAAACCATATCGGCGTTGCGCGGGCTACGCTGTCGCGCATCCTGAATGGGCGCAATGCTGTAACGGTAGACCTCAGCATCCGGCTCGGAGAGGCGCTTGCACTCTCCCCGGACTTCTTCGCAAAGGCGCAGCTACAGTACGATCTCTGGCTCGAATCGCAGAAGCAGCGTCGCAGAATCAAACCGCTGGCTGCGGCCTACAGCTAAGTGAAGCCGCCTTTCCCAGCAGTCGAATAGGGTTCCCATCATTGAGTGCCCACTGCGTCCCACGTTCCTGTACGCGTGATGCGGACGCCGCCTGTGGGCAGTGACCGCGTCGAGAACCGCAGCATCCGTCCTGCAGCAGTCCCATACACCCCGCCCCGCAGCCGGTTCCTTGATGCGTCATCGCTGGGATACTCCGGCAGGTCGAGATAGCCGCCCATCCGTAACTGGGCAATCTTCTCGGCCAGCGGCGGCCACTTCCCGCCAAAGCTCTTCCACCGCCTCAGCAGCACATGCTCATTCGCATAGCACAGCGGGTTGCCACAGGTCACATCCACAGTGGTGCCAAACGGCTTTTTTCTTCGAGCGATGCGCGGTTGTTTGAACCGCATGGACCGCGCCATACTCTGCGTTGGCGCCAGGGTGCAGCCATCC
>Ga0182024_10018865_pt1 | contig 12787 bp, 12 predicted proteins | sample P32metaG_FD_120480 | JGI IMG/M metagenome (GOLD analysis project Ga0182024, IMG submission 120480) | Permafrost microbial communities from Stordalen Mire, Sweden - P3-2 metaG (Illumina Assembly) | ecosystem: Environmental > Terrestrial > Soil > Wetlands > Permafrost | place: Sweden: Stordalen... | reverse complement strand
TTGCCGCCCGCAAACACGCTGTAGCGCATCGCGCGATGAATGGAAATCGGCAGCGCGTCTTCCGGCGGTAACAGCTCCTGCAGCGCCGCTTCCACCGTCGTCCGGTCCTTCTCGAAAAAATCGGGGATGGTCATAGGCTCAATGCAGATGTCTGGAAAGCAAATCGCTTTGCAAAACTCAGCCGGCGGATGTTAATTATTTTCGTCTCCCGGATCGAATGGTTCCGTCACAATCTTGCCATCCGCCTTCTTCAGCAGGATTTCTACGCGGCCTTCCGCCTCCTCCAGCTGCTTCTGGCATTCGCGCGAAAGCTTCACGCCCTCTTCGAAGAGCCTCATCGCTTCGTCCAGCGACAAATCCGCGCTCTCCAGGCGTTTCACCACTTCCTCGAGCCGCGTAAGCGATTTTTCAAAGTCACCTTTTTTCGGTGCTTCCACCGGCACGGCTGATTTATTCGGTGCTGGACTCATGCTGCCTCGTTCCGCGCTCTTTGCGAGCGCTGGAAATGTCCCACCACTCTAGCAGTCAAACGGATTCTATCGCGATGATTTTATTGCAGCAATGGCACACTGGCGCCCGCGGGCAACAGCATCAGCCGATGCGCGCGCACGCCATCCTCGGCGGCAATCGTATATGGCGCGGAAATTCCTTGCCCCGCAAACCATTCTGCGAACTGATCTCGATAGTAAGGGCTCGCGTACTGCCCCGATTCTCCCGTGGGAATCTCCATCAGCGACTGATCGAAATTCGAAAGGTCCGCGACGAAGCGCATCGCTGGCCCATGCCCCACGCCCATCGCCCGCACCGTATCAATCGTCCCGCCCTGCTCGTACGGCCCGATGCTAAGCAATCCGTGCAGCAACCCCGCCCGGCCCATCGGATGAACCATATCCAGCATGTGCAGCCGTCCCCAATTCCAGTCGGAGTCAGCCGCTTGGCCTGTTTGCTTCTGCAACGCAGCCACGGCATCATCCGCGCTCGCCATCAACAAGTCATCGTAATTTGCAAACCCGTTCGGCAACCACGCCCCCGGCCGCGCATGTAAAATATTTTCCAGGAATACTTTGTCGCGCCACCACACATCGTTGTAAACGCTCAGCGGCTCCCACAATTCGTACGTCGTAATCTCGTCGCCCAGATACGGCTGCAGCAAACGCACAAAAATTGCGCGCCGCGTGTATTCCATGAACGAAGTCTCGACCGAATCCGCCGTAGCGCGCGCGTCCCACCCAGCCAAGTTCGCAATCAATCGCTGCGCTCGCGCATCCGACGGCTGCTTGGTCTTTGCGGCCTGCAGCAGGGCACTGGCCAAGAAGCGGTTGGGGAGGCTGACAATATCGTTTTGAATCTCATTGCAGTCCGCAGCGCGCAGCCCCGTGCGCCCGGATAGCAATTCATAAATCCGCGCCGTTCGATAAGGCCCCGCCTGCCGATCGGACAAGTAATATGTGTACCCAGGTCCCACCGTCCGCGCATTCGCGGTGGCAATGATCCCATCCGGCGGATTCTCCACCCGCGGCAACTCCTCGAACGGAATGTAGCCCGTCCATTCGTACGCGTCCGTATCGCCGGGAACGGGCAGGGCGCCATCGCCGTTTGCGCGAATCGGAATCCGCGCCGGAATCGTGAACCCGATGTTGCCATCCTCATCCGCGTAAATCGTATTTTGTCCCGGCCCCGCAATGCGCCGCGTCGTCTCGATAAACGAATTCCAATCCTGCGCCTCGCCCAGCAACGGAAATCCAAAATCCAATCCGGCAGGCTCCAGCGCCGTCCAGCGCAACGCATAAGCCCGCCCGCGTTGCCCCGCCGCATCGCGATGCACAATCGGTCCGTGCCGCGTCACTACGACGTCCAGGTTCACATCCGGTTTCCCGCGCACGGAAATCACTTCGTGGCGCACCTCAGCCGTCAGCATCTTGCCGTTAGCGGAATACTCCAGCGGATTCGCATCAGAAAATTTCTCGATATAAAGATCCTCCACGTCCGCGTTGTTGTTCGTAAATCCCCACGCAATCCGCTCGTTGTGCCCGATGATCACCAGCGGCGCACCCGGCAGCGCAAATCCCTCCACATTCAGCCCCCGGCGCCGTCAGATGCACGATGTACCACAGCGCCGGCATCGAAAGCTGCAAATGCGTGTCGTTCGCGAGCAGCGGTTTGCCAGACGCCGTATGCGCGCCACTCACCACAAAATTGTTGCTGCCGATTATTTCCGAGGATTTCTCCTCGAACTGCGCCAGAAAATTCCGCCCCGCATCCCACGCAAGCGAAGTGAACGACGGCGCGTGATCATCGTTGCCATCCGTACGAGCGTCCAATCGCGTTGATGACTGAAAGCCCACAGTAGCAGCCTGCGGCGGCACGGAAGCCCCCGCAGTCCAAATAAAATGGTCCAGCGGCGAATCGCTGACGAACAAATCCCGCGCGCGTTCCTCGCCCACCTTCTCCGTAATCCATCGCCGGTTCAGCTTCTCCTTCCAAGTGGAAGTCAGCGTCTTGTACATATACAAACTGATCAGATAAGTGTCCGCTGGCGTCCACGGCCGCGGTTTATAGCCCAGCACAACAAACTCGATCGGCAATTTCCCACCGCGCTCGGCAATGTTGTCGTTCACCCCGCGCGCATAGTCCTCCAGCAACCCGCGAATCTCCGGCGACGAATCCGCCACCGCGCGTTCCGCCGCCTGCCGCATGCCCAAAGTCCGATTTTCCCGATCGTACGTCAGTCCCACTTCTCCGAAAATTTCAGCCAAGTCCCCGCCCGCAGCGCGCCGCAGCAAATCCATCTGCCACAACCGGTCCTGAGCCATCACAAAACCCTGCGCCGTCACCACATCCTGCAGCGATTTCGCGCGAATCGAGGGCCGCCCCCACGCGTCGCGATCCACAATCACGCCGTCCTTCAATCCGCCAATCGCGACGCTTCCATCCAGCTTTGCCAGCGGCCTGCGCACCAGCCACCAGCTCAGCACCAACCCTGCCCCAATAACCAGCAGAAGCCCCGCAAACAAATTTCGAAAAATCCGCGATGCGCGTGTCATCCGTCTCGGCTCTTAGTCACTTGCTCCAACAGCGGCGGAGTGTAGCCCACACAATCACTCGCGTGCAATCCAGCGAACCGCCGATGCAGCCCCAACTCGTCCTCCGCGCCCCAGCTAAAAATCCCCCCCGCGCCCCAAAACGATGCAAAATCCCGCCATGCCTCACGAATTCACAGATTCTTACCTTACCGACGCGATCCGCCTGCTCCACTATTACAAGCACCTCGGCGAACGCGCCATCGCCCAAGCTCCCGACGAGGCGTTGGGTATCACCCTCGACGAAGAATCGAATTCCATCGCCATCATCGTCAAGCACCTCTACGGCAACATGCGCTCCCGCTGGACCGATTTCCTCACCGCCGACGGCGAAAAGCCCGACCGCAATCGCGACACTGAATTCGAATCGCCAGCCGCAACGCGCGACCAGCTCATTGCCCAATGGGAAGCCGGCTGGACATACCTCTTCGACGCCGTCGCCTCGCTCACCGACGCCGACCTCGGCCGCAAAGTCCTCATCCGCAACGAACCCCACTCCGTCATGCAAGCGATCAATCGCCAAGTAGCCCACTATTCCTATCACGTCGGCCAAATCGTATTCCTGGCCAAACATTTCACCTCCGATCATTGGACGACCCTCACAGTCCCGCGAGGCCGATCCGCAGCCGTAACCGCGAAAATCCGCGCCGCTCAACAGCCGAAGCAACCAACGAAGTAGTCGAGCGATCTCTCGACCAATTCCATGCCCAAGCGCTACGCAGCCAAACGGCGCATACTCACCTCTCGTCACTCATCACTTGTCACTTGTCACTTATCACTCAACACTCGCTCCCAATCACTCGTCACTCAACACTCGTCACTGCTTTTCCCCCGTTGCGCCGCGCCTCTTGCTAAAATCACTCGTGATGGTGCACCTGGCTGCCCCCTCATTTCATCCGCGCACCCCGCGGCCCAGCCGCCGCCGCGCACGCGCACGAACTGACGCATCACCCGCGAGCTTTCCGCAATGATCGCCCTGCAACTTTTTGCCGTTCTCGCTCTGGTCGGCATCAACGCCTTCTTCTCCGCCGCCGAATTTTCCCTAATCGCCGTCCGCCAATCGCGTGTCCGTCAGCTCGTCGAACAAGGCGACGCCCGCGCTCGAGTTGTCGAAGCTCTTCTCACCGATCTCACTCGCGTTGTCTCCGGCGTGCAAGTCGGCATCACTCTCGCCAGCCTTTCGCTCGGATATCTCGGTGAAATCACCCTCGCCGGAATTCTCAGCCCGCTGGTGCAAGCGATCCCGCGTCCCTGGGCCGCGATAATCGCGCACGGCGCCGCGCTGGCCATCGCCTTCGGCCTGCTCACTGTGCTGCAAGTCGTCCTCGGCGAACTCGTCCCCAAAAGCCTCAGCCTAGCGCGCGCCGAACGCGTGGCACTGCTCATCGCGCGCCCCTTTTCCTGGTTTCTAAACACTTTTCGCTGGGCCATTGACCTTCTCGACGGCTGGGCAGAAAAAATCGTCGGCGCGCTCGGCGTGGTTTCGCCTCACAGTCACACGCTAGTGCGTTCCACCGAAGAATTGCAGGTGATGATCCAGCAAGCGCGCGATCGCGGCCTGCTTCCCGCCGCCGAAGTAAAGTTCATTCAAGCAGCGATGGAGCTCGGCCAGATCCAGGCGCGCGAAGTCATGGTCCCTCGCCCGGACGTTCACGCGCTGCCCGCCTCCGCCAGCCTCGAAGACACCATGACCATGTTCGCCACCACTCAGCGCTCGCGCATTCCCGTGTACGAAGGAACGCTCGACCACATCCTCGGCTTCGTCCACATCAAGGACATGATCTGGATCTTGCTCGATCGCGCGCGCCGCGCCGAGGATCACCAGCCCCTCGCCGAATTCAATCTGCGCACCGTTCTGCGCGACGCGCTCATCGTTCCCGAAACCAAGCCCGTCAGCGAGCTGCTCCTCGAATTCCGCGCTCGCCGCACCGGCCTCGCCATGATCGTTGACGAATTCGGCAGCATCCTCGGCCTCGCCACGCTCGAAGACATCCTCGAGCAGATGGTCGGCGAAATTCACGATGAATTCGACGTCGTCGAGCGTCCGCTCACTCTTCCCGACGGCGGCATGATCTTCGACGCCGCCATCAAAATCCGCGAGCTCGCCGCGCGCTACAATATCGTGCTCCTCGAAGATCCCTCGTACGAAACGGTCGGCGGTTTCGTGCTGACGCGCCTCGGATTTATCCCTCGCGGCGGCGAAAGCTTCGAGGCGGATGGTTATCGCTTCACAGTGATGGAAATGGATCATCGACGCGTCTCGCGCCTGAAAATCAAGCCGCTGCCCCCCGCAATTGTCCTGTCGCCCGCGCCGGAATCTGCGCCGGAATCTGCAGAAGTCGCGCACGCCGAGCAGCAGGACTCCAGCGCAAATCACAAAGCACCAGCCGAAGTTGTGGAGATGCCCTCATCAACCTCCGCGGCCGATTCACGCGGCGTCAAAAAAATCCACCGCACAGCCCGTAAGAAATCTCGCAAGCCGCCCGACGCAACTGCGGTACCCTCTCCCGACGAGCCCGCCACGGATACGCCGTCCTCGGGGCCAGCCCATAAATGATTCGTTACATTTCAATCCGCTTGCTGTTCGCGCTCCCGGCGCTATGGCTCATCCTCACCATGGTTTTCCTTCTCGCGCACATCGTTCCCGGCGATCCAGTCGCGCAAATGCTCGGAGAAGGCGCCCGTGCGGAAGATCTGACGCAGCTCCGCCATTCGCTGGGCCTCGATCTACCGCTTCCCGTGCAATACGGCCGTTATCTCGCGGGCGTGTTGCACGGAAACCTTGGCGAATCGTTCCGTTTCCAGCAGCCCGTGCTAAGAGTTGTCGCTGAACACTATCCCGCCACTCTCGAGCTCGCCATCGTCGCGCTTCTGATTTGCGCACTCATCGGAATTCCCGCCGGCGTGCTCGCCGCGCACAAGCGCGGAGAAAGAACCGATCACGCCGTGGGCGTCGTCACTCTGTTCGGCCTCTCTGTCCCGAATTTCGCACTCGGTCCCGTGCTCATTCTCCTTTTTTCAGTCGTTCTCGGCTGGCTTCCGGTTTCAGGACGCGGCGGCATCTCGCATCTCATTCTTCCCGCGTTCACGCTGGGCGCGGCGCTCGCGGCCATCCTTACGCGTATGGTGCGCACCTCCGTGATCGAAGAGCTTTCCGCCGACTACGTCCGCACCGCGCGCTCGAAAGGCGTCTCGGAATCTGGCGTGCTCTTTCGTCACGCCCTGCGCAACGCGCTGATTCCGATCCTCACCATTCTTGGCCTGCAATTCGGCACGCTTCTCGCCGGCACCATCGTCACCGAATCCATTTTTTCCTGGCCCGGCATCGGACGCCTGGCAGTGCAGGCCATCGGCGCGCGTGATTATCCGTTGCTCCAAGGCTGCATTCTGCTGATCGCCGTCTCCTATGTATTCGTCAATCTGCTCACCGACCTGGTGTACGCGCTGGTGGATCCCCGGGTGCGCTTCGAATGAACGCGACGCAAAAGAAATCTTTGCCGCGCGAGCTACTGCGCGAACTCGCCGATTTTCTGCGCCGCAGTGTCCCGGGCCGCTGGGGATTTGCGCTCACGTTACTTCTGGTGATTGTCGCGCTGGCCGCGCCCTGGCTCGCTCCGTACGATCCCGTCGCGCAAAATTTACCCGCGCGGCTCGTCGCGCCCACCGCCGCTCACTGGATGGGCACCGACGAGCTCGGCCGCGACATTCTTTCGCGCATGATCTTCGGGACGCGCGTCTCCATGCTCGTCAGCATCTGCGTGGTTTTCGGCGCGGGAATAATTGGCCTGGCAATCGGCGCGGTCGCGGGCTATTTTGGCGGGTGGTTCGATCGCTTCGTCAACATCATCCTGATCAATGCGTTTCTCTCGTTTCCCGGAATCCTGCTGGCCATCGCCTTCGCCGCGTTTCTGGGCCCGGGCCTCGACAAAGTAATCCTCGCGCTGGTCTTCACCGGCTGGGCCGGCTACGCGCGCCTCGCGCGCGCGCAAATTCTGCAGGCCAAGGAAATGGAATACGTGCTGGCCGCGCGTTCTCTGGGCGCTTCGCACGCCCGCATTCTAGTTCGCCATCTTCTGCCCAATATCTTGCAGCCCATTCTAGTGCAAGCGACCATTGCCATGGCCGGCGCTATCCTCGCCGAATCCACTCTCAGTTTTCTCGGCGTTGGAGTTCTCGCGCCCATGCCCAGTTGGGGCGCCATGCTCAACGACGCGCGCGGCCACCTCTTCGACGCGCCGCACCTGGTGATCTTCCCGGCCCTCGCTGTAATGACCGCCGTCCTAGCCTTCAACCTGCTAGGCGACGCCCTCCGCGACTGGCTGGACCCCCGCATGCGTTCCTACCTGATAATCACCTCGCTAGCCCGCTAGACGACGTTGCCATTGAATTTGTAGCGGCCGGTCTGTCCCGTGCAGAGACTGCCGCGTGCCAAGGTCCATTGGAGTGCGGCGGCTTGCCGCCGCTTTCGTCGCAGCGCAAAGTCCGGCAAACAACGCCCCAGGCGAGGCTTGCCTCGCCGACTTCGCTTGCCAATATCAGGGCCACCGCATGTCGAAGACCCGCCGCAGGGCGGCCGCGCTCGCACTCACCACAGCAATCCGTCGTGCACAATTACCCATAAATTAAATTGGAATGAACCCGCAGAAAAAAACCCGCAGAAAATCACGAACAGAAGAACGCCACAATCACCCTAACTCCACCGTTACCTCAGCCCCCCGCCCAATCCCCAACACCCGCGCCGCATTCCCCTTATTCACGCACAATTCCAAATACCCGCCCGAACCGATAATCGCAAACGGCTCGCCCGCGGCGCCCGATGCAAATGTCGGCAGCAGTTTCTTAATCTCCGCATTCCCAGCGCGAATCGTGAATTTCGCGTCCGGTGCCACCAACGCCGGCGTCTCCTCGCCCTTCAAATTCGTAATCAAATTTCCAAAGTTATCCAGCTTCAGCACCACGCATTTGATCGAATTTCCGTTCACCTTCGGCTTCGGAATGCTGAACCGCACAAAGTCCTCGATAAGCTCTCCGAAACTCGCCGTCTGCCAGTTCTTCGAAAGCCATCCCGCCACCGGCGCGAAAATATCGCGGCCATGAAACGTATTGCTAACCGGCTGCCGAAAATAGTGTTCCGAAGTGATGTGCCACGCAAAAAGCGATTCGGACTGATCGTAAATCGCGGAAAGCACTCCATTATCCGGAGCCACAAAATAATGCTGGTCGCCAGCCACCAGAATCGGCCGGCGCTGCGTGCCAACTCCCGGATCAATTACCACCATGTGAATCGTTTTCGATGGAAAATACCGGTACGCCTGGCTGATCGTGAGCGCTCCGTCCAGCACGTCGTGCGCAATCACGCTGTGCGTAATATCCACGATATTCACTTCGGGGTTGATGCTCAGAATCACTCCCTTGATCACTCCCACCAGGTGGTCGCTCGTCCCGTAATCCGTCGTCAGAGTAATAATTGGCCGCGCCAAGTTTCGCCCCCGTGAATTGCGCGGCGTAAGCCCATAAATCTTCGATGCCGCGTTCTTCGACGCTAACGGACCCCCGCATGGCTGTCAAGGCAACCTGCGTGTGCCTGTAACGCACTCGTACTACCGCTGCTCGGCGCAGCTGTCCTGGTTCGCGGCGCGCGCACGCCCGTTCGGCGGATTCGTAATGGTGCTGCGTCGGTTTGGCCAGCCACAAACTTCAGGTGGTCTAGCCACTAGCCACTGCTTTTATAACCGACCGTGAACAATTTCGCGCCAAGCGCGACATATAGCCCGCGAGCTCTCGCGCGTTCGCTTGCCCTAGAATCAAGGCACTGCGCGCGCAGGCCTTTGCTTGACCCCTCCGGCGCGTACCGCTATTCTGAATACTCGCAGCTTTTCGATATGCGCATTTACCTCGATTACAACGCGACAACGCCCGTGGACCCCGCTGTCCTCGATGCCATGCTGCCGTATTTCGCCGAAAGCTTCGGCAACGCCAGCTCGATTCATTCGCCGGGCCAGCGCGCGCGTGGAGCAGTTGACTCCGCCCGCGCGTCGGTAGCCGCGTTGCTCGGCGCCAAGCCCTCCGAAGTTGTGTTCACCAGCGGCGGGACGGAATCTGACAATCTCGCGCTCTTCGGAGTCGCCGCCGCGTCGCAGGAACCGCGCCGCCACATCATCACCACTGCCATCGAACATCACGCGGTCCTCAACGTCGCTCAAGCGCTCGAAAAACTCGGCGTCGAAGTCACCTACATTCCCGTCGGTCGCGAGGGAATCGTTGATCCCGAAGATATCCGCCGCGCGATCAGACCGGAAACCATTCTCATCAGCGTGATGCACGCCAACAACGAACTCGGCACCATCCAGCCGATCGAAGAAATTGGCCGCATCGCTGCCGCTGCGGACGTTTTGTTCCATTGCGACGGCGTGCAGTCGGCCGGGAAATTGCCGCTCGACGTAAACCGCTTCGGCGTGGACTTGCTCTCCATTTCCGCGCACAAGATTTACGGTCCCAAGGGCGTCGGCGCGCTCTACGTCCGCTCCGGAACGCCCCTCGAGCCGCAATTTCACGGCGGTCATCACGAACGCGATCGCCGCCCCGGCACGGAAAATGTTCCGGGCATTGTTGGCCTGGGCAAAGCGGCGGACTTGGCGCGAAAGAATCTGCTGGCAGAATCTACGAGCATTGCAACTCTGCGAGACCGTCTGGAAGACGCGCTGCTGGCAACCTGCGGCGACGCGCGTGTAAACGGCGATCGCACGCTACGCGTGGCCAACACCTCGAACGTATCGTTTCACGCCGCGGGCGGGGAAGCGTTGGTGATCGCGCTCGACCTGCAGGGAATTGCGTGCTCCACCGGCGCCGCATGCTCGTCCGGAGCAGTTGGCCCTTCGCATGTGCTGATGGCCATCGGGCGTTCGCCCGACGAAGCGCGCAGCAGCCTGCGCTTCAGCCTGGGCCGCATCACGACAGCCGAAGAGATTGACCAGGCGATCGCCACAATTCCGCAGGCAGTCGAACGTCTCCGCACTCTCTCGCCGCTGAGCGCAAACGCAGCGATCTCGGCATGATCTCGCGGAGCCGGAAAGATTTTCGTAGCGCCGGCGTCTCGCCGGCTCTTTGCAGTCGCCCTTGCAGAGGCGGTCTTCAGACCGCCAGCCTTTGCCGTTGCTGTTGAATTTGTAGCGGCCGGTCTGTCCCGTGTCGTGTGCGGGACAGACCGGGCACTGCTCCGCTAGCCCACGCGAACACTCTGGGCGTTTCAGTAATCGGTAGAAAAGGTTTCGCAGAATTCGCAAACGTAAAGGACCAAATCGTTGTCGTCACTAGCCCAATTCGAATCCACACCCGGCGCCGCAGCGACGCAAACCGCGACCACCGTCGCCGTAGCCATGAGCGGCGGCGTGGACAGCTCCACGGTCGCCGCGATCCTCCACGACCGCGCGCAAACCATCGTCGGCCTCACCATGCAGCTCTGGAATCAGCGCCGCCTGCCGCAATTGCAGAATAACGGCCCCGCGCAGCATCGCTGCTGCTCGCACGACGATGTTTACGACGCGCGCCGCGTCGCCGAACATCTTGGCATCCCTTTTTACGTCGTGAACTTCGAGCGCGAATTCGAGCTCAACGTCATCCGTCCCTTCGTCGCGGATTATCTCGAAGGCCGCACGCCCATCCCCTGCACCATGTGCAACAATCACGTGAAATTCGATCAGCTCCTCGTCACCGCGCGCCAGATTGGCGCCGAACGCATCGCCACCGGCCACTACGCGCGCGTGCGCCACAATCCGCAGACCGGCCGCTACGAACTCCTCCGCGCCGTGGACGAATCCAAGGACCAAACCTATTTCCTCTTCGGCCTCACGCAGGAGCAACTCGCGCGCACCGATTTCCCGCTCGGCGAACTTTCCAAGCACGAAGTCCGCGAAATCGCGCGCCGCCTGCAAGTTCCCGTCGCCGAAAAGCCCGAAAGCCAGGAAATTTGTTTTGTCCCCACGGGAAATTACGTGAAGTTTATCGAGGGATATCTGCAGGAGCAGGGAAGCGAACTTCCGAAGGAGCCGGGCGACATCGTTTCCACTTCCGGCGAAGTTCTAGGCCGGCACAATGGACTGCATCAATTCACGGTGGGTCAGCGCAAGGGCCTGGGTCTTTCCGGTGGGCAGCCGCCGATGTACGTCGTCGCGCTCGACCGCGCGCAAAATCGTCTGGTCGTCGGCGAGGACCAGGAACTCCGGCGCGCGACCTGCGAAGTGCGCGACGTGAACTGGATTCCCTACGTCGTTCCCGACGCGCCCGTGCACGCGATGATCCGCATCCGCAATCGCCACGAACCCGCAGAAGCAGAAGTAACTCCGCTCGACGCCACCACCGCGCGCGTAAATTTCCGCGAGCCGCAGCGCGCCATCACTCCGGGCCAAGCCGCCGTATTCTACTCCGGCGAAAAAGTCCTCGGCGGCGGCTGGATCCGCTGATTTTTTTCCGCGCGTTAAATTTCAGGTTTAGGCTGCAGAAAAATCAAAACGCGGAAAATGTGCCGGAAGGAAAATCGCAACCGCGGAGTAACACGTCAAATAAAGAGTTCTTCGTCCTGCGACACCGGATCCGATTCCGGCTTATTGGTCTGCTGGCGCCGCAGCATATCCAACCCCACCTTGATGCCCTTCATTACCGCCGAAGCCTGCCGGATCGGCCCCCACAAAGTATTGCGGAATTTCGTGCCGGCCTCGTCCACCACTTCCAGCGCCCCGGTCAAAATCTGATCGGCGCGAATCACCTGTATGCGCAACCGCTCCAGCGCTTCGGTGACGACGCGGTCCACCTTCTGCGCCTGCCCACGCGCTATTCGCGTGATTTCCGCGGTGTCGCCCATCACGCTGGAGATGCGGTCTTCGGAATCTTCCAGTATGCGATTCACGCGCAACAGGATCGGGTCCACGCGCCCCTGCAAGTCATTCGCGATGCGCGTAAATTCCTGCATGGACATCTTCAATTGCAGGAACATCGCCACCAGCACAGCCATCTGCACAACGATAGCTACCGCGGCGATGATGATGAACGCCTGGACCCAGCTGGACATTAGGCTCCTTGCGCGGAAGCTTTGGATTCCTTCCTGTACGTGTCCTTCCCCGCGTCCACCGCCGAGGAAAGCGCATCCTTCTGCCGCGACATGATTTCTTTGCTGCGTTCGATCAAGTCTTCCGCGCGATCGCGCAATTCCCGCGCCTTCTTCTGTGCGAATTCGCGGCCCTCGTCGGCCTTGCCAGTCAGATATTCACGAGTCTCGTCGCCCGACTTCGGCGCGAATAAAATGCCTACCAGCGCTCCAATTCCCAAACCCACCAAAAACACGCTAACCTTCGTACCTACACTATTGTCGCTCATGGTCCACCTCAGAACCTCACAGTAGCATAGCGCCCCAACCGAGGCAAGAAAAGCCGCTGGACGAAGCTTACTCACCATCGGAATTTGTCTGGTTATATCACTGAAAGTCGGGATGTCCTTAAATGGACAGATTTCCGCGCTGGAGACGCGCAAGTTACCCGTAGACGAAACTTCCGCATGAGGTGGGCAATGAGGCGAATCTTGTTCGTAGCGACAGCGATCATGCTCTGTGCACTGAGCGTAAGCGCCCAACAACGCAACGTTGACACGCAGAAATCCACGCTGACGATCCACGTCGGCAAGGCCGGCGCTTTCTCCGGCCTGGGACACGAGCACGA
>Ga0182024_10018864_pt1 | contig 12788 bp, 8 predicted proteins | sample P32metaG_FD_120480 | JGI IMG/M metagenome (GOLD analysis project Ga0182024, IMG submission 120480) | Permafrost microbial communities from Stordalen Mire, Sweden - P3-2 metaG (Illumina Assembly) | ecosystem: Environmental > Terrestrial > Soil > Wetlands > Permafrost | place: Sweden: Stordalen... | reverse complement strand
TTTGGCTGGGAGGCCTGGACTCGAACCAGGATAGTCAGCTCCAGAGGCTGATGTACTACCGATTGTACGACCTCCCAGCCGAGGGAGACGCAAGAAATGGGCCGTGGCGAACCGAGAATTGTTCCCGGTCTCACGACCCAGCTTCATTACTTTAGACAGGAAAATGCGATCCGTCAACCGCGCTCCCGGACACGTTTGAATGAATCAGCCGGGCCGAAATCAGCCAGCTGACTTTAGTTCTTGAGCTGGCACGGCCCGGCCAGTACCATCTTCTGCCAGTGTTTCGCGCCGTTCGGAACACGCACATTTTCAGGGGAGCCGCTCACAATGCCGCCCGCCGTCAGCGAATGGTCGAACCTCATTCTCCGTTGGATTCACGTCCTCGCCGGTATTTTCTGGATCGGGCAAACGTATTACTTCACGAAGCTGGAAGGACGCATGGCCCTCGATGAGGAGGCCGCGCGAAATTCCGGCAGGCTCCCTCAGGTCTGGCTGGTCCATAGCGGAAGCTTCTCGGTAGTGGAAAAGCAGGCTTCGCCTAAATCAGTGCCGTCAAAATTTTACTGGTTCCGCTGGGAAGCGCTGATCACTTGGATTTCGGGATTCCTGCTGCTTGGCCTGCTGTATTACTCCGGCGGCCTGCTGCTGGATGACAGCGTTTCGAGCATCGGCATGGGCGCGGGAGTCGCGATCGGCCTCGGCACGCTGTTTGTGGGCTTTTCCGTTTATGAGGGGATCTATAGATCGCCGCTAGGGCGCTCGCCAGTGCTTGCGGGAACGATTTGCTACCTTCTCGTCGTCGCGCTGGCCTACGGTCTCACTCATGTGATCAGCGGCCGCGCCGCCTACATTCACATCGGCGCGCTCTTCGGCACGATCATGGCGGCCAACGTTTGGATGGGCATCCTGCCCGCCACGCGCAAGATGCTGGAATCCATCCGCGAGGGAAAACCAATTGATCAAAAGCTGGCGGAAAGAGCGAAAGGACGCACCATCCATAATACCTACATGACCGTCCCGCTGATTTTCCTGATGATCAGCAACCATTTTCCGACGGCCACTTACGGCACGAGTTACAACTGGCTGATCTTATCCGCGCTGGTGCTGGTAGGAGGCGTATCGGCCAAGTTCATCTACAAAGCCTGAACTTCCTCGCGCAACGGCTCTGCCCAGAATCTGAAATGAACGATGGCGCCGGCGGGGACTATTCCCGAACCGGCGCCATCCTGTCTCTCTCCGACTTTCAAAATCGCAACAACCTACTATGCTTGTCAGGTCGCGCGGCGCTTGCCGTTAGTGCCCGCCGTCGTGATCATCGCCATGATCGTGATGGCCGAAATCGAACAGGTCCATCAGATCGCCAATTGCTGGACTGTTTTTCGGCACGTAGGGGTTATCGTCGTCCACTTTGGGATTGGGGAAATTGTCCCGGCTCCGGCTGGTGATCGGATCCAGGCGCCAGTTTTTCTCAATGAACTTCAAAACGGACACATGATCAGAGTAAACGTGTGAGATCTTCCCGCCGGTGCTGTAGGGAGAGACGACGATCATTGGAATTCGTGTGCCATCGCCGAAGAAATCGAGCGGCTGGACGTATCCAGAATCGTAATACCCGCCACCTTCATCCGCGGTAATGAAGATCGCCGTGCTTTCCCACAGCTCGGGATTGCTCTTCACTTCCTGGATCACCTTTCTCGCGAAGCCTTCGAAGATGTCCCACTTGGACGAGGCCGGGTGGCCGTCCGCCCATCCGCTCGGCTTGACGTAGGAGACCGCTGGCAACGTGCCATTCTGGATGTCCGTGTAAAGGTCCGTGGTATCGGCGAGATGTGCCGTGCGCACGGCGTCATTCGTCATAATCGTGGTCGCATACTGAAACGGGTTGCAGATGTTGCAATACTGGTCGCTGTTCGGGCCGACCGTTCCGTAGTTGAGCTGGTATTTGTCGGTGAGATACTGATTCCACTGGTCGCCGTAATACTTCCACGAGATGTTGTGCTCGATCAGAACGTCACCGATGTTCCGCTGGCTGGTGGGCGGAATTGTGAACGCCGTGTTGTAAACGTAGTGGTCGGTGTAGGCGTTCGAGCCGTCGCCGAAATACCCCGGATTATAATTATTTAGTATGTAGTAGCTATCCTTCTCGCAGTGGGGGTCGATCGGTCGATCCAGCGATTGCAGGTAATCCCGGATCTGTCCCACGCCCGGCTGCGACGGGTCAGAGCAATTGCTATAGGTCCCGCCGCCGTATACGGGAGAGCCGAACCCGCCCCCGCCGTAGCCGTCCTCCGTCCACCAGTTGTTGGTGCCAGGAACCGGATTTGGGTTCTCGATTTCATCCACCGTGCCGGCGTCCGGCGTGCCGCTCCAAACGAGTTCATTGTGCGGTGGCACGGCGGGATTGCCGTTTCCATCGCTGAACCAGATATCGTCGCCGAAGCCCAACATGATGTGGTTGACGCCCGTGCCGCCCATGGCCGCCTGATGATAGTTGTCGCTCATCGAGTAGTGGTCGGCAAGCTCCTTAAAGTACGGCATATCGCCCTGGAGGACGTTGTAGAAGCCCATGCTCGTCGCGCCTTCCCCGGTCGTTGTTGCCGTCGGCGAATAATCCGTGCTGAAGTTCGAAGGCTGGGCGACGCCGTTGACGTTCGAGCCCACGGTCACTTCGGTCCAGGTGAACAGGTCCGCCTTGCAGCCGCTGGGATTCCGGCGAGTCGCGTGGGCGACGCTGCAATCCTCCTGCTGCCACATTTGGTAGAAGCGGTGCACGGGACTGTTCGCGTATGCATCGTAGGAAAATGTGGTGGAGTTTGTGTATTGGAAAGGGCCAGGGGGCAGGGTCGTGTAGGGCGCAGTCGAGTGGACCCCGGTAATTCGCGAGTCCGGAACTTTCCCCGTGAGACCGGTTCCCCCAGTTGTCAAAAATTCATAGTAGTCAACCGGGCTGGACGACAGACCATTTTCAGACGACGTGGCGTCGCCGAGAGAACAGATGCCGTTATTCTTGCAAACGTCAGTCGGGCCGCCGTTCAAAGGCGCGGGAAGGAAGGAATAGAGAGTCTTTTTCGTGGGGCTCAATTGAAACAGCGCGCTCCCTGTAACGTCCGCGGAAAACTGGTGCGCACGCGCATAATGCGGGCCGGGCGTGCCGTCCTCGTTGATGATCCCTTTGGAGAGAAGATTGTCGACGCTCTGGCCATCCTTCGGCTTGTAGGTGGCAAACAAATGATCGAAGGTTCGGTTTTCGCCGATAATTACGATCACGTGCTTGATGGGAGTTTCCGTTCGCCGGTGGTCGTCATCCGCACGTGCAGGGATGGCGAGCAAACCGCCGAAGCTGAGTTGCAATAGTACAATCGAAACCACACTGATTCGCAGATACCGCAACGTCTGGGCACAGATGTGCTTCATGGAATTCTTGCCTCCGTAGGCCGGGTGACGGTCTGAATCTCAGATCCGGCGTGCGGAATATGCGGTGGGGATATTACGGGGTGGTGTTGCGTTCGTTAATTCTGGTGAATTGAGTATGACAATTCCTACGCTCACAATGAACGCGCTTTCACAATTGTTATAATTCTCGAAAATTGCAGATTGGTTTTTTCGATTAACCGCGGCCCGCGCGCGGCGTGACTGGAATCATACGTCCATTTTCGAGCGTGAAGGAGCTTACCCTCTTCCCGACGGCCACTTACGGCGCAAGTTACAATCGGCTGATTTAATCCGCGCCGGTGCTCGCGGGCGCGCTTGCCGCAAAGTGGATCTGCAAACCTTGACGCCTTCCGCGCTCCCAGTACGACGGGATTCAGCCTGTCGGGTTCAATTCTCTAATTTGTGTGCATGATCGGCTGAAGCCTGCCCTCCTTGGAGAAGATTCACCACAGGCCTCGAGCGAAGCGATGCGTGAGAACCTGCCGCTCGGATCTCCATCTGCGTAGGAACTGCGCGACAGCCGCCCCAGGTGTGTCATTTGCGAAAAACCGTTGAAAATACCACCTTCCATCCAAAAGGAAGTAAACCCTTAGCGGTCCATCAGCTGCGTACCACACAGGGTGTGACGGGAATCATTCGAATCGAGTGGACCCCTTCAGATTCTTTTCCTCCTTCGACTTTTTCTGAGAACTGTGCAAATGCGGACAGCGCCCGCTCGCGCAATCGTGGAGATTGGAGTCACTGCGTACAATCATCTGCCGTGGCAGGGTTCTGCGCCGAGCTACAATAAAAGGAGAATCAAATGAAGACACTGCTATTTATAGGTGCACTTTCGCTCGTTGCATTGATTGCAGGGTGCAACAACTCCCCGGCGGCGCCCGTGCCAGGACCCGCGGGACCGCAGGGACAAGTGGGACAGACAGGCCAAACCGGAGATACTGGACAGACCGGTGACAGGGGCCGGACGGGTTATACGGGAGACGCGGGACAAGTGGGACAGACCGGTGACACGGGCCGGACCGGCGACTCAGGTCAAACAGGACGCACCGGCGACCAGGGCATGCAAGGGCAAGCCGCACCGTGTCCGGCGGGTGAGCATCGCTCTACAGATCGTGATTCTGGAAGAGTGAGCTGCGTAAGGGACTAAGACAGTCTTGGGCGATTCATCGTGTTAGAGACCAAACGATCCATCTAGGATATTCGTCTTGGTTTCAGGAAAAGTCGGCGTTGCACGCCGGCGTGTTTTATGTCGAGGGCGGGAGGCTCAACCTCCCGCTTTCCGATCCGGTCGTTATGCAAATTAACCGCGTCCGGCGCGCGGCACAATGGGAATCATCCGGCCTTTTTCAAGCGTGAAGGAACTTCCCCGCCACTCAATGCGGTTCATTCCGAAGCTCGCGATCCAAACGAAAAATGAAAGCACGTCGCGCACGGGCAGCAGCCAGATCCGGCGCCGGAGGACCGGATCGCGCAATCCCCAAATGCCAACGGCCCAAGCCATCGCGAAACGCAAAACAAAATAGGCGCCAAGATAACACGCACCAACCGCCGCGGATGGCGCAACGCACACGGCGGCAATCGCCCACGGAAGTCCATGTGTAAACAGCATGCCGAAATGACCGCCTGGACGAATGTTGCGGATTCCGATCGCCCAGCGCAATTCGTGGCGGAGGTATGCGCCCAGAGTCTGCGAGGGAAACGCCATCCAGACCGGCTCGGGCAGCAGCTCGATCCGGTAACCGCGAGCGGCGATCCGCCGGCCAAGTTCGTAGTCATCCGAGTGCAAGTCCACCATCGCCTCGAAGCCGCCGATTTCCGCGAGACGCTCTTTCGTCGTGGCCATCGTCGAGCCCATCATGAATTTCAGCCCCTCGAGTTCGCGCGCGACGAGCGCCGCGCCGCAAAATGCCGCCGAGGAACCCACGCAATCCATGGCGGCGACGAATTGCAAATTGTCCTGACCGCGGTAGAGAGCTGTCACGCCGCCGACCCGGGGATCGCGGAACATCGCGGCAACGCTTCGCAAATATCCCGGCTCGACTCGCACGTCGCTATCGGTGATGACCAGCAGATCGTGCTGCGCCTCACGCACCAGACAGCAAAGGTTGGAAACTTTGGTGTTCGGGCCGAGCCGCTCCGCGACCACAATCAGGCGAATGGACCGGCCGGGAAAATTCGTGATAAGTTTTTGCACGACCGGGACGGCTGGATCCTCGGGATCGTTCACTGCAAATAGAATTTCAAACTCCGGATAGTCCTGGCGGCAAAAGCTCGCGAAATTTTCGTACGCGCCGGGATCGAGGCCACGGACTGGCTTCAGGACGCTGATCGGCCAAACGTTACCTTGTGTGTTCTGCGTTCGGCTGGCATCGCGACGCGCCACCCGAAAAAATCGCCACGCGGAATAAATTCCAACGAGGTAATAAAACAGCGGTCCTAACGCCAGAGTCAGAATCGACCATCGCATGACCGAGATCGCGGAAGGGTGTTGCATCGATACGGGCAGATCATCCGCCCATGCCATGCCAACCCCGAGGCAGATCAAAAGAATTCCCCCCCAGCGTGTCCCATTCAGCTGCTCGCCCAAGAATATTTTCGCGCCGAATGCCCCGGCCACGTAAGCCAGCGAGGTTGCGGGAATCACAAAACTAACCGGGAACCATGAGAGCATTGCCAGGAACGAGAAGAATGACGCGGCCATCAGCAGCACGCCGATCCAAAGCCAGCCGACGCGCAACGAGCGCAATACAAACGACAGAATCGCTCGCGGCCGGAAATCGTGAACTTCGCCCAGCAGCTTCATTGCGTGCGTCAGGCAAATTTCTCCGCCCGTTCCGGTCACGACCACGAAGATGAGAATGGCTGCCGTGCGCATGTCAGTTGGGAGTTCCCTGCGGAGTCGTGCGGTGCGGCGTCCGGTTGATCAGGACGACGCCGAGAACAATCAGAACGATTCCAATCCAGCGCGCCGTGGAAACCTGTTCGTGCAAAAACAAGTACGCGAGCAGCGGAACCAGCGCGTAAGCAATCGCGGAAAACGGCATCACGAAACTGTAGTCGGCCCACGAAAGAACGAGCATGTGGCACACCATGAATCCGAGCATCATCGCGATCCCGGCCCAGATCGTTCCGCTGGTCAGAACGCGCGCCGCCCCCGCGGCTAACGATGAAAAATGCGAAATATCCAGGTCGCCCGCGTCTTTCATCCCTTTGCTCAGAATCGTGTTCCCGACCGATCCGAGAAGGACGAGGAGGAAGAGCAGCACATACGTTTTGGTTTTGTGAGTTTGTGCGGATGTCATCACAGAAGGCAGATCTTGTGCCGCAGGCTTCAGCCTGTGGGGGTTCGTTGGCGCACCGTTGATTTCGCCGCAACGAACCAGCACAGGCTGAAGCCTGTTCCACTGAAATTCAGTCTAGTCCCCGGCGCTTGAAACGGGCGCCGCAGCGGACTCGGCCATTTCGCGCGCTGTCGCCTTGCGCTCGTGCAGGAACTTGAAGAACTCCACGCCCTCGCGAGCCCGCCGCTTCATCACTTCGGGATCGCGCAACATTCCGCCGAACAGCGAGAACATCTTTCGCGGGCGGAAATAAAATTTCCGATAGAGTTCTTCCACGGAACTGAAGATCACGGTCGAGCTGAGCTTCGGATAATTCATGGCCGCCGTCTGGATTCCGTGCGTATCCACAAGTTCTCCGGTTTGAATCTGCAGCCAGCCCTGCTCCTGCGCCTGCCGGTACAGTTCCGTGCCCGGGTACGGCGCAGCCAGCGAAACCTGAATCGTCTCAGGGTCGATGTCGCAAGCAAATTTGATGGTCTGTTGAATCGTCTCGGTGGTCTCGCCCGGAAGCCCGAGAATGAATGTCCCGTGAATCTTGATACCGAGGTCCCGCGCGTTCCGTGAAAACTCGCGTGCGATATCGATGCGGACGCCCTTCTTGATGTTAATCAGAATCTGATCGTTCCCGGATTCGTATCCCACCAGAAGCAGACGCAGGCCGTTGTCCTTCATGATTTCAAGCGTCTTGCGCGGGACGTTGGCTTTCGCGTTGCATGACCAGTTCAGCCCCAGCTTGCCCAGGCGCCTCGCGATTTCTTCCGCGCGCGGCAAATCGTCCGTGAAAGTGTCGTCATCAAAGAAGAATTCGCGCACCTGCGGAAAATGTTTCTTCGCCAGCGCCATTTCCGCGGCCACATTTTCCGGGCTGCGAACGCGGTAACGATGCCCCCCCAGCGTCTGCGGCCACAAGCAGAACGTGCACTTCGACCGGCATCCCCGCCCCGTATAGAGCGAGACGTAGGGATGCTGCAGGTACCCGATAAAATAGTTCTCAATCGTCAAATCCCGCTTGTACACGTCGACGACAAAGGGAAGGTCATCCATGTTCTCAATCGTGGGACGCGGCGGCGTGAGCGTGACGCGCCCGTTATCTCGATACGCAATGCCGCCAACATCCTTGAGCGGCTTCCGCGCTGCAATTTCCGCGCAGATGTAGTCAAATTCCCCGAGCGAAACCCAATCCACAGCCGGCGCCGCATTCATCGATTGCAGCGGCAGAACGCCGACGTGCGCGCCCACCATCCCGATCATGATTTTCGGATTCACTTCCTTGAGGTGCGCGGCAAATTTCGCGTCGTTTGGAAATGACGGTGTGCTCGTATGCAGCACGGCCAGCTCGTAGTCTTTCGCCAGCGGCGCCACCTGGTCCACCGTAAGCCCGTCCGGCGGCGCGTCAATCAAGCGGCTGCCCGGGACCATGGCTGCCGGCTGCGCCAGCCACGTCGGATACCAAAACGATTTGATCTCGCGACGTGCCTGGTAGCGCGCGCCCGCCCCGCCGTCAAAGCCTTCATAGCTCGGCGGATTCAGAAATAGTGTTTTCATTACTTCCGGCATTCTTTTCTTCCCCTGATCTGGGACACTCACGGCGATCGCAAGCGTCCAGAAGCTACTATCTTACCTGAAACCCGCTAAGCCCCGGAAGAAAACTCGCAGGGCGGTGCTGCTCAATGCAGGAAACCACAAGTAGCACGGGCACTCTTGCCTGTGCGGTTTTGATGATCGTGGATGGCGTCTTGAATGCGTGGAGGTGGCGAAAACCGCACGGGCAAGAGTGGCTGTGCTACTGCAACACCTGGGCCAATTGACCGGTCGTGCGCAGCAGCTCCAGCTGCGTCTGTTGCCGCGAATAGTTGGCATCCAGAAAAGCGAGCCACTTGTCATTTTCCTCGATGTGCGCGGCCTCCAGATCTTTCAGGCTGCCGCGCCCCTCGTCGAACTGCGCCTGCAGGACGCGCACGTTTTCCTGCGCGAGCTGCAATTCCAGGCGCGCCACTTCCCCGCCCAGTTCCGCCTCCCGCACGAGCCTGGCCTTGCGTCGAACGTCCAGGGAAAGCTCGCTGCGCTTCTTTTGCAGCGCCAAGTTGGCGGCGTTGAAATCCGCTTGCGCAAAAGCCACGGCGGAAGAAGTGCGCGACGCAAAGATCGGGATTTGTACCTGAACTCCAAACACAACGTTGTTGCGCGAAAACTTGTCAAAGAAAGCGGTGTAGTTATTGATTTTGCTCAGCACATTGTACTGGCCGGTCAGCGCGAACGACGGCCATCGCCCGCCCTGTTCGCCTTTAAGTTTGAACTCCCGCGCGCGCAACTCGGTTTGCGCCTCTTTCAGCTCCAGGTTGTTGGCCATGGCTTCCGAAACGACATCCTTCGAGGCTTCGGCGGCGGCACTGGGAATTTCCTCGGTGGACACCTCGATCATTTCGTCCGACGGCAGGCCCATCATGTCGCGAAGCTCGCCCGAGAGGGAATCGTCGCGGTCTTCCATTTGCGCGATGCGCTGCTCGATTCTCGCCGTCGTCAGCTGCGCCCGGATCACCTCGACGGGAAGCTCGCGCCCGGTGTCGGCGCGCTCCCGAGTCGCTTCCAGAATTCGCCCCGCGCTCGTCCGTTCGCCGTGCATCAGGTCCAGCGCGTGGCGTACTTTTGCCAGCTCGAGATAATCGAGCGCGGCGCGTGACATCACCGTGTCGCGCACGTCATCCATCGAAAGCCTCTGCTCCTCGGCCCTCTGCTCGGCCGCGCGCTGTTCCCCCTTCAGCGGCGGATTGAAAATTTGCTGCGTATAGGAAAGCGAGAAAATGGCAGGCGCGCCTCCCCCCTCCAGGAGCGGAAAACCGCTCGTATAGGCGACGCCTGTCCCCGTGTAAAGGTTGGGAAGAAACGCGGATCGCGCTACGCCAATCTGCCGCTGCATCACACCATACTGTAGCCGCGCCAGCGCGAGATCGCGGCTGTTCGCCACAGCCAGGTTCACGGCCTCCTTCAACGTGAGCTTGCGCGCCAACTCCGAGTCCTGCGCGCGGCTCGTCCCCGCGGCCGCCAAACTGAAAATCGCCAGACTGGCCGCGAAAAGGACCATCGGCCAGGATCGCTGAACATTTCCTCCGTAATTTCGCGCACACATTTTCTTGCACCTGCTTTCCATCGACCTCACGCGCAATTCCTTCGCGTGCCCACTGAAGCGAACGTCTCTTACCAATTTCCGCGAGTCGCGGATCACGGCGCCTACTCATACCGCAGCGAATCGGTCGGCTGCAATTGCGCCGCGCGATTCGCAGGCAAGTATCCGAAGAACACGCCAACCGAACAAGACACGAGGAATGCCAACACCACCGATTCCCACGGCACCGGAACACTGATATTCGCCGGAAGCAACGGCCGCACGATCACTGGAATCGCCACCGCGATGAGGATTCCCAATACCGACCCGAATCCACTGATCAGGAATGCTTCCAGCAAGAACTGATACAGAATTTCCTGATGCCTCGCTCCGATGGCCTTGCGGATCCCGATCTCCCGAGTGCGTTCCTGTACGGTCACCAGCATGATGTTCATGATTCCAATGCCGCTGACCAACAGAGCGATAAATCCGATCAGCAGCAAAACGATGGTCAGGGCCAGCGCGATTCTTCGCGCCGCGTCCAGGATGGAGCTGAGATTCTGCACCGAATACCGCGCACGGGTAGGATGCCGGCTGGTCAACAGGGCTTCCAGTTGCCGGGTCACCGGGATCACGCCCTCGGGAGTGTTGGCCTGCACGTAAAGCATCTCGAGGGATGAGTCCCCCAGATAGTTTTTCATCAATGGAAAGGGAATGAGTACCGAGTAATCCTGAATCTCTGAAAGCCCGAAAGTTTCCACGCGCTCCCGAAAAACTCCGATGACCGTAAAACTGAGTTCGCCGACGCGCAAACTCTGTCCGATCGGGTCCACAAATGGAAAAACAAATTTTGCGAGTTGCGTGGTGATCAGACAAACCCGGCTTCGCTGGGAAATATCCACGGCGTCCAGAAACCGGCCTTGCAAGATCAGCAAATTGCGAATCTGCTGGAACCCTTCGGTAACACCCACCAGACTTACGTTGCGCTCGACGGAGCCGACGTTCACGCTGGTTTGATCTCCGCGTGTCCCCGCGACGGTTCCCACGCCCGGAATCCCGGTCTTCGCGGCGTTCATGTCCTCAATGGACAATTCGTCCTGCAGCATGATCGGCTGGTTCGGGTCGATGTCCAGCCGCGCATAAACCAGGTTGGATCCGACGCCTTCGATTTGCTGGATGACGTAGCGGCGCCCGCTGAGCGCCACGGTCACGACCAGAACGATGCAGGCGCTGCCGATGATGACGCCGAGCGTGGTCAAGAACGCGCGGACCTTGTTGGCCCAAAGGGCGTCCAGTGCAACCATCCAGGTCTCGTTGCGTAGCATCATGTGGATTCCCGCGGACTATATTAAAATTAAACCTGTCTGGAAAGACCAATGCCCGCCGAATCGGGCTTCCTGTACTTCCTCTATTTCCTTTGCACCCGCTTCAATGCCTCCTCCACTCCCTTGTTGTGCGGATCAAGCGAGAGTGACAGCCGGTATTCTTCCGCCGCTTCGGCAAATCGCCCCAGGGATTCGTACAATTTCCCCAGCCATTCCCGCGCGGCCGCGTGCGGCGGCAGGTCGGAATTATCAGGGACAGTGGCGATATAGGTTTTCAAGAGCATCTCCGCTTCACTGGGGCTTTTTCCCTGCATCACCAGCAATACCCCTTTGTAAAACTTCAGCCGGCGGTCATTCGGATCGATGTGCTCGGCATTATCGATGGCCTCGCCCATTTTTTCGGCATTCGGGCGGTCGCGGTAGTAATCGCATACCTCGAAGTAAACGCCCACCTGGTTGGGGTTCGCTTCCAAAATCTTGGCGAACACCCCATCCGCCTCGGGCATTCGTTTCTTCGTCGCGAAAAACTCCCCGCGCGCCAGCTGCCCCTGAATCGGATCGATCTTCTCGAGCGCATCGATATGCTTCACCGCTTTGTCGTCGCCGCCACCGACCACGCTCGGAGCGTTCATTTCGTACCGGATCAGATCGCGCCGCGCCTCGAAATTCTCCGGATTCAGCTCGACCGCGATCTCGAATTCCCGATGCGTTTTTCGCGCCCAGGTCATCGCGCTCAGAAACATGCTTTCCTCGGCCCTCCGGCCGTAGGACTTGGCGAGCCAGTCGCGATACACGGAATCCTTGGGAGCAAGTTGCACGGCGCGCTCAAAGCTCGCCGAGGCGCGCGGGAATTCTCCGAGCTGATAATAACTTTGTCCCAAAAGAAAATGTAGAGAAGCATCGTCGGGAGATTTTGCGATCGCGGCGTTCAGCCCGTCCACGGCGCGGTTGTAACGTCCGGCACTGTAGTCGTGTTGAGCCTCGGCCAGGGTAGACTGCCCCGCAAGCGCGGATCCCCAGCACCATCCACAGGCGAGAATCACCGCTGTCACTGCGAATGAGGAGCGCCAATTCATTCCGGACGCACCGCGATGATGCGCAGATTTTCCTTGAGGGACGCTTCACCGGGCAGCGCCACTACATCGCCCTCGTGCAGGCCGGAAAGGACTTCGATCTTGGTCGGATTGGCGATGCCCACTTTGATAAATATGCGGTGAAGGCGGTTCTCCTCCACTCGATATACGAATCGCTTGTCGCCTTCGATAAAAACAGCCCCGCGAGGAACCACCAGGGCCGCCGGTCGTTCGCTGATATGAATCCGCACGTCAACGGTTGTGTTGGGAAGCAGGTCCAGCCGGTCATTGGTTACCGAGCAGATCAATTCCCCGACGTTCCGCGTTCCCCGGGTGACCACCTGCTTTGGCAAAATCTCCGTTTTGCCATTCCAGACCCGGTCGGGATGCGCGTCCCAGAAAATTTCGACGGACTGATTGACGTCAATCTGCCCCAGCTCCGGCTCATCGATAAACGCCCTGATCCGCACCTGGTGCAGGTCCGCCATCTCGGCCAGGAGGTCGCCGACCTTCA
>Ga0182024_10018863_pt1 | contig 12788 bp, 18 predicted proteins | sample P32metaG_FD_120480 | JGI IMG/M metagenome (GOLD analysis project Ga0182024, IMG submission 120480) | Permafrost microbial communities from Stordalen Mire, Sweden - P3-2 metaG (Illumina Assembly) | ecosystem: Environmental > Terrestrial > Soil > Wetlands > Permafrost | place: Sweden: Stordalen... | reverse complement strand
GTTTGGTGGAGTTCATCCACCAGGCGACGGTGGCAAACAAGCCCGGTCACCGGGGAGAGCACGGAATAAGCCGTAACACCATTGTGCAGGGAAAGCCGGATTGTTGCGGTGAACCTGTGGTGACTTGCTCGTGTGCTTTTTCATCATTCGCACGCGAGGCTGCGGGTGCATCAAGCACCCGGCTTTCCCTGCGCCCTCTGTTCACGGAGGGAAGCGTTATGACAACAGCTCGGGCGCCTCGCGCCGCGGGAACGCCCTCCGCCGTCATTCCGGGGCGCGCCTCTTTCTGGCGCGAGCCCGAAATCCATACTCCCGAATGGTGGTTATGGATTCCGGGCCTGCGCCAAGCGGCGCATCCCGCAATGACGAAGGAGGGGCCTGCGCCAAGCGGCGCGCCCCGCAATGCCGGTTGATAGGAATCGCCCGCGCTAGGCCCGGGACTCCGCCATGGGGTATAAATGCCCATGACCTCGCAGCCGATTCGCCATCCCATCCGCATCCTCGGCATCGATCCCGGCCTGCGCCGCACCGGCTGGGGCGTCATCGAGATCGACGGCAACCGGCTGGCCTTTGTCGGCTGCGGCTCGGTCGAGCCCCCCGACAGCCTGGCGCTGGCGGACCGCCTGCTGGCGATCCATCGCGGGCTCGCCGCCGTGCTCGGCGACTTCCAGCCCGCCGAGGCAGCGGTCGAACAGACATTTGTCAACAAGGACGGCGTTGCCACGCTCAAGCTCGGGCAGGCGCGCGGCGTGGCGATGCTGACGCCGGCAATGTTCGGAATCTCGGTCGCGGAATATGCCCCGAACCAGGTCAAGAAGACCGTGGTCGGCGCCGGTCATGCCGACAAGAACCAGATCCTGATGATGCTGAAGATCCTGCTGCCGAAGGCCGAGCCGAAATCCGCCGACGCCGCCGATGCGCTCGCGGTCGCGATCACCCACGCGCACCACCGCGCCAGCGCGGCGCTGAAGCTGAGGGTAGTCGGGCTATGATCGGCAAGCTGAAGGGACTGATCGACAGCTACGGCGAGGACCATGTGATCCTCGACGTCGGCGGTGTCGGCTATCAGGTGCATTGCTCGGCGCGAACGCTGCAGGCGCTGCCGTCGCCCGGCGAAGCCGCGGTGCTGTCGATCGAAACCTATGTGCGCGAGGACCAGATCAAGCTGTTCGGTTTTCGCGGCGACGTCGAACGCGAATGGTTTCGATTGCTGCAGACGGTGCAGGGCGTTGGCGCCAAGGTGGCACTGGCGGTGCTCTCGACCCTGCCGCCGTCCGAGCTTGCCAATGCGATCGCGCTGCGCGACAGGGCGGCCGTGACGCGGACGCCGGGCGTCGGTCCAAAGGTCGCCGAGCGCATCGTCACCGAGCTGAAGGACAAGGCGCCGGCCTTCACCAATGTCGACCCGGCACTGGTGCATCTGTCCGGTGCGATCGACGATCAGCGTGCGCCGCGGCCGGTCACTGACGCGATCTCGGCGCTGGTCAATCTTGGCTACGGCCAGCCGCAGGCCGCGGCGGCGATCGCGTCGGCTTCATGCAGCGCCGGCGAGCACGCCGAGACCGCGCAACTGATCCGGCTCGGGCTGAAGGAATTGGCGAAGTGACCTCCCGCATCGTCACGCCCGAACCCCGCACCGACGATGTCGGCGACACGGCGTTGCGCCCGCAGCGGCTGGCTGAATTCGTCGGTCAGGCGCAGGCGCGCGCCAATCTTGCGGTCTTCATCGAGGCGGCGCGGAAACGCAGCGAGGCGCTGGACCATGTGCTGTTCGTCGGCCCGCCCGGCCTCGGCAAGACCACGCTGGCGCAGATCGTGGCGCGCGAACTCGGCGTCGGCTTCCGCGCCACCTCCGGCCCCGTGATTGCCAAGGCCGGCGATCTCGCGGCGCTCTTGACCAACCTGGAAGAGCGGGACGTGTTGTTCATCGACGAAATCCACCGCCTCAGCCCGGCGGTCGAGGAAGTGCTCTATCCGGCGATGGAGGATTTCCAGCTCGACCTCATCATCGGCGAGGGGCCGGCGGCGCGTTCGGTCAAGATCGAACTGGCGAAGTTCACGCTGGTCGGCGCCACCACGCGCGCGGGCCTGCTGACCAATCCGCTGCGCGACCGCTTCGGGATTCCGGTACGGCTGAATTTCTATACCGAACAGGAGCTCGAGCGGATCGTCACCCGCGGCGCGCGCGTGCTCGACATCGGCATGACGGCGGATGGCGCCAACGAGATCGCCCGCCGCGCCCGCGGTACGCCGCGCATCGCCGGCCGCCTGCTGCGGCGGGTGCGGGATTTTGCCTCCGCCGCGGATGCCGCTGCGATCGACCGCGCCATCGCCGATCATGCGCTGCAGGCGCTCGAGGTCGACGCCGCCGGCCTCGATGCCATGGACCGGCGCTATCTCACCACCATCGCCACCAATTACGGCGGCGGCCCGGTCGGCGTCGAGACCATGGCGGCAGCCTTGTCCGAGCCGCGCGATGCCATCGAGGACATCATCGAGCCGTTCCTGATCCAGTGCGGCTATCTGCAGCGCACCCCGCGCGGGCGGCTCCTGACCTCGCATGCCTTCCGTCATCTTGGCCTCGCCGAGCCGGCGCGCGATCCGGCGCAGTTCGGGCTGTTCGGCGGCGGCGAGGACGAGTAGGCATGGAAATCCGCATCGAATGACGCTGGATTAAATGTCATGCTTGGGTTGGAACGATGCCGATGCGAGCGCAAGGCCGCGCGTAGCCGACTTCGTGTCATTGATGGTCGGATGGATATCGAGCAGGAGATGTCGAATTGACCTCTGTTCTCGACGGCGCGATCCGCAACGGCCGCCATCACCTGCAGGTCCGCGTCTATTACGAGGACACCGATTTTTCCGGTATTGTCTACCACGCCAATTATCTCCGCTTCATGGAGCGCGGACGAACCAATCATCTGCGGCTGATGGGGGCCGAGCAGCACGCGCTGTTTGCGGAGGCGCAGCAGGAGACGCCGGGCTTTGCCTTCGTGGTGCGGTCGATGCGGCTCGATTTCCTCAAGCCGGCGCGGATGGACGACGTGCTCGACGTCGTGACCTGGCCGGTCGCGGTGAAGGGCGCCTCGATCACCCTCGCGCAGGAAGTCCGGCGCGGCGCCGACGTGCTGGTCAGGGCCGAGGTGCGGGTTGCGTTTATCAGCGAGGGCCGGGCGCAGCCGATCCCGAAAGCGCTGCGGCTATTGATGAAGGCCGATCTGATCTAGCGATCGTGCGATAGGCAAGGCGCCATCGACTCGCCGGACGGCGGCGTTAAACTCACGGCCACAACAAATCCGAGACCATCATGTCGCGTCCCCCGCTGCCGCCCTTCACCCGAGAGACCGCCGCCCAGAAGGCCCGCATGGCCGAAGACGCCTGGAATTCCCGCGACCCCGAACGCGTGGCGCTGGCCTACACCGAGGACAGCCGCTGGCGCAACCGCTCGGAATTTTTCCAGGGCCGCGCCGCGATCATCGCCTTTCTCACCCGCAAATGGGCCGGGGAAAAGGACTATCGCCTGATCAAGGACCTCTGGGGTTTCGACGGCAATCGCATCGCGGTGCGGTTTCAATACGAATGGCACGACGATTCCGGCCAGTGGCATCGTTCCTATGGCAACGAGCAATGGGAGTTCGACGAGCACGGCCTGATGCGCCGCCGCGAAGCCAGCATCAATGATATCGCCATTGCCGAACAAGACCGCCGCTTCCGCTGGGCCGCGCCGGGTCCACGGCCGGCGCATGTTCCGGGACTGGGCGACACTCCGTCTTGACGCGACGGGCAGGGACGCCGCAGAGGGGACGGCGAGCGGCTAATATCCGCGTGCGGGATCGACCACGTTCTCAAGCGCGCCGCCGGCCTCGAAACGTTCGATCTGGCGCGCCACATATTTCGATATCTCGTCCGGATCGGTGTCGGCGGCGTTGTGCGGGGTCAGCACGATTTTGGGATGGGTCCAGAACGGGCTGTCCACCGGCAGCGGTTCGCTTGCGAACACATCCAGCGAGGCGGCGCCGAGCGTTCCATCGTCCAGGCATTGCAGCAGGTCGGCTTCGTCCTGCAGCCCGCCGCGCCCGGCATTGATCAGGATCGGCGCGCCAATGGCGCCGGTCCGATTGAGTTTTGCGAACAATCCGCGATTCAAGATGTGTCGCGTCTCCGCGGTCAGCGGCAGCAGGCAGACCAGGACGTCGGTGCGCCGCAGAAACGCGTCGAGCCCGGCCGTGCCGTGAAAGCATTCGATGCCTTCGATCGGCTTTTCACGACGACTCCAGCCGCCGACGCGAAAGCCGAGATCGGCCAGTGCCGTGGCGGCGTTCGCGCCGAGCGCGCCGAGGCCCATGATGCCGACCGAAACCGCACTCGCCGGCCATTGAAATCGGGGTGCCCAGCGCCGCTCGCGCTGGCAGGCTCGCAGATAAGGCTCCTGGCGATGATGCATCAGCACGTGCAGCACGACATATTCCGTCATGCGTGCGGTGAGATCGCCGACCACCACCCGAACCAGCGGCACCTTCGGCAGGCTGGCATCGGCGGTCAGCGCGTCGACGCCGGCGCCGAGGTTGAAAATGACGCGCAGATTTGGAAAAGCCGCAAGCTCCCCCGGGGCCGGCTTCCAGACCGCGGCATAGTGGATGTCGGCGGGATCGAATCCGGCATCGGGCCACCGCACCACGCGCCGATCGCCGCACACCGCGTCGAACCGGCTGTTCCATCGTTCGGGCGACCAGTTTTCGGTCCCGCCGTGCACGATCAGCGCCAGCGCGCCCTGGTTCATCGGATTTTCGCCCCATCCATGCGGAACATCAGGCGACCTTACCGGCCCGGCCAGCCGGTGCAAAATATTTCCGTTTCGCTGTCGGAGCCGGGCATACTGCTTCGTCTTCCAGTCGGACAGGAGCCGCCCGCATGCTCTACGCCATTCTCTGCTACCACGATGAGGACACGGTCGGCTCCTGGACCAGGGAGCAGGATGCGGCGGTGATGCAGAAGCTTTCGGTAGTGCAGGACAAATTGACCCGACAAGGCCGGCTCGGCCCGGTCGCGCGCCTGCTGCCAACGACGGCCGCGACTACCTTGCGCAAGGAGAATCCGCCCGTCGTGATCGACGGCCCGTTTGCCGAGACCAAGGAGCAGTTACTCGGCTTCTATATCGTCGACTGCAACAATCTCGACGAGGCGCTGGCTGTCGCGGGCGATCTCGGCGCGGCCAATCCCGGCGGCGCCTATGAAATCCGCCCGGTCGGCCTGCTCAATCCCGGGAGCCTCAAGACGTGACCGACGCGGCCTGGATCGATGCCGCGCTGACCTCGGCGCGTCCCCAGGCGGTCGGCGCCCTGCTGCGCTACTTCCGCAATCTCGACATCGCCGAGGAGGCGTTCCAGAACGCCTGCCTGCGGGCGCTGAAAAGCTGGCCGCAGAACGGACCGCCGCGCGATCCCGCGGCGTGGCTGATCATGGTCGGACGCAACGCCGCGATCGACGAGGTGCGGAGGAACCGCAAGCAGGAACCGCTGCCCGAGGACGAACCGATTTCCGATCTCGGCGACGCCGAGACCGTGCTGGCCGAGCGGCTCGACGGCTCGCATTATCGCGACGACATTCTGCGACTGTTGTTCATCTGCTGCCACCCCGGGCTGCCGGCGACGCAGCAGATCGCGCTGGCACTGCGCATCGTCTCCGGCCTCACCGTCAAGCAGATCGCCCGCGCGTTTCTGGTCAGGGAAGCCGCGATGGAGCAGCGCATCACCCGTGCCAAGGCCCGTGTCGCCGACGCGAGCGTGCCTTTCGAGACGCCGGGGGCGGTGGAGCGCACCGAACGGCTCTCCGCCGTCGCCGCCATGATCTATTTGATCTTCAACGAAGGCTATTCCGCCAGCGGCGACACCGCCGAAATCCGCGCGCCGCTGTGCGAGGAGGCGATCAGGCTGGCACGGCTGCTGCTGCGGCTGTTCCAAGGCGAGCCCGAGATCATGGGTCTGACGGCGCTGTTGTTGTTGCAGCACGCCCGTGCCGCGGCGCGGTTCGGCGCCGACGGCGCGCTGATCCTGCTCGATGACCAGGATCGCTCGCGCTGGAATCAGAAGATGATCACGGAGGGGCTGGCGCTGATCGACAAGGCGATGCGCCATCGCCGCAGCGGGCCTTACCAGGTCCAGGCGGCGATCGCCGCCCTGCACGCGCGCGCCGCAAGACCGGAAGACACCGACTGGACCCAGATCGATCTGCTCTATGGCGCGCTCGAGATCATGCAGCCGTCCCCGGTGGTGACGCTCAATCGCGCGGTCGCGGTGTCCAAGGTGCGCGGCGCCGGCGCGGCGCTGGACATGATCGAGCCGCTGGCGCCGCGGCTGTCGAATTATTTTCATTTCTTCGGCGTGCGCGGCGCGTTCCTGATGCAGCTTAACCGCAATGACGAGGCCCGCGAGGCGTTCGACCGCGCCATTGCGCTCGCCAACAATTCGGCGGAAGCCGCCCACATCCGCATGCATCTCGACCGCCTGATCCGCGACAGCCAGCCCTGCGGTTCCAGAATCTCAAAGAAATAATCGCGCCCGTCGGATGGCGCCGGTCTCGTTCGTCCCCGGGTTATGCAGCACCGATCCAAGCGGTAGCACATTCCAGGCGGCCCTGACCTACACGGAGGACATCTCGTGACCATAGCGGAGACCGCGCGCGCGGCCCATTTAGCAATCCCGCGTTTCGTTCAAGGATAGGGAGCTGCCCCATGCTGGAAATCATTGCCGTCATCGCCGTCCTGCTGGCCATCGCCATCGCCGTCATCCTGATCCTGGCTGCGACCAAGCCGGACAGGTTCAGCATCGAGCGGACGACCATCGTGAACGCGCCGCCGGAAGCGATCTTTCCGCTGATCGACGATCAATGGTCCGCCTGGTCGCCTTACGAACATCGCGATCCCGCGATGAAGCGCGACTACAGCGGCGCTGCCCGCGGCAAGGGCGCGGTGTACAGCTGGGACGGCAACAACAAGGTCGGCTCCGGCCGGATGGAAATTCTCGAATCCTCGGCGCCGGCGAAGATCGTCATCAAGCTCGATTTCTTCAAGCCGTTCGAGGGCCACAATACCGCCGAGTTCACGATGCTGCCGCAAGGCAATGCTACCAGCGTCGGCTGGCGAATGCACGGCCCGCTGCCGTTCATGGGCAAGGTCATGCATCTGTTCATGAACATGGACAAGATGGTTGGCAAGGATTTTGAGAGCGGTCTCGCCAGCCTGAAGCGGCTCGCCGAGAAATAGTCGATCACCCGAAGCGTCACGAAAGGAGCAAGCGATGCAGGTCAATCCCTATCTGTTTTACGACGGCAATTGCGAGGCGGCGTTGAAATTCTACGAGAAGGCGCTCGGCGGCAAGATCGATGCGCTGATGACCTATGAAGGCGCGCCGCAGTCGATGCCGATACCGCCGGGCTGGAACAAGAAGGTCATGCACGCCCACATGACCATTGACGGCGAAGCGCTGATGGCATCTGACGCGCCTCCCGGCCACTTCCATCAGCCGCAGGGATTTTCAGTCTCGCTGCAGATCGATGATGCCGCGGAAGCCGAGCGCAAGTTCAAGGCGCTGGCCGAAGGCGGCAGCGTCAACATGCCATTCGGCAAGACGTTCTGGTCCAAGGGATTTGGCATGTGCGTCGATCAGTTCGGGATCCCGTGGATGGTGAACGTCCCGGAAGCATGACCGTGGCTTAGCGGCACGACGGGTAGATCGCCGCGAGCTGTCGTCCGCGCAACAACAGCAGGTGCGACGTCAATCCGCCGCGCCGGACAATCCAGCTCCGCACCGCGGCGGGATAGGCCTCCAGCACCAGTTCGGAGGCTTCCGGTTCGGCGTACAGCCGGCCGCGCCGGTCGATCGACCGCGCGGCGTGAAATCCGAGCACGGCGCGGCGGGTCACGCAGATGCGATCGTTCGGCACCACGCTCAGCACCAGCGTACAGGCCGACAGGCACGGTCCGTCGATGACGACGCGTTCGCCGGAGGCGCGCACGCCTTCGAACAGGTCGAGAAACGGCCCGACCTGGCCGCCAGGGCTGCCAAGGATGCGAATCTCGGCACCCGCCGGCAGTGAGGCGAGGGCGCACAGCACGGCCGGGAGAAGCATCATTCTGGCGAAAGCTGTCCGCATCATCGAACATTCCTTCGATCGGACGGCGGAATCAACCCGGTAATGGCCGAGCTGGCCTCTGGTTCCGTTTGATGCGGGCTCCGCTCCGCTTCCCGGGACCTAGCTGTTCCGCCGTTCGCCGCGCAGCGTCGGCAGTCCGATGCCGGCGGCATCGAAGCCGCCGTCGACGGCGAGGATCTGGCCGGTGATGTAACTCGAGCGGTCGCTGCACAGAAAGAACACCGCCTCGGCCAATTCCTCTTCCAGGCCATAGCGGTTGAGCGGAATGGCGTCGTAGTAGTCGGCGCGGATTTCCGCGGTGTGAACCGCTTTCGCCATCGCGGTTTCGACCGGGCCGGGTGCGACGCCGTTGACGCGAATGCCGAGCGATGCCAGTTCGACGGCGAGCTGCTTGGTGAGATGCGCAAGCCCGGCCTTGCTGGTGCCGTAGGCCGAGCGCAGCGTCGAGGCGCGCACCGCCGAGATCGAGGTGATGTTGACAATGGCGCCGCCGCCATGCTCGCGCAGCAGCGGCGCGGCGGCCTTGGTGCAGAGGAACGGCCCGGTGAGGTTGACGGCCAGGATCCGGCTCCAGTCCTGATTGGAAGTCTCGAGCAGCGGCGCGAACACGGCGATGCCGGCATTGTTGACCAGGGCGTCGAGCCGGCCGAAGCGCCGGCTCATGGCAGTCATCGCCGCCGCCACCGCATCGGCATCGGAGACGTCGCAAGTGAGCGCCATGGTGTCGCCGGGGTTCGCCAGAGCGGCGACCGCGTCGCACAGCAATTGGTGTTCGATGTCGAGCAGCGCCACGCGCCAGCCATCGGCGAGAAACCGCTTCGCCACCGCGAGCCCGATGCCACGCGCGGCGCCGGTCACAAGTGCAACTTTCTGCGGGGTTGGCGACATGCGGGGGGTCCTTGTGCCGTGATTCCGGGAAGATCCTTCAGGAAGGATAACGAACGGCCCTGTTCGTCAAGTCTGTTCGGGAGACGCCAGGATCCTGGCTTCCGGTCAAGTTGACGATTTTTGTACAATCAGTTGATGTGCCGTGGAAATAAAGATGGCCGATGTCTCTCAAACTCTACTTTCATCCGTTGTCGTCGTTCTGCTGGAAGGCGTTGATCGCGCTGTATGAGAACGACACCCCGTTCATGCCGCAGGCGGTCAATCTCGCCGATGCGAGCGAGCGGGCCGCCTTGTTGAAGCTGTGGCCGATCGGCAAGTTTCCGGTGCTGCGGGACGACGCCAGCGATCGCACGATTCCGGAATCCAGCATCATCATCGAGTATCTCGACGTGTGCTATCCGGGCCGGACCCGCTTTGTTCCGGACGACGCGAAGCTCGCCCTGCAGACCCGGCTGCGCGACCGTTTCTACGACCTCTACGTGCACCTGTCGGTGCAGAAGATCGTCGGCGACCGGTTGCGGCCGAAAGGCAGCAAGGACCCGCATGGCGTCGCGGAGGCGAAAGCACGAATTCAGTCCGGCTACGGCATGATCGACAAGGAGATGGCGGCCAGGACCTGGGCGATGGGAGAGGCTTTCAGCATGGTCGATTGTGCCGCATCGCCGGCGTTGTTCTACGCCAATAAGGTGGTGCCGTTCGGCGATGGCAACAGCAATGTTGCCGCCTATTTCGATCGCCTGAAAGCGCGGCCGAGCTTCGCGCGTGTGATCAAGGAGGCCGAACCCTATTTTGGCATGTTCCCGCAGGAGACCTGACATGAGCGGCAGCAAATCCGACATCGTGCGCGCCCTCTTTGCCGCCTATCGGTCGAGCGACCGCAAGGCGGGCGAGGATAGTCTGACGGAAGATTTCCGCTTCATCAGCCCCTATGACGATGCGATCGACAAGGCCGAATATTTCGCCCGATGCTGGCGCGGCAGCGACTGGATCGAGCGGCATGAGCTCGAACGAATCTTCGTGCAAGGCGAACAGGCTTTCGTGACCTACCGATGCGTCGCCAAAGGCGGCAGGAGTTTTCGCAACACCGAATTCTTTGGCTTCGAAGGCGACAAGATCAGGAGCATCGACGTCTATTTCGGCGCGACCTACGAGAACGGCGTGTTCGTAAAACAGTCGCAATAAAAGCTGACCGGTCTGTCGGCAACTACCTCTGAAATAATTCCGTCTGCGATGTCGGTGCTGCAAAACCCGGTTCGTCCTGTTGAGGAGCAATGATTGGGCAGCGCGACAGGCGAACCGGCCGGTCGACCAAAGGGAGAATGACAATGCGGTTCATGGTGATTGTGAAAGCCAGCAGGGATTCTGAAGCCGGCGTGATGCCAGGCACCGAATTGCTGACGGCGATGGGCAAGTTCAACGAGGAAATGGTCAAGGCCGGCGTGATGCAGGCCGGCGAGGGATTGCATCCGACCGTGAAGGGCGCCCGGATCAGATATTCCGGCGGGGAGAGCAGCGTGCGCCACGGGCCGTTCCACCTCAGCGATGACCTGGTGGCCGGCTTCTGGCTGATCCAGACCGGATCGCTCGAGGAAGCCATTGGCTGGATGAAACGCGCACCGTTCGCCGGCGGCGCCGAGATCGAAATCCGCCAGGTCTTCTCGCCGGAGGATTTCGGCGACGCGCTCACGCCGGAACTGCGTGAACAAGAAGCGCAGCTCCGCGCGCAGGCCGCAAAAAAGTAGCCGGCGATGGTCATTCCGGGGCGGCCCTGTGGGGGCTGAACCCGGAATCTGGAGATTGCGGCGCGAGATTCCGGGTTCGCGCCTGGCGCGCCCCGCAATGACAGCAAGATTTGCAACACATAACCGAGGACACGCGACCATGCGATTCATGATGCTGATGATTCCAAGAGGCTATGAGACGGTGATGGCGGGCACCATGCCCTCGGCCGAGGCGGTCGCCGCGATGATGAAATACAACGAGGCGCTGAAAAACGCCGGCGTCCTGATCACGCTCGACGGGTTGCACCCGCCCTCGATGGCTGCGCGGGTCTCGTTCGGGACCGGCAAGCCGATGGTGACCGATGGCCCATTTGCCGAGGCCAAGGAACTGCTGGGCGGCTATTGGATGATAGACGTGAAGTCGCGGGAGGAGGCGATCTCGTGGGCGATGCGGTGTCCCGCTTCCAGCAACGAGATCATTGAAATCCGCCAGGTGCAGGAAATGTCGGATTTTCCCGCCGACGTTCAGGAAGCGGCGGCCAGCGATTCGCAGGCTACTGGCGGACGCTAGCGGCCGCTGGTTCCGGCCTGGCGCTAGTGACCTTTGGCGCCGGCTCATGTAAAAGCCTTTCACATGAGCTGGCGCAAGGAACAACGCCGCGCCGAGCGCGGCTATCATCACGGCAATCTAAAGGAGGCGCTGCTGCAGGCGGCGCTCGGCCTGATCGCGGAAAAAGGCGCCGCCGGCTTCACCTTTGCCGATGCCGCGCGCATGGCGGGCGTCAGCCCCGCCGCCCCCTACCGGCATTTTCGCGACCGCGACGAACTGCTTTCCAACATCGCCCAGCGCGGTTTCGAGCAGTTCGAAGCGGTGCTGACCCAAGCCTGGGACGACGGGCGTCCGGATACCGTCACGGCGTTCGAGCGGGTCGGCAACGCCTATCTCGCGTTCGCCCGCGCCGAGCCCGCGTTCTATTCGGCGATGTTCGAATCGGGGCTTCCGGTCGACCTCAATCCGACATTGCTGGCGGCAAGCGAGCGCGCCTTCGGCATCATCAGGGCCGCCGCGGAGCGGCTTGCCGCGTTGTCGCCGCCGGGAACGCCGCGCCCGCCGGCGATGATGATGGCATTGCATATCTGGTCGATGTCGCATGGCGTGGCTTCGCTGTTCGCGCGGGGCGATGCGGCGCGGCGCAAGCTGCCGATGTCGGCGGAAGATCTGCTGGAAGCCGAGGTGCTGATCTATCTGCGCGGTCTCGGGTTCTCGACCGACCGCAAGCCAGCCGCCCAGCGCGACCAGGCGGAGCCGAAACCCGCCGGGCAGCCGGCCGGGCCCTGGGGTAGTCCAAAATAAATTACCGGGCGCGGCTTTCGGCCCGCTTGACAAAAATCCGCGATGGGTTACCTATGTAAATGTTATTTACATTCACAACGGCGTGATGCCGTGATGGAGAGGGAAATGGCCTACACCGCAGATGTCCATCGATGGCGCGGTCCCGAAGAGTCCTACCGCCCGCATATGCGCATTCACCCCGGCATGGTCATCGCGACCATTCTCGGCTTCCTGTTCTGGTGGCCGGTCGGACTCGCGTTTCTCTTTTTCACCCTCAGGAGCACGAACATGGGTTGCTGGAGTCACCAGGATCGCTGGCAGAACAAGATGGAGCGGATGCAGAACAAGATGGAGCGGATGCGCAACCATGTGGAGCGGCGCGGCTTCGGCTTCGGCGGCTTCGGGCCGCCCACGAGCGGCAATCGCGCCTTCGACGAATACCGCATGGAAACCCTGCGGCGTCTCGAGGAGGAGCAGACTGAATTCAAGGATTTCCTCGACCGCCTGCGCCACGCCAAGGACAAGGACGAATTCGATCAGTTCATGGCCCAGCACCGTCAGCGCCCGACGCCGCCAAACGACCAGCCCCAGAGCTAGGTGTTTAGTCCCGGCATTTGATGGATCGGATTTAGACTGAATCGTTCTGGCTCTTTTGTCCATGTTTTGGCGATGAATTCGTAGGGTGTGAGGCCCTT
>Ga0182024_10018862_pt1 | contig 12789 bp, 7 predicted proteins | sample P32metaG_FD_120480 | JGI IMG/M metagenome (GOLD analysis project Ga0182024, IMG submission 120480) | Permafrost microbial communities from Stordalen Mire, Sweden - P3-2 metaG (Illumina Assembly) | ecosystem: Environmental > Terrestrial > Soil > Wetlands > Permafrost | place: Sweden: Stordalen... | reverse complement strand
TCCTGTGGGGTAACCTAGGCTTCAGACACTTTTGTAGCGCCCGCCTTCAGGCGGGCACTTTGAATTCAAGCACAAGCTCGCCTGAGGGCGAGCGCTACAGTGTCGTGCGCCTGGTTGCCCCACAGAGTCTTGAGCCTCTGGGGACTAGTTTTCGCGCATACGAAATTCACACAGGCTGAAGTCTGTGCTACCAGATGCCGATTGTTTCGTGATGTGGTACAAGTGAGGAGCGGGATCGATGATTGAATTTCGCGCTTCTGGCTGTCGCGTATATTCAATTCTCGCGAGCACGAAAAAACAAGGAGGACCCTTCGGCCATGAGCGGTTGCGCACACGTCAAAGAAATTCGAGATGTCCATCCCAGTGGAACGGGATGCAAGGAATGTTTGGAAATGGGCGACTCGTGGGTTCATCTGAGGATGTGTCTGAGCTGCGGACACGTCGGCTGCTGTGATTCATCCAAGAACAAGCATGCGACGAAGCATTTTCATCGCTCGAAGCATCCCATCGTGCAATCGATCGAGCCAGGTGAAGATTGGCGCTGGTGCTACATCGATGAAATGATTCTAGAATAGCAAGCTCCCCTGGGTCGTCTTATCCGCAGCGGACCCACAACTCTGTTTCTGGTCAGGAGGGAAGCGAAATGTCCGCGACCAAACCCGCAATGGATCAGCCGGAAGCTTGGCCTGCGCTTCCGTTATCGGCGTGGGCCGATACCTGCGAGACCTTGCACATGTGGACTCAGATCGTAGGCAAGGTGCGCCTGGCGCTCAGCCCGCGCGTGAATCATTGGTGGGAAGTACCACTTTACGTCAGTGCCAGGGGACTGACGACATCGCCGATCCCCTACGCAAAAGGAATCTTTGAAATCGAGTTTGACTTCATTGACCACAGGCTCGATGTATTCACGAGCGGCGGCCAGAAGAAAAGCATTTCTCTTGTGCCGCGAACCGTCGCTGATTTTCACGCGGAATTCATAGCTCTGCTTCGCTCTCTGGGAATCGAGGTAAAAATCTGCAACATGCCGGTGGAAGTTCCCAACCCGATTCGCTTCGATCAGGATCGAACGCACGCGGCCTACGATCCCCGTTTCGCGAATGCGTTCTGGCGAATCCTGGTAACGGTCGATGGTATCTTCAAGGAATTTCGATCGCACTTTATCGGAAAAGTTAGTCCTGTGCATTTCTTTTGGGGAAGCTTTGACCTTGCGGTCACTCGTTTCTCAGGCCGTCCCGCGCCCGAGCGCCCCGGGGCCGATATCATCACTCGGGAGGCTTATTCGCACGAAGTCAGCAGTGTGGGATTTTGGCCCGGCGGCGGTGATGTGAAGGGAGCTGCGTTTTATTCCTATGCCGCGCCAGCGCCGCCGGGATTTGACGAGCGTCCGGTCCGTCCTGAGAAGGCCCTTTACAACAATCCGTTGGGCGAGTTTTTGCTGATGTACGACGATGCGCGGTCATCGGAAACGCCCGGAGATGACGTGCTTGAATTCTGTCAAAGCACGTATGAAGCCGCCGCGGAGCTCGGGAATTGGGACCGAAGCAGGCTGGAGAGGGAGGCATAGTCAAGTCCGTGTCCCCAATCCAACCCCGATCCGCCCGTTTGTGTTCAGCCAAGTCCAAATTGAAACGGCTCCGAAAGTCAGTTAGCGAATTACCCTGACTCTGACACGAGTTTTACATGCTCTCACTCTTTGACGTGATTGTTATGATGCCCAAACCATCTTTGATCACGATCTTCGTTCCAAAGGGCTCGCTGAGCTTTTGGAGGCGCTCGAGAATCTTGGTTGCCATTGCGGAATCCGCGATCTCGGGACGCCCGCGGTTGGTGCGCGTTCTCCCAAACCCTAGCCAAATCGGCGTTAGAATGACCTCCGCCGGACGGCCATTGCGAAATACAACGTTCGCTACAACCGATTCCCAAACGTCGGGCCTGAGGGGCTCCCGGCCATTTCGATCGAAAGCGTCCTTACCCTCGCCAGGAAGCGCGTCGGGACTGAGACCGAATCCTTGGTAGAACTTCGCCGGTTGGGGTACGACCAGGTCGTTCTCTTGAATGAAATCCCCCAGACTATAAAAAATCACCTTACCCTTGTAGATCTCGATGCCGCGGAGAACATGCGGTCCGCTAGCGCCGAAGACATCATCACCCGCATATATGGCGGCATGTGCATACTCCACCAAGAATTGCGAGGGAACCTCAAGCTCGTCAGCTTGTTCATGCGAGTGCGTGTAGGTCACTACATAGTCCGCCATTTCCTTGGCGTCTCGGATCTCATGCGTGATTTCCGCCAAATCCGTAGGATCGGCGGTCGTCACTACACCGGGCTTGTCGCTTACTTCAAAAGTGAGAGGAGACCCGTCGAACCCAAGGGTCGCCGTCTGCGCCGAACCAGCTCCTGCCCCACCGAGCTTCAGGGTCTGTTTCATTTTGGTCAGAGTCTCAAAAGTGGCAGCGTCGACACGATATCGGGTATGGTGGTGCAAGGCAGATAGACCGGGGTGTCCCTGCATGTCAGACCTTGACGCAGACGCTGGTCCCTCGGGGCTGAACGTGGAAGCGCACGAAATGAGCGCGACGCGCCCGTGTGGCGTTGAAAGATAGCCCGGCGCCCGCGCCTCACCCAGATTTTCACCAATTCCTGCGTAGACAGCGCCACCCTGGTTATACACCTGGAGTGTCTGCAACAGACCCTGCGTGCCGAAATCAACCGAATGATTATTGGCCGCTGAGAAGAGATTAAACCCGATCCACTGCAGGTCTTTTAGTCTCTCGGAGCTCACTGACATCCATGTGCCTCCTGAGTCAGAGACGGGCTGCTGACCACTGCTGGGAGAACTTCCCTCATAGTTGAGGACGGCCGCGTCCCCCTTGCGAACAGCGTTCACTACGCCCATAAATTTTGCATCGCCCTGACGACCAATTTCCGGCGTAGCGATGAGGGCATCCCCGGCCAATGTCAGATTGAATTCCGGTGGGGATGCCTTCGGTTCTTGAGCGAGCAATGCCAGGACAAGAAAAGAGCACGCGATGACCAAGGTCAGCGCGAGACCCAAGGGATTTAAAGCTCTCGGAGGCAAGAGTGTCCATTTCTGGATGCCGTTTCGAGTGACATTGCTCATTTGATTTCTCCTCTTCCCCATGGACTCCACTTCAAATAGCTGTCGCACGCCCGGAAGCGCGTGCGGCAGAAAGAGCGAAATGGCCGTTCTCAAGAGATAAATTTCAACTCGAACTGAATTTCCCGAGAGCCATTGCTAGTTATATCTATCAAACCCGCGCAGTGGAGACAAGGTCAATTCGTAGAAACTGGAACACAAGAACTGCAAGACCTAAAACTGGACAGCCGTCCTAATTGACGACGGCGTACTTGCCTATAATTTATTCGCGGATTGCGCCTGATAACTTCTCCATCGGTCGCCTGCACCGTTTGACAGCATTGTTGGCGGAGCATAGGATTTAAGCATCCATGCGGACCTCAGCATTTTCACGCGCAAGCCAGTCCCCAGCAAATGTCGGTCGAACTCATATGGGCTGGCGAAGGGCGCAGCTCGTTTTCGCTCTGGCGCTTCTTGCCGCGCGCGTTGCGTTTGCCGCGGATTCGGCCGATCCCAAGCGTTATCTGAACGACATCAAGACGCTTTCCGCTCCCGTGATGGAAGGCCGCGGCGCGGGGACCAAAGGCATTGCACTGGCCGCAAACGTGATCGAGCAGCGGTTTCAATCTCTCGGATTGAAGCCGGCGGGGACCAAATCCTATTTTCAGCCATTTACTGTGATTACCGGCGCGCGTTTGATGGAAGGCAATCGATTTGAGGCCGGAACCGGCGCTTCAAAAAACGAATTGAAGTTAAATCGAGATTTTGTTCCGTATAACTTTTCGTCCTCCGGAGAAGTCAGCAGCCCCGTCGTATTTGCCGGATACGGAGCGACCGCCCCGGAATTTAATTATGACGATTACGCCCATCTGGATGTGAAGGACAAGATCGTCGTGATTCTGCGCTATGAACCATCGGGATTTGCCGCAAAGAGCGGGCATTCCGGCCTCACCGAACATTCGCAATTAATCAGGAAGGCCATCAACGCGCGAAATCACGGTGCAAAAGCCATAATCCTGGTGAACGGCAAGCTAGGGGATGGCGAAGAGGACCTGCTGACGCGCTTCGGAAGCGTGAGCGGGCCGGAGAATGTGGGAATCGTTTTTGTGCAAGCCAAGAATGATGCGGCGAACGCATGGTTTACAGCGGCAGGAAAATCTCTTGCCGGCGTTCAGAACGAAATCAACACGTCTTCGACTCCGCAGTCATTTGTATTTCCGGAGGGGCTCCACATCTCGCTCAAGGTGAATGTGGAAAGCACGCGCGCCACGGTAAATAATGTGCTCGCGTATCTTCCAGGCAAAACGGACGAATACATTATCATCGGCGCGCATTACGATCACCTCGGCTACGGGAATGTGGATTCGCTCGCACCTTCGCAAATTGGACAGATTCATCCCGGCGCCGACGATAACGCCTCCGGCACCGCCGGCGTGCTGGAACTGGCGCGCCTGTTCGCGCCCATGAAGGGAAAACTTCAGCGTGGCATTTTGTTCGCTTCGTTCGCCGGCGAGGAACTCGGGCTGCTCGGTTCCGCTCACTGGGTGAGCGAGCCGACGCTGCCGCTTGGCAAAGCTGTCGCCATGATTAACATGGACATGATCGGCCGCGTCAAGGACAAAAAAGTTTATATCGGCGGGACGGGAACCGGCGCCACGTTCAAGAGCCTGCTCGATGAGGAAAAGAGCAAGTCGCCCTTCCAGTTTGAATATTCCGCCAGCGGTTACGCAGCGAGCGACCACACTTCGTTTGTCGCCAAGAAAATTCCCGTGCTGTTCTTTTTTTCGGGATTGCACTCGGATTATCACAAGCCCTCTGACACGTGGGATAAAATTGACGCGCCCGATGCAGCGAAGCTTCTGGATTTCATCGACGATGTTGCGCTGAAACTCGACTCCGAGCCTGCTCGGGTCGCGTTCGTCACCGTGAAGGAAGATCAGGCGAGCGGCCACTCTGACAGCGGCGGCGGAGGTTACGGGCCATATTTTGGGTCGATCCCGGACTTTGGCCAGGAAACAAAGGGTGTGAAATTCTCCGATGTACAGCCAGGATCGCCCGCGGCGAAGGCCGGATTTAAGGCCGGCGACATTCTTGTTCAATTCGGCGGCAAGCCGATCAATAATTTATACGATTTTACCGACGCATTGCGCGGCAGCAAGGTGGGCGACGTCGTTGAAGTGAAAGTGCTGCGTGACGGCAAGCCCGTCACCGCGCCGGTAAAACTGGAACAGCGCAAATAGCAAAATGTGAAGTATTGTTGTGGCGCGCCTCTTTCGAGGCGGGGATCGTTTCAAGCAAGAAGTGGAAAGCCATCGCCTTTGAAGAAGCGAGCTACAAAAACACGACAGAGATTGATCGAGAGAAATTCATGGCTAAACGGCACATCACCCGAACCCTGATTCTTCTTGGCTTGCTCTCTCTCTCCGCGTCGCTGATGATATATTCGCAAGCGCCGGGCGCAGGGAAAACGAATTCAGCATCCCTTACTGTGCCCGGCGAAAAGCACCTGGCCAATGTCCGCCAACTCACCTTCGGCGGGACCAATGCCGAAGCCTACTTTTCAGCCGACGACAAGAATCTGATTTTCATGCATCAAGGCGAAGGCGTTCCGTGCGACCAGATGTACACAATGCCCGTGGATACTCCGGACGGCAAGCCCGCCATCCCCAAGATGGTGAGCACAGGCAAGGGTCGCACCACATGCGGCTACTATTTTCCTTCCGGCAAAAAAATTCTATTTTCGTCGACGCACGAAGCCAGCGCCGAGTGCCCGCCGCGTCCTGACTACTCGCACGGTTACGTCTGGCCGATTTATAACTTCTACGAAGTCTATACCGCGAATCCCGACGGCACCGATCTGCGCGCTCTGTCTCATTCTCCCGGCAGCTATAACGCGGAATCGACCATCAGCCGCGACGGCAAAAAGATTGTCTTCACGTCGACGCGCAACGGCGATCTCGATATCTACACGATGAACGCAGATGGCAGCGATGTCCGCCAGCTCACGCACGAGCTAGGCTACGACGGCGGCGCGTTCTTTTCCGCCGACGGCAAAAAAATCGTCTACCGTTCCGAGCAACCGAAGACGCCGGAGCAAATCGCCGACTACAAGGAACTGCTCTCTCGCGGGCTGATTCGTCCGGGGAACCTCGAAATCTGGGTGATGGACGCCGACGGCAGCCACAAACGCCAGGTCACGCACAACGGCGCGGCAAATTTCGCTCCGTATTTTCTTCCCGACGGCAAGCGCATTATTTTTGCGTCAAATCTGGCGAACCAGAAAGATCCCAGCGGCTTCGATCTCTATCTCATTAACGAAGACGGCACCGGCCTCGATCAAGTTACCTATCACCCGGACTTCGACGCGTTCCCCATGTTTTCTTCCGACGGCAAACGCCTCGTCTGGGCCTCGAACCGTAACGGCAAAGTCCCGCACGAGACGAACATCTTCATTGCCGATTGGGTGGAATGATCGTGGAAGATTTCGTGGCGCCGGCGCCACGAAAGCCAAGCGTTCCGCCTAACAGGCAAGGCAGTGAATACACTTACTTTTCTACTGCGTTATTTCTGGAACCGCGGAAGGAATTTTCTCCTGATTCTGCTTCCAGCCGGCGATCAAAGCTCTGACGACGCGGCTTCCCACCAGATACGCCGATTCAAGTGATGGCTGGAATCCGAACTGTTCGCCGCGATTGGCGCTTTCCTCGGCCGTTTCATCGGGCGCCTGCATGTCGAAATTGCTCCCGGTGCGGAGCAACACGGCGCGGTTCCAATCCGCACGGCCCGCACGCGTGAGCGCCGCTAGCGCCACCATCGCGCCGGAGTCGTTCTCCGCGGTCGAGCCAAAATTTGCCTGTCCGTCGGTCATATAGCGAACCCAGCGATGCGCCCATTCATCCATTTTTGCGTCATGCCAGTAGGTCTCGGTGGCCAAATTTGCGCCAATTTTTACTTGCGGCGGTTGTTGTGCCGCCGGATAGCCCTTGTAGCGAGCGCCCAAGGCTCGCATCTGCTCGGTCTCTGGCAGTTTGATATCGCGCGTCAAACCATAGACCCAGGTGAGCAGCGCCGGATTCATTCGTACCACCGATCCGCTCCGGTTAATGTGCGCATCCTGCTTCGGCCACGTCCGGACATCTTCATCCGATCCGACTGGCACTCGAGGTTGCTCGTTGGGCCTGCTCTTATCCAGTGCATAAAAACCATCCGGCCAGTCCTTCGGAATTTCCCGCGCGTCGATTTCATGCACTAAATTGCCATTCACCACGTAATCGGTCCACACCGCCGATGCGAGCGACATCTCGCGGGGCGACACACCCGCGATCCCGTTAATCAGCCAATAACTTTTTCTCACGTCAAATCGCGGATCGAGCCCGAACGCCATCAGGTTCACGCCCGGCCGGATGTTTCCGGGACCAACCGCCATCGCGATCTCGGAGCCATCGGCGTTCGCGCGCACGTGGCGGCTCATTCCCGGTACGTCGATCACGCGATCCAAATGGTCGCGCTCGACCCAGAATTGTAATTCGCCCGGCGTGTCGCCCGTGTCATTGCCCACTTCGAAGTAGACGACCACGATCACCTTGGGCTGAATCACGGTCGAATTTGTATTCGATTGTGCGCGTGCTTCCTTAATCGGGCCCGCCCAGGACAAAATGAAAGCGATCAAGCAGAGCGCCCCGAGCGACGCGCGCCAGTTTCGTCGCACATTCGTATGGTGCATGCACTTTTCCTGTCGGGCAATCCCGTCGAAATGCCCGTGAGATCCGAGGATTATATCCAATGGGACTATATGTCGCATTCCGCCGAGAGTTCCAAGAAAAAACGGCGTCCCGACTGCATCGGGACGCCGTCTGAGTCGGTTCCAGCTTTCGCTAGAAGAAGAATTTGGCTGAGAACTGCATCTGTCGTGCGCCGGATATCGGGTTGCTTGTCGCCAACGGCGACAAGAAGGATGAGTTTGCGGTAAGTGTGGTTCCAGAGATGTTGAATCCCGTTGCATTGACCTGAGTCACGAGGGTGTGGTTGAACAGGTTAAATGTTTCGGCGATGAGCTGCAACTTGTAGCGCTCCCGCCAGAGTGCCAGGTCGCGAGAGACACGGAAGTCCACATTGCGTATTTGTGTGGGACCGTTGAAGAAGTTTCGCGGGTATTGAGGGGCACGTCCGGCGGCGTTGGATGCGTTATTCGAGACACCGCCAGTCGCGCCGCCGTCTATTCCTCCATTGAACGGGCCAGCGCTGCTTAGCAGGGCGGTTTGCGGAAACGGGGAGGCAATGGTAATCACACCGCCAAATCCGAATCCATTAGCCAAGTAGTTAAGGACCGCGTTCTCGATCTTCACGGTTGGCGCATACGTGAAACTGGTCACAAACCGCTGCCGCTGTGCAAAGTCCGATCTCGCGTATTCTCCGTTCTGATTGTACGGATCGATCGTGACGTCGGACGAGTTTCCGCCGAATGTCCCGCCGGACGTTGCGTTGGAACTGGTGGTTTCTTCGTCGTCCATCGAACTGGCGACGGTGTAGTTGGCCAGGAATTCAACGCCGTGACCAAAGGTCTTTTTCACGGTGAATACTCCGGCCTGGTAGAGACTATGCACGGTGCTTTCGCAAGAATCCACGATACCAAGCGCGAAGGGGGTGCCGAACGTTGTGGGAACCCTGCCGGTGTTCAGTCGTGCTGCGTACAGAGGTACCGTAACTGAACCTCCCGGAACCGTCTGGCCGGTCGCAAAAGTTCCACCGGTAATGGTGTACGTGACCGTTCCCGTAGAGGGCGCAAGATTCACGTCGTTGCAGACGGGCAGGTGCGCTCCCCTGTTGAGAACGTAGCTCGCAGAGGCGCTGATGTTGCCCGGAAGCTGATATTCGGCTCCAACTTCCGCTTCATGAACCATGGGCTGCAGGAACTTGGGATCTTGGCCCCTGATATTGATAATCGGCACTTTCGCCGGATTTATGCTAACGGGGACCACCTTGGGCACGATTGCTCCAGGAACACCCGGAGGAGCTTGCAGCGCGGGGCCCGGCGCTGTGAAGAATACGTTCGGGAACACTGGCGCGCACGGAGCTTGGGCAGAACTAAAGGCTCCCGTAGCGGGTACATAAGTGACATCGCACTCGGGCTGTTGCTGAACCTGACCATTCTCACTGCGCGTATTGTAATAGGTTGAGTTCGTAGTCTTCCCGAAGAAAAGCCCGTATCCCGCCCGGATCACCAGGTTCTTGGTGGGTTGGTAGGCGACGCCCAAGCGCGGGGCGACATTTGATTTATCGAGATAAATCGAGGTCGTGTACATCGCGGCAAATGGATTTTTGTTCGGATCGTAGGGCTGGGGAACCATTTGCAGGTCGTATCGAACTCCCATATTCAGCGTTATCTTGGAAGTCGTTTTCCACGTGTCCTGAACGAAGAATCCCAAGTCCGTATCGTAGAAGTCATCGTTTCCCGGGGCTGTGGGATGGATAGTATCCGTCGACTGGAAAAACTGATTATAGTGTTTTCCTACCAATGCGCCGGACGCGGCGTCGGTGGAAAGCGGCAGATTGTACAGGTCCGCGATCCAAGCCTGAAGCGTCGCGGCCGCTGTAGCGGCAGTTGTATCCGTGTAATTGTAGTTATAGATACCGCCGCCGTTAAAGAGGTTTGTGAGGATATCGTGAATGGGGCTGACGTCGATGCCGGCTTTCAGGGCGTGGTTGCCGTGAACATAAGCCAAGGTATCCGCGAATTCCAGGCGATGCTCATCCGGAAACGCCGGACGGGGAAGCGCATTCGGTTCTCCGTAACCGAAAAATCCGGTTGATGAATTTGGGCCTAGGTAAACACTGGGACCGGAGAAATTGGCAGAATACGCCTGAAAATCAACTGACCACTGAAACCGAAAATCGTTCACTAAGGTGGGCGAAATTACAGAGTTCCAGGATGCTGTCAGATACCGGTCGTGCGTGATAAGGTTTCCATTCTGAAATGCCGATCCCGTTGGCTGGGTGGGGCTCGAGTTATAGAGATTGGGCCCCGTAAAATTCATCCAGTTGAAAGATACGCTCAAGTGGTTACGTTCTGTCGCCTGGTAATCAATCTTCCCCAGCGCAATATCCTGGTTGGCATCGCGAGGAGCCGGGCCGGAATTGGCGTTTATGAAGTTTACGGCAGCCGCGCAACGTGGGTCGTTAGCCACGAATCCAACAATTGTCACCGTAGTGGCAAAACCGTTTGAAGCCTGGCAATTGTTCGCGATCATGCTATTGAGAGCCGTCGCGGCATTGTTCGTCGACGGCCCCGTATAGATGATGGGGAACGATCTTCTCTGTCCGTCGTAGTTCACGAAATAGAAGAGCTTGTCCTTGATAATCGGTCCGCCAACGCTTCCGCCGAACTGTTGCCGCTGATGTTCCCCATTGGTTATGCATTCCGCTTTTCCCAGAATGGAAGTATTCGTGACCGTTCCCAAAGGACAGGCACCCAGGATCGGGGTGGATCCATGTGTCCTGGCGTACGGGTCAAGAGAGTTAAGGGCGGGATAGCGCAAATAGTAAAACAGGTCGCCGTGAATTGCGTTGGTGCCGGATTTGGTGATGGCGCTGACAGTTCCGCCCGCAGCCTGTCCAAACTCCGCGCTGTAAGAGTCGGAACTGACATTGAACTCTTTCACAGCATCCAAGCTGTAGGTGTACCCGACAACCGTCCTGCCGCGATCTTCGGAGAAGAACGCCTGCTGGTTGCTCACTCCGTCCACCTGGCTGTTGTTATACAGACTTGAAATTCCATGAAACGAGAACAGCCCGTTAGCGCCGTCAGGGGTGACTCCCGGCGTAAGGAATACAAATGACTGCCAGCGCCGGCCATTGAGCGGAAGGTTTCCCGCGAGAACCTCACTAACCGTCTGCGATACTTCAGTTCGGTCTGGATCGATGACGGGAGCTTCGCCGGTCACCGTAATCTCCGAAACCGACGTCCCGACGGTCATGGCGACATCGACTGTGAGCGTCTGGCCCACTGTAAGGTTAAGGTCCTTCCGCACTACCGTGGCGAATCCGTCCTTGCTGACCGATACTTGGTAATGTCCGGACTGCATGAATGCGGCGGTATAATTTCCTGTATCCGTAGTCTCGAGAGTACGCTCAATTCCGGTATCCGTGCTCTTGATGACCACATTTGCACCGGCTACGGTCAAGCCCTTCGGGTCGGTCACGGTCCCGGTGATGGTTCCCGTGCCGCTCTGGGCGAACGCTGCGGTAGAAAAGCCCGCAGTCACAAACAGCAACGCCAAGCAAAGAGCCCCTAAGCGCACAAAAAAACGATTTTCATGTCTCATTTCTTCCACACCCCCTGTTGTTAACTATCCGGCCGGATCGTGCGTCCCCTGTTCCAACTCCCGGTCCTCGGCTAATGTGCGGCATCATAGAGCAGCGCATCGGCTTCCGCCAATTCATACTTTTTGTTACAGGCATTTGAAAATCAGCTGAACGGCAGATGAAGCCGTCAGGCTTCGAGGCCGAGTCTTGGGGCGGGAAGGTGGACGCAAACACGTTCCGGGAGAGACATGGGATTCGTCCCCCTCGGCACGAGATTCGGCAATTCCCGTGCCGATGTTATACTTTGGTCTTCCTGGATGCCTCAAGTGCGCGGCGCAACGAAATCCTTCTGGTTACAAAAATTGAAAGGAAAGTCTGCCTAAATTGAAGCTCCCTCCTGGTCCAAAGGGTCTCCCGATATTCGGCAATTTTTTTGAACCGAAAGGGGATTCGGTAGCCTACTTCACCAAGTGCGTGCGGGAATACGGCGATACCGTGTTTCTTCGTTTCCTGGGCGTTCCGATGTGCTTTGTGAACCGGCCCGACTACATCGAATCGATCCTGGTTACGCAAAGCGGCAATTTCGAGAAATCGAAGGACTACCGGGCGCTGCGGAGGGTGCTTGGCAATGGTCTGCTCACCAGCGAAGGTGAATTCTGGCGCCGGCAGCGCAAATTGGTCCAGCCTGCGTTTCATCAAGGGCGAATCGCGGCGTACGCGGAAGTCATGGTGGAATACACCGAGCGAATGCTCGCGACGTGGACCGACGGCCAAACGCTCGACATTCGCAAGGCCACGATGCGCTTGACGCTCGACATTGTGGCCAAGACTTTGTTCGACCCCAATGTGTCCCACGAAGCAGAAGACGTGGGTGCCGCGCTTCAAACCTTATTGGCTAAATTCATGCGTCAGGCGGCATTCGCGTTTCTACTGCCGTCGTCTTTCCCGATCCCTACGACTAAAAGGCTGAAGCGCGCAATCGCGCAGCTGGACAAAGTTATCTACGCGATCATCGAGCAGCGCCGCTCCGCGGGCCAAATGTCCGGCGATTTGCTCAGTGTGCTCTTGCGTGCGCAGGACGATCAGGGCGTTGGCATGACCGACCGCCAGCTCCACGACGAAGTCATGACGCTCTTCCTGGCGGGCCACGAAACGACAGCGAACGTGCTTTCCTGGACGTGGTTGTTGCTCGGGCAAAACCCGCGTGTGGAGGAAAAGCTGAGCCAGGAGTTGCGTCGCGAGCTGGGAGACCGCGCGCCCACGCCAGCCGATTTGCCTAGACTGGTTTACACCGACGCTGTGCTTCGCGAAGCGATGCGGCTGTATCCGCCGGTGTGGATCATCGGCAGGCGCGCCCTGAAGCCGTTCCGTCTGGGCGAGTACGAATTAC
>Ga0182024_10018861_pt1 | contig 12790 bp, 11 predicted proteins | sample P32metaG_FD_120480 | JGI IMG/M metagenome (GOLD analysis project Ga0182024, IMG submission 120480) | Permafrost microbial communities from Stordalen Mire, Sweden - P3-2 metaG (Illumina Assembly) | ecosystem: Environmental > Terrestrial > Soil > Wetlands > Permafrost | place: Sweden: Stordalen... | reverse complement strand
TCCCCGGGAAGAAGTTGATCCCGACATTGTAGCCGCTGACCAGGCCCGCGGTCGAAATGCTGCTGCCGTTGACGATCTCGCCGCCCGCGGTGCCGAAATTGATCCCGTCGCCGCTGAGCCCGGGCGCCGCGATCGTGCCGCTATTGCCGATCGTGCCGCCGCCGTTCAGGCCGACGCCGGTGCCGTAGGTCCCGGCCGCGCTGACCAGCCCGAGATTGCTGATCGTACCGCCCGCCCCCAGGTTTACGGCGCTAAACCCGGCTGTGCTGGTCGACAGGATCGTGCCGGAATTAACCACGGTCCCGACGCCCGGACCGATGTTGACTCCGGTGGAGTTGCCGCTGATCAGGCCGCTGTTGTTGACGCTGCCGGAACTAATGTTGACGCCGGTTCCCGAGGTCGAGCCGGCGGCTAAAATGGTGCCGGTGTTCACCACAGTGGCCGCGAAAGTGAATGAGGAGATTGCGCTGTTGCTGGTGCCGTATACGGCATCGATCAGCCCGGAATTGACGAGCGTGCCGCCGCCTATCAGCCGAACTCCGTAGCCGCCGATGATTGTACCGGCGTTGTTCACCGTCCCAGCGATCCCGGACAAAGAGACCCCGGTGGAGCTGCCGCTCGGCGAGACAGCCCTGATCGTCCCGTAGTTCGTGACGGTGCCGGTATTCCCGATGGTACCGGTGATTAGGATCCCGGTTGCGGTGGCGCCGACGTAGCCAGCCGTCGAGCCGCTCGAGCCGTTCGTGACAACGCCGCCCGATGCCAAATTGATCCCATTGCCCTGGCTGCCGACGCTTTCGACGGTCCCGAGATTGGTCAGTGTCCAGGCAAAGCCGCTGTTGCCGTAAATTCCGGGGGCAAAGGCGATTGTCGAGTTGACGTCGATGATCCCACTCGCGGATACCGTCGCCGGGTTGTCCGCCGTCGGATTGCTGAGGACCTGCGTCGCCGTGTACGTGCCGGGGCCGGTAATGTACTTCGGCATTCGGTCTCCCCGAGACAAATGCACGCCCGCCGCGTTCCCCCACCGCGGGCGGCTTGGTTTCTTAATGGCCCTTTATGATAAATTGCCGGGTATCGGGGATGCAAGCGGCGGCGTGGACGAGAAAGGCCGCGCTGCGCTTTATACGCAACAAATATACTTAATATCCGGGGGCTCAGCTTTTTGACGAAACCTGCCGGTGATTTGCGAGTTCGCCGGCTCGCGCTAATGGCCGGGCCGCACCGCGCCCGGGATGCCTCCGTTATCGGTTTCGTTTTTTACGCCCGCGCGCCGATTTCGCGGCATTGCGGTTTGACAACGGGCGCATCGCCGCACTACACAGACCCCGCGGCTCCGTCGTGGGCCGGGGACTGCAAGAGCGGATCAACCGCCGATAATTGCGAACAGGAGGAACAATTCGGTCGGCCGGCTTCGGTGGCGCGGCTCGCCGACCAGCGGAGGCAAATCATGCTGGAGCGTCTCGAACAGCAAAAGACGCTGACCCTCAATCAGTGGAAAATCATTGCCACTGCGGGCGTCGGCGACATGCTCGATTTCTTCGACTTTTTTCTGATCGGCTACGTCCTGGCCTTTATCTTGAAGGACTGGCATATCACCTACGGCCAGTCGGCGATTATCCTGATATCGGCGGGGCTGGGCGCGGTACCCGGGGCCTTCTTCTGGGGCTGGATGGGCGATCGCATCGGCCGGCGCAAGGTTTTCATCCTGACCGCGCTCAATGTCGCGGTCGCCACCGGCATCATGTATTTCACGCCACAGCAGGGCGGCTGGATCGAAGGCTGGATCTTTCTGTCGTTCTTCCGCTTCTTCGTCGGCTTCGGCAATGCCGGGCTGATCGCGGTCGACATCCCGCTCGTACAGGAATTCGTGCCGAGCTACAAGCGCGGCTGGGTCAGCGGGCTGACCACCTCGCTACTGCCGGCGGGCAACATTCTGGGCGCGGTGTCCGGCGCCTTCCTGGCGCCGGTCATCGGTTGGCGCGGGCTGTTTCTGGTCGGCCTGACCCCGGCGCTCCTCGTCTTGATGATCCGCTACTGGATCCCGGAATCGCCGCGTTTCCTGATGCGCATGGGGCGGATGGAGGAGGCGCGCAAATCGCTCGCCTGGGCGCTGCAATGCGACCCCCGGGAGATCGAGCTGCCAACGGTCACCCACGAGGAGGAAAAGACCAGGTGGCGCGAATTGTTCAGATATCCGCGAAGCATGATTGCGGCCTGCATGGTGGCGTTGAGCCAGACCGGCGGGGTCGGCATCCTGATGTGGATCACCGCGCTTTTCGTGATGGTGCTCAAGGTGACCCCGGCCGAGGCTTCCTATCTAATGATCTGGGTCGGGATTCTCGGTGTCGTCGGCCGCCTCGTCGCATCATGGATGTCGGACGCCCTGGGGCGGCGTATGTCGGGCTTCCTCATCGGCATCGGCGGCGCGATTTCGATGGCGCTCGCCGGCTACTGGCATGACGTCTATATCGGCACCGTGTCGGTGTTTTTCGTGCTGATCATGATCCAGCGCTTTTTCGGCGACGCGAGCTACGCGATCATCGGCCCCTACATCGCCGAGGTGTGGCCCAATCGGCTGCGCGCCAGCGGGATGGGCTTCAGCTATGGCATCGGCAACCTCGGCAAGATCATCGGCCCGCTCGGGCTCGCCCTGATCATCGGGTCGTCGAACTATGTCAGCCCGAAGGTAACCCTCGACGCGATCTTCCCGGCGCTGCTCTTTCTCGCGTTCTGGTACGGGCAGGCGGGGCTCGTCTTCCTCTTCCTGGCCGAGGAGACCAAGGGCCGCTCGATCGAGGAGATCAGCAGCAGCCTCGACGCACCGAATTCTGCCGCGCCGGCAGGGGTCAGGGCGCCGGCGGTTTAACCCCCCCAACCCTCCCCCGCATGCGGGGAAGGGAGGGACCCGTCGCGCTAGCGGCGGGAGGGTGGTGGGGGCTTTGCGCGCGCTATGTCACCAATAGCTTGACGATCGCGTCGAAATGCTCGTCGGCGAGCGCTTTCAACTCGTCGTCGGTGCGGTCCTGCACCGGATGCGCGACGAAGACCAGGGCCGGGTCGGTCCCCAATGATTTGGCCTGCGCCTTCGCGCCCTCGATGAATTCGGTCGTCGCCACGCCAACCGTCGGAATGCCGCGTGCCTCGAGTTCTGCCATGTCATGCGTACAGCACGATATGCAGGACCCTCAGTCGCTGAGCCCCTCGACGACGAGGTTGACTTCGGTGGCGATCTGCTGCTGCAACGGCAAGGGCGCGGTGCGCGCATTGGTCGGCTTCTTGTAGCGCTTGACCGCGATGCCGCGCTCCGTGAGGCGCTCCTCGAGACGGTCGAGGAACACGTCGCCCCGCGGCTTGGCGATGTCGAGAAGCCCGATCACGAGCCCGTCGAGCCGCGCCGGCCGGGGTAGGCGCGCCCTCACCGTCGGGCTTCGCTCCGACGTGGGATCGAGAAGCACAGTCATGGCCTCACCTCCTTTGTTACGGGAACACTGCCGCGGGCGCCCGAGGACCAGCCGCCGATGATGCCGGAGAACATCCCGGCGCCGCCGCCGGCGCGGACGATCAGGAGGCCGCCCGGGCGGAATTTGTTGACGGTCTTGCCGGCGAGCGATGCGGGGCCGCCCTCGGCGATCCCCTTGGCGCCGGCGACCAGCTCCTCGCCGGGGATCTCGCATAGCTGGTAGAGCTCCTCGTAGAGCCGCGTCTTCGACCAGCCCGCGTTGCGGAAGGTGCGCTCATGCTCGGGGCAGACGACGAGGATCGCATCGCAAGCCGGCGCCAGCTTCACGCTTTGGATCGCCTTCAGCGACTCGGCCATGCTGCGCGCCAGGCTCTCGGGGTCGCGCGATTTCTGGTCGACGACGCCCTGCAACCCGAACCCGGCGAAGACCGTCACCGCCGACACCCCGGGCTTGACGCCGCGCTCGACCGAAAGCGGCTCCCAGCACGAGCCCTCCTCGTCCTCGGCAAAGCAATACCCGAGCTTCCCGGGATTGCCGAGAGTGGCGCGGTCGACCTCCTGCGGCCTCCCTTCGCCGATATTGCGGATGACGAGCTGCAACGCGCGGCCGATCGAGCTGTTGGCCCGGTTCCCTTGGCCGAGCGCGTTGCCTTTGGCGTTCATCCCGATCTGGCGGCGAACCGGGCCGTTGACGACGACCACCGGCGCGGCGAACTGCGTCGTCGCCAGGACGCCATGCATCGCGAATGGTTCGTCGAGCACGGCCTCGACCGCGGCGAGCACGACCGGCAGGTATTCGGGTTTGCACCCAGCCATCACCGCGTTGATCGCGATCTTCTCCACCGTCGCCGCGGCAAGCGCCGGCGGCACCAGCCCGATGACCTCCTGCGGGTCGCGGCTGGTGCCGTCGAGCATCCGCAGAACGCGCTCCTCGGTCGGCGGCACCAGCGGCAGTCCGTCCGACCAGCCCCGCGCGAACATCGCCTCCTCTTCGTCCTCGTCCTCGCCCAATTCGATGCGGCGCGATTTGAGCCCGGTCTCGTTGAAGCGCACCTTGAGGCGCTCGATGGTGCCAGGCTCGATGTTCTTCGCGCCGCAGCCCGGACGCGACTCGGGCAGGCCGCTGCCGAGCCCGGCGAGCCCGGTAAGCCGCTCCCACTCGCCGCGGTCCCAGCCATAGGTGCGCGCCACCTCTCGACCGTTCTCCAATCGAATCAACGTAGGTACGATCTCGATCTTCAAGTGATACGAGATGTCCAGCGCGGTGTCGTCGATCGGCTCCGGTACGGTCTCGGGAAACCCCGGATCGTCCTGGGTATAGACCTGCAACCCCCGGCGGCGCGCCAATTCCCCGAGCACCGGCGCCGCCAGGACGCAGGTCGGGCAGTCGCGCTTGACGACGGCAATGAGACCGTCCTGCGGCAGTGTCATCGCCCTTCCCCGCTCACCTCGTGCCGCAGCATGAACCCAGCGCGGGTGAGCGGCAAGCCCCTCTCCCGCAATGCGGGAGAGGGTTAAGCCGTCCCTTGCGCACGCGGCCGCGCCGTATCACCCTGCGGCCACGCATCACACGGAGACCAGCCATGCGGCTTGGTATTCACCTGCCCCATATCGGACAAAAGGCCAGCGCCGACGCGATCCGCCGCGCCGCGATCCAGGCCGAGGCGCTTGGCTTTGCCGATGTCTGGGTCAGCGAGCACATCATCGTGCCGAAGGACCGCGCCTACCCGCCCTCGGCGATCTTCTGGGACCCGGTCTTGACCCTGACCTGGGCCGCCGCCTGCACGAGTCGGGTCGGGCTCGGCACCAGCGTCCTCGTGCTCCCGATGCGCCACCCGCTGCCGCTCGCCAAGGAGCTGGCGACGTTGCAGAATTTGTCGGACGGGCGGCTCATTCTCGGGGCCGGGGTCGGCTGGATGGAAGCAGAGTTCGAGGCGTTGGGCGTGCCGTTCCGCGAGCGCGGCCGGCGCATGGAGGAAGGCATCCGCATGATGCGCGCGGTGTGGGGCGAGGACCCGGTGAGCTTCGCGGCGCGCACCATCCCGGCCGTCATCGACGACATGCGCATGCTGCCGAAACCCGAAAAGCCGATCCCGATCTGGATCGGCGGCACTTCCGAGCCGGCCTTGGCACGCGCGGCGAGGCTCGACGGCTGGCACGGCTCGCGCTGCACGCCCGAGCAGGCCGCGCCGATCGTCCAGCGGTTGCGCGCGGCGCGCCCCGACCCGGGCTTCGCGGTATCGTTGCGCTACGGCTGGGACGGCCGCGACGCCGGCGCGCTGCGCGCCCGGCTCGAAGGCTACGCCGCAATCGGGGTCGAGCACGTCCTCGCAGAGCCGGCCGAGCGCGAGCTCTCCGACTGGCTCGCCGCCGTCGAGCGCATCGCCCGCGCCGGAGAGGGGATGCTCTCGTGAAACGCCGAGGCCCCCACCCCAACCCTCCCCCGCTTGCGGGGGAGGGAGTGAGCGGCGCGCTCCGCAGAACCCCCTCCCCTGCTTGCGGGGGAGAGTTGGGGTGGGGGCTGATCACGCTCCGAATTTAAGTGGGGAATTCCGCCATGAAGCTCTCGACCACAATCAAATTCCTACCCGGTCATACGGGCATCGACATGGATCTGGTGCTGGAGGCAGAGCGGCTCGGCTTTGACGCGGTGTGGGCCGGCGAAGCCTACGGCAGCGACGCGGTAAGCCCGGTCGCCTGGGTGCTGGCGCGGACCAGCCGCATCAAGGCCGGCACCAGCATCATGCAGATGCCGGCGCGTACCCCGGCTTGTGCCGCGATGACCGCGATGACCCTGCAAGCGCTCTCGGGCAACCGCTTTCTCTGCGGCATTGGGCCGTCCGGGCCGCAGGTCGTCGAGGGCTGGCACGGCGTGCCGTTCGGCAAGCCTCTGGCCCGTACCCGCGAATACGTCGCGATCATCCGCCAGGTGCTGGAGAGGAAGGCACCGCTCGAATTCCACGGCGACCAATACAACATCCCCTATACCGGGCCGGGCGCGACCGGGTTGGGCAAGCCGCTGCGCAGCATCATGCACGGCGACCCGAGCCTCAAGATCTATACCGCCTCGATTTCGTCCGCCGGACTGCGCTGCGCCGGCGAGGTTGCGGATGGCAACCTGCCCTTCTTCATGTCGCCGGAAAAAGTCGAGGCGATCGTCGGCCCGATCCAGGCAGGCCGGGCGAAGGCCGGCAAATCAGCGGACCTCGGCGATTTCGACAACGCGCCCTATGTCCGGGTCAGCATGGGCGACGACCTCGCGCGCTGCCGCGACGCGCTGCGGCCCGGCCTCGCCCTCTACATCGGCGGGATGGGGGCGCGCACCGCCAATTTCTACAACGATCTGGCCTGCCGCATCGGCTATGAGGCAGCGGCCGTCGAGATCCAAAACCTGTTCCTCGAGGGCAAGCGCGAGGCCGCCGCCGCCGCGGTGCCCGACGCCCTCATCGACGAAATCTCGCTGATCGGCCCGCCCGACCGCATCCGCGACCGCCTCCAGGCGTGGCAGGACATCGCGAAAAAGAACTGGGTCGGCTCGCTGGTTCTGGCGGGCGCCGACATCGCGGCGATGCGGGTTATTGCAGAGGCAGTGCTGTGAGGACGAACGGAGAGGCGGCAATGCCCGATTACGAGTGGACCGGCGGCGCGTTGCCGACTTTCGTCAGCCACCTGGAATGCAGCCTGACAGGCGAGCGCTATGCGGCCGACACGCTGCACGGGTTGTCACGGGCCGGCAGGCCGCTGCTGGTGCGCTACGATCTCGACGCGGTGCGCCGCGCGTTGCCGCGCGCCGCGCTCGCCGACCGGCCGCAGACGCTGTGGCGCTACCGCGAGCTGTTGCCGGTGCGCCATCCGGAAAATATCGTCTCGCTCGGCGAGGTGGTGACGCCGCTGATCGCCCTCCCCCGCCTCGCAAAAACCGGCGAGCTGCTGGTCAAGGATGAGGGGCGGCTGCCGACCGGGTCGTTCAAGGCGCGCGGGCTCGTGCTCGCCGTGTCGATGGCGAAGGAGCTCGGCGTCACCAGCATGGCGATGCCGACCAACGGCAATGCCGGCGCGGCGATGGCGGCCTATTGCGCCCGCGCCGGCATCGCCGCCACCGTGTTCTGCCCGGACGACACGCCCGATGTGAATGTCCGCGAGATCGCGATGCAAGGCGCCCAGGTGTTTCTCGTCGACGGCCTCATCGACGATTGCGGCAAGCTCGTCGCCGAGGGCGAAAAGGCGCTCGGCTGGTTCAACTGCTCGACCCTGCGCGAGCCCTACCGGATCGAGGGCAAGAAGACGATGGGGATCGAACTGGCCGAGCAGCTCGGCTGGGAAGTCCCCGATGTGATCTTCTATCCGACCGGCGGCGGCACCGGCATCATCGGCATGTGGAAGGCCTTCGCCGAACTGGAGGCGATCGGCTGGATCGGCAAGAAGCGCCCGCGCATGGTCGTGGTCCAGGCGGCGGGCTGCGCGCCGATGGTCAAGGCCTGGGAGGACGGCGTCGAGCATGCCCCGCGCTGGCAGGACGCGCATACCTTCGCGGCCGGGATCCGGGTGCCGCAGGCCGTCGGCGATTTCCTGATCCTGCGCGCGGTGCGCGAGAGCGGCGGGTTCGCGATTGCCGTCGACGACGAAGCGATCGCGCGCGCCTGGCGCGAGGTCGCCGCCGCGGAGGGGCTGTTGCTCTGCCCGGAGGGCGCGGCGACCTACGCCGCCTATAAGGTGGCGGTGGCCGATGGGCGCGTCGGCGCCGGCGAGCGCGCGGTGCTGTTCAACTGCGCGACCGGACTCAAATATCCGATGCCCGAGGCCGGGACCCGGCTGAAGCTCGGCATTCCGATCGACTGGCCGCAAATCGCGCGCGGATCAATCCCGTCATAGCCGGAGCTTCTGTTCGAGGAGGTCCGGCAGATCGTTCTCGATCAGCACGACATCGGGCCCGGCGAGATTGCGGTCGAGCCAGCTCCGGGCGTCGGCAAATGTCGAGCAGGATACGATGTCGCGCTCCGGCGCGGCCTCGGCAAAGGCGGTCGCGAGCGGCGCAACCCGATGCGGCGCGACGGCCACCAGGACATCGACATGGCTCGCCGCCAGCCGCCCGATCCGCGCGTGCTCGGCCTCATGTTCGCTGCCGAGTTCGGCCATGCCGGGGGTGACGAGGATGCGGCGTCCGCCGGGCCGGCGCAGCGCATCGAGCAAAGCGAGCGCCGAGGCGAAGCCGACCGGGTTCGAATTGTAAGCGTCGTCGATCACCACGGGGCCCTCGCCCTGGCGCTTGACTTCGAGGCGATGGGCAATTTGCGGCACGCTCTTGAGGCTCGCGACGACATCCTCGGGCGGCAGCCCCAGGGTGCAGGCGGCGGCGAAAGCGAGCGCGACGTTGCCGCCCTGATGGAGGCCGAAGAGCGGCGCCCGCAGCTCGTAGCCGTGGCCCCGCCAGGATATTTCCGCAACGACCCCCTCCGGCTCCTGGCGCAGCGCTGTGATGACGAGATCGGCATCGCCATCGGCGCCGACGGTCACCGCCCGATCGCGATGGCGCTCGACGAACTCCCGCGGCCCGGTAAATTCCATGACATCGGAGGCGACGATGACCGTACCGTCATTGTCGCGCACCGCCTCGGCGAGCTCGAATTTGGCACTTGCCACCGCGTCCAACGATTTGAAGCGCTCGTAATGGGCTTTGCCGATGGCGCTGATGATGCCGATCCGCGGCGGTGTCAGCGCGCACAGACGCTGGATCGAGCCGATGCCATAGGCGCCCATCTCGACGACGAAATAGCGGTGATGCGGCCCGAGGCGCTCGCGGATGGTGCGCGCGATGCCCATCGCCGTGTTAACGCTGCCCGGCGTGATCAGTGTCGGTCCGGCGGTTTCGAGCACGTGCCCCAAAATGTGCTTGATCGAGGTCTTGCCATAGGATCCGGTGATCGCGATCACGATCGGATCGACCCGCTGCAACGCCGCGCGCGCTTCGCGCCAGTAGCGGGCCTGGACCCGCGCCTCGAACGGCGCGAGCAGCAGATTCCCGGCGACCAGCGCGATCGGCACGAGCTGCACCGCGACGATCCAGACGAGGGCGAGATCGCTCGACACCGCCGCGACGACACCGATCGCGGCGATCAGCGCCAGCGCACTCGCATAGATGCGCCTGGCGCGGGTCGTCATCACCAGCGGCTTCTTCGCCGTGCGCCGGGGATCGCGCTCGAACATCGCGACGGCGAGACAGGCCGCACCCACCAGCGCCGCAAAGACCAGAGGCGGTACGCTCCGGAAGATCAATTGCACCGCGAAAATCGCCGCCAGAGCGAGCGACAGCCGGCGATCCCAGGCGCGGTTATCGATGAGCCCGGCGAGAAAGCGGCGTCCGTCATATTCCTCCTGCTGGAAGAGGTGCAGGTATGTCAGCAGCCGGCGCGCCGCGAAGACGAGGAAGCCGAACAGCGCGAGGAGTGCGCTCACCCTAATTGCTCCATCAGTTCGCCGAGGCGCTGGAGGATCAGGTGGCGTCCATCGGTCAAGAGGCTCCAATGGTCGAAGCCGCGCAGCACATATAGCCGCGACTGTGGCATCAGGCCGTTGAGACGCATGCCCATTTCCGGTGGGGTTTCGCGGTCCTGATCGCCGTAGAGCAGCACCGCCGGGATGCGCACCGTGCGGGCAATTGCGGTGAGGTCTTCGCCGACCGCCTTGACCAGGATCGGCCGCAACTTCCCGGCGGCCCGGTAATCGGCGCTGCCGAAGCGGCGGCGCAGGCGGTCGCGCGCCGGCCCTTCGGGGGTGAACCGCCGGACCAGCCGAAACGCCCAGCGCCGCGCCATCACCCGGGCCGCTACCCATGGCGTGCGCTGCGGCGGCAGGCCAGCCGCGGCAATCAGGCACAACCCGGCGAGCGTTTCGGGATGGCGCGCCGCGAGTTGCAACCCGACCCGGCAGCCGAACGAATGAGCGATCCAGATGCGCGGTGCCGGCCGGAGGCCACCGAGCCATTCCGCCATCGCATCGGCGTAATCCGCCGTGCTCCAGGGTCCGGGGGGCGCCGGCGAGGCACCGAATCCGGGAAGGTCGATGAGGATCGATCGGGCGGAGCGCCGCATCGCCTGGGCGAGCGGCAACAGCGCCTCATGCGTCTGGCCCCAGCCATGCGCCCAGACCAGCTCCACCGCCCCCTCGCCCGAATCGCCTTCGAGGTGAAACAACGCCAGCTCGGTGCCGTGGACGCGAACCACCTCGGCCGTCACCCCGCGACCCAGGGGGTGAATTCGGGGTGATTGTGCCGCTCGTGGTGCGGAGGGTAGGTTCTGAACGGGGTCATGACCTGGCAGGCGGGTTCGCGGATTGGGGTACAGGATGCCGAGCAAGAATGAAACCCGTGTCGCGGTTTTCCTCGGCGGGCGCTCGCCCGAGCATGACGTCAGCGTCATCACCGGTTTGCAGGCGCTCAAGGCGATCGACCAGGAGCGCTTTGTCGCGTTTCCGGTCTATGTCGATCCGCGCGGCGCATGGTTCGTTGGCGAGGCGCTCGCGGAGCGCCGCAACTATCTTCCCGACGCCCGGACGCAGGCCGAATTGACCGAGGTGACCTTGTCGCTCGGCGAATCCGGCAAGGGCGTTCTTGTGCCGAAGCGCAGCGGGTTCTTCGGACGGCGCACGACGACGCAATTCGATATCGCCCTCCTGGCCTTTCACGGTCTGGGAGGCGAGGACGGACAGATCCAGGGCCTCTTCGAAACCGCCAACCTTCCCTACACCGGCATGCGTACCCTGGCCTCCGCGTTGCTGATGGACAAGGCGGCGACGAAGCGGCTGCTGCGCGGGCTCGACATTCCGATGCTGGCCGATGCCGTCGTGACCCGCGGCCCCGGCGGCCTGCCCTCCGCCAACGCGCTGAGCGCCCTTCTCGGCAATATCGGCTTCCCGTGCATCGTCAAGCCGGCCCATCTCGGCAGCAGCATCGGGGTCGGCAAGGCGGCCGATGTCGAAGAGGTGCGGGCCTTGCTGCCGGCGATCTTTCGGCTCGACCGCCAGGCGGTGATCGAGCCGTTCGTGCCCAATCTGGCAGAGTACAATATCGCGATCGCGCGGATCGGTGGGGCGGTGTGCACCTCGGCGATCGAGAAGCCGAAGCGCGCCGAGGAATTGCTCGACTTCCGCCAGAAATACCTCTCGGGCGGCGACGGCAAGGTCGGCGTCAAGGGCGATGCGGCAAGCAGCCAGGGCATGCTGTCCTTGACCCGGGAGATCGACCCGGCGCTTCCCGCCGGCATCGAGGAAAAGCTGCGACGCTGGGCGATCGCCGCGTTCGAAGCGGTCGACGGCACCGGCGCACCGCGCGTCGATTTCTACTGCAACGAGGATACCGGCGAGACCTGGCTCAACGAGGTCAACCCGTGCCCGGGGTCGTTCGGCTATTTTCTGTGGGAGGCGGCCGAGCCGCCGGTCCGGTTCACCGCCCTCTTATCGATGCTGATCGACGAGGCGCTGGCGCGCCATCGCGAGAGCCAGTTGCCCGATGACCCGGTGCCGCCGGAAGCCCGCCTGCTGCGGCGCTCGTAACCGCCCTAATCGCGATGATAGGGGTGGCCGGCGTGGATTTGCTGCGCCCGGTAGAGCTGCTCCAACAGCATGCCGCGCACGAGAAAATGCGGCCAGGTCATCGGGCCCAGCGAGAGAACCGCATCGGCGCCATCGACGACCGCGGGCCCGAGCCCCTCGGCGCCGCCGATCGCGAAGGCGAGGGCGGCGGCGCCGCCGTCGCGCCACGCCGCCAGCCGGTCGGCGAAATCGCGGCTGGACCAGACCGCGCCGGTTTGGTCGAGCGCGACGAGCCGGGCACCAGTGGGCCGCGCCGCGAGGATCAGCTCGGCTTCGCGCAGCTTGAGCGCGGCGGGCGGCAAAGGGCGCTTTTCCTCCAGTTCGATGATCGTGACCGGCGGCGCGAGGCGCCCGGCATAGAGCGCCTGCACATCATGGAGCGGCCCGCGCCGCAACCGGCCGATGGCGAGAATATAGAGGCGGATCGCCGCGCACCTGTGAGAGGGTTAGAGGGCAGCCTCGGCTCCGGTATCACTGTCGGGCAGTGCCGAACCCCACATCTTCTCGAGATTGTAATAGCCGCGGATGTCCGGCCGGAAGATATGCACGATGACATCGCCGGCGTCGACCAGCACCCAATCGCCTTGGGCTTTGCCCTCGATCGCGATGCGGCCGGGAAGGACTTGTTCCAAATGGTCGGTCAACGCGATCACCTGCCGCGCCGACCGGCCGGTGGCGACCACCATGAAGTCGGCGATCGTCGTCTTGCCGGCGAGATCGATCGTGACGATCTCCTCGTCC
>Ga0182024_10018860_pt1 | contig 12791 bp, 9 predicted proteins | sample P32metaG_FD_120480 | JGI IMG/M metagenome (GOLD analysis project Ga0182024, IMG submission 120480) | Permafrost microbial communities from Stordalen Mire, Sweden - P3-2 metaG (Illumina Assembly) | ecosystem: Environmental > Terrestrial > Soil > Wetlands > Permafrost | place: Sweden: Stordalen... | reverse complement strand
CAGATTTTTTGCCTTCACCTCTGGCATCGCCGCCAGATTTTTTGCCTTCGTCGCCGCTGGCATCACTGTCCAGCTTCTTGTCTTGACCATTCCTGGTGTCATTGTCACGCAATCGCCGACGAATGTTGTCGACCCAGCCTTCCTTAATTTCCTGCCGGGCGCGACCGACCCCGAGGGCGCCGTCGGGAATATTCTTTGTCGCCACCGAGCCGGCAGCCAGAAATGCACCGTGTCCTAATCTCACCGGCGCCACCAAAACCGAATTGCTGCCGGTTGAAGCATCGTCACCAATGACGGTGCGGAACTTTTCTTTGGTGACGTGGTTGTAATTAGCTGTGATCGTTCCTGCACCAATGTTCGAGCGACTGCCCAGCTCTGCATCGCCGACGTAACTTAAATGCGAAACGTTCGTGTGATCGCCGATGATCGAATTCTTGATTTCAACGAAATTACCGACGCGAACGGCATCCGAGAGAACGTTGGAATCACGAAGATGGGCAAACGGTCCCACCCGGCATGAAGATCCTATGCGCGAGTTAGTCACTAGCGATTGCGTCACCGTTGTTCTGTCGCCGATCCGAACTTGTCCGTGCATCACCGTATTGGGACCAATTACACAATTCGAGCCGATCTCAATCTCGCCCATCAAGTAACAGCCGGGCAGGACGGTGGAATCTTCTCCGATTTTTACCTCCGGCGCGATCCACGTCGCAGCAAGATCGACAATGGTGACGCCGTCCACTGCCAGCCGATTGACCGTGATATCGCGCAGCAGTCTGTTGGCTTCCGCCAACTCGAGCCGCGAATTTATACCGGCCACCTCGCGCCAATCGGAGGCGACAACACCGGCTGTAGGCAGCCCTTGCGAATATGCCCAGGCGATCAAATCCGTCAAATAGTATTCACTCTGCAAATTGTCATTAGTCAAACTGTCTAACCCTGGCTCAACGGCCGGCCATTCGAAGCAGTAGATTGCCGGATTGATTTCGCGAATCTCTCGCTGCTCCGGCGACGCATCCTTGTGTTCGATAATTCCGACAACGCGCTTGTGGTCGTCCCGCAGGATTCTCCCGTAGGATTTTGCATCTTCGACAACGGTCGTCAGGAGCGTTACGGTCGCCTTATGCTGGCGATGACCATCTAATAAGGATGAAAGAGTCGTGCCTTGCAACAGTGGCGTGTCAGCCACTGAAACCAGCAAGGTGCCCTGGAAATCCTTCAGATCGGGGACCACTTTTCGCAGCGCATCGCCGGTTCCCAGCTGGGGCTCTTGTAAATGCAGTGAATAGGGAATCGGCGGCCGATTCTTTTCCAGGAAGTCCCGCACCTGCTCGGCCTGGTGTCCAACGACGATGTGCACGTGCTCGATTTCAAGTGCTGCGGCGGCATCGAGCACACGCGACAAGATCGGCTTGCCGAGCACCTCGTGGAGCACTTTAGGCTTCGACGATTTCATCCGTTTGCCCTGGCCGGCAGCTAGAAGCACCGCTCTGGCCGGTTTTATTGTGCCTTCCATTCAGTGTCGACTCCCGTAGCGTTTTGGCGAAGCTTTGCCGTACCTAGCGGCGTCCGATTTGTACCGCTCCTGTCAGCGACGACTCGTAACTGCCTGGCATGACGGAAGCGATAGGCTCAATTTAGCAAATCAGTGCACAAATAAAAACCCAGCCTTTCGGCTGGGTGACTTGGTGTCTAAGACTCTGACACTTCGTTCTTTAATTGACCGCAGAGTTGGTGCCGCCCCAACGAACTCAATCCCTTAAGCTCCTCGTACTGGAGAACCTGCGATGTGTGTTTCGTTCCTCGACCTGATCATTTGTACATTACAGTTATACATTGAAGAACCGGTTGCGTAGTGAGCTTTAAGCTTTAGTTCAACAATTCGGTTTCAATCGCAACAATAGCACTATACCCGGTACCTTCGCTAAAATACTGCCAGTATTGGCTTTTACCCCCTTCCAACATATCCTTTACATTGCCTGTTGGATCGTTTGCAAAAGTTTCGCAGTGGAACTGTGTCCTGGATTCCTTGCCCAGCAATGGCTTCGGAGGTCGTCACTCGGGTGCGGTAATGATGCTTCATGAAGCAATATTTGCGCTATCCGTGGAAACGGTCACCTGACGCCGGCACCACCCGATCGCAATACAGCGTACCCACTGCTTTATATTTGTTATCTATATAATTCCTAAACAGTTTGAGAATCGAGCGTCCGTGGCACAGTCCAAGACCGCGCACCTGTTTGAATTCTCGGGCTCGCTCCTGACTTGCGCGAGGCACCATATGTGGGGTGCTTCTTTATATTCCATACAGAATTCCGCTCCATCTGGGGTACTGCGCCATCGACAGCCGGGGCGAAACGCTCCGCCGGTGGCAAAAATTCGGGCAACCCGGTCCGAATTTTCGCTGCTCGTAGCTGAGAGTCAGGCAGAAAAACATCCGTTACAGAGGCCGACCGAAGCGCCGCGGGATCGCCAGAATGGCAAACAGGTTTTGCTTTCAGCTAGTCAAGCACAGGTGCCTCACCTTCAAGACTTCATCCAGACAAGCAGCTTTTCCAACTTGTCGTGCATCACGTCAGCGGGCAGGTGCGCTCGATCGCCATGCCCGGCGAGCACCCATTCGAAGCGATAATCGAGCAATCGAGTCATCGATTTGATCTGCTCCGGCCAGGAATACCAGCAGGCTCGCCGAAATGCCTCCAGTTCACCAGTCTCAGGATCAAAAGCGAGGTGATCGCCGGTGAAGAGAAATTCGTCCTTATAGAGAAGCACCATGTGCCCGCGAGTGTGTCCAGGTACCGGAATAATCTTGAATTCCGCCTGGAACGATTTTTCCTCTTTGCCTTCAATAATGATTTCAGCTCCCTGAGCGGCGTCAGAATCGGCTGAGTGAATGATGCGCTGAGCACCGAACTTAGTGGCATATTGATCGGCATCGGCGACATCGTCGCGGTGAGTCAGAAAAATGTACTTGATGCCGCCCAGAGCCTCAAACTGTTTCACCAGATGAGAGATGAACTTTGGTGAGTCGATCAGCCAGTTCCCCTGCGGATGTTTGACGAAAAAGCTGTTGGCGCCGAATGACTCTTCCGCATTGAAGCCGCAGTAGTACACACCAGTAGCCAGTTCCATCGGCAATTGAGGCATGACCTCTCGGCTGATATTTGTTCCTGTCGTGCCTATCGAGCCGGTAGGACAACATAGAAGAGCCCGTGTAGCGGCCTGTTGCTCTTCTTGCGATTGCGGCTGATCGTAAACGAACGAATGATTGCCTTGATCTTTGAAGGTCGAACGTGCCAGTTGCCTGCAAGTGTCGCAATTGATGCATGTGGTGTCGACAAAGAATTCGCCCGTAACGTTTTCTGGAACAGCCTTTTTGATGTCTGCCATAACCACCTCCTGCACTCTCAATCCACTATATCTCGGAATCATGCCCGTGATGCTTAATTCGCAGCCACAGCCAGTTTCAGCGTCTAAGGCTAGAATCTGTGAGCACACCCCACGCTGTCATCTCGACCGGAGCTTGCACCCCACCGGCTGTCATCTCGACCGGAGCGCGCCAGCGCGTAGCGGAGATCTCTCATAACGCTGCGCAGCAGCCGTAATTCAGGCACGGCGACGGTCAGAGAGATTTCTCCACTCCGTTCGCTTCGCTCACTTCGGTCGAAATGACACAGGATAATCTCCCTGGATATGCCGACATGGGCTCGAACGACGGCTATTTCACAGCCATGCGAAGCGGTGTTGCTTATAACTGCAATCACGCGTTGTCTAATTCTAGAATCGCAACCAAATAGCCGAATCGAAGTTGGCAGCCGTTATCGTTCCAAATCTAAAGTTAGAATCTGGAATCATCTTCGATGCACAAGTCAATTGAAACGACTATTTGCCGTTCGTCAGCTCTGGATCTCGCCCGCCCTTCGGCGGTTGGAATCCTGCTGCCACGGGAACAATTGGAATCAATGGTGATCGATCATCTAAACCTATGGATTTAAAACAGGAACAAGCAGAAGTCGAGCTCAAGCAATCCTGTGAGACTTGCGGCGCACTCCCATCGGCTTGCACTCATGGTCCAGAGCTTAAGACCTCCGATTTGTCGGGGGCAGACACGATGGTCGACCTCCCGCAAGATGATCAACCGCAACAAAATCGAGCGGCTGAGCTGAAATCCAAAATCATCGGTGGACGTTATCGTATTCTGGAATTGATTGGAACTGGAGCAGTAGGCTCTGTATACAAGGTCAGGCACGAGCTGCTCGACAAAACATACGCCATCAAATTGCTCAATGCGACCGTTGCCGCCGACTTCAAGGTGATCCAGCGATTTCACCAGGAAGCTAAAGCTGTTGCAGATTTATCTCACCCCAATTTGATCTCGGTGCACGACTTCGGAGTGACTGAAGACGGCGCACCGTATCTGGTGATGGACTATCTGGAAGGTGAGAGCCTGCATGATCAGTTGGACCGCTGCGGTCATATCGACGAACAGCGCGTCCTGTCTATATTTCAGAGCATCTGCGCAGGGCTCAGTTACGCCCACAGCAAAGGCATCGTCCATCGAGATTTAAAACCAAGCAACATCATGATGGTGAAAGACGACAACGGCAGAGAAGTACCCAAGATTGTCGATTTCGGAATCGCCAAACGACAGGAAGTCGATATCAAATTGACCCAGACCGGCGAAGTATTCGGAACACCGCTATACATGAGCCCCGAGCAATGCCTCGGCAAAGAAGTAGATCAGCGATCGGATATCTATTCACTGGGATGCATGATGTACGAATGTCTTTCCGGAATACAACCGTATGAAGGCGTAAACGCAATTCAAACCATATTCAAACATATACATGAGGAGGTGAAGCCGCTTCGCAAGGCATGCGAAGGCTTCGATGTTTCTTCCGGCATCGAACAGGTCGTATCTAGTTGCCTTGAAATCGAACCGGACAGGAGACCTCCATCAGCCGACGGGCTGGCGTTGAACTTGCAACGAGTATCAAGCGGCAAGGCCCCCCTCAGAACCGGGCTCCTTCCTAAGATAAGCCGCACACCGCTCCTGCGTGCCGCCAAAACAGCGACAGTCGGCTGTCTAACCGCGCTGATAGCTCTCGTACTCTTTTTCTTTTGTAGTAGCTATTTTGCACCGGACTATGTGAAAGCCGACGGGCGGGCAGTGGCACAATTCAAGGCAGGACAAATCAAAGAAGCCCTTGCCAGCGAAAAACGCGCCATCCAGCTGGCAGAATCGCCCGGCAATTCGGTTCCACCAATGCTCCTGGCACAATACCACATGTTCGCCGGCACCATGGATGCTGACATAAACGATTACCCAGGTGTCGTCGACGACATGAATCAGGTCGTGAAATACGCTGAAATCGCGGGCGACAAGAGAGCACAATCCGAATATTCCTTTTCCGCTGCTCAATATGAGGCCATTCTCGACACGCGAAAGGCATTGCAATACTTCAAGAGAGCTGCAGTCAAGAGAGAACAGTTTGGGGGAAAAAACGAGCCATTCCTTGTCACTATCTTTCTTGATGCAAGCAAGTGCGCTTTTAAGGGCGGCACACCCAAAAATGTACAAGACTGTCTTCCTGATCTCGAGCGCGCCGCCGAGATAGCAGAGCATCATCCGAAGAGCGAAATAAACGCCAATACAAGGGCTGACCTGTATCTACAACTTGGCAAATTTTATTTATACCTGGAAAAATATCCGCAAGCGAAAGAGGCATTGACGAAAGCAAAATCGATCGCAAAATCAGAGAGCGTCAGCCCGCTAGTAAGAGCTGCTTTGAACAATTTGCTAAATCAATTGCGCACGCAGTCTCCGCCTAATGCCGTCCCTATCAGTCCATAACCGCAAAAGCGATTTTTGAGAAATATCGCGCGTGATTCAAGCATCAACTCGTCGCAAAAGTATTCGCCGTTGGAACTCCTTGTGGCTCTCTCGTTTCCCTGGATGCTCAATCGGTTGGAATCCTGAGGCTCTGGGAACAATTGGAATTACATTATCATCACAAAGTCTATGGATGTAAAACAGGAACAAGCAGAAGCAGAGATCAAGCAATCCTGTGATAATTGCGGTTCGCCAATAACAGCTTGGACGAAAGAGACGACGCAAATAAGTCGCGCTGAAGCTGGCGAAAAAGCCGCATCCGATCAACAGGGCTCTCTTCATGCCCACCAGCAGCATGGCTCGGAAGAACATCAGCTCAAATACATAGGCGGGCGCTATCGAATTCTCGAGCTGATCGGATCTGGTGGTGTCGGTTCCGTCTACAAAGTCGAACATGATCTGCTCAACAAAATTTATGCGATAAAATTGGTCAATCCAGATGCCGTTGCTGACCTCAAAGTGAAACAGCGGTTTCATCAAGAAGCCCAGGCAGTCGCAGATTTATCGCATCCGAATTTGATTGGTGTGCACGATTTTGGCATATCGGAAGATGGTGCACCGTATTTGGTGATGGATTATCTTGACGGCATCAGCCTCGATTACGAAATCGAGCGGTGCGGACATATAGAGGAAAAACGGGCGCTGGCAATCTTCATGCAGATTTGTGCGGGACTCAGCTACGCGCACAGCAAAGGCATCATCCATCGGGATCTGACTCCAAGCAACGTCATGCTGGTCAAAGACGACAACGGCAACGAAATCCCAAAGATTGTCGATTTCGGCATTGCCAAACGACAGGCAGTCGACGCAAAACTGACGCAAACCGGCGACATTTTTGGCACTCCACTCTACATGAGTCCTGAACAATGCCTGGGCAATGAGGTGGATGCACGATCAGACATTTATTCACTCGGTTGCATCATGTATGAAACTCTCTCCGGTACACAACCGTTTGACGGCATCAATGCCATTCAAATCATCTTCAAGCATTTGAATGAGGAACCCAAGCCGCTGCGTAAGGTGTGCGAAAACTTCGAGGTTTCCCCGGGGATCGAACAGATCGTTGCCAGCTGCCTGCAAATCGAACCGGAAAGGCGCCCGCCTTCAGCCGATGGACTGGCGCTAAATTTGGAGCGAGTAGCAGATGGAAAGCCACCTCTGAGCACCGGCGTTTTGCCCAAAGTGCGCCGAAAACACCTGACCCGCGCCGCTCAGATTGGCTCGATCAGCGTCGTGTCGATTGTGCTTTTCGTCTTTGCCATGGCTGGGTTGCATACGATCACTGAGCCCGATTATCAGAAACTATTGGCACAGGCGCAACAAGAGTTTGAATCAGGACACGAGCAGCAAGCATTGTCTACCGGAGAAGCCGCTCTGGCAAAAGCTCTTGGGCACGGCAAATCGGTGCCGGCGTCCGATATGTGCTCAATATACGGATGGCTTTCGACCTGTGCCGAGCGCATGGGTGACTATGAAAAAGCCGCTGCCTCAGCCGACAAAGCAACCACGTCTGCGGAACAGTCCGGAGACCTCTCCGCCCAAGACGCGTATGCACTTTCGGCGGCAAGATACGAACGGGCTTTCGATGCAGGGCTGGCGCAACACTGGTACAAACGGGCAGTGGCCACGAGGCAGCGGCGCGTTGGTGCCAATTCTCCCGAGCTCATCAGGGTTTTACTCGAGGCAGGCAGGTGCGCATACAAACACCGCACAAACGACACCGATCTACAAAATTCCATAGCCTATCTCGAACACGCCGCCCGTATTGCGGAAACTCATTTGGGCAGCAGCATTGCAATTAGCCCAACTGAACGCTTTCAACTGTATGAACAACTGGGCATATCCGATTCGCTGTTGCGGCGGTATGCACAAGCCGACAAGGCGCTGGTCAAAGCCCAATTGCTGATCAAGTCAGCAGAATTAGAACCGGAACAGATTGAATCCATAAAGAAACTGCACGCTGAGGTGCGCACGCATCTGCGCACCGGCAAATCAATCAACAGCAGCGATATGCCCGTGACTGGAGGAGACTAGCTAGCCCGTCACCTGAGCGGGTATTATTGGTTAGAACCTCCCCTCCAGGACTTGACTGAGTGCTCGTCTACCGCCTGCCATTGTTCTTCCTCACCGTGTGCGTCTCTGTTTTGCTGATTGCCCAGGCGGCACTCGCCCAGCGTCGGCATTACACCGCCGCTAGAACCCCAGCAGCCGGCACCGCCGGGGTATATCCGCAATTTCGCGGTCCCGGCAATGTCTCGATTCGTTGGCTCGGCGAACAGATGCCGCTCAAGATTTACGTCGCGCCCGGCACCACTCTGGACAGTCTGATCGATCCGGCTCTGGGCGCGCCTTACACCAGCGTCGACAATCGCGATCACTGGCCCGACCTGGTGGCAAGCGTGGTGCAAAACCCGGATCAACTGAGCAGCCTGGCCCCAGCCCAGGGCTACGCTCTGGACCAGCTCCAGGCTGCTGTCCAGGGCATAAACTCATGGAAAAACTACGGCAGCGGCCTGTTCTCATTCGTATTTACCGAAGACCCAACCGACGCAGACATCTACGTGTTCTGGACCAACCACTTTGTCAACAAGATGGGATTGGGACTGTTCGAGAATGACATTCGCGGCTACACCGCCAAACGCAGCTTTCCCTTGAGAGCGATCCAGCAAGGCAAACTGGCCGACTTCAAGCCAGTCGTCACCCTGCTGAGGACCACCGAAAGCAGTGGCAACCCCATGCCGTTTGCGAAGATGAAGGCCTCAGCGGCGCATGAATTCGGGCACGCATTGGGCATCGAGGGCCACTCGGCCAACCCCAATGATTTGATGAGCGTATATTATGGTCACGGCGTCATTTCGCCCAACGACGCAGCCACGATCCGATATCTGTATCACACGTCGCCGGACTACATTCCCTAGGTGCTGACCATGACTCGCTCATTGAAAAATTGGCGACAAGATGGTGACTCCGATCGACCCAGTGGTTTATCGCAGAAGATCTGGGTCCAGATTATCGGATTATTGGCCTTCGTTGGCTTGGCATCAGTCGCCTGTTCGTGGATGTTGAGCGACATCACAGGAGAATATGGAGCCAACGACGGACGACAGGGCTCAATTCACATGTCGATCATCCGCAAGGCGACCACAATTAAAGGCGAGCTTGCCTACGGCAGCGGCGCCCTTTTAGAGACGACGGCGCCGTTCGCATCAGCAGGCGATCAGTTGAACTGGACCTTCTCCATCCCTGACCGGTGGATAGAGCAAGGCCAAAGCCAGCACATAATCTACTTCCACGGCAAAGTAGTAGACGGGGTGGTCACCGGCGTTTTGCAAGACGGCGCTGTGGTTACTGCGATCAAATTGCCGCGCAATGCCATCGCATCAATCTACAGGCAGCTGCAATCCCACCTGCCATGGGTCAGTTGACGCGTCCTGCGGACGTTATTCGTAATGCGTGACGTTCAGCACCGTCACTGCAGGGGGACAGAAGAAACGTATATTGCTGCGGGGATCGGCGCCCAATCCGCGAGAGACGTGGAACGCGGTCTTGCCTCGCCAGATCAATCCTGAGGCTTCGTGCCGGCCCAACTCCGAATCGGTGACTAACGGACCAAAGCCAGGGATGCGTATCTGCCCGCCGTGCGTGTGTCCGCCCACCGCCAGATGGAAACCGGCACGTTCCATATACGGCAAATTGGCAGGCAAATGGAACAAACACAAACGAAAGTGATCGGCCGGGGCCGCCGCGATTAGCTCCTGTAGCCGTTCTTCAGAAATCGACGGCCAGTCGATACCGACGACGAACAGTTCATCATTCGGCAAGGCCAGAGCCTGATTTTGAAACACCGTGTATCCGACCTCCTGCAACGCAGTCACCATAGGCCTCACGTCGCGTTTGGCTCCGTTGCGAAAACGGCGCACAAATCTGCCGAATGTTTTGTTGAACATCGAATAATCGTAATAATCGTGGTTGCCCAGCACGGCAAATGCCCCTATACGCGGCTGGCGCGACAGAAGCGATCCGGCATATTTGATGCCGCTGTATTTCTCGAAGATGTCACCAGTGAGAACGACGATGTCGTAATCGTCATCGGTGACTTCGCGCAAGAATGCCGCTTTCTCGTCATCATCACCATGCAAATGCAAATCCGACAAATGCAGGATTTTCAGCTGTTTGCGCGGCGCATGGCCATTGTCGCTCTTTTTGCGCCCGCCACTGCCTGTGGTGATATCGACAGTTTCCAGTCTGAACTGCCGCGTTTCAATCATGGTGGCGTAGATGAACGCTCCCAGCCCGGTTAAGACCAGTGATCCGGCGGCAATTCCGAGGGCGCGACCTGATGGTGTCCGCCAAAAGCCTGGTTTAGTCGCTTGACCGTTTATAGCAATGCTGTTGACCTGAGCGCCCGCCGCACCGAATATGGTGGCGCGCCGGGAATTAAACGAGGAGAAATCGTACATGGTCGCCTAATGAAGAAGTTCTTCTATCCTCTGTTGCGCCAAGATGTCGGCTTTCGATCGCAGTCCGATATCAGGCGCCGTCAACACACCGACCAGATAACGAATGGGGAATCCCAGCCCAATCAGTGCTAAACCGAAGATAGCATCATACGGTAGCGGATACCAGCTTAAATTACGGACCTGTTCAAAAACCCATGGCAACCAATCAGGACCGGAAGCCCCGCCTTCCGTCAGCCCGAAAAACAGCGAGCAGCCGAGCACATAAACCAGCCCGATTGCGTGCAGGCTGATCATACCTGCCACCAAAGCCGCCAACTGGCGCACCGACGTGCGCGTTTCCGCCGCCGTGATCTTGCCGACCAGCCAGGTGGCGACCACGATGCCGAGCAAATAGCCGAAGCCGGGCTGGGTGTAGTAGTCAGTCCCGCCACCCGAGGCGAAAAGATAAACACCGAAAAACGGACCGATTGTGCCGATCAGTAAGAACAAAGCCGCTGCCAGCGTGGCTATCGGATAGCCCAGCACATAGCCGATAAATATAGCGGCCGGCGCTTGCGGCGTATAAGCGTCATAGCGTAATTTTTTTACGGGCGCCGCCAGAACCGGACAGCTTTTATAGAGCCGCTCCTGGGCCAGTGGCGGCAAGAGTTTGACGATGCACTGACCCTGCAAAAGACCCCAATTGATCAGGTTGTGCTCGGTCGCTGTCGGTAACTGCACGGCGACAAAAGAGCTGACGAACAGCAGCTGCAGCCCGATCAGCACAAGAACGCACTGTCCGGCGAGCGATTTGCGCTTGATTCGTTGATGGACCTTACTGCCCGATTCGACTAAACGCACCCGCCACCTCATGAGACAACGCTATTTTCTGCTTCTCGGGATCTCTCGTCAAGACCTATCTGTTCACCTGATAACTAGATTCGACAAATCAATTTGCAGAGCGAGACCCGGCATCGCAAGAATACCGATCCGTCAAGACACCCTGGGAGCGCCGGCTTCCAGCCGGCATCTAGCTGTGACACGGACAGATGCCGGCTGGAAGCCGGCGCTCCCAGGTTCAGCGCCCGAGATCGCGAGTATATCCACCGCGGACTATTCTGCGATTTCCGCTGAGTTTTCGATTCTGTCTGCGGTTTCCAAGCAGGCATCTTTAGTTCCATTTAAGTCGCGCGCAATCGCCGGCTCTTTGTCGAGCTGGTCGAGTTCGCCGATCCGTTTCTTCAACAACTGATTGAAGTCTGCCGTACCGATGTTTTCTGTCCACAAAACAAGCGCGTCTTCATCGTTGTCTTGATAATAATTGCGTCGCAGGCCAAGATTCTTGAAGCCGTATTTGTAATACAGACGTTGAGCCGTCTCATTGGAAACGCGCACCTCGAGTGTGATCCAACGAGCACCGACACGTTTGGCTTCGATTATATCGTTAACCAATAATCGCTCGCCGATATGTTGTCGACGCTGCTCGGGATGAACGGCAAGCGTGGTGATATGCGCTTCGTCGCCGATCAGCCAGAACCCGGAATATCCACACAGCCGCTTTGAGCCGTGATCGACGGCAGTAAAATAGTTGCCCATCGAGTTGCTCAATTCATTGACAAAAGATTGATGAGACCAGTGATGACTGCCGAAGGCAACCGGCTCAATCTCCATGATTTCATCTATGTCTTCCAGGCGCATTGGCCTGATTCTCATTACCATGGGAGGCTTGCGTGTTCGATGGTTTGACAGTAACAGAGGGGCTCCTCAGGTATAGCGGTTGGACGTTGTTGTACGGAAATAGTTCAAGCAGACTTTGCCTGCGCCCAGTGTCTCCACCCGCGTCTTTTGACATTCTCAAAGATAACCGATTCCAGGCAATTTGAGCCTGTTGCATAGCAATATTTTTGACTTTCGGCAACTCAGTCAGCTCGTTCGAGCAACCTTGGACAAAGTCCATGGCGTCTTGCGCAACCGCCCAGCGCGAGACGCTTTCGAGCAGCGGGATTAGTTCTTTATGAGGAACGTAAGCAGGAGCGATCAGTTCGTCCAGAAGCGGCAACCTCAGCGAAAGTTCATCCGTCGATGGTGCACGACAATACGCAGCGGCAAAAGAGTGTCCCCGGCTGGCGGACAATACGACAGCGACCGGCAGCTCGCAGGCACTGGCAAAGCATTCGAGCAGGCTCACGGGAACCAGAGGAAGATTCAGTGCTTGCGCCAGGGTTCGCGCCGTCACCACACCGGTGCGGATACCGGTAAAACTGCCCGGTCCGACGCCGACTACCAGACACTCTAGGCTTTGCTTCTCCCAACCCTGTTCTTTCAGCGCGGTGTCGATCAGTGGCAGCAACGTTGCTCCCGCTTGCTGGCGCGGTGCTCCCTGGGCGACGCCTTGATCCGGGCCGTGAGAATATTGCGCCACCGGCGTGCCATCCTGCAGCAGAGCCACTTGTACCGCT
>Ga0182024_10018859_pt1 | contig 12791 bp, 7 predicted proteins | sample P32metaG_FD_120480 | JGI IMG/M metagenome (GOLD analysis project Ga0182024, IMG submission 120480) | Permafrost microbial communities from Stordalen Mire, Sweden - P3-2 metaG (Illumina Assembly) | ecosystem: Environmental > Terrestrial > Soil > Wetlands > Permafrost | place: Sweden: Stordalen... | reverse complement strand
TCGTTCCGTGCCGTCTTTGGCGATGAGCAGCGTGTGGTTCACCGATCCGATGACCACACCTTCCCGCAAGGCTCGGACGGTAGGACTCTCGACGGGCTGGCGGCTTTCTTCCTTGATGATGTGGAACACGCCGTCGAGCGTTTGGCCCGTTGCTTCTGTCAGCGTCCAGCCCGTCAAGGACTCGGCAACCGAGTTGAGAAAAGTGACCCGCCCCTTGATGTCGGTGGTAATCACCGCATCGGCTATGCTGGCGAGAATGACTCGACACCACTCCGGTTGGAAGTGCAACGGATCGTTAGACTGCCGGCGAGGGTCGGTCATCCGCCATTCCTCCTGTTTGGTACGCTGATTGCAGGACTCCACCCGGAGTCGGCAAGGCAATCGACGGGCGGTCGAGGACCGACCCATCTAGTCGCACGGTTTCCTGTTTCTTGCTCGTCGGCTGTCTCCTGGCTGTTGTTGTCAGCCGAACTACAGTTCCGAGGATACAGAGAAACGTCGATTTTGTCGGTCCGCTAGATGACAGAAGTCAGGAACTTGGCAGCGCTTTGCAGCAAGGCAAATGGCCGTGATGCTCTTTACCGTCGCGCTGCCGACGGGTGGCGGCACATTATTTGCAACGTGTTCTTGGCTTGGGGCAGTCCTCCGGTCTGCCGATTCAAGGAAAGAAACCGCCCACGCCCTCTTAAAGCGCACCAAGGAGCGTTATGTCATTGCCCACAAACTCGAACCCGATGGGGAACCGCTTACTCAACCGATTGTCAAAAGCCGAGTACAAGTCATTGATTCGTTCTGAGAAGGCCATTTCCCTAGCGCACGGAGATATGGTCTATCGGGAAGACAGTCTGGGCGTTTTGTCCCATGTCTACTTTCCGACTAGCGGGATGATCTCCCTGACGGTTCTCATGGAGGATGGCAAAGAGGTCGAAGCGGGGACCATCGGTAACGAGGGCATGATCGGCCTCTCCGTCGCCCAGGGTCTCGATTTCAGCCCGACCAAGGCGATCTCTCAGATTTCCGGCGAAGGTCTGCGCATACCAGCATCCGCCTTCCTGAAGGCGATGAAGCTTGGCGGGACGCTCGACAAGGTCGTGCGGCGTTACTCCGCTTTTTCCCAGCGATATGCGAGCCAGACGGTCGCCTGCAACCTGTTGCATTCAGTGAAACAGCGGGTATGCCGGTGGCTGCTCATGTGCCGTGACCGGGTGGATACGGAAGAATTCACTCTGACCCATGAATTCCTTGCTGAGATGCTCGGCGTTCGCCGCCAGACGGTCACGGTCATTGCCCGGACGTTACAAATGGCGGGCCTCATCACCTATCGTCGTGGCGTCATCCGTATTCTCAATCGAAAAGGGATGGAAGACACCAGTTGCGAATGCTACCGGGTCACCAAGGCATTCTACGACCGCATCATGCAGTAACTCGCCGCTGTTACGACAGAAATAATTGGCGCGAAGTGGTCTGCCGCCGCCCAGACGGCGTCTTTTTCTTCACGAGGAGATTGTCGACCAGACAATCATCGGCTGGAAGCGTCGCGCGGATCGGTTTCGTGGTCAGTCGATATCGGAAATGAGTGTTGAACATGCCAGCGCGAATGACACCGACCGCGTGGAGCCAAGGCCTCAAGAACGCCGCCTTATGCGGCACGGGCGTGCTGTTGCTCTGGTGCGCCAGCACGGCAGCTATCTCGCTAATCTTCCATCAACCCCTCTTCGATTCCTTGAAATTTGCATTTGCGGCGGTATGGAGCCTTGCCTGGCTGGTCTTTCTGGTCACGTGGTTCCGTGGTCGGATGGCTGCCGGCGTTGTCCTGTTGGATTGCGGTCCGCATCCGGTGTGGTGGCTATTCCTAACGGAAGCGATTCTCTTCCTGTTCCTGGGATTGACGGGTAGCTTTGCGCCGTTGTCAGTGCCACGGGCAAACGCCATCGCCGGGCCGGCACTCACGGTTTCGTTCACTGTGTACTGGCTCATTATGGCAACCGGCCGGCTTCAAGTTCGCGAGAGCGGGATTTGGCAGTATTGGAGTTTGCTGCGATGGGGCAAGATTGCCTCCTATGAATGGGCGAATGATTCCACGTTGCTGGTGCGAACCAAGGGCCCCTTTTCGTGGTTCCGAGGGGCGTTGCCTATTCCGCCTGAACACAAGCAAGCCGTCGAGGATTTTTTGACCAATCGCTGTCCAACTCAGGCACTGCAATGCCTGCAAAGGGGCGATCAGTGAGCAGAGCCAGCGATACATCTTGGACGATGCTGAGAATCCTTGCGGGAGTCGGCGCACTTCTATTTTCGGCTTTCCCGCTACTGTATCTAATTCAGGTGCTGTATCTAATTCAGGGTCGGTTCGATTTGCTGGGCCTCCTTTTGGGATCGACTTTCGGCACTGCCGCGGTTCTATGCGGTTGGTTTGCCCTGCGAGGACAATTTCCAGAGAGCCGGGCAAGGATGATTTATTCCATGCTGGGCGGACTGATTGGGGGCGGAATCAGTTTCGCCGCGGGGTTCGTCGGACCACTGATATTTGCTCCGAATTCGAATCAGGGACCCCTGCTTGGAATTCTCTTCACGGGTCCGATTGGCTTCGTGGTGGGAGTCGTGCTGGGTACGATTGTCGGCTTCCTCCGCACAGAGCGAAAATGAATCAATTGACAAGACCAGTTCAAACATGGCGCAACAGATCAACCATCCTGATTAGAAATTGCCGGGGGAAGTTGCGATGATCAACGATTGATTCCACCACGCCGAACTGAGCGCCCACGATGCAGTTTTCGCCGTCGAATGGTTCAATGGCGACCGGCGCTCAGAGAGACATAGGTTGCATCCATGAATGAACATAGGCATTTCGTGCGACCTGCAACACCCAACGGTATGTCAGTTGCGGGTGGAGCGGCACTTCGCCCTAGTACAGGCGTTCACGACCGGCACCGTCGTGCGGGTCTTCCGGCTCGCAGGCAACGTGCCTACGGACACCTGGAGCGGGAACGGCGATGGGCGTGAACATCCCCCTTTTCGAGAAATGAGGCGCGGTCATGTGTCCGAAACATTCGCTATATTCCCTCGCGATCCTGCTCTCGTTTACTCTAGCTGCCCGCGCGGAGGACGCCTATTTTTCCGTGCCGCTCAAGGATCTTAACATCACGGAAGGAAAGCTGCCCGAAGTGGCCAATCCGGACGTGTCGCAGGCGGCCGGATGGGGAAATTGGCGATACGCCGAGTCCAAGCGCCCCTATGCCGTCGTCGATGGCCACGGTGAGGCCTACCTGCGATGGGAAGCCCCGCCGTATACCGCGACACCCTACATTCCGCAGCCAGGAGCCGAAGATGCCGCGCGGGCATTATTCATCCGCGCGCCTAAAGGGACTGACGTCACTGGTGAACTTTTCGCACCCAAAGCCGATTACACCGGCCTGGTCCGGCTGAAATTCAAAATTCCCGCCAAACTTGGCGATGACAAACACGCCAAGGACTTCTTTCAGCAAAAGGCGCAACACTATCAAGCGCTGCTCGCGGAAGGAATTCCCGGCGGGGCATGGTTTCGGCATGAACTGGGTCTGGCGAATCGCGAGTTGGGGATCTCCCCGAACGCGGCGGCTCCAGGTGCCAATCCAATCGCCGCCGGCATGTCGCACGTCGAGGATACGTTCGATCTGTTCAGCGGCGGCCGGGCCTTGGCGGAAAATCTGCAACTCGACCGCGCCATGCCCGCCGCCAAAGAGCAGTTCGCCACGGTCGAAGTCTCGTCGATCGAAGGGATCACGATCGCCGAGATGGACTGGAAGAAGCTGGCGAAAGACGAATCGAAGCCGGACCTCGATCCGCTGGCCGCCGCGATTCCAGCCGATCAACATGCGATCTTCTTCCCGACCTTCGCCAAGCTGCTCGAAGTGGCCGATCATCTCGACGAGCAGGGAACGCAAATCATGCAGCTCGCCAGTTTTCGTTCGGAAGATGCACAAACCAAGGAGCGCTACGAGCGGCAGTTGTGCCTGTCGACGTCAGCGTTGTCGCGGCTGTTGGGGCCGGCGCTGGTGAAGAGCGTCGCGATCACCGGCTCCGATCCGTATTTCATCTCGGGAACCGACGTGGCCGTGCTGTTCGAGGCCGCGGATCCGACGGCATTGCAGACGCTGATTGCCGCCCGCGTCGCGGCCGGAGCCGTGGCGGCTTCGACGGCGCAAGCCGTCGAGGGCAAAATCGAAGGGGTTGCCTACTCCGGCTTCCGATCGTCGGACCGGAAAGTCTCGTCCTACATTGCGCGGTTGGACAACGTCGTCGTGGTGGCCAATTCGCTGGCCCAATTGACGCAACTGGTCGAAGCCCATGCCGGCAAGCTGCCGTCGATCTCCTCTCTGCCGGAATACGGATTTTTCCGCACCCGTTATGTCCGCGGCGCCGCCGAGGAATCGGCCCTCTTGTTCCTCAGCGATGCGACGATTCGCCGCTGGTGCGGGCCGCGCTGGCGCATCGCCAGCAGCCGCCGCGTGCGCAATCAGTCCCTACTGAGCGAGCTGCAAACGGCGTATCTCGACGATTTGGTCCAGGGCCGCGTTGAAGCGGGGCCGATCCATACCGATCTGGCCGCGATCGACGCCGGCAATCTGCGGCTCACGGCGGCCGGCGTCACGTCGTCGGTGCTCGGTTCGCTCGATTTCCAAACGCCGATCGTCGAAATTCCGCTCGAAAAAGTCACACAGCAAGAGGCCGATTTCTACAAGCGTTGGCGCGATACCTATCAGCAGAATTGGCGGTGGGGATTCGATCCGATCGCCTTGCGGATCACGACCAACGACAAACGACTCGGCGGCGACCTGACCGTGATGCCGCTGATCCTCAACACCGAATATCGCCAGTTTTTGAGCTTCACGCAGGGGGTGGAGATCAAGCCGGGCGCCGGCGATCCGCACGACGCGCTCGTGCATTGGATCGTGGCCTTCAATCGCGAGGCGCCGGAGATCCGCCAGGCAGGCAATATGGCGCAATCGATGATGCAAGGCGTAACCAGTCCGCTTTCGTGGATCGGTTCATCCATCGCCATCTATGCCGACGACGATCCATTTTGGGACGAATTAGCCAAACAACCAGACGACAAGAAGCGGGAGGAGTTTTTCGAGCACAACTTCGCACGGCTCCCGGTCGCGGTCGATGTCGAGGTCGCCAGCCCGCTCAAGTTGACCGCCTTCATCGTCGCCCTGCGCGGAATGGTCGAGCAAACGGCGCCGGGCATGGTCGTCTGGGAATCGCTGACCCATCACGATCAACCCTATGTGAAGGTCAGCCCCACGGAGCGCGGCAAAGGGGAATTGCCGCCGGGCATCAAAGAGCCGGCCCTGTTCTACTCGATTTCCGGCGAGGCTCTGATCATCACGCTCAACGAAAACATGCTCAAACGGGCGCTGGATCGCGAGGCGACCCGCCACCAAGCGAAGTCCGAACGGAAGCCGCTTCCGAAGGCCGAGAAACCTTGGCTAGGCTCCAGCGTTTGCCTGCAGTTCGACAGCCGGGTGATCGGGATGCTCAGCAATCTGACGCATGACGACTACCAAGACGAACTTCGGCTCCATGCCTGGAACAACCTGCCGATCCTCAATGAATGGAAGCGGCGTTATCCCGACCAAGATCCGGTCGCGATCCACGAAAAATTCTTCCAGACCCGGCTGATCTGTCCGGGCGGCGGCAAGTATGTCTGGAACGAACCGTGGCAGACGATGGAATCGACGCTCTATGGCAATCCTGGCCAGCCGAAAAAAGGCCCCGAAGTGCCGTTCCTCTTGAGCAGCTTCAACGACCTTAACTTCGGCCTCACGTTTGAAGACAAGGGCCTGCGGGCGCGACTCGAACTCGGGCGAGTGAAGGAGAAGAGCGACAAGTGACAAATGGCGACCCCAGGAGCGATTGACCATGAAAACGATTTCCAACTTGACCAAAAGGCACTGTACTCCGAGCGAGAAAGACGACAAAGCCCTGACCGCGAGTCAAGTGAAGAACTATTTGGAAGTGGAACCCGATTGGAAATTAGCTGGGGGCGGCAAACGCATCCGCCGCAAATGGGTCGTCAAGGATTTTTTGATCGCGCTGGATTTCTTCAATCGCGTCGGCCGGATCGCCCAGGCGGAGGACCATCATCCCGACCTGCACCTGAGGGGCTATCGAAATGTGACCATTGAACTTTCGACGCACGACCTCGGCGGTCTATCGGAGAACGATTTCATCATGGCGGCCAAGATCAATCGGCTTCCGGTCGATCTGAAAGAATAGTTTCGCCTTTTTTTCAATCATCTCTTTGACAGCAAGGGACGGCTATGAGGCGTCACGCTCTACTGACATCGGCCAAAAGGACATCGACATGCCGACTGGCTCGACGCGAACGGAAAGCGACGCATGAAAATCACCGACAAGCCCAGGCTCCGTCTGCGCTGGTTTCAGTTCAGCCTTCGGACGCTGCTGATTTTCATGACGTTGACGGCCTGCGGTTGCGGCTGGCTGGCGATGAAAGTCGAACAGGCCAAACAGCAGCACGGAGCCGTCTCAGCATTTTTGCGTTCGCACGGCGAGTTAACCTACGACTACCAGTACGACGCGCAGGGGGAACTTTCTTCCCAACGCAAAGCCTTCCGCCCTGCAGTGGCTTCGTAAGCTAACCACGGCCGATTTGTTCTCGTCCGTTAAAACCATCAGGTTTTTCCATGCGGATACCCAGAACCAAAGTCACCGGCGTTGGCGTGAGAAAACTCCAGCAGGCATTGCCGAACTGCCTCATCGTGCGATAGGGCCCCCCGATGAAAACCGACGCCGCTTCCAACACCGCCGAGCCGAAATCCCGCCGCCGTTGGTATCAGGCCAGCCTCCCGACACTATCGTGATCGTTGCAACGTTCATCGGCGGAATCCTTGCCGCAGCCATGGGGTTCTAGGATAATCAACTCCGCTGGGTGGGCGAGCGATGTTGTTTCGCGTATACCGCGAAGACTCGGAGGATTGCCATGGCGGAAGATTTCAATCCCTATCATGTTTGGCTCAGCATTCCGCCGGAAGAACAGCCGCCGAACCATTATCGGTTGTTGGGCCTACGTCTGTTCGAGACCAGCGGCGATGTCATCGACGGCGCTGCCGATCGGCAAATGGCCCATTTGCGGACGTTTCAGGGTGGCAAGCATGGCGATCTTACCCAGCGGCTATTGAACGAATTGGCGGCGGCTCGGGTTTGTTTGCTCGACGCAAAGAAACGCGCGGCCTACGATCGGCAGCTTCGCGAGAAACTGTCGCCTGGCGTCTCGCCCTCTTCCGCAGGCCAGCCTAAAACTCAATCCGCGGCGGTCGCGGCTGCAACCATTCCGCGTGTCGCAGCCCAATCGCCGACAGCCGATAAGTGGGACGACTTGTTGGGCAATGGCGGCGCCAAGCCGCTGCCCCATTCGGCCAGTAGGTCCAATCGACGAATGTCGCTAGGAATCGCCGGCGCTTTGCTGCTTGCGGCTGGCATCGGATACGGAGTGCTCTCCTTCACCATTTCCTCCGCGGGAACGCTTGTTTTTGACTGGCCGGAGGCGGACCGGACCGATATGAGTGTCGCGGTCGACGAAGTTCCGTTGGTCGTTCCTCCCAGTGGACCGTGGGAATATCGCTGCCCGCGCGGACCGCATCACATCGTTGGCCAGCAGCCGGCGTTCAAGCTGGATATTTCGATCTCGGTCGTAGCGGGTCAGCGTGAGACGGTTCCGCCCGATTGGAAGGCCAAAGCCGTGCTGGTGTTCGATTGGCCCCAGGAGCTACGTAGCGGCGCGAAATGGAAAGTCGACGGTCGGCAGCATTCGATTTCGCCGCTTCAGCCGTTGGAATTGCCGGTGGAACCGGGCCGGCATCTGGTTCAAGTCACATGGCCTGGCGGCGCGCCCTTCGTGGCCACGGTGGTCGTCGCGGCGGAGGGGCGGGAATTGATCTCCGTGAGGGCGCCGCCAACCGACGCCAAACTGGTTTTCGACTGGCCAATCGCCGAACGGAAGGAAGCTCAAGTAACGCTCGATGGCCAAATTGCAACCATATCGAGTGCATCGGGTGGCACAGCGCCGGAACTAACGCTGAAACCGGGGCGGCATTCGGTTCATATCACTCGGCCCGGCTTTGTGCCATTCAACCAAGTCGTCGAACTGTCGGCCGGCGCAAACAGCCTACTCAAACCCACCTGGACGCCAGAGAAGAATGCCGCGGTGTTAGCGCCGGAGTCGCCGGCCGCGGTGCCGCCTGTAGTTGCGAATCCAGTTCCGGTCGAAACAGCGCAACCGGCGAAAAAGCTGGCCATTCCCACGGCGGCCGAACAGGCCCGGATCGCCAAACAGTTGGACGAGCTCTACAAGTTGGGTCCAGGACAAACGGCAGCCAAGGATCCCTCGACGGCGCAAAAGCTGTATGACCTGGCGGCCAACGGGGGCAGCATTCCGGCGGAGCGTTACATGCTGCTGCTAAGAGGCGCGGAAATCGCCGCCGCGGGCGGCGACTTGATTCTTTCGCTGCAAGGGATCGACGCGCTGGATAATGATTACGAAATCAACGCACTGGACGCCAAACAGAAGCTTCTGGAAAAATTCGTGAATGCGAGCAAGCCCAATCAGGTGGCGATCGCCATTCCCGCAGTCGAGGGGCTCGTCGATCAGGCCATTGCTGCCGATCAATTCGAAATTGCCTTTCTCATGGTAAACACCGCCAGCCGTGCCGTCGTCAAATCGCAAATTGCCACGCGGAAAGAGGAAGAAGAGCGGCTCTCTCGCCGCCGCCGCGACATCCACCTGCTGCAGCCGATCTTCGCCTCAGCCAAGAAGGCAAAAGAGGCGCTCGATAAGAACCCGACCGACCCGGAGGCCAATCTGATTTGCGGCCGTTGGCGTTGTCTGTACAAAAGAGACTGGTCTGCCGGACTGCCGTTGTTGGCCAAGGGGAGTGATGAAAAGCTGAAATCTTTTGCCGCCCAGGAATTAAATCCAAAAACTCCGAATGACGTCGAGCAGGAGGTCCGACTCGCCGAAGCCTGGTGGGACCTTGCCCAAAAGGAAACCGGTTTTGCTCGCGATTCGCTCCACCTGCACGCCGGAGAGATATACCAAGAGGCGCTGCCCAATCTGACCTCGGTCCTGAAGATCGCAGCGATCGAAAAGCGTCTCAAGGAAATCGCCAGTCTGGATTCAGACCATCCTGCGCTCGCAAACAAGTCGCGCAAGGATTCCGGACCAGATCGATGGATCAAGGCAGTCGCAGCCCTGCCGGCCGAGAAGCAAGTGGAAGCCGTCGTCAAGAAATTGCAGCAATTGAATTCGGACTTCGATGGGAGTGTGACGCAAAAGATCGAAGGGGGCGTGGTAACCGAGTTCACGCTGGCAACGGACAACGTCACCGATATTTCTCCAGTGCGCGCGTTGGCGGGATTGAAGAATTTGAAATGCGCCGGCAGCGGCCCAGGAAAGGGAATCTTGTCCGACCTTTCGCCGCTCAAGGGGATGCCGCTGACATTCCTGGACTGCGGCTGGACCAAAGTATCCGACCTATCGCCGCTCCAAGGAATGCACTTGACAGTCTTTCAATGCGGCAGCACATCGGTCTCCGATCTGTCGCCGCTCAAGAATATGCCGCTGACATTCCTCGACTGCGGCGGAACGCAAGTCTCCGATCTGTCGCCCCTCAAAGGAATGCCGTTGACGAGACTCATCTGCGCCCCCATGCGGCTGACCGACCTGTCGCCCTTGCGAGGAATGCCTCTGAGAAGCCTGAATTGCAGTCAAAATCACCAGTTATCCGACCTGTCACCGTTGAAGGGCATGAGCCTCACGGAGCTGTTTTGCAACGACACGAGTGTTTCCGATCTTTCGCCGCTCAAAGGGATGCCGCTGAGATGCCTGTATTGCGACAAGACGCGGATCACCGACTTGTCGCCGCTGGAAGGATTGGAGCTGACCGAAGTTGCCCTTACGCCGCAGCAAGTTCGCGTGGGCCTGGATGTGCTCCGGCGAATGCCGAGCCTACAAAAGCTACGCCGAAATGCATGGGACGCCTCCGCCACTCCCGACGAATTTTGGAGGAGATACGACGCCGGGGAATTCGGAAAGTAGACCGCGCAGGCCAAGGCGGCCGGCGACTTCAGTAGCACGCAGGGGCAAGTGCTCTATGTGCCTGACACGGGCGTGTTTCCCGTCGACCGCGTGACGATTCTGGAATGGTCCAACGGCTGCTTCACGGAGAGCCCCGAGGCACCCTGGCATGGCGGATTTCGCCCGGAGCCGGCGTCGGTCAACCCTTGCAGCACGATTCAGTTTTTCACGGCGTCCTGCTTAGACTCGCGCTTTGACGCTTCGCCCTGGGATTGCTCCTCAAGCTGGGCCTCGATTTGAACCTGCAGTGATAATGCAGGCGCGTAAGTTGAATCACGTTGCAGCGACCTCACGACACACTTCCGTGCGGCGGTCCATTCGTGTTGCCCAAAGTGGATTAGTGCCATTTGATAATACGCTGCCGCCGGCTCGCCACCGAGATCCGCAGCGCGGTTTAGGTTTTCCAGCGCCTCGGCAGGATGCTGCATTTCGGCCAGCAGAATCCCGCGCTGAAGCGCCGCGGATGCCAATCCTGGTTCCAACTCGATCGCACGACCAAAGTCGTGTAGCGCCGCTTCGCTCTGTCCGACCGCCCGAAAGCAGAGCCCTCGGTTGAAAAAGCACTCCGCTCGTTTGGGAGACAGGGCCACGCAAACGCAGGCGGCACGCAGCGCCTCGTCAAACCGCTTGCTGCGATAGGCGCAAGTCGCCAGATGAAAGTGGGGCCAGAATGCGTCGGGCTCCAATTGAATCGCTTGCTCGAATATCTCGATGGCTTGCGTCAATCCGCCGGCTTGCATCAGGCTTCGACCAATCGCATCGCACTCCCACGCGGTCCGCGGCGTTTCTCTCGATATCAATGCGGCGTATTGATCGGCGGAGACCAAATGGCCCGTCAGTTGCGTTCTTGCCAACGTGAGAGCGGGCGACGGTCCCAACAACTCCTCGGCTTCGGCCAAAATGGTTAGAGGGTTTGACGAGCTCTCCCACGATCCGCTCTTCGCGGAATCGCGCGTCATGAGGCGAGTCCACATCAAAGCGAGGTCCATCAGATCGATGTCGTTGTTATTCTCCTTGCGTTTGAAACGCGACGGCCGCGCAGCGGCAATTTGGCTCCTGGTCTCCCAGATGGCGCGACAACCGGCGTCCAACTCGCGAACGTTCGCCGGCGGGATACCCTCAACGTCATCCATGAAACGCAATTGCTCGACCAGTTCGTGCAATGCCCCTACGACGCGAGCCCGTCGCGCCGCCGCGAAATCCGATTGAAAGCTCTGTCTCAATTCATCCTGGCCCGGCAGCCAACGAATCGCTTGCGATCCGATTTCCAATCGTCCGATGGCGCTGGCGAAGTCTCCCTCGGCAAGGTTTTGCTCCGCTTGCTTGAGCGCCGATCGCGCCGTTTTCACTCGGTCGATGTACACGAACAGACAAGCAACGCCGATCGCGGTCAATGCCGTCAGACTGACGAACCAGCTAATCAAGGAATGCGGCCTTCGCCGACGCCACTTTTGCCATCGCTCGACGAGGCTGCGGTTCGCCACTCCACGAAGCGGCAAGTTGGCAATATGCCGCCGCAAGTCGGCCGCCAATTCTCCGGCGTCCGCGTATCGAGAGTATCGATCTGGAGCAAGGCATTTTTGCAAGATGTCTTCCAGGCCGCGGCTTGTTAGCGGGCTCCGCGATCGCAACAATTCTCGCGATCGTTTCCCGCTTGTCGGCGGGACCTGTCCCGCGAGCGATTCGAACAAGAGAGCGCCCAACGAATAGATGTCCGACCGTCGATCCAGGGCAACTGGAATCGAGCGGCCCTCTCGAAGGGCGCGAACGCGTTGCTGCTGTTCAGGCGACATATAGCCGGGGGTGCCGCCGACGCGATCGAAGTCTCCTCGTCGCACGGGGTCAACCTCGTAGGCAAGATGAAAATCGAGCAGCATCGGCTGGCCGTCGCTCGCAATCAGCACATTCGAGGGTTTGATATCGAGATGCAACAAGCCGCGTTGATGCGCGTAGTGTAAAGCGTCGGCGAGACACGATCCGATCCAGCAAACCGCTTGCTCGTACGACGCCTGAGTCAAGAATCCGATCGCCGGGCCCTTCGAATTCGCGGCCACATCAAGCCCGCGTTGTCCCGATTCAAGCGCCTGGACGATTCGCGCGCCGCTTCGATCGGTTTTCTTGCACGAATTCAATTCTTGCAAGATCGACGACCAACTCGCGCCGCCGAGAAAAGGCATGCACAAAGCGCGAAGATTCCGCTCTGGAAAGTCCTGAACGAGAAATAGCGGGACAATATGCGTGTGCTGCAACCGAGCCAACGACAGATGTTCGTCGCCGGCTTGCGGCGTCAGTTTGACGACGAGCGGCCGATCGGACAGCGAAGGCTGGGTCGCCAAGAAAACCCGGCCAAGGCCGCCGCGCCCCAATTCCCGCAGCAAATGAAATTCGCCGAGTTGCTCTCCGGCCACGGGAAAACTCGGCGCGTCGGAATTCATCAATCGATGGCAAGAGAGCAGCAGGCTCAAGGCCTCGCGAAACTGCGGAAATCGCCGATGCAACTCTTCTAAATCGACGCTCTCGCCGTGTTCCTCGCGCAAGCATAGTTCTTCATAGATCACGCGCACCGCGAGCTCGGGCTTCGCTTTCACTTCCGGATGGCGGTCGAGCCACTCTTCCGCCAACCTGGTGGAACCTGCTTGCCAGGCGGAAAGCATTT
>Ga0182024_10018858_pt1 | contig 12791 bp, 7 predicted proteins | sample P32metaG_FD_120480 | JGI IMG/M metagenome (GOLD analysis project Ga0182024, IMG submission 120480) | Permafrost microbial communities from Stordalen Mire, Sweden - P3-2 metaG (Illumina Assembly) | ecosystem: Environmental > Terrestrial > Soil > Wetlands > Permafrost | place: Sweden: Stordalen... | reverse complement strand
CGGCCAGACGAACGGCGTCATCAATCCCCTCAACGTCGCCTCCTCCATCGTCGCTGACGGAAACGGCGGATTCACCGACATCAACGACGCCGATCCTACCGGCGACCTCTGCTCCTCCACCAGTGCGAACTTCAGCATGTCCGGCAAGAACGTCGGCAACCTGCTGACTACCGCCAATGTCACCTGGGGCTTCTTTGAAGGCGGCTTCGACCTCACCGTGACCAACAGCAACGGCACCACGGGTTGCGCACGCTCCACCGCGGCCGCCCACATCCCAGGCAATCCCCTCAAGGCCGACTACATCCCTCACCACCAGCCTTTCCAGTACTACGCCAGCACCGCCAACCTGAACCACACGCGCCCCACCTCGCCCGCCACCGTCGGCACCAACGCCGACCCGGCAAACCATCAGTACGACATGCATGACTTCACCGATGCCCTCGCCGCCGGCAACATGCCAGCCGTCAGCTTTCTCAAGGCACCAGGCTTCCAGGATGGGCACGCCGGCTACTCCGACCCGCTCGACGAGCAGACCTTCGTGGTCAACACGATCAACGCCATCGAGTCTTCCTCTTTCTGGAGCAGCACCGCAATCATCATCGCCTACGACGACTCCGACGGCTGGTATGACCATCTGACGGACCTCATCAACGGCTCAGCCACAACTGCCGATTCACTCAACGGTGCTGGCGTCTGCATTAGCGCCACGGCCGCCACCGCCGCCCTTCCCGGCGTCACCGGAACCGCCCCTGCACAGGGACGCTGCGGACACGGCCCGCGTCTCCCTCTGCTCGTCATCTCACCCTGGGCGAACAAGAACTACGTAGACAACACCGTCACCGACCAGAGTTCCATCAGCCGCTTCATCGAAGACACTTTCCTCAGCGGCGTCCGGCTCGGCGGCGGTTCCTTCGACGCCACCGCTGGAACCCTCAACAACATGTTTAACTTCTCCAACGGCGCCGTCGTCCCCAACCCCAACGTCGTCCAGCTCAACCCCACCACCGGCGTCGTGACCACCGGCAACTAGGCCGCCCGTTCACAACCCCGTCACATTTACTTTGTACCCTTATCGGCACGCACTCTGCCCAGAGTGCGTGCTTCTATTTGCTCGGAGATCACCTGTTGTCAGATTCCAGTCAGTCCAGCACCTCCCGCCGACGCTTCCTCCAGCAGACCGCCGCTTTGAGCCTCATCTACAGCTCCCGCCGCAGCCTTGCTCAAATGCAGGGAATGCAGCACGACATGCACCAGTTGTCTCCCAGCAAAGCTATCAGCCCAAACGCCCCCGGCGCCCGCGCACCCATGCTGCACGTCTTCGAGCTTCCTGCTTTCGTTGACGCCCTCCCCATCCCTGAACCTGCCCCACGCACCGCCGCCCCGCACAAACTTCGCATCGCCATGCGCGAGATCCACGCCCAAGTCCACCGCGATCTCCCACCCACCCGAATGTGGAGCTACGGCCCCACTCCGCTCGCGCCCATTGTCGAAGCCCGCAGCGGCCATCCCCTCCAGATCGAGTGGGTCAACAACCTCCCCACACAGCACTTCCTTCCCATCGACCACTCCCTTCACGGCTGCGGCCGCGACGTGCCCGACGTCCGCACCGTCGCCCACGTCCACGGAGCCAAAGCTCCCTCCAAAGACGATGGCTACCCCGACGACTGGTTCGTCCCAGGTAAGAGCCGCATCTGCAACTACCCCAACCAGCAGGACGCCGCTACCCTCTGGTACCACGACCACGCCATGGGCCTCAACCGCCTCAGCACCTACGCCGGCCTCGTCGGCCTTTACTTCATCCGAGACGAGGTCGAAGACTCCCTCCATCTGCCGGCTGGAAAATACGAAGTCCCCCTCATCCTCTACGACCGCAACTTCACCGCTGACGGCCAGCTCTTCTACGCCACCTCCGGCGATCCCAACCACCCGTGGATTCCCGAGTTCTCCGCCGACGGCATCCTCATCAACGGCAAACTTCGCCCCTTCTTCGACGTCGAACCTCGCCTCTACCGCTTCCGTGTGCTCAACGCCGCCAACAGCCGCTTCTTCGCGCTCTCTTTATCCGATCAGCGGCCCCTCGTTCAGATCGGCTCCGACCAGGGTCTGCTCTCCGCCCCCACAGACGTCAAGCTCTTGGTGCTCGCCCCCGCCGAACGAGCCGACTTCCTCATCGACTTTACCCACTCCGCCGGCGAAACCCTTCACCTCCGCACCGGGGTCCTCGACATCCTCCAATTCCGCGTAGCAAAGGAATCCACCTCGCCCGCCTCTTCCTCGATTCCCGTCACCCTCCGCACTATCGAGCGCACCCCCGAATCCTCCGCCACCATCAACCGCACCGTCACCCTCAACGAGTACCAGGACAAGATCGCCAACCCCATGATCATGCTCATCAACCGTAAGCGCTGGCATGAGCCCGTCACCGAAACCCCCAGACTCAACTCCACCGAAATCTGGGAGTTCGTCAACCAGACCGAAGACACCCACCCCATGCACCTTCACCTGGTGCGCTTCCAGGTTCTCGACCGCCGCACCTTCGACACCTTCGACTACCTGATGAACAAGCACTTGCGCTTCACCGCTCCCGCCGAACCGCCCGCCCCCAACGAACTAGGCTGGAAAGATACTATCCAATGCCCCCCCGGCATGATCACCCGCATCATCGTCCACTTCGAGGGTTATGTCGGAAAATACCTCTATCACTGCCACATCCTCGAGCACGAAGCCAACGACATGATGCGCCCCTTCGAGGTCATCGCTTAGGACAGAGCGGCCCCCGCCGGGCGACTCGCTCCATATATTGAAAAGTGTCAAATTCTAGTCCGTTTTAGTTTGGGGTGCAGTCTGGTGACTGGCCACAGTCCATCCTCGCCGTCTGAGGCCCTCTGTACGAAGCGCGTCAGCTGCTACGCAAACGTTTCGGGCAGGCGGACCAGATTCATGGCCTTCATTGTGGGAATCAAAGAAAAGTTGGTCGGGGCGAGAGGATTCGAACCTCCGACCCCCTGGTCCCGAACCAGGTGCGCTACCAGACTGCGCTACGCCCCGAATGCTTGCTGCGGTGAGATGTCGATGAAGATGCTTTCCGTGAGGCTCAAGCGCGCGGGTGGGCTTGCTGGATCGCTGTACCGACTTTTCGTAGTTTAGCAGAGATTGAGGTTACAGGTCTGGAGGGAGCTGCTGGTTTTTCGTTGTGCTTTACAAGGACGTGCCGCGAAGAAACGAGGGGAATCGCAGGGTGCGAAAAACCGCGGTTTTTCGCACCCGCTCAAGACAAGCTCCTGACTGCGCCTCGGGCAATGAGCCAAGCCTCTCGCTATGCGTCTGCAGGAAGCCTGGGTCGGTTGATACTTTCCAGATCGAATTCGTTCCAACTAAGTTGGCGCTCCTTAGCGAGGGACGCTGTAGGCCTGACCGTGGCGCTTGACGCCGTTGGCGTCTAGGGTTTCGGTGTCGCCGGGGGCGAAGCTGGCTCCGGCGGGCAGCATGATGTTTTCTACGACCCTGCCTGGTTCGCCGCGGGTGCGTAGCTGGATGCGGATGGGGTCTATGCCCTTTTCCAAGACCAAGTACTGCTCGACGTTGAGGGTGCGCTCTGCGGCAGCGTCGGGGGTCTCATCGGCAGAGTGGCGGCCGACGAGGACGAGCTTGGCGGAGGGGTCGCGACCGAGGTTGAGGGCGATCTCGTCCAGGCAAGCCTTGGCCTCGTTGTCGACGCGGACGGGACGCTTTGTGTCGCGCTCGAAGGAAGCATTGCAGAGTGGCACGGCCTGGGGCGCGGCTGGCGGCGGCGGGGTGGAGATGGTGACGGTGGTGTTGGCGCTGGCCTGCTGGCCGAGGTCGTCGACGGCGTTGCAGGTGACGACGATGGGGCCTGGAGAGACGCCGGCGGTGGACAGGGTAACGGTTGAGGTGACACCGGAGATCTGGCCGGCGGAGGCGGAGTAGGAGTAGCTGAGGTTGCGATTCTGCGGGCTGCGTGCCGTGGAGGTGATGGTAGAGGACTCGCCAGGGAGGATTGTGGTTGGGTTGGCGGAGCAGCTCATGGTGGGGGGCTCGAAGGCGTGGACGCGGAAGCCGGAGGTGCAGTTGGCCTGCTCACTGGGGCGTGGGCCCTGTGAGACGTGGCCGGCTACCGTGTAATCGCCGGGGGCGAGGCCGGAGGTGTTGATGGTGATGTTCTCGTTTGAGCCGGTGATGCGGCCGCCGCTGGTGGTCCAGGTGTAGGCGGTCTTTCGATCTAACTTGAGGTTTGCGGGGCTGGCGGTGACGGTGACGGGATCGCCGGCGAAGATGTTGGCGGAATCGACGGTGCAGCCTAGCTCTACGGCTGGGGGAGGGTTGACCTGTCCCAGACGAAGGACGATGCCGGCGGAGAGCCTGTAGGCGTAGATGTCGCCGATGCCGCCGGTGACCTGGGCTGGGTCGACGGGGCCGTAGACGACCTGGGAGAAGGAGAAGTCGGCCTGGATGGGGCGGAGGGCGAAACGGTTGTGGAAGACGGGGAGGATGTAGTCGAGGCCTCCGCCAACGGTTGCTCCCCAGCCCCAGGTGCAGGGCTGGAAGATGGGGCCGCCGACTTTGGCTCCGCCGCCGAGAAGGTGGATAAAGGGGACGAGGCGGCCTCTCTGGTAGCGGAGGATGGGGCCAGCCTGTGCGGTGTTGATGCAGTCGTTGGGGCCGTTGGGAAAGAAACTGCCTTCGGCCTGGATGCCGACATAGCGATTGAAGTAGGCGGCGGCGCTGACGACGGCACCGGGGTTGATGGGCTGGTAGACGGTGCCGTTGAGGGAGCTGTTGCCGGGGTTGATATAGCCGTAGCCGGCGTAGAGGTCGAAGCGTGATAGCTCGGGCGGTGGAGGGGAACCCGTGGGAGTAGCCTGGGCGGCGGCCCAGCGAGGCAGAACTGTCGTGCAGGTCGCGATCAGGGCGGCCACGAGCACTGTCCGGGCTCTGAAGAAGAGGCGGGAGCTCACGGGGCGAGACGGCATAGGGTCAAATCCTCTAACTGCATCTAGGGTTCTACATGAACCCAGGTAACTGTCGTGCCGCGGAGAGATGCTCAGTTTGCGACGGTCGGACATCGATTAGTTGCCAACGGACAACATGACAGAAGTTGACTGAGCGGTCGCCGTGGAGCTGGTGCCGGTGATAGTGACAGTGTACGTATTGAAGGCAGTGGTCGTCGTGCAACAGCTTGTCAGGCCGAGGATTGCAACGGTGCAGAGGAAGAGGGTGAGGAGACGCATTCTCCGGGGGGCGCGCGGCTTGCGTCTGCGGATGCCAGCGAAGAAGACTCCGAGGCCGGTGAGTTCGAACGGGAAGATGGCTGCTGCAGTGAGGGGCGCGACCTCGGCTGGGGTGAAGCTAACAGGGGCGCGCAGTTTAGCGTCGGCGGCAGTATTGGTAATTGTCAGGGTGGTGGAGGCGGTGCCTCCCGAGGTCAGTGTTGGGTTGGCGCCGAAGGTACAGGCTGCGTCTGCAGGGAGACCGGAGCAGGCGAGCGCGACCTGGCCGGTGAAGCCTCCGACCGATGTGAGGGTGATCTGATAGACGGTGGAACCGGCTCCGCGAATGTACTGGCTGGGCGGGGTGACGGCAAGGGTGAAGCTGCCCACAGGTGCTGTGATGACCTGGGTGAGAGTTGCGGTGCTGGAGGCGAGGGTTGCGGTGGCCTGAAAGGTCGCAGTGATGGTGTTCGATCCGGCGGCGAGCGTTGCGGTCGAGAGGGTGGCGACACCGCTGGCGTTGAGGGTCTGCTGGCCGAGGACAGTTGTGCCGTCAGAGAAGACGACGACGCCGGAGACGACGCGGGAAGTGGTGGTGACGGTGGCGGTGAAGGTGACGTTTGTGCCGGCAACTACCGGCGAGCCGGAGGAGGTGAGTGCGGTGGTAGTGGCTGCTGGCGCGGCGGCGGGGGTGATGGTCAGGGTGCCTGGGTTGTTGGTGATGGTGTAGTTGGAAAGATTGGTGGTGCCTCCGGGGGTGAGGGTAGCGGTGATGGAGTAGGTTCCGGCCGGGCTGGTGGCGGTGGCGGTGGTGGAGTATGCGGCGGTGATGGTGTCGCCGGCGAGAAGGCCGGTGATGGTGCCGGTGAAGGTTGGATTGGGTGTTCCGAAGACGCGTGTAGCGTTGTTCACGGTGACCGTCAGCGGCACAGGGGTGACGGTAAGGGTGGTGGAGAGCGTGGAGGAGGGGTAGATGGCGTCACCCGAGTAGCTGAAGATGACGGGGTAGGTGCCGATAGCGAGACCGCTGTTGGGCGCGTTGCAGGTGGTGGAGGAGGCGAAGGCCCCGCTGAGGGTGCAGAGTGTCTGGCTGCCGGTGGTGAAAGAAATGACGCCGGTGGGGGCGGGATTGCCGTTGGCGATAGTGACGGTTTCCGGGAAGGGCTGGGTGTAGACCTCTGTCTGGGCGGCAAGGGTGAAGGTGAGCGGCTGGGACACTTTGCCGGTGCCTCCGAGCTGAATGATCTGGGGGCTGTTGGGAGAGTTGGAGAGCAGCGTCGAGTTCCCGTTGACGGAGCCATTCTGCGTGGGCGCGAAGGTGAAGCCCAGATTGCAGGTGGAGCCGGGGCCGATCGCGGCTCCGCAGGTGGTGGAGGCGGGGTTAACGACGAAGTGCGAGTCCGAGGTAGCGAAGGGAGTGGTGAGGGTAACAGACAACGTGCCGAAGTTGCTGACGCTTTGTATGACGAGTGGAGAGGTCTGGCCGACCAGGATGGTGCCAAAAGAGATCGTCGGATTCGGATAGGTGATTTCGCGGATGGAGTTGTTGCCTTTGTCGGCGACGAAGAGATTGGCGCTGCTGTCGACTGCGACGCTGACGGGGTTGTTGACCTCAGCGAGGGTGGCCAGGCCGCCGTCGCCGGTATTGCCTGCGGTCCCGGTACCGAGGGTTATAGCGATGTTGGCGCCGGTACTGGTGGTTCCGGTGAAGACGGTGTAGACGAGGTTGGCGGCGGAGTCGGCGATGTAGATGTCGCCAGCGGCATCGACCGAGAGGGAGGCTGGGTTGAGAAGAGCGGTGCCAGTGGCCTGGCCGAGAGCAGTGCTGGATGTGGTTCCGTTGCCGGCGACCTGGTGGATGAGGCCGGTGTTGTCGACCGCATAGACGAGGTGGCCACCGGCATCGGCGATGTAGAGGATGCCGTTGAGATCGACGTAAAGGCTACTGGGGGAGACGAAGCTTGCCGTGGTGGCAGCGACGCCATTGGCTCCGCTGACGACTCCGCTGCCGGCGACGACGCGGCGGATGCCACTGAGATAGACCTCGATAACGTTGTGGGCGGCCCCGGCCTGGGCGATGTAAAGGTTGTTGAAGCTATCGAAATGAAGGGCGGTCGGGGTTTCGAGGCCGGTGACGTAGCTAGGGTTGACGCTGCCGTCGGCACCATAGCGGGTTATTGTGTTCTGGGTCGTATCGGCAATGTAGAGGTTGCCAGCCGCATCGAGCGCGAGCGCGGAGGGTGTGACGAGACCGCTGCCTGGGGCGATGAAGGTCTGAAGAGTTCCGCCACCGACGGGAAGGATCACCAGGCTGGCGGATCCGGCGGTCGTGCCGGACTGCAGGATGTAGGTGTTGCCGGTCGAGTCGACAGCGACGGCAATGGGGGAGGTGAGCGCGGATGCGACTGTGTTGACGGTGCCGGGGGTGAAGGCGCCGAGAGGACCGATTCCGATTGCCTGCAGGCCTAGCCCGAGTGTGGCACCCGAGAGCGAGTCGTAGACTCTGAGCGGAGCGCTGCGGACCCCGGGCTTAGTCGGGTTGAAACTGACAAAGACCTGGCAGGTGAGAGGAGGCGCTCCAGGGGGCCCCGCCGTGAGGTTGCCGACGCAGGTGCTGCTTGTGATTTTGAAGTCGGTCCCGATGGTGGCAGAGAGATTGACATTCTGATCGATCGCGAAGGTGATGGGAAGGCTGGCGCTGGGACTGCCTACGGTTGTGGAAGGAAACAGGAGGCTGTTGGTGAGTTTGCGGATAATGAAGTTGCCGGAGTCTGCGACGTAGAAGTTTCCGAGCGTATCGACGGCGATGCCCATGGGGGCGTTGAGGGGAGAACTCAGTGCGGACTCGCCGTCCTGAGTGGTGTTGTAGGGGCCGGGTGCGCCGCTGGGCAGGCCGGCGACGATACTGAGTGTATTGCTGGCAGGGGCGTAGCTGAGGACATTGTTGGCGGTTGCACTCGCTTCTGTAATGAAGAGGAACTGAGTGGGCGAGAAGACGAGGGCCTCGGGGCTGCTAAGGGCGGTGGCGGGGTTGCCGGTGGAGTCATTCGAGCACAGCCCGACGGCAGTCTGCTGGGTAGTGAGGCCGACGACCTCGCGGACACAGTTGTTGCCGGTGTCGGCGATGAAAAGGTCGCCTGTGGCATCCAATGCAATTCCGGAAGGCACTTTGAGAACGACGCTGTTGGTGACGCCTGGGCAGTTTGTGGTGACAAGGGCAGATGGCGCGCCGGCCATGAGGCAGAGACTGGTGTCCGGCAACTGGCGGAGTACCTGATAGGTGCTGAGGGCGGGAGTCGATTCGACGTCCTGGATGGCGATGTAGAGGTTATTGCCGGAGTCGATAGCAAGGCCGCCGGGGCTGGGCGTGGGTGAGGGTGTGGACCCGCAGGTGCCGGCGACGGTGGTGAGGGAGGCAACCCCGGTGGCATTGTTGGGGAGCTTGCGGATGCAGTTGTGTTTGCTGTCGGCGATGTAGAGGTTGTTGGAGCTGTCGACGGCGAGGCCGGTGGGTTGGTAGAGGCCCTGTGTGGGAGTGGGGGTACTGTTGTTGAATATGTTGCAGGTGTCGCCGCTGCCCGCGACGGCGAGTCCGACGATGGTGCTGGTGGCGCCGGTGGGGGTGATTTTGTGCACGCAGTTATTTGCGGAATCTGAGACGTACTGGTTGCCGAGGGTATCAAAGACAAGATAGGAAGGGGTGAGATTGACCGTTGTGGCGGAACCGAAGTCTGTGTTGAAGCCTGGGGAACCGCTGCCGGCGAAGCGAGCGCCACTTTGCACTAGAGTGAGAGTCTGACTGTTGGCGAGAGCAGACGCGCAGGAAAGCGCGACCAGAACGACCAGGTGACAGAGGACTCGAACTCCGGGAAGATGGTGGTACCGCATCGTGGAACTCCTAGGATCGGTGGTGCGAAGTGCGTCAGAAGTAACTGTAGCCTGTCATCCTCGTGCTTGAAATGGGCTCTTCCCCAAAGGTTGTAGCGAAAACGGAAGATTCGCCGATTACCCATTGTCGTGTACTGCGGGCGGGCAAAGAAGCTTTAAAACGTTCAGCGGAGTAACTGCAAATGGACGCTTCGTGCTGACGCGTTGGGTTTATGACACTTGCGTGGCAGGGGGAGCCGGAGTGAGCGAGTTTTTCTCGTTTATGAGAGGGCGGCAAGGTCCACGAACGGACGATCTTGCCATTGCAGGTCGTGAAGCAGGCTTGTGAAATGGTCTAAGCTTTTTGCAGGGCAGGAGATTTTATGAAAGAACGTCGGGAGATTGTTCGGCGGTGGCAGCGGGGCGGCGCGACCGTGCTGGTGACGTTGGTGCGGGCCGCCGGGTCTAGCTATCGGCAGCCGGGGGCGCGGTTGCTGCTGGGGGCGGACGGTGTGTATGCGGGCACGATCAGCGGGGGGTGCCTGGAGGCGGAGGTGGTTCGCAGGGCAGGATGGATGGTTCGCGAGGGAGCGGTGGTGGAGCGCTACTCGACGATGTTCGAGGATACGGCGGAGGTGCCTTTCGGACTGGGGTGTGGCGGGGTGGTGGACCTGCTGATGGAGCCGACTGAGACGCCGGAGTGCCGGGCCTTGATGGCGGCGATGGAAGGGACGCTTGGTGGCGAGGAGACGACGGTGCTGACGTGGCTGCCGCGGGAGGGCCGGGGATTGGCTCGCGCCGTGCTTGCCAAGAGCGGCGATTATAACTTCGCGAGTGGAGGTCTGAGTGAAGCGGAGTTGGTGGCGGCGCGCCGGGGAGTTCTGCAGCGGGGAAAGGTTGAGAGTGCGGGCGAGGAGATTTATGTGGAGCGGATGGCGGCCCCGCAGCGACTGTTTGTGCTGGGTGCAGGCGATGATGCGAAGTCGCTGGTGAATATGGCGGCTCTGCTGGGATGGACCGTGACAGTGGCCGATGGACGGGCGCAGCTGGCGAGGGCGGAGCGGTTTCCAGAGGCAGAGCGGGTGATTGCTCTAAACGGTTCGGATGGGCTTGATGTTCGCAGCGACGATGCGGTGGTGTTGATGACGCACAGCTACGAGCAGGACCGTGAACTGCTGGCGGCGGTGCTGCCCGTCGCACCTCGATATTTTGGACTGCTGGGGGCTCGACACAGGAGTTCGCTACTGGTGAGCGAAGTGGCGGCGATGATTGGGAGCAGCGTTGCGGAGTGCTGCGAACGACTGTACGCGCCTGTAGGGCTGGATCTGGGCGGAGACGGGCCGGAGGCGATTGCGCTGGCGGTGATTGCAGAGGCGCAGGCCTGTTGCATGGGGAAGCTGGGCTCTTCGCGGAGGTTGTCGCCGGAGGATGTGGCGAGGCATGTGCGGGAAAGTGGGGCTTCGCGGTACCTGCAGGTGCAGTGCGCTTTGGATGAAGTGTGACGGAGCTTGCGATGCGCCAGCTTGGGAGTTCTGGCAAGGGCTCGGTATGAGGAGTTGGCGGGCCGGAGTTGGATATGGATATGGCGGAGGATTGGAGTGGGCTCGCTTTGTTCAGGTTAACGCCATTAGTCCTGAATCCTGGCTGAAAGCAGCAGTTAGAGCGAGCGAAGGAACTCTTCGAGGAGGTTGGCGGCTACGGCGGCGCGATATTTTGCGGTGCTGCGGATGTCGTCGATGGGGAGAGTCTCGCTGAGGATGGCGGCGCGGGCGGCTGCGATGGTTGCGGGGGTGATGGGTTGGTTGAGGAGAGACTGCTCGGTGGCAGTGAGACGGGCGGGGGTCTCGCGGAGGCTGGCTGCGCCGATGCGGATGTCTTCGATGCGTCCTTTGTGGGTGCGGGCGAGGGCGGCGATCGCTACCTTGGAGATGGCCTGGGCGTTGCGGATCCCTACCTTGCGGATGTAGCTTTTGTAACTCTTCCAGTTACGTGAAAGAGTGATGCTGTGGAGGAGCTCGTCGGGGGCCAGCGCGGTTTTTTTGTAGGCGAGGTGGAAGTCGCGGTAGGGCATCGTGCGAGTGCCATGGATGGAGATGAGGGTCAGGGTGGCGTCATAGGCCAGGAGTGCGGGAGGGGAGTCGGCGGCGGGCGAGGCGTTGACGATGTTTCCGCCGAGGGTGCCGCGGTTCTGGTTGGCGATGCTGCCGGTCCAACTCGCCGCCTGGGTGAGGAGGGAGAGTTCGCGGGCGATGGTGGGGTGCTGGCGGATGTCAGTAAAGGTGGTGCCGGCGCCGATGACGACAGCGTCGGGGGTGACCTGGATGAAGCGGAGTTCGGCTAGGTTCCAGAGGGAGATGAATTTTTTGGGCTGGAGGCGGCCGGCGCCTAGTGCGACCATGAGTTCGGTGCCGCCGGCGATGGGGGTGTAAGGGTCGGGGGAGCCGGCAAGGATCTGCAGGATCGCGTCGAGCGAGTTGGGGGAGATGAGGTCGTATTGGGTGACGTTCGAGCGCATCGGATCAGGGAGCTAGGGTCAAATCAGCGGCTTGTTGGACGGCGTTGAAGATGCGGATGTAGCCGGTGCAGCGGCAGAGGTTGCCGGAGAGGCCTTCCTGGATTTGTGACAGTGTTGGTTGCGAATACTTTTCGAGGAGATGATGGGTGGCGAGGATCATGCCTGGGGTGCAGATGCCGCACTGGGCTCCGCCGGCTTCGAGGAAGCATTGTTGGATGGGGTGGAGCTTTTCGTTGATGGCGAGGCCTTCGATGGTGGTGATCTGCGCGCCTTCGGCTTGCAGGATGGGGATCAGGCAGGAGTTGACCAGGTCGCCGTTCATCAGGACGGAGCAGGAACCGCACTCGCCTTCGCCACAGCCCTCTTTGGCTCCGGTGAGGTGAAGGTCTTCGCGGAGGACGTCGAGGAGGCGCTTCATCGGTGGGGCTTCGATGGTTATTGCCTGGTTATTGATGGTGAGTTGGATGGTGGTCATCTGGAGGTCCCTGAAGATTCGGGGCGGGGAAAGAGGAGACGGTCGCGCTTACGCGCGATGCCCACCTTATCGACGATGAGACCGTCGCGAAGATGGGGCACCCGCTGCATGGGCTGGGCGATCATATTTCCCCGGCGCATGGGTTGGGTGGTCATGCTGTGACCTCGCTGAAGATTGGGCCACTGATGGCGGGGTTGAGGTCTTCTGTGCCGGAGTCGGGAGTGCGGGTCATGCGCTCGAAGATGTCTTCGGGAAGGAGGGGGATCTCGGTGAAGGCGATGCCGGTGGCGTGCTCGATGGCGTTGAGGATGGCGGGAGCGGGGCCGTCCATGGGGAGTTCGCCTATGCCCTTCGCGCCGCCGGGTCCGTGGGGCGAGGGTACCTCTTCGAAGGCGACGTGGATGGGCGGGATGTCTGCGCTGGTGGGCATGATGTAGTTGGTCATCTGGTTGTTGCTAAGGCGGCCGTTCTGCCAGAGACATTTTTCGTAGAGGGCGTAGCCGATGCCCTGGGCGATACCGCCTTCGACCTGGCCAGCGGCGAGGATGGGGTGAAGAACCTTGCCGACTTCTTGTAGCGCGTGGAAGTTGGTGACTTGTGCGGCGTAGGTCGTGGTGTCGACTTCCACTTCGGCGACGTAGACGGCCCAGGCGTAGGCGGGGTAGGCGTCGCCACTGTAGTGGTCGTCGTCCCAGAAGATGTTGGG
>Ga0182024_10018857_pt1 | contig 12792 bp, 8 predicted proteins | sample P32metaG_FD_120480 | JGI IMG/M metagenome (GOLD analysis project Ga0182024, IMG submission 120480) | Permafrost microbial communities from Stordalen Mire, Sweden - P3-2 metaG (Illumina Assembly) | ecosystem: Environmental > Terrestrial > Soil > Wetlands > Permafrost | place: Sweden: Stordalen... | reverse complement strand
CTTCATGTTCAGCAAGGGTCACGCCCCCTGGGCCGCGCTCAACCCGGTCAACGCGTTCAAGACCTTCCCGGTCACCAAGGGGCTGGCCGCCGGATCGGTCGGCATCGGGCTGTTCTTCGCGTTCTGGTCCTGGGTCGGGTTCGAGATGGCACCCAACTACGCCGAGGAGTCCCGCCAGCCCAAGCGGATCGTGCCCCGCGCGCTGTACATCTCGGTGATCGGCCTGGGTGTCTTCTACACGCTGACGTCCTGGGCGCCGCTGTTCGGGTACCCGAGCACGCATGCGGCCATCGTCGCGGCGCAGGGCAACGCGGCGAACTTCTACCTGGCCCCGGCCGCCCAGTACGGGGGCCACTGGGTGTCCTCGATCATGAGTTACCTGATCATCACCGGCTCGTTCGCCTGCGGGATGGCGTTCCACAACACCGCCTCCCGGTACATGTACTCCCTCGGCCGGGAGGGGCTGCTGCCCGCCCCGCTGGGCCGCACCCACCCCAGGTTCAAGAGCCCGTACATCGCGTCGGTGGTCCAGACGCTGGTGGCCGCGTTCATCATCATCCTGTTCGCGGTGTTCACCGGCACCAACGACCCGAACTCCCAGGCCTACCTGCAGCTGTACGGGCTGATGGCGGTGATGGGCGTGATCATCATCCTGTCGGTGCAGGCCCTGGTCTCGCTGGCCATCCTGGTCTACTACGAGCGGCACCACCGGGACGAGGCGCACTGGTGGAAGACCCGGCTGGCCCCGGCCCTGGCGCTGGTGTCCCAGGCCGCCGTGGTCTTCCTGCTGTTCGACAACATCGACTTCCTGGGCAGCGGCTACTCGTACGCGAAGTGGTTCGGCCCGATCGACCTGGCGGTCGTGCTGATCGGCGTGGGCGTGGCGTTCTACTTCAGGAAGCGCAAGCCCGCCAAGTACGAGCAGGCCGGCCGCCTCATCAACGAAGGCCTCTGACCGAGCCCGCCAGGCCGGCCTGGGCCGGCCCAGGCCGGCCCGGCGGGCTCGGGCTGACGGGGCGGGGCCTTGCGTTTATCGGAGACCCGCCTTGCACTATTACACTCTCCGATGTAATGCTATTGGAGGTAGCTAGCGAAGGCGGGCCGAGATGACCAGGGATTCCATCCGCGGGTCATCCGACCGCAGCATCCTGATCCTGACCAGCCTGGCCGACGGGCCGAAACACGGTTACGCACTGATCAAGGACATCGAGGACTTCGCCGGGATCACGCTCGGTGCGGGCACCCTGTACGGGGCCCTGGCCAAGCTCGAGCGGGCCGGCCTGGTCGAGGCGCTGCCGCCCGGCGACCGCCGGCGTCCTTACCAGATCAGCGAGGCGGGCCGGGAGCAACTGCGGGAGCGTTTGCTGCAGGCGTCCCGGATCGCCCAGGTCGGGCTGCGGCGGATCTCGGCGGTCCCGTCGTGAGCCACTGGCCCGTGTGCCGGCTCGTCGCGCTGTATCCGCGGGCCTGGCGGGAGCGGTACGGCGGCGAGGTCGCCGATCTGACCGATGATCTGATCAGCGAGGGGCGGACCACCCGGCTGCGGGCCGGGCTCGAACTGGTCGAAGGCGCGGTCATCGAGCACGGCCGGGTGCTGGCCCGATCCCCGGCGGCCGCGCTGGGAGGCGTGGCGGCCCTCACGGCCGGGGCCGGGATCGGGCTGGCGGTGGCCCGGGCCAGCGGCTCAGCGGGGCGGCCGTACTTCGACACTTCTTCGGCCGGGATACTGCTGCTGCTGGCCGTGATGGCCTGGGGCCTGCTGGAGTTCGTCAAGTTCCTGACGGTGCAGGAAGCACAGGAATGGCGGGCCGGGGCGACCAGGAGCAGGGCGCCCGGGTTCTGGGTGGCCTCCGCCGCCTGCGTGATCGCGTGGGAGACGTGGCTCTATCTGGCCCCGGTGATCGTCCCGGCCGCCGCGATCCGGCCCGGTGCCCTGGCCTTCTCGGCCGGCCTGGTGTTCTTCCTGGCCGGTATCGGGCTGCGTGGCTGGTCCTTTGCTGCGCTCGGGCGGTACTCCACCTACGGCATCGTGGTCAGCCCGGCCCAGCCGGTGGTGGCCACCGGCCCGTACCGCTGGCTGCGCCACCCCAGTTACACCGGAGGCCTGCTGATCTGCAGCGGGGCGGGCCTGATGTCCGCGAACTGGGCTGGCGTGGCCGCCATGACGCTGCTGCCGCTGGCGGTCACGGTCTGGCGTATCAGGCTGGAGGAGACCGCACTGCTGGCCGGGCTCGGCGAGCGGTACCGCGCCTACGCCTCGGATCGCAGGCGGCTCGTCCCGCTCATCTGGTAACCGACCCCGGACCGCGGCGCCCGGTCGCGGCTCCTTTGACCGAGGGACACGCAACCATGACCACCGAAGGGGCGTGGATCGGCTACAGCGGCACCGCCCGGATCGGGCTCGCCGTGGTGCTGCTGGCCGTCGCGGGCGCCGTGGCCTGCGCGGGAACCCGGTGGCCCGGGCCCTTCCAGGCCCGGCGGCCGCGCCCGGCCGTCGCGAACCTCATGCTGGCGATCTGGATCCTGGCCATTACTGCGTTCCTGGTCTGCGCCTCCGTCTACGTCCACCAGGCGCGCCATGAATTCCCGGGCCGGGCCACGCTCACCGATCCCATCACGCCGGTCACCTTTCTGGGGGTCGGCGTCGTCTTCCTGGTCATCCTCATAGCCAGCACGGGCGGCCCGGCGGCCAGGCTCGGAAGCGCCGCGATCGGCGCCCTGGCCGCACCGTGGATCTTCGAGCTCCCGTTCGACCTCATCGTCGTGACCCGGACCTATCCGGTCCCTCCCGATCCGGCCTGGTACCGGGCACTGTTCTTCCTGCCGCTGTTCGCCATCGCGCTCAGCACGCTCTGGCTCCTGACGCTGTCCCCGATGGTGAGACTGTCCAGGGCGGCCTTCTGGTCCTTCGCGCTGATGCTGGCCGTGTTCGCCATCTGGGCCCTGTCCGGGTTCGGCTACCCGTCCACCCCGGTCCCCATCACGCTGAATGTGGTGTCGAAGGTCCTCGCCTTCGTCACGGTCCTCACCCTTTTCCTGCTTCCGCGACGCCAGGCGGGCGCGGCCGGACCGCAGGCCGGTGCCGCGCAGGCGCTCAGGTAGGCAGGACCTGGGCCGCGTCCGGGGTTTCGCTAGGGCGCGGGAGCCGGTCATCAGCCGCGAGCCGGGCCCGCACGACCAGGCCGGTGCCGGTGCCGGTGAAGCCCCGCTGCAGCAGCCGGAACGGGGCGGTGCCGTACCGGGTCGCCACGCCCAGCTTCCCGCTGGAGGGCTGGAGGAGGCGGCCGGACGCCGCGGTGCGCTCGGCGAGGGAGCCGTCCGGGGCGGCGGTAAGCCGGCGCCGGGCGATCAGGTTGCGAGCCGCCTCCAGGGAGTAGCCCAGCGGGAACCCGTACTGCCGAACCTCGATGTCGGTGAGCCCGCAGCGGGCCAGCAGCGCGGTCATGGACCCGGGATCGTAGCGGCGGAAATGCCCGGCGAGCTTGTCGGCCGGACCGTACCGGCCCTGGTGCGCGGGCACGGACATCATGAGCCACCCGCCCGGCCGAAGCCGCGAGGTCCACTGCCGCACGGCGGCCGCGTCGTCTTCGATGTGCTCGAGCACCTCGAACGCGCACACCAGGTCGAACTGCTCTGGCCCCAGCGCATCCTCGCGGATGTTGCGGACCTCACCGCGCCCGGCGGCGCTGATCCGCTGCTGGGCTACGGCCCACGACACCTGATCGGGCTCGAGGCCCAGGTACTGGTAGCGCTGGGCCAGCCGGACGCCGAGGGCTCCCTGGCCGCAGCCGACCTCGAGCACGTCGCGGACGCCGGCGGGCAGCATCCGGGTGAGGACGTCGTAGCGCAGCCAGGCGTTCGGGGTGAGGGGGGCCACCACGCCGGCCGCCGGCCCTGGCCCGGCTGGCGCCTCGGCGGGCGGCGCTGACGGCTGGAGCCGCCGCAGCAGCGGGGCCACGACCTGCGCCGGCGCGAACTCCCCGGCTGCCAGCCGGGCCGCCTCCCGGCGCAGCCGGGCCAGCTCGGCGGGGTCCGCGGCCAGCCGGCGCAGGGCCGCGGCCAGCGCCTCAGAGTCGCCGGGCGGCACCAGGACCGCGGCCTCACCGAGGGCCCGGCGCTGCGGCGGGGTGTCCGAGGTCACGATCGCGCACCCGGCCGCGCCCCCCTGGAACACCTTGTTCGGCACCACCCGCCGCGCCTTGTCCCCGGTGCCGAAGATGCCGAGGCAGACGTGATGGCTGGCAACCAGGGCGGGCAGGTCCGCGGCGGGTACCCAGTCGACCCAGCGGACCGCGCCGTTAGCCGCCGCGGCAGCTTTCGCCGCAGCGGCGTCCTGGCCATCACCGATCATGGTGACCTCGACCGGCGTCCCGGCGAGCAGGCTCAGCGCGGCACCGATGACCGGGGCTCCCTGCAACGGGGTGTACAAGCCGTAAAACACCACCCGGAGCGGCCCGGGGACCGCCTCACTGGCGGGCGGCTGCCCGCCCGGCAGTGAACCCGCGGCGGGCGGCGCCGCCGCGTACCACGCGGCGGGCGCACCTACCGGGACCACCACGGCCCGCGGCTGCTGCCGGGCGGGCAGGGCGAGGCGATGCTCCTCCGTGTCCACCAGCACCACGTCGGCGGCCCGCAGCGCCGCCGCGTCGATCAGCCTGAGCGCCGCCTGGCGCGGGCCGCCATCCAGCCGCCGGTCCCGCCCCGTGTCGCTGGCGCCGACCAGATGATCGAGCACCACGGGGACCCGCCGGAACAGCAGCCTGGCCAGGTGAACGTCGAAATGGCCCAGGTAGCCGACAATGACCACGTCCGGCGCGGGCAGCCGGCGGGCCTGGCGGGCCAGCGTCAGCCACCGCCGGGCCAGCCGGGTCAGCAGGGCAGGCGCACGCCACGGGTGGGCCAGCATGGCCACCCGGGCCGCGGTGTCGAGTCCCAGCGGCGCGTTGCACTCGCTGACCGCCATCCCGCTGTCCCGCAAGCCGGCGCCGAGGATCGCGATCCTCGGATGCGCCGAGGCGTCATAGGTGCCGAATAGGAGAACGCGCATGATTTCGATACCTTAACGTCCGTCCCGGCTACTTGAGCCGGATTCCGCCCGACCCGGCAGCCGACCGTTTACGCTCCTGCTATGCCAGACCGTCAGGTCGCCGCCCCGGCCGGGCCGCGAGAGAAGGGCCCGCAGATGGCAGTGACCCGGCGCCGCAGCCGCTGGGCCGCAGCCGGGCGGCTGCTTGCCGGCCGCCCGGTCCGCTGGGGCTTCGTGGCGGTCACCGTCGGCCTCGGCGGCTACGCCGTGGCCCGCGAATGGCCGGGTGTGCGGACGTCGCTGGCCAGCATAGGGGTCGGCACGGCCGCCGAGGCGCTGCTCTGCGTGCTAGCCGCGATGGTGCTGACGATGCAGGTCTGGCGGGTCCTGTTGGCCGGGCTGGGCTCGCCGCTGCCGGCCCGGGGCGCGTCCCGGATCATGTTCATCGGCCAGCTGGGCAAGTACCTGCCCGGGTCGGTGTGGCCGGTCCTGGCGCAGATGGAGCTGGGGAGCGCCTACCGGGTGCCGCGGCACCGGTCGGCGACCGCATCAGTGCTCGCCATGGTGGTATCGCTGCTCACCGGGCTGCTGATGGCGCTGGCCACGCTGCCGTTCGTGGCCGGGGCGCCCGCGTACCTGTGGGCCTTCGCGATCACCCCGGTGCTTCTGGCCTGCCTGCACCCGCGGGTGCTGAACGCCGTCGTGGGCCGGCTGCTCCGGCTGGCCCGCAGGCCTCCGCTGGAGCAGCCGCTCACCGGCCGCGCGATGGCCGCCGCCCTGGCCTGGTCGTGGGCCTCCTGGGTGTTCTACGGGCTGCAGGTATGGCTGCTCGCGACCCGGCTGGGGGCCCCGCCGGGCCGGACCGTGCTGCTCGCTGTCGGCGGTTTCGCCTTCGCCTGGTGCGTGGGCTTCCTGGTCGTGCTGGCCCCGGCCGGGGCGGGGGTACGGGACGTCCTCCTGATCGCCACCCTGAGCCCGGTACTGGGGACGGGCCCGGCCACCGCGGTGGCCCTGATGTCCCGCGCGCTGATGACCGCCGGGGATCTGCTCACCGCTGGCCTGGCCGCCGTGTCCAGCCGGCCCCCGGGACCCCGCGACGGCACTGCGGCCACTCCGGGCACTCCGGGCACTCCGGAATCGGGTCAGCAGTCCCGTTCCCCGCAATCACGCGAGTGATCTTGTTTCCGGGGGTTCCCCGCAATTGATTCGGTTAACGAGCCGCTTTCCGCAGTATTCTGCAGTTATTCGGGGGTTATGACCCGTACCGAAACTCTGCCCGGATATGGTGCTCAATCGTGGGTTTTCGGGTAACGGGGCGCAACGTGGAGAAGGTGACCCGGCAGACCGCCGGCCATGAGGGCGCGCCACAGGATGAGGGCGCTCCGGAGGCCACCGCTCCGGAGGCCGGCCCGCAGGCCGGGGCCGGGCCTGCCCAGCTACCAGCGGCCGCCCCGCACCGGGGCCGGCACCGGCTGGCGGTCGGCCTGCTCACCGCCGTGGCCGCGGCCGGCTACTCGGCCTTCGCGCTCATCAGGTTCCACACCTATCTGAGCGCCTCTTATGACCTGGTCATCTTCGATCAGGCGGTGCGTTCTTACGCCCACCTGCAGCCCGGGATCTCGGTCATGAAGGGACTGCACAACGGATTCGGGCCCCACTTCTCGGTGCTCGGCGATCACTGGTCACCGATCCTGGCCGTGCTGGCCCCGCTGTACTGGGTCAGCACCAGCCCGGCCAACCTCCTGGTCGCGCAGGCGGTACTGTTCGCGCTGGCCATCCCGCCGCTCTGGATGTTCACCCGGCGGGCGTTCGGCGGCGGCGCCAAGGCGACCGCGGCGGCTTACCTCGTCTCCGCGGCGTACGCGCTGAGCTGGCCGATCGCCGCGGCCCTGGCCTTCGACTTCCACGAGGTCGCGTTCGCCCCGCTGCTGACCGCGGTGGCCCTCGAGCGGCTGCAGGCCGGACGGCTGCGGGCCGCGCTGATCGCGCTGGCGGCCCTGCTGCTGGTCAAGGAAGACATGGGCTTCCTGATCGCCGGGATCGGCATCTACCTGGCCGTGGACCGCCCGGGGACGCTCAGGCGGCCGGTGCTGACCGGCCTGATCCTGGTCGTGGTGGGGCTGGCAGCCAGCGTGGTGTCCATCTACGTGCTGATCCCGGCCTTCGGCGGGCGTTCCGGCTACTACTGGGCGTACGGCGCGCTGGGCGGCAACGTCCCCCAGGTCCTCGGGCACATCGTCATCCATCCGCTCAGTTCGCTGCGGATGCTGGTCACCCCGCGGGTCAAGCTCGACACCATGCTCTGGCTGTTCGGCGCGTTCTGCTTCCTCCCGCTGCGCTCCCCCATCACGCTCGCCGCGGTCCCGCTGCTGCTCGAGCGGATGCTGGACAGCAAGTTCCCCAACTGGTGGGTCACCTCGTTCCACTACAACGCCTACCTCGTGATCATCCTGGTGTTCGCCGCCGTGGATGGGGCCGCCCGGCTGGACCGCTCGTGGGCCGGGGTCCGCGACTACTTCGCAGCCCGGCGTGGCCGCGCCGGTCTCGCATCCCCCGGGCCCGGCGGCGACCGCCGGCGGACCGGAACGGTCGCGCTGGCCTGCTCGGTCGCGATGATCGCCGTCGCCATTGCCCTGATACCGCGGTTCGCGTTCGGGGCGGCCCTGCACCCGTCGTTCTACCACCTGACCGCCCGGGCGCGCGCGGAGGCTGCGGCCGCCGCCGCGGTGCCGCGGGGGGTCACCGTCGAGGCGGTCAACTACGTTGGCCCGCATCTGTCGGGCCGCGACACCGTCCTGCTGTGGGACGGCGACGGGACAACGCCACTGTTCTCGCCGTGGGTGGTCGCCGACGTGAGGCACCGGGAGTTCACCTTCCCCTCCAAGCGGGCCGAGCGGCAGCGGTTCGCGCTGCTGGAGAAGCACGGCTACCGGGTGACCTTCCGGCGGGACGGGTTCGTCGTCCTGCACGCCCCGGGGGCCGGCCCGTGATCGCCGTGGCCCGGACCTCGCTGGCGGGCTCGGCCCGCCGCGCCGCCACCGGCCTGATTCCCGGCCCGGCCGGACCACCCGACCCGGCCGGGCAGCTGCTCTGCCGGCTGTCGGTGCTGCCCGCCCTGCTCGTGCTGGCCTGGCTGCTGGCCGGGCTGCCGCTGCTGCTCCTGGGCGTGTTCACTCCCGCGCTGACCGTGGCGGTCTCGGTCCCGGTGGCCGCCGCGCTGATGCTGGCCGGACTGCGCTGGATTCCCGGCCTGAGCCAGGAATCCGGGCCGTCCCAGGCGTCCGGAGTCAAGCACCCGCCCGGGACGGCGGCTGGCGCCGGGCCCGGGCCGACGCCGGTCCAGGCAGTCAGCGCTGCCGCCTCGCGCACGCCCTGGTGGGCCGTGGTCGCGGTGATCGGGATCGCGGCCGCGTTCGGCCTGGACCAGATGATCTATCACGGGCAGCAGCTCATCGTGATGCGCGACCCCGCGGCCTACATCCAGTTCGGGAACTGGATAGCCGGCCACGGCTCACTGCCGATCCCCCAGGACCGGGCGGCCTTCGGGGGCACCCATCACGTCCTGACCTTCGACAGCTTCGCCTCTTACCAGGTCGGCGGCGCGGTGGTGCCGCAGTTCATGGCCGGGCTGCCGATGATCCTGGCGGGCGGGTTCTGGATCGGCGGGGCTGCGGCCGCCACGGCGATGGCACCGGTCCTGGGCGCACTCGCCGTGCTGACCTTCGGCGGGCTGGCCGCCCGGCTCGCCGGTCCGCGGTGGGCGCCGCTGGCCGCCCTCCTCCTGGCGATCACGCTGCCGATGCAGTTCACGAGCCGCTCAACCTACAGCGAGCCGGCCGCGGCCATCCTCTTCCTCGGGGGCCTGTGCCTGGTCATCGATTCGCTCCGGGCCAGCGGGCGGGGCAGCCGCGTCACCGCCGCGCTCGGCGGGCTGGCCCTCGGCATGACCCTGCTGGTCCGTATCGACGGGGCCAGCGACATTCTCCCGGTCATCCCGTACATCGGGCTGCTGCTGATCAGCCGCCGGCCCCAGGCGCTGCCGCTGCTCGGTGGCCTCGCCGCCGGCGGGATTTACGGCGCCGCGGATGGCCTGGTGCTGTCGCGCCCTTACCTGGCCAGCATCAAGAGCTCGCTGATCCCGCTGGTCTTGCTGGCCGTCGCGGTCCTGATCGGCACCGGGGCGGCGGTCCTGCTGCTGCGCCGCCGGGGCCTGCCTGCCGTCCGGGGGAACGTGCTGCCCAACGCGGCGTCGGTGCTGGCGTTCGCGGTCCTCATCGGCTTCGCTGTCCGCCCGTATATCCAGACCGTGCGCGCGGCCGTGACCGCGCCCACCGCGGCGGCCATGACCGACTGGCAGCGGGCTGACGGCCTGCCCATCCAGCCCGCCCGCCTGTACTACGAGATCAGCCTGCACTGGGTGTTCTGGTACATCGGCGTGCCTGCCGTGCTGCTCGGCACGCTCGGCGCGGCACTGCTCGCGCGGCGCTGCCTGCGGGGCCGGGCACCGCTGTGGACCCTGCCGCTGGTCATCTTCGCCTGGACCATTGTCACGACGCTGTACCGGCCGGCCATCGTGCCCGACCAGCCCTGGGCGAGCCGCAGGCTCGTACCCGCAGTGCTCCCGGGTTTCATCCTGCTGGCCGTCTGGGCCGTGCGGTGGCTCCATGGGTGGCTGCGTGAGCAGGGCTACGGCCGGCGCGGCCCGGCGGCCGCCGTGGCCGTGTGCTCGGCCGCCCTGGTCCTCCCGGCCGCGCAGACCACGCTGGGACTCGGGATCCGGGACGGCGGCCCGCTGGGCGTGCGCCCGGCCGCGGACGGGCTGGCCTTCACCCCGACGTACCAGGGTGAGGTCCAGGCGGTGCGCGGCCTGTGCGCGGCCATCCCGCATGACTCGTCGGTCGTGATCGTCGATAGCCCGACCGCCGACACCTTCACGCAGCTGGTCCGGGGCATGTGCGGCGTCCCGGTCGCGCGGACCAGCGATCCCGGGGTCAGGGCCGTCAGCGGCGTCGTCCGCGGCATCCGGCGGTCCGGCCGCCAGCCCGTGCTGCTCGGGGCGCGTAGAAGACAGCTCAAGCCCTACGGGGCCGCGCCCCGGCAGGTCATGGCCCTGCGCACTACGCAGGACAGCCACACGCTGATCAACCCGCCCAGGGCCACCTGGAAACTGACCGTCAACATCTGGATGTCGGAGCCCCCACGATGAAATCGCTCACCGACGACCATGTCGCCACCACTCCCGGGACGAAGCCCGCCGCCACCCCGGCACCGGCGCCGGATCCGGATCCGATGCCGGGCGGGCAGAATCCCTACGTGTCGATCATCTTGCCCTGTCATAACGAGGAAGGGCACGTCGTCACCGAGGTGACGCGGATCTGCGCGGCCATGGACGCGTCCGGGTACGACTACGAGCTGACCGCCTACGACGACGCCTCGACCGACGGCACGCTGGCCCGGCTGCAGGAAGCCGCGCCGCAATTCCCGCACCTGAAGATCGTGGCGTTCCGCCGCAACGGCGGCTCCGGCACGGTGCGGCGGATCGGCACCCAGGACGCCCGGGGCCAGATCGTGGTCTGGACCGACGCCGACATGACCTACCCCAACGAGCGGATCCCCGAACTGGTCGCCCTGCTCGACGAAGACCCCGACGCCGACCAGGTCGTCGGCGCCCGGACCAGCGAGGAAGGCACCCACAAGCTGCTGCGGGTCCCGGCCAAATGGTTCATCCGCAAGCTCGCCGAACGGCTCACCGGCACGCACATCCCCGACCTGAACTCCGGCCTGCGGGCCTTCCGGCGCCAGGTCGCCCTGCCCTACCTGCGGCTGCTGCCCCCCGGATTCTCCTGCGTCACCACGATCACGATCGCGTTCCTGGCCAACCAGCACGACGTCCGCTACGTCCCCATCGGCTACGCCAAACGGGCCGGCACCTCCAAGTTCCACTTCGTCAAGGACGCCTACCGCTACATCCTGCAGGTCCTGCGGATGGTCATGTACTTCAACCCGCTCAAGGTCCTCATGCCCATCGCCCTGTCCCTGCTCGGCCTCGGCATCCTCAAGGGCATCTACGACGTCGCTGTCCACCCCCTGCACATCGCCGACGACACCGTGCTGATCTTCGTCAGCGGCCTCATCATCGCCACCCTCGCCCTGCTCGCCGACCTCATCGTCCGCTCCCGCAGCGACCTGTAGCTACCCGGGCCGCCGCGGGCCCGGGCGGCCCGGACGCCGGGAACGCCGCCTTCGATGGCGTTAGACACGGCGGCTTCGGGGTACCCGCCTCCCGGCTATCGGGCGTCGCCGGGGCCGGCCCGGGACCGGTGGCCAGGACAGCGGAGGAGCCATGACCTCAACGACGAGGAGGCGGCGGGGCCGGGGCCGCCCAGGGCCACGGAGGGCAGCCGCGGTGCTCGCATCGGCCGCGCTGCTGGCCGGGACAGCGGTGCTGCCCGCGGCCCAGGCGGCCGGCGCGGCCACGGTGACGGCGCCCCCCTACAGCTGCGCGCCCAACGGCCCGGCAGGCAACCAGACCGTGTACGGGACGTTCGGTGACGCCAGCGTGCTGGGCTGGACCGCGAACCATCAGGGCGTGCCCGCCTGCCTGGGCGGCAGTTTCTTCGTGATCAGCGGCGGCCAGCCGGGCAGCGGCAGCACCACGCCAGTCACCGGCACCACCTACGGCTACGGCGTGTACGACGACAGCGCGACCACCTGGACCAACGCTGACGGGTACCTGCCCGCCCTGGTCACCACGTTCGACCGGGACGGCGCCCGCATCTCGATCACGAACTTCGGCGACAAGGTCAGCGTCGGCGGCCACGCCTACGTCGCGATCTACAGCCGGGTCCAGGTCAGCAACCCGACCGGGCAGGCGATCAGCATCGACCCCCAGGCCTCAGCCGGGCTCATCCCCCTCAACTCGGCGGGCAACTCGGTGCCGGCGCACGGCACCGTGAATCACGACTACGTGGTGGCCGCGGACCGGTTCGGCGGCAGCTACGCGTGGCCCTCGGCATCGGCCCTCGCCGGCGCGGGCGGCTACGACCAGCACTTCGCGCACATGCGGGCCTACTGGAACCAGCAGCTGGACGGCATCGCGCAGATCACCAGCCTGCCGGATCCGAGACTGGCCGACGCGTACCGCACCGGGTTCATCTACACCCAGATCATCAGGTCCGGCAACCAGCTGCGGACCGGTGCCAACGGCTACGACACCGAGTTCAGCCACGACGTCATCGGGATCCTGGCCAACCTGTTCACCCAGGGCTACACAAGCGGCGCGCACGCGCTCCTCGACCGGGCCCGCTACGTCATCGGCAGCCAGACCCAGTACGACGACGGGGTGTGGACCTACCCCTGGGTGTGGGCCATCTACCTGCTGAAGACCGGTGACCTGAGCTTCGTGAAGGCGAACTTCGCCACCGAGGGGCCGGCCGGCAAGTCCGAGCCGAGCATCGAGGACACCGCGCACCTGATCGCCACCGACCGCACCGGGCCCGGCGGGATCATGGAAGAGACGAACGACATCGACGCCAACGGCTACTGGACCATCGACAACTACGAGGCGCTGATGGGTCTGTGGGCTTACCACTGGCTGGCCCAGAAAGTCGGTGACGTCAGCGAGGCGAGCTGGGCCGCGTCGCAGTACAGCAGCCTGCTGGCGGCGGTCAACAAGACGCTGGACGCGACGATCTCGGCCAACCACCTGAGCTACCTGCCCTGCTCGATGACCGAGCCGAACACCGACAACCGCTGCGTCAACGCCG
>Ga0182024_10018856_pt1 | contig 12792 bp, 11 predicted proteins | sample P32metaG_FD_120480 | JGI IMG/M metagenome (GOLD analysis project Ga0182024, IMG submission 120480) | Permafrost microbial communities from Stordalen Mire, Sweden - P3-2 metaG (Illumina Assembly) | ecosystem: Environmental > Terrestrial > Soil > Wetlands > Permafrost | place: Sweden: Stordalen... | reverse complement strand
TGTGCTGGTGTTCATCGTCGGCGCAGGCGTGGTCGTCGGCGGATGCATCGTGATCTGGCGGGCGCTCGCCAGAAAGTTCGAGAAGAAGCTCGCCACCGCGGAGATGGGACCGCGGATCCGGCCCTGGGCCATCGGTCTCGGCGTTGCCGGCAACGGCGCGGGAGGAGTCGTGCTCGCGCTCGTGGGGATCTTCTTGATCCAGGCGGCCGCGACGAACAATCCTCGCGCTTCCAAGGGTCTTGATCAGACACTGCGCACCGTGGCTCACGCACCTTTCGGCCCTGCACTGCTCCTCATCGTCACGGCGGGTCTCGTGGCGTACGGTCTGTACTCGTTCGTGGAGATGCGCTATCGACAGGTCTGATGCCGCGCCACTGTGGCGTAGAAGGACGTTGACGTTAACGTCACTGGCCTTGTGCAGTACGCATGAAGGGACGCGCCGGCCACGCTAACCACCCAGGGTGTGAAGTTCACGCCGGTCCAGTCCCCAGGCTGCTTCGGTTCCCGCAGGGGTCACGGTCGCACACCGCACAGTGTTGCTGCAGGCGACGAGGTGCCGGCAGCGCTCGCAAACGCGGCGACCGCTGGGAATTCCGCTTCCGCCTCGGCGGCAGACAACACAGCGTGTACGGCCGGACGCTCGCCGAGGCTCGAGGTAAAGCTCAGGCAACCCGGGTCGAATCGCAGCAACGCTTGTCCCCCACGGTGGGCGATTGGCTCGCCCAGTGGCTGTCGTTGCGGCGAGATGCGTGGCGTCCGCAGACATGGCGTGCATACAACATGTATGCGCAGCATCACATTGTCCCAACCATCGGTGACGTTCCCATCCACGCGCTCACTGCTGAGCACATAGATCAGCTGCACACCACCATGCTTCGCACGGTCAGCGCAACCACGACGCGTCACGCGCACGATGTCCTGGCGTCGGCGCTGCGCGCTGCTACGCGGCGTGGCCTCCGGGTTTCTTCCGCGATCCGCGACGTACCGCCACCGCGCCGCTCTTCACCCCTGATCGAAACCCTTACCCGCGACGAGGTCACTCGGCTCATCAACACGGCGTATGGGGACGCCTTGGAAGCGGCGTATGTGCTGGCAGTCACCTTGGGCATGCGCCAGGGGGAACTACGGGGACTACGGTGGAGCGCCGTCCAGTTGGAAGAGCGCCGCCTGGTGGTGCGCACCAGCGCGACGCGCACCCTCGACAACCAGCAGGTGATCAGCCTGCTCAAGACACGCGCGGGTCACCGCTCCCTGAGGCTGCCCGAGGTCGCCATCGATGCATTGCCGCGCACGCAGCGCCGGGGCGAGCTGGTCTGGCCGGGATCCGGGGGCGACCCCATGCCAGCCTCATCGTTCTGCACGCACTGGGCGGCGATGCGGCGGCGAGCCGGCATCCGCGCGGTCAATTTCCATGCCTTGCGGCACACAGCGGCGACGCTCGCCCTCGAGGACGGCATCTCGCCGCACGTCGTGGCCGCGATGCTCGGGCACGCTTCCGTCGCCACCACGCTTGGGGTGTATGCGCATGTCACCCATGTCAGTCTTGACGCGCTGACGGAGGCGATCAATTCCCGCCACCACGCCCGTGTCGGTCTCCGGGTCATCAGCGGCGAGACAACGCCACGTGATGAGGGTACGAATGAGGGTACGGAAATGAAACCTCGTTTCCCGTCAAGGGGAAAAGAGTGCCGAGAAAGGGAATCGAACTCTACTAAGCTTGGTCATAACGATCGGAAGAAGCGCCGTCCGAACTCGAGCAAGCGGCCAGGAAGCGCCACGTGACGCCGTGACTGGACAGAGATATTGGCCCAATATTGGCCCAGCACCTCCAAGCGCCACGCGGGTGCAGTCTGCCGTGGGTCTGATGAGAGGACGCTCGCCTGCGCAAGAGACTTTTAGCCACGGATCCCTTGGCGAAACCCAGCCGGTGAGCCGAGTACATCAGCGCACATACGGCAAGCGGGGCAAAGCGATCCGCCGGTGTGTCGCCGGAGGCTGCGCCTGGAATGACTAGATCGTCTTCGGGCACCTTGGCGGGTTTAGGTATGCGTCAGCGATTCCCAAACACACGTTACCGGGTCCAGCGCCGATCGCCAGGAGCTGTTGACCGGTGGTAGCGTCGACTGCGGAAAGTCCCCTCCAAGGGAGGCACGTCGGGAGCGAGGATCCAGGTGGGACCGATAGCTCACCCTCGCCTGCGCAGACGTCCCCTACCTCGGCCGCTTCTTCGCCAGGGCCTTCGACTGCGCTATCTCTGCCCGGTATCTCGCTAGTTCCACGTCAAAGCTCTCGAATCCGAACCCTTCACACAGCGACCGCGCATACCGGAAGGTGAGCGCTCCGATCGCAACGTCGCGAGCCCATTTCCTGCCGTCAGCCGCTTCGTGTTCCTGAGTGTCGGCGGCCAGAGCGGCGAGCGGTTGGCTCAGCGGGATTTTTCCCTGTGCGCTGCGATCCGCCTCTACGAGGTGTGCATCTGACCCAACCAGGGTGACAAAGTAGGAGGTTCGGTCGTCGTTGACGCGCAGTTCGAGTTTCACCCCTCGACTTCGCAATAGCGTGAGATCAGCAACGGTGTCAGGAAAGTTGTCGGCTGCTATTTCCAGCAACCGGCGCCACGGACGAGCGGATGACTCATACCGAAGGACGGTGTTCGCCAGTCTCATGTCACGCACAGTATCCGGCACCGACGGAGCCGATTAGGGGCCGCCCGAGGCGATCGCATCCGCTGACATTCCGTTTCTGGAGGCGACTCAAGGCCCCTTTAGGAGGTGCACGATCGTCGTCTCAGTGTCGACGGGATCCGGCGTCGGATCTCCATAGATCTCTCACGAGTGCCCAGCGGACTCCCTCCGGTTCGCAGCGATCCACTGATCGATCGCCGTGTACGCCTCGTGCATGCGGTTGTACGGCCCGCGGCGGGCGGCTACGGCAGCTTCGCCCGATGGTGTTTCGGTCGCATACACCTCGCCCGCGGTTTCAAATGTGCGCGTGACCTCGACGCCAAAGTCGCACAGTATCGGCGCGCTCGGCTGCTTCCGGCGGTGGTAGAGGAAGACATTGTGGCCGTCAGTCCACAGCCCAGAGGGGCGGGACCGCTCTACGCCGAGTACCTTGTGGGGTGTTCATGAACCGAGCGCTCGTCTTTGCAGGGTTCGCAGCCGTGGGTCTGCTCAGCGTGGGGTGCGGCAGCAGCTCGCCTCCAGCGACCACGACAACGCCGGCCCCAGTGGCGACCGCAACGCCGACCGCTGTGCCGACCGCGACGCCAACTCCCGATTACAGGGTCACGGCTGCTGCTGCGTATCTCGCCGCCGCGGACACCGTCTACTCGGGCTTCGACGCCCTCAACAAGGCGTACCCCGGCACGACATTCACGTCGATCGCGCAGGCCAAGCGCTATTGGTCGCAGGCCGAGACGCTGGACCGCACGTTTCTTACCAGCATTTTCGCGATCACATACCCGGCGTTCATGAAGGCTGACGTGGACGCGCAGATCTCCGCCCAGACCAAGGTGGCCGAGGACGATACAGAGCTTGCAGCCGGCCCCACCGATAAAGCCGCCGAAGCTGCTGACACCACCGATACTACGGCCGAGGCAGGCACAGCCAATGTCGTCCGGCACGACCTGAGCATCCCCCAGGTACCGCTGACCTAGATCGCCTTCATCCCGATCACGAGCAGGTCACCGCCGCGTGGCTGCGCCGGCGCCTCAGACGGTGGAGATCATCACGGAGGCGCTGGTTGACTCGATCGACTCCCGCTACGGACCCCGTTTGCGCGTCCTCTCGGAGGAGGTATTGGCCCAGTATTGGCCCAGCGAAACCGAAATTGGCTCCACTGCAACGAAATCGGAGTGCCGAGAAAGGGAATCGAACCCTTACGCCCTTACGAGCACAGCGCCCTGAACGCTGCGTGTCTACCAGTTCCACCACCTCGGCAGGTGTCCGGAGATGGTACCAGCGGCCGACCGCCGTGCCCACCGCGCCAGCTTAAGGAAGCTGCCATGTGGCGATGTCGTCATACCGAGACGATTCCGGGCCGTCGGCCGGCATCGGGGCGACGGGGGCGGGCGCTTTGAAGACCATCGACACCCGCGGCGTGTAGAGGAAGACGGCCGGCGCATCCTCGGCGATCAGGGCGGCGACCTGGCCCGCGGCGGTGATTCGTACCGCCCGGTCTGGCGACTCGGCCAGCATATCCAGGGCGGCGTCCAGGAACGGGTCGGCGGTTCCGGCCGACACGTTGTATCCGTGAGGCGGGACGGCGTTGGACCGCCAGAAGGCGCTGACGTCGGGATCGGGCACCGGATTCCACGCGTCGATCGCCAGCTGAAAGTGCCCGCTGTCGAGCGTGCCCGTCAGGAAGCTCGCCGGCGGCACGGTATCGACCGTCACCTGCACGCCGATCGCAGTGAGCTGCGCCGCGACCTCATGCGCCACCTGCGGCAGCGGACTGATGTCCGGCACGGCCAGGGTGAACGCCAGGCGGGTCGAACCCTTCACACGGACGCCGTCGGGACCGGGAATCCAGCCGTTGGCCTGGAGCACCGACGTGGCCACCGTGGGCGAGATCGCCTCAACAGCAGGCGGCCCGACCCACGGGATCCCGGCTGAGAACGGACCCGTCTGCATGACACCGCTGCGACCGTCGAGCGCTCCGGCGACGACGGCGCTGCGGTTGATGGCGATCCCGATGGCGTGACGCACCACCGAACTCGCGAGCGCCGGCTCGCGCTCGTTGAACATCAGATCGACAAAGCCCGGGGTCGTCACGGTGTCGGACTGCGCGCCTTTCACGCGGAGCAGCGCTGCGAGCTCATCGGGCGTCGTGGCCAGAAGCGCATTGATGCTTCCCTGGGAAAACGCATATGCCGCATCACCAAACTTCACGAACAGGCGAAGTGCGTAGGACTTGATGATCGGGTGCACGGGCGCATGCGGATTGGGCTGGAGAACGATCGCAAGGGCGGCCGCCGACTCCACGTCGTACGGACCCGAGGTTGGCAGCGGGGTGGTCGGGTGGGTCTCCGCGGAGAGCATAGCGGGGCCGCTCAACTCGCCGAGCGGAAGGATCGGCATCTGCGTCAGCGTCGCGGCAAACGACGCCCGAGGCGCCGCCAGCACGAAGGTGATGGTCGATCCCGACGCCGTCACCTTGACCCCGTGGAGCGCGGTCGCGAGGTTCGGATCACTCGCCCGCGGGGCAAGCGCAAATCTCGCGGTGGCGATGACATCCTCGGCGGTGATCGGGGTGCCGTCGGACCACTCGAGGCCGGGACGGAGCACCAGCGTGTACGCGAGTCCACTGGGACTGACCGACCATCTGCCGGCCAGGTCGCCCGTGGGATACCCGCTGCTGTTGAGCTTGAGCAAGGAGCGATAGAGCAGATGCCCCACGTCCACCACCGCCGGATCGGATGCGTCAACGAGCGGGTCGAGCGACATCGGGCGCTCGGCGACGACCAGCCCCTCGGTGAACTGCGGGCCGCCGATCAGCCCGAAATGCAACGAGAGTGCGAACCCGAGGGCCCCGATGGCAGCCAGCACCAGGGCGGTGCCGGCGATGACCTCAACCGGCCGGTGCCGGGGAAGCCACCCTACTTGGTGACGTAGGTGGCGAGGATCGAGACGACGATGAACAGCGCGATCATCGCTGCCGAGAACCGCAGCAGGCTGGCCTCCAGCCCGCGCCGGCGCCGGTACCCGCCGCCGGAGTCCCCTCCACCACCGATGGTGCCGCCGAGACCGGTCGACTTCGGGGTCTGGAGCAGGATGCCAAGCATCGCCAGGATCCCAACCACGACCTGGGCCACGGTGAGGGCCGTCTTCACGCAACAACGCCTCCTTGACAACGCATCTCGCCGAGTATAGGTGCAACGGCGCGGTCCGCTTCCCACCGCAGCTGCAGATGGGCACTCGCACCGCCTACGCAGGTTTGTGATAGCGTTGCCGCGAAATGCCGCATCTGCATATATCGATCCCGTCGCTCTGGCGTTGCGCCCTCGCCGCCCTGGCGGCGGCGGGAGTGGTGGTGGGCTGCGCCCAGATCCAGGCGTCGGCCGTCCACACGCCCCCGCCCGCGCCGCTCCTGGATCCGGCAGCGCCGGTGGCTGTCGGAGCCGACCAGGTCACGCTCTTGCGCAGCGGGGCTGCGACCTTCGCTCGCCTCTCCGCTTTGCTAGCCGCCGCCCGCGTGAGCATTCACGTCGAGATCTACGAGTTCGGTCAGCGGGGCCTCGCGACTGACCTCATCGCCGCCAGGGCACGCGGCGTCGTGGTGACCGTCATCGATGATCCGTCAGAGCTGTCCAGCCTTGCCACCGCTGCGCTGCTCCGCACCGCCGGCATCGACGTCGTCGACTATCCGGTCCGTAAGGAGATGATCGACCACGTCAAGCTGCTGGTGGTCGACGCACAAGTTGCTGTCGTTGGTGGCATCAACTGGGGCGTGAACTCTCCCGCGAACCATGACTACGACGCCGAGGTGCGCGGCCCGGCGGTGCGCAATCTCGATCGTGTCTTCGACCGTGACCTGGTGACGTGCGGTCGCAGCGCGCAGGTCCCCGACCGTGCCGCGGATGCATCCATCGATGTGGCGGCCACCCTACCCGGCGCTGAGATCCGGCCGCTCGCGTTGGGACTCATCGACGGGGCGCGACATACCCTCGACCTCGAGCTCTTCGTGCTCACGGACACAGGTGTCGTGCACGCGCTCGAGGCGGCCGCAGCCCGCGGGGTTGCGGTGCGCGTGCTGCTCGATCCCTCACAGCCGTCGAGCGACCCGTCGTACGCGGCGCTCCACAGCGACGGCATCGCGGTGCGCTGGTATCGCAGCCGGGGCGAGCTGCTGCACGCCAAGGCGATCGTTGGCGATGCCACCTCGGTGCTCTTCGGGAGTGCCAACTGGTCGGGTGGTGGGTTCGCGCGCAACCACGAGCTCGACATCGAGCTGGTCGCCGCTCCGGTCGTCGCTCATCAGATGCTCGCTCAGATGGATCTGAACTGGGCGGCGAGCGCCTGAAGCCTACTTGACACGCGACCGCTCTCGATATATCGTTGGTACATCGTATCAACCGCTTTGGAGTGAACCGACATGACCAGAGAACACGTCCACCACACCCGGAGCGAGGAGTCGCTCCGCCAGGAAGCGGCGGCCCGCTTCCATCACCACGTCCGCGAGCACCTCGAGCACGGCGCCCGGGGCCGCCATCGGCGCGGGTGGCCGCCCTTCGATGCTCCCGAGTTCGCCGCCGGCTTCGGTGGTCCCGGCGGATTCGGTCAGTCGTTCGGCCCGGGCAGGCGCGCTGCCCGAGGCGACGTCCGTGCCGCCATCCTCGTGCTTCTTGCCGAGAAGCCGTCGCACGGGTACCAGATCATCCAGGAGCTCGAGCGCCGCAGCGAGGGTGCGTGGCGGGCGAGTCCCGGATCGGTCTATCCGACCCTCCAACAACTCGAGGACGAGGGGCTCGTCCGCGCGGTCGAAGCCGACGGCGGGCGTCGCGTGTTCGAGTTGACTGACACCGGCCGCGAGGAGGCCGCCAAGCTCGCCGCCGGACCGGCACCCTGGGCCGAGGCCGCTGGCTCGGTTGGAGGCGACCATCGCGATCTCCGCGACCAGGCCTTCCAGCTGCTCGCCGCGGTCTGGCAGGTCAGCCGCACCGGCGACGCCACCCACATCGCCGAGGCGCGAAAGATCCTTCACGAGGCGCGCCGCAAGCTCTATCTGCTCCTCGCCGGGAGCGAGTCCCCCTCCGAAAAGACCGAGGACTGACGACAGGCACCTGTCGCCGTGTCAGCGGACGATGGGGCCCATGAACCAGAACGCCGTGATCATCGACGCCGCGACCCGCTTCCTTCGCAGCAATCCCGAGCTGCTCGAGTTCGCGCGGCGCGGCGCCGGTGAGACCGGTCAGCCGGTTGACCACCTCCTGAGCGACGCGGTCCGCCGGATCCGGCGGTCAGGCTTCGAATCGATAGCGAAGGAAGAGGTGGTCGCCGGACCGCCGTACCGACTCAAGCGCCGTGCTCGCGAGATCCCCGGGGGCGGCGGCCCATCCGTCGACGAGACCCGGCCGCGCCTGGTCGTGGTCGCGCCCCGCGATTCGGGGCGAGACAGTCAGGAAGAGCTCATGCACCGCCTGATCGGCTAGCAACCGGCCGAACAGCGAAGGGCCACCCTCGCACAGGAACAACCCTGGGCCGAGCGCGCTCGAGAGAGCGGCGACGATGCTCTCGCCACTCATCAAGGCATCGTCATCCACCTGGATCACCCCAACCATCGGGTGTGCGGCTCGAATACTGGATGCGCCGTTTGCCGACGTCACGACCATGACGCTGGTGGCCGGCTCGTCGAGCGCGACGTGCGCGGGCAGTACGCCACTGGATGACACCACCACAAGTGGCGGCGGCTCGGCGGCTCCGGTCCGCTCCGCCCGATACGCCGTGATTGCTTCAGCGTCCGCACCCGCCACCGACGCGGGCGTCCACTGATGGCCGGGGGTGGCGCGCAGATTGCCGGCGCCGATCACCACCGCGTCCGCGCTGGCGCGAAGCAGGCCCATCAGGTATCGATCGGCTCGCGAGCTGCCGCTCAGCGTTGTCGAGTCGGTTCCATCGGTGAGACCGAGCGAGGCAACGCCGTCGATCGACGTGACGAAGTTCGCGATGACGTACGGTCGCGGCGAGTCTGGAAAACGCAGCGGCCGTCCGTACGCGCCCTCAGCCGGGAGAGTGACCCCGGTTGCGCCGTCGCTCAGTACCTCGAAGGCCGGCGGCACCGCTCTCAGGCAGGGATGACCGGGGCGCTGGCCAGCACCTCGTCGAGCATGCGGAGAAAGCGTTGGACCTTCACGGGTTTGGTCAAGTATGCGTGAGCGCCGGCGGCGATCAGCTGCTTGCGTCGCCGCTCGGTGGCATCGGCGCTACACATCACCACGGGAATGCCGGCGGTTCGCGGGTCGGCGCGGAGCTGCGCGAGGACCTCGTTGCCCTGGATGTCCGGGAGATGGAGGTCGAGCACGATCAGATCGGGGTGATGCTCACGGGCGAGCTCGAGGGTGAGCCCCCCCTGCATGGCGGTGAGGAGATGGATCTGCGGTCGCATCGAGAACACCTCCTCCATCAGCCCTATTGTTGCCAGGTTGTCCTCGACGTAGAGCACGGTTCGCTCGCACGCGATCACCGGGCTCGCGACTGGAGGCTTGCGCCGGACGCGAGGCTTCGGCGCCCCCATCGGTGAGCGGGTGAGCCGGATCCAGAACGTGCTCCCAACGCCACGCTCGCTCTCGACCCCGATGGTGCCGTGCATCCCCTGCACGAGCTTGCGAGTCAATGCGAGACCGAGTCCGGTGCCGGGCACAGTCGTGCGCTCGGCGCCGAGCCGCTCGAAGGGCTGGAACAAGCGCGCCTTTTCATCGTCGGTGAAACCCGGCCCGGTGTCACGAACAGCGAGACGGATGAAATCGCCCTTCGGAACGGCCTCCGCATGCCCGTTTGCCGACTCACCGCTGATCCGCTCGCGGACCGCATCAACCGAGATGTGCGCCTCGTTGCCCGAGTACTTGACGGCATTCGAGAGCAGATTGAGCAACGATTGCACGAAACGCTGACGGTCCGCCAGCACGTAGTCGCCCGCGCACGCGCCGAGCGACCGCGTGATCGTGATGTGGCGGCTGAGCGCCGACGGCGCCACGAGTCGAACGCACTCCTCCACCGTCGCCTCGAGCGCGACCGGCTCGAGCGCGAACGACTCCCGCCCGGACTCGATGCGCGCAATGTCGAGGACGTCGTTGACCAGGCTGAGGAGGTGCCCGCTCGCCTCCTGAACTGCGGCGATCGCCTCGGTCTGATCCTCGCGTGGCTCGCGCATCTCGAGGAGATCGCTGTAGCCGAGAATCGCGGTGAGCGGGGTGCGCAACTCGTGACTCATTCGTGAGAGGTACTCGCTCTTCGCCTGCGACGCCTGCTCGGCGACGTCGCGCGCCTCGCGCAGCTCGGCGGCCGCCACCTTGTCCGCGGTCACGTCGCGGCCGATCTCGATGACCGCGTCCGGCCAGCCGGCGCTGTCCTTCTGGAGCGCCCAGCGCATCGCGACGTGGATTCGCTTCCCCGCCTTGGTGGTCTGGATGATCTCGCCTTCCCAGCGCCCGACCGCCCGCAGCACGGTGACGATGTCCTCGCGTTTTTCGGGCAGCTCGGACTGGAGCAGCTCGCCCGGGTCCCGGCCGATTGCCTCGTTTGGACCCCACCCGTAGAGCTCCTCCGCGCCCTTGTTCCAGAAGGTGATCAGCTGGTTGCGGACATTCCAGGTGGTCACCGCGTCGTAAGCGAGGTCGAGCAGCTGCGAGCTGCGGCGCATGCGCTCCACGAGCAGAACGCGGTCGAGGGCAGGTGCCAGCGCCGTGCCGTACTGCGTGAGCCGGAGCGCCTCGTCGTTGCCGAAGAGCGGCGTGAGCGGACCGGATGTGACTGCCATGATGCCGCGGCTGAGCTGGGCTTCGAGCACCACCCGGATCACGCTTCGCGAGGTCGTCGGGTGGCGGATGACCGCCCGGGTGCCCCCGTAGCCGGTCATCTCGGAGACCAGCCTCCAGCCGGCAGCGCGATCGAGACCATGCACCGCCAGCACCTCGCCGTCATCGGTGGCGATCACCGCGCCGTCGGCGCCGACGAGGCGTGCCGCCCACTCCACGGCGCGTTCGGCGAGACGCTGGCGGTCGGGCGAATACAGGACGAGGTCGGTGAATGCTTCGCGAAAGTGTTCCTCCTCGCGCTGGCGCCACAGGCCACGCAACCAGCGGGGCGGCTCGAAACCGACATAGAAGAACGGCAGGATGGCGAGCCCGGGCAGCGCGACCGTCAGCTCCGGATGCTGCCGGCGCAGGATCATGTCGGCAGCGATCGTGCCGAGCAGGGCAACGATCACTCCGGCGTATGCGATCGTTATCGAGCGAAGCCGCGCGCGCTGGACCCGCGGCATCGGTGACGAGATCGCCCACATCTTGAGCGCGGGTTCCACCACGCAGCCAAGCCAGACCACGACGAGCACAACGACCGCCAACCGCTGCCTGGTGGAATCGGCCCCGGCGAGTGAGATTCCCGAGACGTTGACAAGCACCGCCGTCGCGAGCGCGATGGCGCCGACGCCGATCGTCACGGCCATCGGCAGCCGGGTCATGGCGGCGCGGAATCCGAAGAATGCCCAGCCGGCGGCGACGAAGAGCGTGAGCACCAGCCCGCTGGTCCAGGTCGCCCGCTCGTGGCTCAGCATCGTGGCAGTGACGCCCACCCCGGCCGCGCAGAGCAGCACGATCGAGAGCGCGAGATATGCGCGCGTTCGGTCGCGCTGACGCAGCCACCCGTCCACGGTGAGTACGCCCAGGAGTGTGCAGGCACCCCCCAAAGCCCACGACAGCACGAGGGTCGCAGTGCTCAAGGCACTGCCAGTATCAGCCCGAATTCGCGAATTCCCTGGACTTCACCAATTTGTGAAGTCGAAGGCGCTATGCGGAGACGCCCAAAGCCTCGATGACGGCGTCGGCGACCTGCGAGGTGCCCACCGCGGTGGGATCGTCCCGATCCGGCTTCATGTCATAGGTGACGCTCCGGCCGTCGGCGATCACCCGAGCAATTGCCCGCTCCAGCCGATCGCCTGCCTCTCCCTCGCCGATGTGACGCAGCATGAGCACGCCGCTGAGCATCATCGCCATCGGATTCGCCTTGTTCTGCCCAGCATATTTCGGCGCGCTGCCGTGCGTCGCCTCGAACACCGCCACCGTGTCGCCGGTGTTCGCGCCCGGAGCCAGTCCGAGCCCGCCCGTCAATCCCGCGCACAGGTCGCTGAGGATGTCGCCGTAGAGATTCGGCATCACCATGACGTCGTACAACTCGGGCTTCTGCACGAGCTGCATCGCCATGTTGTCGACGATGCGGTCCTCGAACTCGATCTGCGGAAACTCCTGACTGATCTCCTGGGCGACGCGCAACCACAGCCCGTCGGTGTGTTTCATGATGTTCGCCTTGTGCACGGCGGTCACCTTGTGGCGCCCATTGTCGATCGCCCACTGGAACGCAAAGCGAAAGACGCGCTGCGTGCCGAAAATGGAGATCGGCTTGATGCTGATGCCCGAGTCGTCGCGAATCCTGCGCCCGCCGAGCTTCTCGATATCGGCGATCAGCTCCAATGTCGGCGCCTCGCCCTCGGCAAACTCGATGCCGGCGTAGAGGTCCTCCGTGTTCTCGCGCACGATCACGAGGTCGACATCTTCGTAGCGGCTGCGCACGCCCGGATACGACTTGCAGGGACGTACCAGTGCATACAGATCGAGCTCGCGCCGCAATGCGACGTTGACCGATCGGATGCCTTTGCCCACCGGGGTGGTGAGCGGCCCTTTGATCGCCACCTTATTGCGACGGATCGAGTCGAGCACGTGTGCGGGCAGCGGATCGCCGTACTGCTCCATGACACCCAGCCCGGCGTCATGCACCTCCCAGTCGATATCGACGCCGGTCGCGTCAATGACGCGACGAGCGGCGTCGCTCACCTCGGGGCCGACGCCGTCGCCGGGAATCAACGTGATGGTGTGTCGCGCCATGCTCGTGCTCTCCTCAGGATGCTTGCAGCGGGAAGTCTGACAAACTGCGCCGCGTGTGGACCCGCGGGCTCGCGCGCTGGTATGAAGCGCATGGCCGGCACGACCTCCCGTGGCGGGCGACCGCCGACCCGTGGGCGATCCTTGTCAGCGAGGTGATGCTCCAGCAGACCCAGGTGGTGCGCGTCGCCGGTCGCTGG
>Ga0182024_10018855_pt1 | contig 12792 bp, 8 predicted proteins | sample P32metaG_FD_120480 | JGI IMG/M metagenome (GOLD analysis project Ga0182024, IMG submission 120480) | Permafrost microbial communities from Stordalen Mire, Sweden - P3-2 metaG (Illumina Assembly) | ecosystem: Environmental > Terrestrial > Soil > Wetlands > Permafrost | place: Sweden: Stordalen... | reverse complement strand
AGCCGCAAGGTGCTCGTGCTCGACCTCGATAACACCATCTGGGGAGGGGTAATCGGAGACGACGGCGTCGAGAAGATTCAGATAGGGCGTGAGACACCCGTCGCCGAAGCCTATACAGCATTTCAGGAATATTGCCTCTCGCTCTACAGGCGCGGCATTTTATTGGCCGTCTGCTCGAAGAACGATGAAGAGATTGCAAAGCAGGGATTCGAGCACCCGGATTCCGTCCTCAAGCTCGAACATATTTCCAGCTTCAAGGCAAATTGGGAGCCCAAGCACGAGAACATCCTCGCCATCGCGCGCGAGCTGAATCTGGGTGTGGACAGTTTCGTCTTCGCAGACGACAATCCCGCCGAGCGCGCAATTGTAGAAGCGCAGATTCCTGGCGTCGCCGTGCCCAATATCGGGAACGAAGTCACCCGCTACGCCGCGATCATTGAGGAAGGCCGCTATTTTGAACCGGTTGCCTTGTCGCAAGAGGATCTGACCCGAGCTGCGCTCTATCGGTCGAACGCAGAGCGGAGCAATGTGGAGGCCCAGTTCGCCAATTACGGAGACTATCTCGATTCTCTTGAGATGTTCGCTGAGATCCAGAGGTTCAATGCGCTCTATCTGGAGCGGATCACGCAGCTCACCAACAAGTCAAATCAGTTCAACCTGACCACGCGCCGCTATACGCTTGCCGAGATGGGAGCGATTATGCAGGATGAAAGCTATATCGGTTTATATGGCAGGCTCAGTGACCGCTTCGGCGATAACGGATTGATCTCGATTGTGCTGGGCAGGCAGGAACACGACGTGCTCCACATCGACCTGTGGCTGATGAGCTGTCGTGTGCTGAAACGCGATATGGAGTTGGCAATGTTGGATGTTCTGGTTGAACACGCGAAGGCTGCAGACATTACCTCTCTGCGGGGATACTACCTTCCCACCAAAAAGAACGGCATGGTCGCCGATCACTATGAGAAACTAGGGTTTCAGCAACATTCCCTCGACCCGGAGAGTAAGAACTCGGTCTGGACTCTCGACATTCAGACTTATACCTTGCGCAACACGCACATCAAGATTCTGGAGGCCGTACGTGGCTAGCATTCTCGAAGAATTGCAATCGATATTCCGCGATGTTCTCGACCAGCCCGATCTGATTCTGACGCGTGAATCGAATGCGTCGAACGTCGATGACTGGGACTCGCTCGCTCACATCAATCTTGTTACATCCATCGAGAAGCATTACAAGATCAAGTTTGCTCTCGGCGAGTTACAGGAACTGAAAAACGTCGGTGACATGATCGATCTGATCCAAGTGAAACTGGCTGCAAAGTGATTGAAACGCACCTGAGATGAACAAGAGTTTTCGCTGAAACTGGAAGCGCGCGTCCTTCGCGTATAGTTTCAGCATCCGTTCGCTTGCGGGCTATGCATGGAGTTTGCAGTTCCCAAACGAACAGAAGAAAAAATTCTGAATATATCGAGACGAAGACTGCTGCATCATGATCACGATCCGGAGACACAGGAGAAAATGATTTTTGGGTTTGAGGAGAGCGGCGTGTTGATGTTCGTAGCGCCTAATCAGTGGCGAAGTTTGCTAACGAACCCCAGCGGAATGTGCCACGTAGTCCGTTTAACGCAGGGATTACGGGTTGAAATGGATGGAAGCGAAGACTCAAGTCGTTCTTGGAAGATCGCAGGGGGCTCGAAATAATGCTCTTTAATTCGTTTGCCTTCCTTCTGTTATTCTTACCCATTGTTGTAGCGGGTTATGCGGTTGCGCAGCGGTTGTTGGGGCAAAAAGTCGCACAAGGATTTTTGCTAGCCTCCTCTTTCTTTTTTTATGGTTGCGCCAAGCCCAGCTATGTTTTGGTGCTGGCCGGTTCGATCCTCTTTAACTGGCTGATTGGCACATGGATGGGCAAGGCGAGTGAACAAACGCCGGCAAGAGAAGCGCGTCGCAAGCTGATCCTCAGAATAGGACTGATCGGGGATGTCGGGTTGATGTGCAGCTTCAAATACATCAACTTTTTCCTGCAGCATATTGCATTTCTGAATGCGTCGAAGTTCACGCTTCCCAATTGGGAGTTTCCGCTTGGAATCAGCTTCTATACTTTGACCCAGGTGATGTATCTGGTGGACACCTATCAAGGGTTGAATGCACCGAATTCGCTATTCGACCATGCCACAGCGGTTTCTATGTTTCCGTATATTGAAGCGGGTCCACTGGTGCGCACGCGCACGATTATTCCCCAATTGCACGAATATAAAAAGCAGACGAGCCGGTCAGAATTGGCGTGCCGCGGTATATTCATGCTGAGCCTCGGGCTGGCCAAGAAAGTGGTGCTGGCCGACTCCTTCGCTCGAGTGGCAAATGTGGGATTTGGTTCCGGGGAAAACTTCTCCACGCTGGAATCATGGATATTTTCGCTTTGTTACACTTTCCAGATTTACTTCGACTTCAGTGGGTATTCTGATATGGCTGTGGGGTGTGCATGGATGCTCGGCATTGATATTCCACAAAATTTCAACAATCCCTATATCTCCAAGTCGGTCAGTGAATTTTGGCAACGCTGGCACATTTCCCTTTCAAACTTCATTACGAACTACCTTTACACGCCGATTCTCCAATCAATGGGGAAGGCCACAATTACGACCTCGGTAATCGCGGTTATGATCGCGATGTCGATTGCCGGGCTTTGGCACGGTCCTGCGTGGACGTACGTAGTCTGGGGCACGCTGCACGGATGCGCACTAGGGGTTTGTCAAATCTGGAAGAGGCAGAAGATCAAGATGCCCCCGTGGCTGGCCTGGGGTGTGACGTTTCTTTTCGTTGATTTGTCGTTGGTGTTTTTCCGTTCGCCTAGCGTTCCCCTGGCGTTGCACATGTTGCACGGAATGCTGCCACATGCTCATTTATTTGGTACAGATGCGATTATGAACATCATTCCGATGAATGTGCATTTACTGCTTAGGCCTGTCGCACTCGGGGTTGTGCTTGCCTTCTTCTTCAAGACCTCACAGCAACTGGCCGAGAGGTTCCGTCCTAGCCAGGTTACTGCGCTCGCAACAGTGGCGCTGATCCTGGTGAGCTTTTTGTTCATGAACTCCACAGCGGCTAAGGAGTTTGTCTACTTTGCCTTCTGATAACCTCGCCATGACGGCGCGCCAATGGCTGATGGAAACGATCGGCGGGATTGCGTCGCTGCTTTTTGTTGTTGTGCTCGTCAACATGTCAATCGACGTATACGGCATCTTCCGCGACACTGAGGGACGCCATCTTCCGGTTTATGGTGACGAGCGGGTTGCAAAATATCTTCTGAGCGAAAAATACGTCCCCAAGAACTTCGACGCAATCCTCATTGGGTCATCCGTGTCTGCCAATTGGAATACGCATGGGATCGACGGATTTCGGGTCTACAACGAGTCTCTAGAAGGAGGGAATATTGTCGAAGAAAAGGCAATTGCAGACCAGGCTTTGGCCAGCTTACAAATAAAGATTGCCATACTGATCGTGGACCCGTATCTCACGGCCTCGCATGATTTTAATACGGTTCGACTGACGCCTCGCGAGAATTTAGAAGCGCTTGGCTCCCTTAATCTTCTCGACGCCTACAAATCCGAAGCTCGCATCAAGCTCCATTTGGAAAGAGGAGAGTTCGACGAATTTGGCACAGATGACTTCGGTGATATTCCCAACAAGTTGAATCCGCATTTGCAGAAACTGATGGCCCCGGGCAGTGATTTCTATATCGACGAATTTGCCATGAGCAACTACAAGGCTCTTGTCGACGAACTTCATGCAGCCAAGATTCAAATTGTTTTTGTCGTGCCGCCTGTTTCGCAGCTGATCTTTGCCTCAAAGGCCAATGCTTTTGTAAGTTATTCGCGAGAGATTCTAGTGAACAAGTCAGATCGGGATTTAATCATAGATTTCAGATCCGATGAGTTCGCCGGTTTCCGCCGCGACCAGAATAACTTCAAAGACGGCGTCCATTTGACGAATCAGGCTGCGCGGGAAGTGATTACGGAGATCAATGCAAGAATAGATCAATGGATTCGGAACGGACAACTGCCAAACCAGCGTTAATTAGAATCGCGGCAAGTTAACAAGTTGCACGTTTTTGGCGTAGTTCAGGTTCCGCGTGTTTCGAGCGGAGCCAGTAAACGCACCCTTGCCGTTCAGCCAACACGTCCCCTTGCCGCGTGTGTAGAGGACTCTTACCTCCTGGTGGTGCGCCCTGATGGGCGCACAAAAAGCAACGGCCCCCAGCCAAAGCTGGAGGCCATTCGATTGAGTTATTCCGCGGGCCGCTCCCGTTGTGCAAAGGTGAGTTCGAGAAAACTACTCTCTCTCCCTGTTGGCGTACCGAAGCGCCTCAACAAAATCGCTCATGGTAGGCGCGACTACCGGGTCCGAGAGCATGCCAAAGCGGGCCAGCCACCGGCCATATTTCTCCCTTTCGCGTCCCGTAATGATCACCAGCGGCAGGCGCCGCCCGAGGATAGTCGTCAGCGCGTCGCCGAGGATCCAACGCCAACGATCGCCACCCAGCCGGACCTCGACTCCGGGCGACGCGAACATCTCGGCATGTCCTGCGAATTTGGTTTGCGTGTGCACTTCGAATTGCGTGTTGGGAAAGCACTCGAGCAGATGCTTGAGGTCGTCCGCCCAGCGGCCCATGGGCGCAGCCAGCACAATGCCGATCTTCCGGGCATTGCGGTTGCGAGCCAGCCAGGGCTTCAAGTCCCGCGCAACGCGATAAATCGAATCTTTCATCGCCGAAGTATCGATCATGTCGAGGTCTTCAGTAGGCGCGGCCGTCACGCGATACCACAGTTCCTGAGAACTCCCCGGCGGGCCGCCAAGAGCTTTCGAGCAATTCTCCACCCTCACCTGGATGATATCGGTCTTCCATTGCGATAAGTAGACGGAAAGCATGTGCGTCTTTTCCTGCTTTACGTCTGTAACGTCCACGCGTTCCTCTTCAAGCTTGAGGCCGGCGCAGCGTAGCGTTTCCACGAGTGCGGCGGTGTGATTCGGAAAGTTTGCCGCGTAGGGCACGTCCTGGAAAAACCGGCAGACGCGTTGCTCGACAAGCTTCGGATTGGTCCGCAGGATATTGAGACAGGCGTGGCGGGTCAACTGATGGTCCACGTGCACGCCGATGCCCAGTGGCATCCAGATCTCCTCCGGCTGCAGATCCTCGATTGCCTTGGCAATGGTCTGGGTCCACAACTCTAATTCGCCCCGCCCGGCGGCATGTTCCAAATACGCCCAAACCGCCTGTTCGTGCCGTCGGAACCAGTCGAGCGTCCATTTCTGCGGGTAGTAGCGCAATGTGGCCTCGACCAGACCGAGGGGAATGTGGCGTCCCCAAACCAGCCGGGCTACGATCTGGGATTCGGCCTTGCGGAGATTCGAGATGGTTTCGACATCGAAGTAATCGCGGTCGATGCCCCTATAGGAAGTAGCGACGCTCCGGGTGGCAACCGTGACGAGAAGGAATTCGCATTCGGCGCGCCGCTGCAACATCACCCCGCCAACGCTCAAAGCTGCATCGTCCATGTGCGGCTCGATAACCATTACGCGCCGCCGTTTCCCTGGTGGGGGAGGCGTCAGCAATTCGGCAACACCGAGCGCCTGCAGGCGGCGTATGGCTTCACCTGTCGATGTGCCCAGCCGCCCCTTGAGATCACCGACCGTCGTGTCATTCTCCAACGCGTTCCACAATTTCTGTTCCGCTGGGACTAAAACCGCAAACGGACGCTTCGAGATCATGAAAAACAACGAATCTCCTTGCAACCGGAAATGGGGCCGGCGGACCACCGCGGCGGCGTTTGGAAGCATCGATTCTGCAGCTGTTCGCGGTCGGGAGAGAACTTCTCCCTGACTCGCCACTTCGTTTGCCATGCCCTTTGCACTCCTATTCGTAGACTATCTCCGGGCCAATGACCCTCCGGAGTTGCACGTTACGCTCACGCAGTCCCCATTCTAGATCGAAGTTCACCTTTTCCTGGCAACTTGGTTGCAGGTATTACATATTCGCGTGCATTGCTGTGAAAGGCGAAGTCAGGCGTCTTAAGTGCGAATCAACACCAAGTGGCCTGCCAGATCTTTAAGCGAAACGTGTTACCGCAGGCGCATTTGAGTTCAGGGGACTCGGTTCAGATAGCGGCTCCTGGCCTGCGAGTTGATTAGCTCGAACCGCAGCCGCAACCAGCACCCAGAGGGGCCCCGAGATTTCAAGAACAGTCCACCGATCTCCAAATATGTTGGCGGCGATGGCGGAGCAAACGGCAATGAATAGGCCAAGACCGAGGCCGCAGTAGAGCAGATCGTTTGCCCGTCTAAAGAGGCGGAATCCGACCGCAAGCATTTGTTGCAGAAGGACCAGAAAAATGCTGAATCCAATAATGCCAGTCTCCACCAGGACTTTCATATACAAATTGTGCGTGTCCTTCAGCTCGGAAACAACGTGTTCTCCATACGAAAAGCTGCAAAAGCCATCTCCTACGATTGGACTCTTCACGAACGAGTTCCATGACTCCTCCCACAGTTCGATGCGACCCTGGGCGGAGGATTCGAGTTGCCCATTGGCGTCCTTGGTCATGGTGACGCGTTCACGAACTGAGGTAGGCACAATCGTTTGCCATGTCAGCAGGAAGAGTCCGAGAATCACCAGAAGTTTCCGGTCTTTCAGGATGCCAAGAACGAAGATACCAGCGAGCATAGCAAGATATCCTCCCCGGGAGAATGTATACATGTTAGCGAAGAGTGTGTATGCAACCAACCCATAGCCGGCCAGCTTAAGCGCAAGCGCTTTAGGCGTCTTCGCTTTCACAAATTGCAGGAACCCCCAGAAGAACATGGCGAACTGGGACAGAAACGCGGCTGTGTAGTTTGTGTTATATCCAAGCGGGCCCGCGCCGCGCAGGGCTTCATCGAAGGTGGCCGAGGCTCTCGCAGCACTGCTGGAATGGATGGAAAGAAAGGCGATTCCAAAAAGCGTCAATGCAGTAAGAAAGATAACCATCTTGATGGCCTTGCGATCCTCAACCAGTAAGGCCGTCGCCACAAAGACCAACGGAACTTCCATGTATTCTTTCCAGACAACGAAACTCCCTTCTGTCAGGAAAACCGGCGCCGGCATCGTTCCCATCTCGTAACCAATCCACATTGAGATATACAGAAAGATGCCATATACCAGCCAGATCAAATACAACTTTGATTTTGGGAGGTGTTTGCGCTGGAGAATGGCTCCCAGAACCACCGAGATTATCAGGATCGTCAGCATGCTCACGCCGAGCGGGAAGGGCGACAATCGAATCCGGACGGCGCGAAATGGCAGGAATAGGATCGTGTAGTACAAACCCCAGGTAGGCCTCCCGGCCAAAGAGATCACGCACATCACCCAAAAGCCGATGTAAAGAATAAGCGGAGCGAAGTTTTCAGTTCCTAACCCTAACAAGCGGCAACCTCCATGACGTCCGCAGCAGTGCAATAGAAAGGTTCGCCGCTGACCGCAACTGCGGCTAGGCCGGTGAACTAGGAGGCCATTTTTAAGACCTCGTTCGCTAAGACAGACTGCCGCGCGCTCAGGAAGGCCGGCACTCTGCATGCGATGAGCATTGTGTCATGATTCAGGACAATCCCGATTTCGTTTGAACCATCCGGGAAAACGCTTCCGATATCGGTTGCCGCGATCCTCAGAATCAGGCCCAACTCTATGCTATTAACACTCTATCACGCAAGAGATTGAGTGGCGCACGAAGTTCAGCAAGCGGCTGTTCACTTAGCCGCCGTTGCTGGCGGTGTTGTGCCTGATGCGCTATGAAGACTGGACCTTTCGCGAGGCCGAAGTCCGCTTGGGCGAGCACGCCGAGCTGCGGTCCACGCTGAAACTGAACTCGGTGCCGGCTTACACCACGCTTTATCGCTTTCTGGCCCGGCTTGATCCGGCTGATGCGGCGCGGGTGATGAGCGAGATTGTGCGGCGCACGCCGGAGAGGTGGCGAAGTCCTGCCACGGTAGCCGTCGATGCCACCGGGCTGGCGCAGGCCAGCGGTGAGCAGTTATTTTATCCGCCGTGTGGAACACTTCGGCCAGAAGCCGCGCACGTGGAAACACTGGCTGAAAGTGGCTGGCCGTAGTCGATGTGGAGCGGCAGATCATCCTGGTCCAATCGGCAGGTCAGGCGCCATGGAATGACTGTGCCACTCTGCCTATCTTGGTGGGCCAAGCACATGAACATACTCCCATCGGCTGCGCACTGGACGACGCCGAGTTCAATTCGGAACGCAACCACACCTTCTGCCGCCAGCAACTCCAGGCCAAGAGTGTGATCCCGGCTAAGCGCCGCTCCAGTTGCAGGGCATCGGGTGTACGCTTCGAGATGCGGGAGAACTTTCCTGCAGGACAATATGGAAAACGCTCCCTGATCGAAACCGTCTTCTCCGCCGTGAAACGCAAACTCTCTTGCCGTGCGCCGGGCAGAACTATCCAAACCCAGTCCCGACAGGCACTCCTGCTCGGCTTGGCCTTCAACCTCTATCGCCTCAGGCTGCCTGCTCGCTGACGGCAAACGTCGAGGATGTCAACAGAGCCGGAGCGACTTTTAAGCGAGGTGGTACCTGGAAGTCTAAAGCGTAGAATGTTGTTGTCACAGTCCAGAATTGAAGTCAAGGAGCCTCGTTTGCAACTGCGTGCCAGGCACATTGCGCGGAGCGTTCTGTCAAATTGGTTCGCGATGGCTGCCGGCATGGCAGTCGGATTCTTTCTGTCTCCTTTTCTTGTCCATCGATTGGGAAACGTCGCTTATGGAGTATGGGTCCTGGCGATTTCTTCGGTCAGTTATTTTGGGCTCCTGGATCTGGGCTTGCGGAATTCCGTGACCATGTTCGTTGCCAAAGGGTATACCACCGGGGATCACGAAGGGGCCTCCAAAGTGCTTTCGGCGGCACTTTGGGTGCGGCTGCAAATCGCCGCGCTGGTGATGGTGCTTTGTGGAGTTCTCGTTTTTCTGTTCCCGATCATCTTCAAGGTCACTCCGGCCATGGCCGCTGACGCTCGCATGGTCGTTTTTCTCATGGGTCTGAACTTCGCGATTTATATGTCGATTGGAGTCTTCGCCGGAATTCTTTCTGCTCTGAATCGATACGACCTGTATACACTCGTGGTCCTTACGCAGTTAGCGCTGCGAGTCATTGGAGTTGTCACAGTATTGCGTGCCGGCCACGGTATAGTTGCGGTTGCCTGGTGTGAGCTTTTCGCGGCCACTGTGGGCAACGTGCTCTTTGTCTTTGTTGCGCGTCGGCTCTACCCCGAATTGAAAATCCGTTTGAAAAAACCCGATTGGGCAATTCTTCGGAAAATATGGAGCTATAGCGCCTATGTCTTTCTTCTCATGGTTGCGGTGCAGTTGGTTTATCAGACGGACAACGTCGTGGTCGGTGTCTTTGTATCGGCTTCCGCGGTAACATTTTACTCTATTGGAAACTCATTATGCAGTTATACGCGGGCGCTTGTTAACGCGATGACGGCTACCTTCACGCCCGCGGCAAGCACATACCATGCGGCCGGCGATACATCGAGCCTGCGCGCTCTTTACTATAACGGTACGCGTGCCACGATCGCTGTTTCGCTGCCGGTTCTGATTACCCTTATTTTTCGGGGTGATAACTTAATCGGCGTATGGATGGGACCTCAATATTCGCGAACATCGGGAACCGTGCTGGCGATATTGGCGACAGCGCTCTTGTTTTCACTACAAAATACCCCTGCCACATCGATTGCCTTTGGCATTGAAAAACATAAGACAATTGCAAAGTGGGCAATCGCTGAGGCAATCGCAAACCTGACACTAAGCATTGTCCTGGCCCGCAAAATCGGCATCTATGGCGTGGCGATTGGAACGCTGGTGCCGAGTTTGGCAGTGAATATCCTGCTGTGGCCGAGGTATGTCTGCCATCTCGTAGGTATTCACTATCGCGAGGTCTTGCTGAAAGTGTGGGGACCAGTCTTTCTCTGTGCGGTACCGTTTGCCGTTGCCTCTTGGGTGGTGGATGCATTCTTTCCAGCGCGTAATATGATCATGTTTATTCTTCAGACGTTCGCGCTATTGCCCATCTTTGCTGTCTCAGTCGGCTGGATATTCCGAAACCAGCTCAAGAGCAGAATCCTTCCCCAGATCAAGTCGTATTTTCATGCGGAAGCATAGTAGGGTGCCACGCGCGAATCGAATATCTTGCCCTGACAGAGAGAACTCCAGCTTCAACTGGTAGAGCGTTCCGGGGGCAGGTCGACCCAACAACTTTCCTCAGTCCCATGGAAGATTGAAAGTGCGAAAAAATCCGGACACCGCTTGGACACTTCCTGAGTCAATTCTTGCCTGCAAGCGCAAACTGTCAATGGTAAGCGGTAATCAAGAGACCGGTCGTACCGTGGTTACTGCCGTGATTTACGGATGATTGCGGTCCGTTGCCTATCCGGCCAAAGGGTGGGGTACTCCCCGACCGCTTCACAAAACTCATCGACTGCGTGGGTTGCGCCTGACCACAATCCTGAAGAATAGTCATGCAGGATCAACATTCCACCTCGAGGCATGCGTGGGTAGAAAAACTCTAATGCAGCCTTCATGGGCACATATAGATCGCAATCGAGGTGAACGAGTGCAAATCTGCGTTCAGCAACTTCCGCGGTAATGGAATCTGGAAAGTAGCCCTTCACATACGTAGTAATTTCGTCGTGTCCAACCGCCTCTCGAACGAAATCAATTGAGGTATCCTCGAATGCCACTCTCTCATCCTTGTCGTCCCCAATAAGATCGCGTCTGTCGAAGCCCGCGAAAGTGTCAAACAGGAAGAGCCTCTTTCCCGATTCTGCCGCGAATGCCGCCAGGATTGCCGCAGAATTTCCCTTCCAAACGCAAAGCTCGGCAAAATCCCCATCGATCTCTTCGTCCAGCAGTTGCCGGAGGTTCAGTATCAGACCCATGAATCGCGATGCGTCACCGTTTTTACCGGTTTTGTCACCGCGTATCCAAGACCGATACAAATCCATTCGGTTGGGGAAGGAAATAACAGAAGAGGGATAGTAAGCAAGGAAACAAGATTTAGATCCTTTCGGCGCCCACAAGACAGTATTGAAAAATGCCTTATAAATGAATTCACGTACCCAGAAATTTGCGTGCCACCGTATAGAAGCGACTATCTGAGCCGGTGTTTTTTTCAACAGCTTCATGATTTTGTCCTTTGAAGCAGTTGGTGCGCCATTCGGGCCCTCAGTGGAAAACTTTGATACCAGGGAAATAAGCGTTTCCGAACTAATCCTGTATTCGCGGCAGATATCCTTGACCGGGACGCCAGCCGCGTGCCGTCTAAGGATATGCACAACTTTGTCTTCAGCGATTTCACGCGCTTCCATTGCGAAACCTCTTCGCAGGTTGCGATTATGCTGCTCCTACAATAAACCGGGATTCCCAATTTGCGATCCCGGCGGCGATAGTATACCGCCAGTTGCTGCCGCTGCGATCTTTTTCTGCATTCGTTCCAGAGCCAAAGAACCGGACACGCCCGGGGCTTTGGGGTGGAAGCGGATGCATATAGATCGCGAGCGAGGGCTGTTATAATAGCGAATCGATTCGCCGATTGAAACCGGGCCGCAAGGGACTCCGCGAAGGATAAATATATGGACTGCAAGATTTCGATCTTCCTCATCAAACAACGCATTCGCGATAACCGGTTCGCTGTCAATACAGGATTGTCATTGGTCGCGCTGTTCGGCTGTTTGTGCACCGTGGTGGGGCAGAAGCTGCGAGCGATCGAGATCTTTGCCAGCGTACATCGCCGCACAACTTGGTCCTGGTTGCGGCGTCTGGCGGAGCCGTACATCGTTCGCAACCGGGCGGTGTATTTTTCTGCTCCCTCGGCGGAGAGCGGTCGACAGGAGATTGCCAGAATCTTCGGCAACCGGCTGATGACGCTCAAGGAGCCGGGCGAGAACGGCGAATCGGGCGTGCTGTTCGTGATGATGAGCGAGACCTTCCGCGCACTGCTGGACGGGATGGACATGGAGCGGCTGCTCCGGGATTTCACGCTGGTTCTCGAGCCGTCGTGGTCCGGTTACTGCTTTCGCGACATTCTGGAGTACACGCGCTGGCCCGGACATGAGATCTTTGTCCTCTCGGCCGAGGAGGGCGATTTTGCTTTTCTCGGACGGATGAAAACCAACTTGATTCCCGTGTCGCTGGGGCCATGCGACTGGGTCGATCCGCGCGTCGCGGAGCCTTATCTGGGCAATCCCAAGAAGTTCGACATTGTTATGAACTCCAACTGGAGCGCGTTCAAGCGGCACTTTGTGCTATTTGGAATGCTGGCCAAGGCGCGGAAGAAATACCGCGTGCTGCTACTGGGGTGGAGCTGGGGCGGAAAGACGCGCGCCGACATCGAGCGGCTGGCGGAGTACTTCGGTGTGCGCGAGCAACTCGTTTTTTATAACCGGATTTCCTTTGCCGATGTGATGGACAAGAGCTGCCGGTCAAAGGTCTCAATTCTGCTGAGCCTGAAGGAAGGCAGCAACCGCGCCATCGCGGAGAGCATCTTTTGTAACCTGCCGGTGATTGTTTTGTCCAACCACGTGGGTGGGATCCGCAAGAACGTTGTGGCGGAGACGGGCTTGCTGGTACCCGAGTCAGGGCTCGAAGAGGCCGTCGAGCGGCTTCTGGCAGCCAATATAGAGCCGCGGCGGTGGGGACTCGAAAACATTTCCTGCCTGAAGTCGACTGAAAAGCTAAACGCCGTGCT
>Ga0182024_10018854_pt1 | contig 12793 bp, 9 predicted proteins | sample P32metaG_FD_120480 | JGI IMG/M metagenome (GOLD analysis project Ga0182024, IMG submission 120480) | Permafrost microbial communities from Stordalen Mire, Sweden - P3-2 metaG (Illumina Assembly) | ecosystem: Environmental > Terrestrial > Soil > Wetlands > Permafrost | place: Sweden: Stordalen... | reverse complement strand
GGGGAAGCCGGCGATGAACGCGATTTACGTGATGTGGATCCGGCAGTTGAAGCGCTATAGCCGGTCGCGGGCCCGCATTGTGGGATCGCTCGGGCAGCCGATCCTTTTTTTGCTGGCGCTTGGATTCGGTTTTGGCTCAATTTATCAGCGGGCCGGGCAAGGCAATTACATTCAGTTCCTGGCGCCGGGCGTGGTGGCGATGACCATCCTGTTCACGTCGGTATTTTCAGGGATCGAGCTGATTTGGGACCGGCAGTTCGGATTCTTGAAGGAAACACTGGTGGCGCCGGTGCCGCGCCTGACGATCATGATCGGGCGCACGCTGGGGGGCGCGACCGTGGCGGTGATCCAAGGACTGGTGGTGGTGGTGATTTGTTTGCTGGCTGGGTTCCGCGTGCGGAGTTTTTCCGAATTGCCGATTATGTTGGGCTATATGATTCTCATGGCCATCTTATTTACGGCGTTCGGCACGGCGGTAGCGTCGCTGTTGACGGACTTCCAGGGATTCCAACTGGTGATGAACTTCCTGATCATGCCCATGTTTTTTCTTTCGGGCGCGCTGTTTCCGCTGACCAATGTGCCGAAGCTGCTGGAGTGGATCGCTACCTTCAATCCGCTGTCGTACGGGGTGGACGGGCTACGGCTGGCGTTGATTGGCGTGGCGCATTTTGGCGCGACGATGGATTTGGCGGTGCTGTCGGCGGTGACAGTGGTGCTGCTGTTTGTCGGCGGCTATTTGTTTTCGAGAATTCAGCTCTGAAGCAATGGCCGCGTTACTTGCTGGCGGTCTTCACGGTGTTTTGCTTTAGAGTTGTGTAGACGGCCTCGACGAACATGTCGGTGGTCCAGGGACCGGAGTTAGCGCCGAAGCGATCATCGTAATCTGCGGTTGGCCTGGCGGCCTTCACCTGTTCGAGAGTAGCGCCGCTATCGATCATCTTCTGCACACGCTCGCGGATGATGGCGACCATGTCGCGATACTCGGTTACCTCCCACTCATCACAGAGACGCCCGTGCGCGGGGATGATCAACGTTCCGCCTTCTTCATCGAGCTCGTAGACGGTCTTGTCGAGGATGTTGTTCAGCGCGTTCAGCTCGCCGGTCACGGTGCCGCCGTTCTTCACATCAATGAACGGATACTGGGTGGTGTTGAAGATATCGCCGGTGACAATGACATCGGACCGGCGGAAGTGGACGATGGTGTCGCCGTCGGTGATGGCATTGGGTTCGAAGAAGACTTCGATGGCCTCGCCATTGTGATATTTCCTGCGGCGGCCCTGTAGAAACGTGTCGGAAGGAACGGCGTCGGCCGAAATTGTTCCGCCCTTGCCCGCCAGCTCATCCATACGGTTTTGAACGTTCTGGTGAGCGATGATGGTGGCGCCTTTTCCGGCGTCGGCGAACTGGCCCGAAAAGAACGAGCCATAGAGACTGGGATCTTCGCCAGCGGCGTGGAGCTTTAGATTCCCGCCGGTGTGATCGGCGTGAAAACTGGTGTTGACGATGAACTGAATCGGCTTGGCGCTGAGCTTATGAATGGCGGCGATCACTTTGTCGGAGAGATTGCCGGCGCCGGTATCGACCACCATGGCGCCTTCGTCACCGACCTGAACGGCGATATTAGCACCGTCGCCCACCAGCATGTAGACATTGCCCTGAACGGGCAGCACGTGGATCTGGCCGTCGGGTTTTTCGATGTCATAACCGGGACTGGCTTGCTCGGGGCCGGAGGGAACGATCTCCGCCATAGCGGCGGCATCGGCGGCGGCTGGATCCTTCAGCTTGGCGGCAAACTCGGGGTACATGGTTTGGGCGCCGCCCAGAGCTCCGAGCAGCGGGACTTGGTGCTTCTTGGAATATTCGCGGAGATATGGATGTTGACCCCATAAGTAATTTGGAATGTCGGTGGGATCTTGCGACCGGCCGATAATCTGCTCGCCGTCGTCGCAGGCATAGAGCCAAGCGCCGGGATCTTTGAGGTAGCGGTTGAGCTCTGAAGTTTTGGTGTAGGCTTCGGTGAGCGTAACCGGGTCGTTGGTAACCGAAAAATACGTGATGCGGTCGCCATGCCGGATGAAATGCTCCACCAGAGTGGCTTCGTCGCTTTGGGCGACGCCGGGGGCTCGAATCCAACCGCGTTTGATGTGGGTGGTGTAGACGGTCAGGATATTGCCGTCCCACTTACCGGTGGAGAATCCCGACCAGGTGTGTTGAGCGTAAACGGGAGGATGCGGACGGCCATCCATCCAAATGGTACGCAGGCCCTCGGGGATTTGCGTGTACATGTGGACGGCAATTAGCTGCTGGGTATGTTTATCGCGCTCTTCCCAGATGCGGTAATTTCCAGGAGCGACGAAGAAATAGGGCGGCACATATCCGGCGCATTGATGTTGCCGCAAGGTGATGCGCGACGCATTCCAGGCCAGGGCATATAAACGGCTGCCTTCGTTAATGGGGATGCCGCCGTAATCGACCATCATGCCAGCGGCGGTGCCGAGGTCAGAGTCCTGGGCGCGGCCCGGCGCGTAATCGCCGGAGAGGTCCATGCCAGGCTTGGCGGGTGGTCCGAAAAAATCGAAGCCAAGTTGAGCAAAACCGGCACTCGCAGTGAGCAGAAACGCGATTACAAACTGTACACCCTTGGCGCTCTTCATCTATACTCCTAATAGCAAATATCTATGATACAGCGAATGATGAGCCGGAGAATAGTTTTGCTAGCGGCCCTAATTTCACTCGCCGGCGGGATGGCGTACGGGCAGGGCCGCGGAGGGCGTGGAGGCGCTGATCAAGGTCCACCGCCTACGGCGAAAGCGTCCGCTCCATTCGACATTACGGGTTACTGGCTATCGATTGTGACGGAGGACTGGCGCTATCGCATGATCATGCCGCCGAAGGGCGATTATCTGGGAATTCCGTTAAATCCCGCGGGGCATAAGATAGCGGATGCGTGGGATCCGGCCAAGGATGAGGCTGATGGAGAGCAATGCAAAAGTTATGGCGCTCCGAATATTATGCGCATTCCCGGACGCATTCATATTACGTGGCTGGACGACGAGACGCTGAAACTGGAGACCGATGCCGGGATGCAGACGAGGATGTTTTACTTTGGCACTCCGCAGAGTCAGGGCGGCGATTGGCAGGGTGTTTCTCAGGCCTCGTGGGACATTGTTGCGGCCGGCCGCGGTCAGAAGCCGAACGGCGGATCGCTCCAGGTGGTTACGACGAAATTCAAACCGGGATACTTGCGCAAGAATGGCGCGCCCTACAGCGCGAATGCGGTTCTGACGGAGTATTATGACCGGACCGAAGAGCCCAATGGCGATTCCTACCTGGTGGTTACGACAGAAGTGCGCGATCCGATGTATCTGACCCAGCCGTATCAAACCAGCGTACACTTCCGGAAGCAGGCGGATGCGTCCGGATGGAATCCGACGCCGTGCTCGGTTAAGTAGCAGGCGCGCCCGCGCCCGGCGCCGCGGCGCCAAGCTACGCTCGGAGAAATGCCCGAATCTCGGCCAGCACTTGATCCGGCGCCTCTTCGGGCAAGAAATGACCGCCCGGCAGGGGCTTCCCGGTGACGTTGGAAGCGCGCTCGCGCCAGGTGGCCAGCACATCGAACATGCGATGCATGGCGCCCCGTTCGGCCCACAATGCGAGCAGCGGGCAAGCGATCTTGTGGTCTAGATCGGCTTGGTCATGCTCCAAATCGATGGATGCCGCAGCGCGATAATCCTCGCACGCGGAGTGGAGAGTCGCTGGATTTTTGAAGCAGCGCAGATACTCGGCATAGGCCTGGGGAGTGACGGCGCGGGGCATGAGGGCTCCGAAGGAACGCTGCATGAAAAAGTCGATGCTGTTGCCGATCAGCGTTTCCGGGAAAGGGGCGGGCTGAATCAGAAAGAACCAATGATAATAGGCTGTCGCAAATTCTTTGGTGACGTTATGAAGCAGCTTGTAAGTGGGGACAATATCGATGACGGCGAGCTTGGTGACGCGGCCGGGATGATCGAGCGCCATTCGGTGCGCCACTCTACCGCCGCGGTCGTGTCCGACGACGGCGAACCGCTCGAAGCCGAAATGCTGCATGACTTCCACTTGATCGAGCGCCATGGCGCGCTTGGAGTAGTTGGCGTGATTCTCACCGTCAGGGGGCTTGCTGCTGTCGCCATATCCGCGCAGGTCCGCCATGACCAAAGTAAATTCACGCCCGAGCGCCGGCGCGATTTTATGCCACTCGGCGTGGGTTTGAGGATGCCCATGCAAGAGCAGCAGGGGCGGGCCTTGTCCGCCGGTGACGACGTTGATGGTGGCTCCGGTGGTCTGCACTTTCTCGTTCTTGAAGCCGTCGAACAAAGAAGCCGTCGGTGAGGTTTGCTGTGCCTGGGTGTTGCGCATGGCGAGAGCCGCGGCTCCCGTCAGCACGCCGGCAATTTTTCCGAGTAGCTTCCGGCGATCGCTTCCGTTACTTGCGCCCGCTGTTTCAGGCATGGTGCCTCCTGCTGAAGCTGGCCGCGATTGGCCAGACGGATATGCGATTGAGCGGCTGAATCGTTAAATTCGCGCGCCTCTAATAGCCCGCCGCGCTCCCGTTTCCTCACGGGATGGCAATATCACGGCTCGCGCGACATCGGCCGCGTCCTTGTGAATATTGATGGCATCGGTGACCACATAGAGTGGACGCCCTTTGGCTTCCTCATAAATTCGCGCGACATAATCGCCGAGCAGGCCCACGGCCATCAGGATTGCGCCCGAAAATACGACTTGCAGGCAAACCAGGGAAGTCCAGCCGGGAACTGTGGTCTTTTCGACCAGGGCCGAGTATACGCTATAGGCAAAGTAGATCAATCCCGCGGCGGTGAGCACAGCGCCGAAAGGAAGACTCAAGCGGAGCGGCAGCGCCGAGAAAGACGAAATGGCGATCCATGCGAAACGCATCATTTTGAAGAATGAATATTTCGTGGATCCGGCGGCGCGCGCCTGACGTTCGAAGGGCAGGATCGCCTCCTTGAGACCGAGCCAGGCCACCAGGCCTCGCATGAAGCGGTGCTGTTCGCGGAAGCTTCGGATGGCGACCAGAGCGGCGCGGCTGAAGAGGCGGAAATCGCCGACTTCGGGAAGGATACGCTCGTCCACCATGCGGCGCATGATCCAATAAAACAGGGATGCAGTGGCGCGCTTAAACAGGCCGTCCCCGCGGCGCACAACGCGCTGCGCCGATACTACGTCGTAGCCTTGCCGATATAAATCCAGCATGGCCGGAAGAAGTTCGGGAGGGTCTTGCAGATCGCCATCCATGACGACGACGGCGTCGCCGGCGGCGAAATCCAGACCGGCGGTAATTGCGGTTTGATGTCCGAAGTTGCGGCCGAAACCGAGCACCTTCACGCGTGAGTCGGAACGGGCCACGGTGCGAAGCATTGCGAGGGAGTCATCGCGGCTGCCGTCGTTGACGAAGAGCAGCTCGTATTCGCAGTCCATTTCAGAAAGGATTTGCCCGAGCGAGCGGAGCAGTTCCGGCAGGCTGTCGGCCTCGTTATAGACAGGAATTACGACGGAAAGCAACATAATCCGTTCTTGCGTCCAATGATAGCAATTCCGCGCGCGTGCGCCTATTTCAGGCCGGCCTATTTCGCCGCAAAGGCCGCGTATTGGCCTCCCAGCGGAAGTTTGGCGAGTACGCTCTCCAAGGCCGGATACTTGTAAAAGAGCCGCTCAGGGAGATAGAGGAAAAATGTCACGCTCTTAGTTAGGAGTCCGGCGGAACGCAGGTAGCGATTTGCCTGACCGGAGGTGAGCAAGCGGGCGTCTTGGTCGACCGGCGTGCGGCTCACAATTAACCGGGTGGCGGGATTGAAGGGGTTGTGCTCGATCAAGCAGACCAGGCCGCCAGGTCGCAGGACGCGAGAGATTTCGCGCGTAAGGGGTATGCGGCTCGGCTCCGGCACGTGGTGATAGACGCACACCGCGGTCACAAAGTCGAAGCTCGCATCGGGGAACGGGAGCGCGCCGGGCGTGGGCTGATGCCGAACTTCAACGGTGGCCGAGCTGGCCATCTGCTCGGACGGATCGCAGCCGACCGCGCTCGCAAAATGGATCCGACCCAGCGCGAGCAATTCGCCTTTGCCGCAGCCTACGTCCAGCCAGGCTGATTTTTCGATCGGAAATCGGCTCTGTTCCAGAAAGCTTTCGATCAGGATCCACTTGCGGCGATGGAAAAAAGCGCTGCTCTCGACGAAGCGGTCGCGCAGAGGATCGCGCAGAAGCGTTTCGTAGTCTTGCGCATATCGGTCGAATTCCGCAGGCATGAATGATTTTAAGTTGCCTGATGAAGTTGCAACAGGCTAATCCCTATTGTTAACATGATGCACTAGCTTCCGCGAAGACGTGTGACTATAGCAAGCCGGCGGAGTGAGCGCACGCCATCATCCTCTCGTATGAACTTCAGCACGTCCTTCCAGGCCAAGCAATACTATCTCGCGATTCTTGTGGCGATTTACCTGGCCGCAGTCTATGTGGCGCTCATCGTTCAGATAGACAACACCAATCTTGGCACGACCAACGGGCTTTGGAAGTCGCCCAATGTCGCGGCCTGGGAAAACGGAACAGGGACGCCTGCCGACGACGGGGAATTGATCTATTTGCCAACCTACGGATACTTGTCGCGACTTATACCGGATGGTTGGGTGCAGTATGGAACACACAGCGCCGTCGTTGTTTTCCGAAAGATGGCGATATGGAATGGAATATTCGGCGGAATCGCATCGGGACTGGTATTTTTTATGGCGTATCGTTTTACGCAATCGGCGATTGCCAGTTTGGTTATCTGTTTTGTGCACGCATCCGCGGGCTTTGTGCTTGTGAATTGTCTAAATTCCGAAGATATCATCCCGGGCTATACGTTTTTTTTGGCGGCTTCAGCGAGCCTTTTTGAGTACGTCGCGTCGCGTCGATTGTTTTGGATCTTTCTGAGCGGCAGCTTTTTGGCGATGGCGACGCTGCTGCATTGGTCGCTGATGGGACCGGGCGCTCTGGCTCTAGGGCTGATGTTGTGTCTGATGACGTTGAAGGAGCCGCGCCAATGGCGGGCACTGGCGTTGTTCGCGGTTACGTTCCTGGGCGTGATTCAGGCGGTCCTGCTGGCTGGACTTGTTTTCGGCCGTTACGTGCCGCTGCCACAAATCATTTATCCCGGCAAGCTGAGCGCTATCGGCGGGTGGGCGGGCTTTCATGCCGAGAAAGTGATCTACGCCGCGGTCGGGATCGGCAATTACTTCTCGGGCGCCAATAATCTGGGGGATTACCATGTGGCATTTTCTAACGCAACCATACTGCGGGAGATGCTGGCCTCCTGGATATTCGGCGTAGTTACTCTGGCAGGCGGAGCATGGGCCCCGTTCGACCAGCGCGTTCCTGCCAACGTGAAGCTGCTGGCGGCTTTTGCCTGGGCTCTCTTTCTGGTCGGCGAGATACCGGATCTATATGGCCAGCCGCAGGACCCTCAGATGCAGATTGAGCCGATGTTTGCGACTATTGCCGGCTTGATCATTCTGGTCTGTTGCCTGGCCGTCCGGCTGAGGCGGCAGGTGAGCCGAGTGATGCTGGCCGTGCTGTTGGCCGCGGGGGTTTCGAATGCTGCGTGGAACCTTCACCAGATGGAGGCAACGCGCGGGTCCGATAGCCGCGCCATCGCAGTAACCGAGCAACTAGCGGAGTTATTTCCGCCAGCGAATACGGTGATGGTGTGGCATGGTTTTGAAGGCGAGACTACCTGGCAGTACATAATCACTTTTCGCGGAGACAGCCCCGCGTTTTTAAGCCGGTCGGTGCACTTAGCGTCGGCATTCACCAACCACGCCGGTATTTCCGGCGAAGCCGCCGCGGTTTTGATGAAGAACAGAATTGACCAGGCGTTGGCGAGAGGCGATCGGGTTGTGGCCGGGGCGCTTTGGACGCAAACGCGCAGCGAATTTATCAATTCACTTACTACGGTGACGAGCGGGGAAAACGCTGCCGCCTACGATGACGGCTTGCGGGGAGTCTACGATCTCGGACGCCGCTGGCAAACCGATGCAGGACCTTTTGTTGAGTTACTCAAAAAAGGAACGAGAACGCCGGCGGGCGTTTCCTCGGCGGCGGAGTAACGCATGTCTCCCCGTGTGAAACGGAAGCCGCCCCTGACGCGGCACTTGGTGGGCAAAGGCATTTTCAGGGATCATCCTTTCGGTTTGGTGGACGTCGGGGTGAGTGGCGGAATGGACGCGTGTTGGGAGGTTTTTGGAGGCGATCTCCGCGCGGTGGGATTTGACGGGTTAGTCAAGGAAGTGGAGCGGCTGAACGCGACGGCGGGGAATTCGAATCGGCAATACTATTCGTTCCTGGTGGGAGACAAAACCTATCGGGCCCCGCAAGGGGTTCCCAACAGCGAACCTTTCCCGCGGACCAGCGCGGCGCGTGCGATTGAGATCGCGGACTCGAACGGCAGATCCCACTCGGCCGGCTCAAATCCGGTAGCGACTGAGGTCATTGAGCTGAGTGATTTTTTTATGCGGGCGCATCCTATGGACGTCGATTTCATCAAAGTCGACACCGACGGATCGGACTTTCAGGTGCTGCGCGGCGCCAAAGAGCTTATATCGAGCGCGCCAGTCCTGGGGTTGGCGGTAGAGTGCCAGTTCCATGGGCTGGTTCACGATGAGTCGAACACATTTCGAAATATAGACCGGTTGGTGACCGCTCTGGGCTTTTCACTATTCGATCTGGAGGTATACCGGTACAGCCGCGCCACGCTGCCGAAGCCTTTTGTGTATCGTCTTCCAGCGCAGACCAGCGGCGGCCAAGTCCTGTGGGGCGATGCGCTATATCTCCGCGATGCTGGAAATATCGACTATGAGCGGGATTGGTCGATGGCGCTTGCCCGTGAGAAGATTCTGAAGCTGGCGTGCCTTTTCGAGGTTTTTGGAATGGAAGACTGCGCGGCTGAGTTGCTTTTGAAATACCGGAGCAACCTTCAGGAGCTGGTGGACGTGGACGTTTGCCTGGATTTGCTTACGCCGCGCGCGCGCTTTCGGAAGATCTCCTATCGCGACTATAGGAAGCGATTCGAACAGAACCCGGCATCTTTTTACCCAGCGCGGTGATGGAGAGCTGAAGGCGGCATTCGATGACGGATAAAGCTACGCACGCCCGAGTGGCCGAACTGTACCTCTACGATACCTGCACGATGAAGTGCGGTTACTGCTGGCTGGCGGAGAGCGGCCGCGTTCTGGATTCCTCACAACTGGCGCCTTTTCGACGACCGGAGTTTATCGATCAAATAGCTGGATTCTTCAATTCCAGAAGCGGGCCGGATGAGAGATGGCTGATCCAGTTGACGGGCGGAGAGCCGCTGGTTATGCCGAACCTGGGCCGGTTTTGCGACCTGTTGTTTGAAGGCGGGCAATCGGTTGCGATGTACACGAGCCTCTTTGTCGATCAAGGACAGGCAAACTTTCAATATGTGCTTCAGAATGCGGCCGGGTTCGATTACGTGATGGCGTCGCTTCATCCGGAGGCGGAGGTGAACGAGGCCGCGTTCCTGCATAAGTTAGAGCTGCTCAAAAAGGCGGGCCTCAAACTATTCCTGCGGTTTGTGGGCCATCCTGCTCGTTTACACCGGCTGGAGGAATTGGCGCGCAGATCGGAAGAGCTGGACGTTTGCTTTTATCCGACAGCGTTGTTGACGCCGTCGTACCCGGGAGCTTACACGGACGGCGAGCGATCGCGGCTTTCCGGTCACTTTACATCGTTAAGCCAGTTCATTCAGCTCCAGGGAGGCGTGGACACCCGATCGACGCGCTGCCTTGCGGGAAACAGGGTGATCGCGGTAAACATGCAAACCGGCAATATCACGCCCTGTATTTCAGTGACGAAGCCCACGATCGGAAACATTTTTTCAGACCGGCTGGAACTGTCCAGCTCAGCCATGGCGTGTCCCGAGCCGGGTGTAAGCTGCATTTGCGATGTGCATTATCAGCAGAACATTGTGATTGGGGCTCCGGATGCCAATCGATTCGAGGAGCTGAAGCGGGGCTATAACTCGCCACGAAACTTTGACGATCAGTTGCAGGCTATGCCAGCGCGAGGCTTGAAGTTTTGCGAAAGCGCCCGAGCCGGTATTGGCAACGTAGCGGACGAGCAGAAACTCTATTACTCCATCCAAGAAACAAAAGAGAACGCCCGCCGCGTGGGACCGCCCCGCAAGCAGCAGCGGGATTTCGTATCCGGAGAAGAGATCACTGGGCTGCTGAAGCTTCGGGACTTGATCGTTTGCAATTCAGCCAACGTCTCCGGCAAGAATCCTATTCGGGTGGTGACGCCTAAAGAACCATGATCCTACGCTCTGATGTTTAAGATCCGGCGTAACGAACTTCGAAAGCAGCGAGCCGTGGTCATCAGGCTGGAGATTTCGATCGAGGAAGGCAAAGTGGGAGTGGGCTGCATTTCCGACGATATGCGCACATACGTAGGCGACCGTGAGCAAATATTGACTGCAGGCGACGCCAATTGCGAAGTTCCCGTTGATGTTCAGGATGGATCGCGCTGGCTGGTGATCAGGAATGTATTGGGCAGCGGATCTTCCACGATAAACTTGTCGGGAATACGAACATATCGAGCCGAGCGTGTCCTGCGGCCGCAGGTTTGAAATCGCCGCGGTTAGGCCAATATACATAGGATAGTGACCATCGTGCAATGAATACTCCCCGGGTGAATTGGAATCCACCGTTCACTAAGCAGTTAGTCGAAAGCGGCGCGTTTCGGGATCATCCTTTCTGCCTGGTCGACGTAGGCGCAAGCGGCGGAATCGATGGCTACTGGGAAATTTTCGGAGACGATCTGCGCGCGGTTGGATTTGACGGCTTAGTCAATGAAGTCGAGCGGTTGAACGCCACGGCGGGCAGTCAGAATCGGCAATATTATCCCTATCTGGTGGGCGACAAAAACTATCAAGCGCCGGCGGGGGTTCCCGACACACAAGTATTTCCACGCACCAGCGCGATCCGGGCGGCGGAAATCATAAACTGCAATTACGTTAAAACCTACTTTGACAAAACGGGCTCCGGGCTGAACGCGACAGAATTGATTGAACTCGATCAGTTTGTGCTGCGGGATCATCCCATGGATGTAGATTTCATCAAGGTTGATACGGATGGATCGGATTATCAGGTTTTGCGCGGGGCCAAGGAGCTGCTTTCGGCGGGGCAGGTGCTGGGGCTGGCAGTGGAATGCCAGTTTCAAGGTTTCGTTCACGACGAATCCAACACGTTTCGGAACATAGACCGCTTGCTGACTTCGGCGGCATTCTCTTTGTTCGATTTGGAGGTTTACCGTTATAGCCGCGCCGCGCTTCCCAAGGCGTTCGTGTATCGCATTCCCGCGCAGACCCAGGGCGGTCAGGTGCTGTGGGGCGATGCTTTATATCTGCGCGATGCAGGCGATCAGAATTACGAACGCAACTGGTCGATCCGGTTGGCGCCTCATAAGATTCTCAAGCTGGCCTGTATGTTTGAAATTTTTGGCATGGAAGATTGCGCGGCGGAACTGCTTCTGAAGTATCAGCCGGATTTGGCGGGCTTAGTTGACATAGAAGCTGGTTTGAACACACTTACACCACAAGTGGATGGTTCGCCGACTTCTTACGCCAAGTACAGGGCGCGATTTGAACGCGATCCGGCAGCGTTTTATCCCGGAAAATAACTCCGAGGTTTCGACCAAAATTCGCCGTGCTACTGTCGCCGAATCAAATCGAACTAGTTGAACTCGTCATTCCGGAATGTTTCAGGATGGCCTGCGCCTCTATGCGGGACACCTCGAGTGGCGCGTGGATGAAGGAGCCGCAGCAAACCGTTGCACAGGTCGGCCGACATTCTACGTTCATATTGATCGAAGGGGACTTCGCCCCATTTCTTGCGGGGAATGTCAAAAGATTGCTGGAGAGACGGGGTCTTGTTTCAGGTCCACGGGCCACCGTCCTTGCGCGCGCCGCTGCTAAGGCACCGTCCATGTACCGATGTTGAGCCAGTTGCTGGTCCAGCCGCTATTTCCATTCGCGACTGCGTATACGCTTTTGCTTCCGGCGAATGCACTCTTGAACGTCAGCGCCAAATTAACGGTCAGACTGCTGCCCGAACCAGATGGCGACGATGCGCCCATATTTAAACTGCACTGGCTGTTTTGTAGCGTTCCTGAGGTTCCTAAGCGCTGAGCACCGACCCAATCGGTCCCGGCGTCATTGAGCAGATAGAGCACGTTGGCGGGCGGAGAATTGTAGTACAGGTAGCAGGCTCCGGCGAGCTCACTGCTGGAGGGGCCAAATGTAATGACCACATAGCTGATGTCGGCGGCGCCGTTCGGGTCGGCAAATAGGAAATTAAAAGCTGTGCTGGACCCACTGCCAGAGTCTGGGGTTACCGAAACAGGGCCCGATGGCGGCTGGCTGGCGATGGGCGGCACGGGCACGGTCCAACTGCCGATACTCTGCCAGCCGCTAGTGGAGTCGCTCTTGCCGCTGGCGGATGCGTAAATGTTCTGGTTTCCGGCGAAGCCAGACTTGAACGTTAGGGCCAAACTGAGGGTCAGATTGTTGCTGGAGGCAGACGACGATGCGCCGGTATTTATACTGCACTGGCTGTTCTGGAGCGTCCCCGCTGTTCCCAGAGACTGGCTGCCTGCGGCGGCCGTTCCGGCGTCATTGAGCAGAGACAAAGTATTGGCGGGGGGTGGATTGTAGGACAGGTAGCAGACGCCCGCCGTGCTG